>Ga0315900_10002884_pt1 | contig 25635 bp, 20 predicted proteins | sample LakEriMetagenome_FD_203521 | JGI IMG/M metagenome (GOLD analysis project Ga0315900, IMG submission 203521) | Freshwater fungal communities from buoy surface, Lake Erie, Ohio, United States - Buoy 12 MA114 | ecosystem: Environmental > Aquatic > Freshwater > Lake > Lake biofilm | place: USA: Lake...
TTGACGCTCCTGCGGGTCATTCTTCAAATCGTAAAGTTCTAACGGACTATAAGGGTCATTTTGTAGAAGTTTCCAGTCGCCACGGATGATCGCTTCATAACTCTTACCACCATAAGCAGGACCTCCTTCGCGACGAACGAAGTAGAGGTCGCGCGGCGTGGTGATCGTTTTGCCGCTGAACAATGGGACGAGACTCACGGCGTCAAGGTCAGCGGCGGGTTTCACGCCAGCCAGTTCAAGAAATGTTGGGAATAGATCAAAGTTCAAACCCGCATAATCACACTTGGAGCCGGGTGCAATAAATCCCGGCCAGCGGACCATGAATGGCACTCGCAATCCGCCGTCGTAATGACTCTGCTTGCCATCTCGCCATGGATCATTGTTCTGACCATGGGGTAGCGAGCCACCGTTATCCGCAGTGAACACTACCAATGTGTTTCGATCGAGTCCCGTCCGTTTCAACTCCGCCAGCACCTTTCCGATTCGGTCATCCAGATGCTCAACGAATGCTAAGTTTTTCGCTCGCTTCTCCTCCAAATGTGGCGCTCGTTTTTGCACAGATTTCAGCCACTCGTGCGGTGGCTCGATCGGGAAGTGTGGCGCATTGTATGCAAGATAGAAGAAGAATGGTTCATCCGGTTTCGTGGCGCGATCACGTAGGTAGTTTATCGTCCATTCAGAAAACAAATCCGTAGCATGGCCTCTCGGCTGGATAACGTCAGCGTTGCGTCGCATGTAGTTTTTGCCATGACGCGAATGCGACGTATAACTGTCCATCATGTCGCCAAGAAAACCGTGAAAGAAATCGAAGCCGCGTTCGTTCGGGGTATTTGGCGATTCCAGTCCAAGATGCCACTTGCCAACGATCGCTGTATGGTAGCCCGTCTTCTTGAGTTCCTCGGCTAACGTCGATACGTTCGGATCGAAGAAACCCCACGAATCCTCGGGTTTGGTACGGATCACTCCAGGCACACCAACTCGATCTGCATAACGTCCCGTTAGCAACGCCGCTCGCGACGGGGAGCACACCGTGCAGTTGGCTCGCATCGAGGTAAACAGCATTCCCTCAGCACCGATGCGATCGATGTTCGGCGTGCGCACATCCGACGCATGATAAGCTGAAACATCTCCATAACCATGATCATCCGTAAAGATCAATAAGATGTTTGGCCTGTCCGCGGGCTCGGCGACCCGTACGAAAAGGCAGCTCGCGATAACAACGAGAAAAGACACGTAAGTCTTCATTCCATGAACCTATTTTGAACTAATACTATCGATCTTCAGTTCGGCTTCTAAAAATGCGAACGCCTTCTCTAGCGCGACGTTATCTCTTGCTGCCTCCATATGACCAGCACCCTCAATCGTATGCATTTCTGTCTTTACGCCGCTCGACTTGAGCGCATCAAAGCACGACTGGGACCACGCCATCGGAACAACCTTGTCCACAGTACCATTAAAGAAGAAAACGGGCGCATCCTCTTTGTCCACGAACGCGGTCGCAGATGCATCTCGGAACAAATCCGGGCAACTCTTTAGATCGCCACCCATCCAGTATTCGGCCCATTTGCCATTGTCTGGAAAGGAACGAAAGTCCGTCGGCGCCCCGCCTGCAGCCGCTGCTTTGATTCGTGTATCCACATTGCCGTTCTTTTCATTTGGCTTTTCGCCAGTCGTAGCCAACAAGCAGACCAAATGTCCTCCAGCCGAATAGCCAATCGCTCCCAACCGTTCGGTATCGACTTTGAATTCGGTCGCGTTGGCTCGAACCCATTTGACAGCTTCGCGGCAATCCTCGATCTGAGCAGGGAATTTGTGTTCAGGTGCTAATCGATAATCGATAGCGAAACAGACCATTCCTCTCTTAGCCAGCTCCTTGGCATAGGTTCGCAGTTGTTGTCGATGCCCCGAACGCCAAGCGCCACCATGAACGACCAAAACCGCAGGAAGATCCCCTTCGCGTTTCGGTACGAATGCATCCAACAATAACTCGCGGTCGCCTGCTTTCGAGTAAACGATCTTTTCGCGTATCTCAACGTCGGCGTCTTTCGAATCTGCCCAAATAGCGGATAAGCAAAGAACAATGGGTGTGAAAAGCAGCATCGATCGATCTTTCATGCAAGTGAACGGATTGTGCCAGGAACCGCTTATGCGCGGATCATTTCCATCAAATCGTGGGTCGACAGTTTCGCAGCAGCACTAGTTCCTTCAAGGATTCCCTCGACAAGATCCCGTTTGGTTTCATGAAGTGCCAAGATCTCTTCTTCGATCGTACCACGCGCGACGATGCGATAGACCATCACCGGCTTGTCTTGTCCGAATCGGTGCGCTCTATCCGTCGCTTGATCTTCTACCGCTGGGTTCCACCACGGGTCCATATGGATAACGTAGTCTGCTGCGGTCAAGTTCAAACCGGTTCCTCCGGCCTTCAACGAAATCAAGAAGACCGTGTCATTGCCGTTTTGGAAATCATCGACACGCTTTTGTCGTTCCAGTGCAGGAGTCGAACCGTCCAAGTATTGGTAGCTGATGCCTCGTTCGTCCAAAGCTTTTCGGATCAATGCGAGATGCTCGGTAAACTGACTGAATACCAAGGCGCGGTGTCCTTCCTCACGAAGATTATCGAGCGTCTCACATAACTGATCCAATTTTGCTGACGAGCGATCCCATTGCTTGTTCACCATTCCAGGATGGCATGCGAACTGACGCAACCGAGTTAGCAAAGCCAAGATCTTGAATCGCTGATCCTTGATATCGGGTAAAGCTGCGAGGTTGTTGATCTCGCCAATCGCCGAACGTCTCACCAACTCATACTGCGCTCGCTCCTCCGGGCTCAAGTCCACATAAAGGACCATCTCCGTTCGCGGAGGCAATTCTTTCAAGACTTCTTCCTTGGTACGTCGCAGAACGAATGGTTGCAGTCGCTTGGCCAACGACAGTCTCGCATCATCATCGTTGTTCTTTTCGATGGGAGTGGCAAACCTTTTTCGGAAACTCTCCCATCCGCCGAAAACACCAGGCGATACGACACTAAAGAGACTCCACAGTTCCCCCAAGTGGTTCTCCATCGGTGTGCCTGTCAATGCGATCGACCACTTTGCGTTGAACGACGATACGGCTTGCGATGTTTTGCTCCGCGCGTTCTTGATCGCTTGAGCTTCATCCATTACCAGCGTTCCCCACTCCACTTTGGCCAACTCCGATCCATCGCGAAGCGCCAAGGCGTAACTGCTTACGACGATATCACCTGGCTTCAGATTGCTAAGCATCTCTTGCCGGTCGGATTCGCGGTAAAGGATTGGATTGAGCTCTGGTGCAAATCGCTGCGTCTCGCGGATCCAGTTAAAACCAACCGACGTTGGTGCGATAACCAAAATAGGACCTTCGGATTGTCGATCTAACAGAACAGCGAGTGTTTGAAGTGTTTTGCCCAACCCCATATCGTCGGCCAAGATCCCGCCAACACCCCATTCAGCGAGCCTTCGTAGCCATTGAAAGCCCTCGATTTGATAATCACGTAGCTCTGCTTGCAGCCCCTTGGGCAACTTGGGTTCCAGTGTTTCTGCACGTGCCAAACGCGTCATGCATTGCTGCCAAGACTTCGCAGCTTTGACTTCGATGTCCTCGCTAGCCAAAGATCGAACGGCCAAGGCGGCAGTCGCATCCATCAACAAATTCTTCCGATCTAAGTGGGACGCACCACGCAGCTGAAGGAGCTTTTCTCGCAAGCCTGCTTCAATTTTTGCCCATTGCCCGTCTCCCACTTTGACGTAGTCCGAGAGTTCCGGGCTTACAGTACCACCGAGGTTTTCCAGGATCTGTTCTAACGGAAGCGAACTATCGGCAAAGGTGCATTCCCCTGTGATCCCGAACCAATTTCGTTTCGACGTTATCTCGACTTTCAAGTTCTTCGAGGTAACGGCTCCTAGCACCTTGATCGGCTTCTGACTGTCTTTGTTCCAAAGAATCTCAATTTCGTCTTTGTACAAATCCAACTTCTCAAGCAAAACAATTCCGTGCTCGAAGCGTTCAATCGTTCCAGTGAAGTCATTGGCTGGTACAGCGTTAACCTTGAGACGATCGGCTATCTCCGTACAGTTCTTGATCTCTCGCGTCGCATTGCGGATCCACTGCACAGGCTTGCCTTCGACCTTACCAGCAGTCACGCTAGGCTGCGATCCAGGCAGAGTAATCAACCCGCTCTCCGTTTTGATACGCAAACCATAGTCGAGCCGTCCATCGGGACGAGCGCGCATCATCATGACAACTTTACCCGGATCATCACGGAATGTGCCCATCAGGTCGTGAGGCAAAACGATTGGGAGCCGTTTACTTAACTCTACCGCCTTGGCGAAGAAATCTTTGCCATGCTTTCGATCCACCTTGGGCAACCGAAGTATTTGCAACGCCAGATCTCCATTGCCAGTCGGCAAGGGGACAACCAGGATCCGTTTCCGGTCGTTATCAATATGCATCAGCAACCTATCGGTGCCCACAAGCCTACCAGGTGGAATCGGCTGGCCGTTGGGGAGCACACAAAAGCCAAATCCCTGAGGCGAATCGGTAAGACCCAACGCAAAACTGGCTTTTTCGACAGTGATCGGTTCCCCGTCGAAACATACATTTTCAGCACCGATCAAGCAGGGAAGCGCATCGAAGATATCTACCGCAAACTCGTGATTCCGATACTCTTGTTTGCCTAAGCCAATAACCTTACGGTCAGCTTCGTTGAACAAATGGCTAGGCTTCGTGAGCAATTCTTGGTATTTGAGTTTCTTTCCTTTCGTAAATCCGTTGCCTGATTTCTTTTTGGATTGAACGAAAGGGTTGATGATGTAGTTCTGGCTGTGCAATTGAATATTCCAGATGATGCGATCTTCCTGCACATTCAACGATTCCAATTTTGGAAGTTCAGCATCCTCGTAGGTCGACTCCTGAACCGTTCGAATCAACTGATCAAAAAGCTTGAGTGAAATAAGACTCCGATCCACATGAAACTTCGCGTGATCGGGAACCCCTTTGTCAAACTTCTCGTCTCGAAGCCGTCGCCCAAATGCGGAATAACTCGATTGAAATTGATCTAACAAACAGTCGAGTGAGTACTCCACGTGGATACAAGCAGCAACTCCATTCGATTTTTCACATGAGCATCCATACTGCGGTTGGTCCTTTAGTGGTTGCAGCCGGACAAACGTGACGTACTTTTCGCTACCTGCATAGACTTCGAAGTGAATCTCGCCCGTGTCATAAACATGGGTGATTCGCGGCGCCGCATGGTAAGGAGCCGCATCGAGCCCCTCTGGGAAGTCGCTTTCCTGGAGATCGAATGCGAGGTCCGACCACTCTTGAAAATAGTCCACCCTTTTCGTAGTGGAAGGAAGAGCATTGAACGCCTTGATGAGGGACGGTGGAAGCACTGCACCCGATTCACTCACACCCATCGCTGCATGTATCTGCGATTGAAGTGACTTCAAAAACTGATTCTTCGATGGTTGCTTACCGGCCATTCGCCATTCCCTTGTAGAAGATTCCATTTGGTCCCAGACTCATTTTGGGTGCAGTCATTGTAATAGAATCTCCATTCACAGGAGACGGATTGCCACCGGCTTTTTTCAAGAATTCGGAAGCAAACTCAACTCGAGTAGCCACGAGGATGGCTCTGATGCCACTTCCAGGCGGTCTCCACAATGCTTTCGATGGATACGTACTTTGGCTTCCAGTTTAGCTCCCGCTGGGCTTTTGAGCTGTCTGCTATCAAACACGCGGGGTCTCCTGCTCGCCGAGGCGCGATGACCGCGGGAATAGCATGCCCAGTGATCTTTCGACAAGCTTCGATGACCTGCTGAACACTGTGGCCGACGCCGGTCCCAAGATTCATCTGAAGCACGGAGTTTGGTTGCAGCTTTTGAAGCGCCGCGAGATGAGCCGTCGCCAGATCTTCCACGTGAATGTAATCCCGAATGCATGTGCCGTCTTCGGTTGGGTAGTCTGTCCCAAAAATCGAAATGTGGGGCCGTTGACCTAGCGCCACTTGCAAGACGATCGGAATGAGGTGGGACTCTGGGTCGTGATCTTCTCCGATGGAAGCGTCCGACGATGCCCCCGAAGCATTGAAGTAACGAAGCGCAGCCACCCCAAACCCATACGCATGTGCATAATCTGCCAAAGCTCGCTCCACCACGAGCTTCGTAAATCCATACGGATTGATTGGGTTCTGGGGAGTATCTTCCGAGATTGGCATCTTCTCAGGTTGGCCATACGTGGCTGTGGTACTGGAAAATACAAATCGCCAAACACCGACCGCTCGCATCGCTTCCAGCAATTCAAAGGTTGCGATCACATTGTTCTGATAGTACATCGCAGGATGCTGCACCGATTCTCCAACCAGTGCATAAGCCGCAAAATGCATGACCGCTTCAATCTCTTTATCTCGCATCACCTGCATCAGCAGTGCGCGGTCCGTGAGATTACCCTCGATCAAGCGGCCTGCAGGTACACTTTCCCGATGCCCGAGTGAAAGATTGTCATACACCCAAACCTCATGGCCTTGGGCGAGAAGCAGTCGAACAGTATGCGATCCGACATACCCCGCACCGCCAACAACCAGTACCTTCATCCTAAACTCCAAACTACTTGCCAAGTTGCGTCTCGACGTGGATATGAAACAATTGCACAATCGTAGAAAGTTCCTCACGAATCCGCGAGAGGGTTAATTCCGATGGGCGTCAGCAAACTCAAGAAATTCAAGCAAACGGCCCCGGAAGTCTCGCAACCCTCCGAGACCATGGCGGGCTGGATCGAACGCTATACGGTCTATTTGCGAAGCGAATGCCACTTGGCAGACAATACAGTGAACGCGTATCGACGCGATTTGGAGCATATGAAAGAGTGGCTAGACGGTCGCTCCCCAACAAAAATCAAGATCGATGATCTCACGGACTTTGCTGGCTATCTCAAAGGGATCGGATTGGCCCCAACCTCCGTTTCACGCCATATCGTCGCCATTCGAATGTTCTACAAATTTTTGCAACTCGAATCGGCGATCGATCACAATCCCGCAGAATTGCTGCTGACACCGAAGGTCTGGCACCGCGTACCCAAAGTTTTAACCGTTGGCCAAGTCGACCGCTTCATGGCAGCTCCGATCAAGTCGGACCCCCACTGGATCCGCGACCGAGCCATTTTGGAATTGATGTACGCCACCGGTTGCCGAGTTTCAGAAATCAGCAACCTTCTCCTGGCGAACGTTCAATTGGACGAAGGTTACTGTCTAGCAGAAGGCAAAGGGAGCAAACAACGTATGGTCCCATTGGGAGATCGCGCCATCGACGCCATCCGCACCTACCTGACCGAGTATCGCCCACGACTCCTCGGCAACAAAGAACCAAGTGCCATCCCTTGGTTGATCCTATCCCGATCCGGCCATCGACTTCGCCGTGAAGCCATTTGGGAATTGATCAAGCGATGTGCATTGCGAGCCAACGTCGATCCCGAGATCAGCCCCCACACATTGCGTCACTCCTTTGCAACCCATCTGCTAGCAGGCGGAGCCGACCTGCGATTGATCCAAGAGATGCTGGGACACGCCAACATTCAAACAACGCAAATCTACACGCAAGTCGAAAACGGCAAGCTCAAAAAAATCCACAAACAGTTCCATCCCCGAAGCTAGCAATACGCTGCTCGCATCACTTCGCATCGATCAGCAAGGATAGCGAGAAGCGGTTCGTTGGGGTGGAGGAGAATGAGTATTCAATAATGGAGATTGCAAAATTCAAAATGAAGGCGTAATTGGCTGCAAGTCGTCTTATCCGGGATGATTTTGCATTTTTCAATTTTCACTACTCATTAACGATTCATCCTCCTTGCTCTGCGTCAAGAAGATCGATTGTCTTTAGGTCGCCAAAGAACTGTCCGGTCGGGTCAAGCCCGGGTCAAGCCCGAGCCGGACAGGGCTATAGGACGGCTACGGCTTGACCCTACCGTCCGCAGCTTTGGCGTGCTACACAGTCCCGCGTCAAGGCCGCGCCCCTGGTCACCAACCGCCCACACTCGGTCGAACTCCTTACTGAAGCCAGTCTGGTAACACAGCCAGTCCTGGTAATTCGATGTTCACATCGTCCGGCATCGCTCGCTCCAAAAGCCATACAAATGGACCGTCAAGGAGTCCACCAGCAGCAAGATATCATGCATGGCATGCACTTTTTCCACGCGGAGATTCAACGTTTGTCCATCCGACAAAACGGGGCAAAGGCAATCAAACGCATTCAGAAGGCTAATGCTTGCTAGAACCGATAGCCTTTGCATTCGATTCGGAATTCCGTTAAAATCAACCTGTTGTGCATGTCCTTTTTCAGTCCTTTTTTAGAGATAGGAATTGCCTGCGAAATCGCTGAATTGGAATCAACTAGATCTATTCACAACCGAATAGAACAGACCAACGCAAATGCAGGAACCACATATCGCTGCCCATAGGATACGTTCTGTCAGACTTTCTGGAATGAATGAGAACCCACTTGAGCCAGAAAAAAGGCTAGCTGCAACCATGGAGTGGACCACACCCGCAAGCAGACCTCCTATCAAACCACCTTCTATGCCGTTTAGAATTCGTTTTGGTCCCCACACAACCAGGGTGCATCCGATTCCAATACCTATCCCAATCAGTGCCCAAACGAAACATTGTAAGGCAGTAGTCTGCACGATTGGTTCAATGTTGACTCCAAGAAGATTGATGGACTCACCATGGCTGACTTTTACCAAATAGGCAGCTGACAGACCAAGATAAAAGCCACCGATTGCTGCCGCAATAGCCCCGCTTATCGATGCCAAAGCCGCCGAGCCGAGCCTATTTTTTGTCGCGACCATTAATCCGATTGCTAACCCTAGCAATGCACCCATGATCGCGAAATGGATTGCGTAATTCCGAGAATGGAACTCGCTAATAGCTGCGTTGTAACGGGCCAAGTACTCAGGACTTGGAGCAAGCGGCATATCAACGAAATCGGGGGGCATCTTAAATAAATTGCCAATTTGCCCAACTACAACAGATCCCGCGACACTCACTAGAAGGGCTGCGGTCAACAACAACCAGAAAGTCATCTTCGATCGTGGAGCCGCCGATAGCTTGTCGGATTGTTGTGAAGTAATTGAGTCATTCATGATTGCTCCATTGATTTGAAATGCAACGTTCCTTCAAAAAAAGAGGCTTGCCCACGTTAAACGAAGTGGACAAACCTTAGATCCAAAGAAAAGCTGTACAGAAGTTTACTTGGACGAGAGGCTGATGCTCAACGGCTGCATTCCCGCGACTATATCAAAGCTCAATCCCGAAGTTTCGTGTTTGGAGTACTTTGCTGGAACGAGTGCCTTGGGCATAGATTTCTGCTGCTCTCGGTACTGAGCATCTGTCCCCATTAGCATGTCAGCATCCGACTTAGGAGCGGTTTGAATCGCAGCAGCAGGATCGTCCTTGCTTATAGTCACCTTGTTCGTTCCAAGCGCGACTTGCATCTGAAACTTGCCCTCCTTGTTCGTCGAGGCTGTTGCCAATGCGCCACCGCCTCCACCGATAAACGCTATCATGCCTCCATCCAAGGGTTTTCCGTCAAGCGTGACCGACCCGGAAATTGAAACACGACCGTCATCTACTCCGCCGCATCCCGTTACAATTAGCAACGCGATCGCTGCAAAAAAACAACCACGGCTTGAAGGTATTCTCATATCTACTGCCCCACCGATGCTGTCTGGCCATCAGCCTTAGCACCTAGTCGATTATAATTGACCATGTCGATGCTTTGACTTAAGAAATGAACGGAACCATCACCCATTACAACATTCGCACCACCCGTGTGCCGTGATTTAAAGCCCACCTCTGTGTTCCAAGTGCATCTTGCATTGCAAGCCGTCTTGCCCTTTGCGAGGGCTGTTGCAACATCAGGTTCGGACGAATCAAAATTGATCGGTATCTGAGTGAAAATCCCCCATTTATTGGAATGGCACCAGCCCTGCCGAGCATGGTTCGATGAGTCGGCTCGAATCTCACCAAAGAAAATGGTGTTCGATAGACCGTCGCTTACATCTCCAAATTTTCCGGTATATGCCCAGCCTTGGCGCGTAAACGGACCTGCTGGCGACGATTGTGGAGTGTTGGGGATATTGAAAGCTTGAAACGTGGCGAAAAGTGGGCAAGAGCAGTTGCCATTGTTTGACAAGGCTGACGATGGGCCCATGCTGAAGGTGTAGTTCGATGGTTGGATTTGATTGACCCCTGGTGAAATCGGATCATTAACATCCGATGGGCAAATATAGGCTGGAACACGTGCACCTTTCAGAAACATTCCACCTTGTATATTCGCGGGGAATCGTGCGTTGTTGATTGGCAAAGCAAAATCGAATTGGCTGTACAAGGCTTGTTGCTCAATGTAGGGCAAAATAAAAGCGAGAGACGATCCGCGTTCGTTAATCGGACCGACAAATCGTCCGAAAGTTACATCCACCGTTCCACCGTTCCAGACCGCACCGGGTGGAATTCGCTTGATAGTGCTTTCGTAATTGTGAATCGCCAAACCAATCTGTTTTAGATTGTTGGTGCACTGCATGCGTCTCGCCGCTTCACGGGCTGCTTGAACAGCAGGTAGAAGCAAGCCAACCAAAATGCCAATAATGGCAATGACGACTAATAACTCTACAAGCGTAAACGCTTGTCTCTTCCGACCAAGAATAACCATGATCCATCTCCGTCTAAACGAAAACCAGAAGACACAACTCATTTACTGTACTCGAACGACCGAGCAAGTCATGAGTGCCTCTGATTCTAGCGAAGTTTAAGTACGTGGTGAGTTTCGTTTCCAAAAAATTTTAGTTGGCAGCTAGAAAGGGTTCCGCCCGTTAATCTGTGCCCGGCTTTTCAAGAGCGACTTCGCCCGAACGTTTTTTTGCGAACCAAATCCGAAAACTCGGAAGTAAAATGAACCGCGAATGACGTTGCTGCTTCGTGAACCTGTGAGAGCCAAGACGGAAGCGAATTGGTATTGAATGATGCAGATTGCAGAATTCAAAACAACGATGAACTCAGGATCGCGATAATCCAACTCACCCAGTTCGTTGTACGGGGTGACGCCTGGATGATGCGGATGATACAATCTCATTCAGTTAACTCTCCTCAAAGCTGACGATAAAGCCATGTCAAGAACCAATCACTGGGAACATGCTGAAGCACTCTTGGCGGCACAGCGTCAAAAAAAGATGCGGGCGATGAGCGATGAAGTGTCAATAAGAGAGTTTTGCGCACTGCTCGCTTTTGCAGTTGGGCAACGAGACCAAAGCGCAGGTTGGCATCGAATCGTCGAGGACCGGTGGCGGCAGAAACTAGCGGGCAGGACCAAATTGATTGCTAGACTCCAAAGAGAAGGACATTGACATTCAAGTGACAGAGAACCAGATAGTTTCTGCACTCCACGATTTAATCGATTTTCTTACATTCGAGTGCATTGATTATGCCTTAATAGGCGGTTTGGCTGTAGCTGTGCGTGGTGAACCACGTTCGACGCTGGACATCGACGTTGTTACGGACTCAGATGTTGAGCGTGCCCTAAAGCTAGTAAAGAGCCTTGCAGCCTCGCCGTTCAAGCCTTACTTCGATGGTGTCGAGAATGTGATTCGGACGGGATTGCTATTGCCTCTTGAACACAAACAAACTGAGATTCGCATTGATATTTCCCTTGGGATGAGTGGTTTTGACAAAGAATCGATTGCTAATTCGTCCCCATCCATGATCGAAGGACGTTTGGTCAAAGTCGTCAGTCCAGAATACTTGGCAGTGATGAAGCAACTCGCAGCTAGACCACGAGATCTTGATGATATTCGCGGGATTCTGATTCGCCAGGGAGAAGATTTTGATTGGAATTTAACTCTGCGATTGGCAAAGGACCTCAGTGCAGCAATTGACGACGATTTAGTCACTCCATTGATGTCTCTCAGAAATCAACACACGGACAGGCGTGCGTAAGATAACCCTTAGTTTGTGGTTGGGGGGGCCAGGAACGTGCCAGGAACCGTTTCTGCTTATTTGAAATGTGTTTCCATTGTATTTATCGATAAAGACACGGAAAATCCAGCACGAAACTGTCCACGCCGTCGCTGTCCAACCCCGCTGGGGTCGACGCGGCGAATGGGTACAGGATTACCCAGGGTGCGCGGTAAGATCGCGACCCCTGTGCTGTGGAATCTAACGTCGTTGGCGTATCGCCGCGGTACGCGACGCACCCTTGGATATCGCACATCGCGAGATCCAAACCCCAACGGGGTTTCACAATCCTTACTGTAGCCAGTCCGGCAAAACGCCGAGGCCAGGCAATTCGATCACTTGCACTTTTTCAATCGACTCGATCGCCATCAATTGCTTGAGCGCTTCCGCAGGCGGTGCTCCGTCTAAATTCAATACCCCGATCGAATGGCCACCCGGTTGGTTCAATTCGCGACCGACGGACATCTGGCCGATGTTCACTTGATGTGCACCGAATACGGTACCGACCTTGCCAATGATTCCAGGCACGTCGGTGTGGGTAAAGAACAACATGTGTCCATCGAGATACGCTTCCAATCGATAGTCCGCTACGGAAATCAGTCGAGGCATGTTATTCCCGAAAACAGTCACACCTGCCTTGAGTCGCTGACCGCTACCGGAAACCTCTGCGGTGATTGATGAAGTAAATGCGCCCGATTCTCGGTTGCGATTCTCCGTCAATTCAATCCCCCGTTCGCGAAGCAACATTTCTGCGTTGATAATGTTCACATCGTCTGGCATCGCTCGTTCCAATAGCCCTGCACAGAATGCCGCGCTCAACAGTTTGGTATCTTTGTCGGCAACTTCACCTCGATAGCTCAATTGGCAAGCACTAATACTCCCCTCATGCCATTGGGCCATCATCAAACCGAGTCGATGCGCTGCGTCGAGATAACCACGAATCGATTCCAACGTTTTAGGATCCAGAGCCGCCACATTGACCGCGTGCCGAATCTCACCCGTGTTAAAGAAGTTGATCAGCAACTGAATCCCTTCGATGGCCACCTGCGTTTGCGCTTCTTCGGTACTCGCTCCCAAGTGCGGTGTGCAAACAACACCTGGCAGTCCGAACAATGCGCTCTTCGAGCAAGGTTCCTCTTCGAACACGTCCAACGCCACACCTGCGATGATCCCTTTCTCAAGACCCTCTACCAACGCGGCCTCTTCATAGATGCCTCCGCGGGCACAATTGACCAGACGAATCCCTTTCTTTAATAGATGCAACTGGTTTCGATTGACCAAGTACTTTGTCTCATCGGTCAGTGGTGTGTGGACCGTCAGATAGTCAACCAACGGCAAGATATCATGCATAACATGCACTTTCTCCACACCGAGCTTCAACGCTTGTTCATCCGACAAAAAGGGATCGAATGCGATCACGCGCATTCCAAAGGCAAGTGCTCGCACCGCAACTTCGCGACCGATACGCCCCATGCCGATCACGCCGAGAACCTTGTCCGCCAATTGCGTCCCCATGAAGGTCTTCCGGTCCCATCGGCCTTCGATCAAGCTCTGATAGGCAGGTGCCACCGACCGGGACAACGCGAGCATCAAGGCAAACGTATGTTCCGCGGTGCTCAAGGTATTGCCCGCTGGCGTATTCATGACCACGATACCCAAACGGGTTGCAGCGTTCTTGTCGATATTGTCCGTACCGACACCTGCACGCACGATCGCACGCAATCGCTTGTTCCCTTCCAGCGACTCCGCTGTAATCTTCACACCGCTTCGGACGATGGCACCGTCGAATTCATTGAGGGATTTGCGAAGCTCTTCCCCTTTGAGCCCTGTGCGAACCTCATATTCAAAACCAGGTGCTGCGTTGAGAAGATCGAATCCTTCTTGAGCGATGGGATCTAAGACGAGTATGCGATGAGTCATGAATGGTTTTTGGTATGAGAGAATGGTTCCAAGAAAAGTCAGAGAGTGCGATTACCCCCTCTTTGCGGCAAAGTCTTTCATGAACGAAGCAAGCAGTTTTGCCCCTTCCATCGGCATCGCGTTGTAGATGCTGGCGCGAATGCCACCGACGCTTCGATGACCTTTCAAAGAATCAAGCCCCAGTTTCTGGGCTTGGTCCAAAAATGCTTTCTCGGTTTCTTCATCTGGGAATCGGAAGGTAGCATTCATTAGAGAACGATCTTCTTTGCGTGCATGCCCTTGGTACAACTCAGGAAATGCATCCATCGCGTCGTAAACGCACTTCGCTTTTTCTTGGTTGATTTTGTGCATTGCCGCAAGTCCGCCAACCGTCGTTTCTAACCATTCCGTAACAAGCCCCAGAACGTAGACCGCAAAAGTCGGAGGCGTATTCCACATCGAGTCTTCCTTCGAGTGGTTGTTAAAATTCAAATAACCAGGCAAATTGTCGTTGGATCGGGCTAGTAAATCGCGACGAATAACGACCACCGTCACACCCGCTGGGCCTGCGTTCTTTTGAGCACACGCGTAGATCAATCCGTACTTGCTCACGTCCAGTGGTCGATAAAGAAAGTCGGACGAGGAGTCGCATACCAACGGTGCCGCCGAATTCAAATCGCGTTGAAACTGAACGCCCTGGATCGTTTCATTGCTCGTAATATGAACATACGCTGCATCCGGTCGGATCTTCAATTCCGCATCACTTGGCAAGCGATCATAGTTGCTCGCAGCCGCGTCATAAATGACTTCCGTAGCCCCTTCTTTTTTGGCTTCGGCGATCGCATACTTCCCCCACGATCCCGTCAGTACATACTGAGCTGGAGCCGATTGCTCCCGAAGTAAATTCATCGGAACCATTGAAAACTGAAGCCGAGCACCCCCTTGAAGAAAGAGGATATCGTAGTCGCTGGGAACGTTCAAAAGCCGAATCAATCGCTGCTTGGCCGCTTCCTGGATGGCAATAAACGCCTTGCTCCGGTGGGAAATTTCCATCACCGACGCTCCGCAACCGGGCAAACAGAGCATTTCGTCGCGGATTCGTTCTAGGACCGGAACTGGCAGTACTGCCGGACCCGCAGAGAAGTTATAAAGTCGTTTTTCCATAGTTATCTGTTATCGAGCAGGCGTTTGCGTCGGATGTTCGGGGATAAAACCATTTTTCATGCATATACACGGAAGCCCGGAATTTTACGGGTTGTTCCGTGAACGCGAAAGGACAGTTCGGGCACATCATGAATCTAGCTTATGAACCATCGTAGCACTCGCGAGGCCGTCGCAGACCTGCGAAAGCACGGTCGTTTGATCGAAGTGAACGAGCCCATTTCCCCGCATTTGGAGATGGCGGAAATCCAACGACGAGTCTACAAACGGGGCGGACCTGCCATCCTTTTCTCCAATCCCACGGGTTGCAGATTTCCGATGGTCAGCAACCTCTTTGGATCGCTCGATCAAGCTAGATTCTTGTTTCGCCACACCATCGATCGCGTACGTCGAGCCATCGAACTGAAGATCGATCCGAACGCCTTCTTCAAAAACCCTTGGCGGTATCGTTCCGCACCTTGGACAGCATTCTCGATGCTTCCAAAATCGGTACGAGGTGGCCCGTGCTTAGACCATACGATCTCGATCTCGCAATTACCCCAACTGCATTGCTGGCCCGATGACGGCGGTGCGTTCGTCACACTTCCGCAAGTGTTGAGCATGGGAATTGAAACTAGTTTGATGAAAGCAAACTTGGGGATGTACCGCATTCAACTTTCTGGAAACGACTACGAACCAGACAAAGAGATTGGTCTCCACTATCAACTGCATCGGGGTATCGGTGTTCATCATTCTGCAGCCTTGGCCGCGAACCAACCATTTCAAGTGGCAATCTCCGTCGGCGGTTCGCCAGCCATGACACTTAGCGCGGTAATGCCACTGCCTGAGGGGCTCAGCGAATTGACCTTTGCAGGCGCTCTCGCGGGTCATCGCATTCGGATGATCACTTCACCTGATCATGCTCCACTGTATGCCGATGCGGACTTTATTATCCACGGAACGATCGACACACAGAGGCTAAAGCCAGAAGGTCCGTTCGGCGATCACTTGGGCTATTATGCTAAGGTGCATGACTTTCCTTACATGAAGGTACAGCATGTCTCACATCGTAAGGATGCGATATGGCCGTTCACTGTCGTTGGTCGACCACCACAAGAAGACACGACGTTTGGTGAACTCATTCACGAACTCACAGGTTCCATCATCCCAACAGTACTACCGGGAGTGCGTGGTGTGCATGCTGTCGATGCGGCTGGCGTGCATCCTTTGTTGCTAGCGATTGGCAGCGAACGATACACACCGTACCGAAACCCACTGCGTCCGCAAGAGTTGTTAACACAGGCCAATGCGATCCTCGGCCAAGGTCAATTATCACTGGCAAAGTATTTGATGATCGTGAACGGGAACGATGATCCGGATCTCGACATACACGACTGTTCTCGGTTCCTGCAGCATTTGTTGGAACGTATCGATTGGACTCGCGATCTCCATTTTCAAACGCGAACTACCATCGATACGTTGGACTACAGCGGTGAAGGATACAATCAAGGATCGAAAGTGGTGTTTGCGGCCAGCGGCCCCAAACGGCGATCTCTGGCTACCAGTGTCTCGTCCACATGGCGATTCCCCGACTCTGTCCTTGATCCGAGGATTGCATTGCCAGGCGTATTGGTTCTGCAGGCTCGCAAAGGTTCCGATTTACGAGAGTTGTCGGCTTCGTTGGAAAGCACGTTTACCCATTCGAGCGACACCGACTGCATCGCGATGATTGTCATTGTCGACGATTCTGAGTTTGCAGCTCGATCGATATCGAACCTCTTGTGGGTGACGTTTACACGAAGCAATCCGGCACACGATATCGACGGCGTGGGAGCCTTTACCGAGCACAAACACTGGGGATGTCGAGGCCCCCTCGTGATTGACGCGCGAGTCAAACCTCATCACGCACCGCCTCTTATCGAAGATCGCGAAACGAGCAGTAAAGTCGACGCGATGGCAGCCCGAGGGGGACCGCTCGCCAAGTACCTTTGAACTCGTACCCGGCACCTTGCGCGAGAACAATGCGACAGGGCGAGGAACGGCAGTAATCCGGGTTGTTTGCCTGGTTTTTTCTTCAAACGCTCGCTTTTTGCTCCCTTTGCAGCTTTTCTTCGTCTTGAAGGGACGGGTCTGTTTCGTGCACAATAGCGTACTATGTTAAGCGTCCTGCAACAGAATTCGCAAAAAACGAATCAACCCTGCCTTGAATTCTCGGAGGGTACGCTATCGCTTCGGGGCTGCAAATCAGATGTGCTTCGATCGACTTACGGAAAGTCCACATGGGAGTGGGATTCACGAAGCCAATCGTGGCGAGCTTTCGCCATGTCATATCCGAAGATGGCTGAACAGCTAAGTACACAACCGCATTCGATCCAGGATCTTGTCCCTGCTTGGCAACGAGTGAACTGGAACAATGTGCTCTTGCCCGAGTTGCGAGCCGAGCAGAAGCAAGCGGTCGAGGCGTGGTCTACTACGAGATCGGGAGTTGTGATTATGCCCACGGGTACGGGCAAGACGGAAGTCGCACTGCGGATTATGGCGGATCAATGTTGTAGCACGCTCGTGGTTGCGCCCATACGAGATCTGATGTACCAATGGCATCGTCGAATTCTGGCTGGCCTCCATTACGATTGTGGAATCATCGGAGACAACACCTTCAACGTAAAGCCGGTCTCGGTCACCACGTATGATAGTGCTTGTATTCATATGCCCGCGCTGGGCAATCGTTTCAAGTTAATCATTTTTGATGAATGCCACCACTTGCCTGGCCCCATCCGATCCGACGCAGCGAGGATGAGTGCTGCTCCCTATCGGCTGGGACTAACAGCGACACTAGATGACCACGACCAGCGTTCCGATCTTATTCAAAAATTGCTTGGACCGGTTGTTTATCGGCTAGGGATCGAAGAGGTCAAGGGAACGACCCTCGCTGATTTCGACATCTATCGTATCCAGGTAAAGCTGACCGAACGCGAACAACACCGCTACGACTTCCTAGCGTCGCAGGTATCCAGCTACGTCTACGAGCGACGCACCGAAGACACCGAGTTCGATTGGAACCAATTGTGCAAGGACTCTTCGGAGAATCCCGATGCACGTCGAACATTGAAAGCGTTTCACGAAAAGCAATCGATCGAGGACCGCGCCGATGCCAAACTGGATGTTATCGAGGATTTGCTCCGCCTCCATCACAGTACGCCGATGATCGTTTTCGCAGGCTCCAATGCGATGGCTCGGGACATTTCACTTCGCTTTTTGATTCCTTGCCTGTTAAGTCACTGCGGCAAGGCGGAGCGATTAGACTATCTTGACGGGTTGCGGGATGGTGTTTATCCAGCGATCGTCGCCAACCAGATACTCGACGAGGGAGTCGATATCCCAGCAGTCAAGATTGCAATTGTCGTGGGTGGTATGGCCTCCACGAGGCAGGCCAAGCAACGACTCGGTCGCATTCTTCGAAAGTCCGGCAATGAGCGGGCGATCTTGTATGAAGTCGTTTGCGCCGACACCAACGAAATTGCACGATCGAGAAAACGTAGAAAGAACGATGCTTACTCGCGAACACGCAATCGCAAGAATTGAAGACGGGATCGTCGTTCCCGATCGACTCATCCGCTCCAAGCATGCGCATTACTCTGCACTTGCGAAGAGCGCCGCACGCGTTTACGAGGAAGGTCGAGGACGGACGCGCCGCGAGCTGCATTCAGCGATTCATCGCGTATTTGCTAATGAGCTGGATTGCCCTATCCGAAGAATAGATTCGTTTTGCAAACTGTTGGACGAGCGTGGCACTTTCGAAACGGACGAGAAGGGCCTCGCCTCGAAGCTTAGACGCGAAGTGTTTCGAAAAGCATCCGCCCATCACCCGCTCGTTTCGCACGTCGACAAACTGTTCGGCAATGCAGAATTCAAAGTGAAAGATCTTATCGCCAGTTCGTTCTCGAAGAGTTGGATGGAATTGCAAGAAGGGATGTTCCGTGATTTGATCGAGAATCACACGCTCCTTGAATTTCAGCCCTTTGCGAACCCCGTCGAGCTTCTCTCTCGCTACAACATCGCACAAACACAAGTGGCTCTCTTTGATGCGGTGGAAGTGATTGTTCAGATGCGCGAAGACTTTAAGTCGATCGTCCGTTATGCGAAGCTCGCTCGTCTCATGCATCGCATTCAGCGAACTTCAGATGGGTATCGTATCGCGCTGGATGGGCCTGCTTCTCTGTTGCAAAACACATCCAGATATGGCGTATCCATGGCCAAGTTTCTGCCAGGGCTACTTTCTTGCCGTGGCTGGTCATTATCCGCTTCGATTCGAAAGCCGAAATGGGGACGACTGCGGTTGTTGCTCGATGCAGAATGTGGTCTCAATTCGTCCGTCGTTGGGCCGAGCGAATTCGATTCGTCGGTAGAAGAAAAGTTTTATGAACGATGGAAAAATGCGGATACGTTAGGTTGGAGTATCGAACGCGAGACAGAGATTCTCAGCCAAGGTCAATCGGTGTTCTTTCCCGACTTTGTATTTAGGCACCAAGACGGTCGGGTGGCAATGATGGAGATCATCGGTTTTTGGACACCAGAGTATTTGGAACATAAAAGAAAATCGTTGTCTCTCTTCCCCAAGGACAATCTGTTCTTTGCTATTCATCAGTCGATCGATTCACCCAGTCTTCAGATCGACGAACGCCGGGTCCTCCGATACAAAACGTCGATCTCAGTCGAGACGGTCCTTCGCACTCTGCAAGAGGCGATGAAGTAACTCCGGAGGAGTGATAGATCTTAGGCAGCGCGAGCCGCCGTGGCTTGGCTAGAGCATTGAGTTGAACGTAGTGGAACTCGCCAAAGTTCCCATTGCTCTTGGAATTCTGGCGAGTCCCACTACCCCAGATTGAGCGTTGAAAACGCAATAGTGCATATTTCTGCTAGAATACAATCAGGACAACAAAAACCAAAAGCCAGAGAACTCAACTATGTCAGTCGTGACTTGCTGTTATCGGAAAGCCTACCGAAACCGTAACCCAATGTTTACCTTTGCGACTTCGCGTGAGCCCAGTGTTCAAACCCTCACTTCGCCTACAGCACCCCTCGTATCTTGTATGTAATATGTCCTCGACGCTGCTGGGACCGTAGACATAAGAGTCAATCCGCGAGAGCGAAGTCTAAATCCTTCTTGCCGCCGGTAGGTACCTCCATCATAAGGGGAGTCGAAGTAGCCTGCGCGTATTTCGAAGGCAATAAGCGCTTCAATTTTCCTTCGGAGGCATTTCCCGTTGAGGCAGCTTCCATGCTAGAAGAACCACCAGCTGCGAATTCAACCTTTTCGACGGTAACTTTGTATTTCCCAGGCAGCGCGCCTGCGGCATCGACCGTCATAAGGCTAAATGCACCGCCCGCTGCCGTCGTCGCAGTCGCGATGCGACCGTCACCCTCTGGAATAAAGGTGATGATGGCGCCTTCGACAGGGGACCCTTTGTAGGTTACTTTGCCGGCGACCGGAACGGTTCCGGAAATGCTCGCAGAATTGCAACCAACCAGGAACGAGAAATATACGAGCCAAAGCGTGCGACAACGATGCATAATAATGTCTCAGATAAAAGGACGAACAGAGGACGAATGAACACTCATTCGCGGTGCTTTCGGATAGCGAACTAGTCGTTGAGTAAATTCACTTCACCACCAGCGATCGTGCCGAGCGCACCCCATACACCATAGTTTCGATTGGGAGCGACTCCGTAATTGCCGCAGTCGATCGACTGTGTGATGAACCGAATGCTTCCGTCCGCCATCCCTATCACGACGCCGCCTGTATGGTAACTGCTGACCGAAAATACACCCACCGAATTGCTCGGATTGTTGTTGTTACGTTCGTAGCAAGATGGGCTATTCGGTGGCAAAATTGTGGAGAACCCAGCCCAATTAGGGTGACCGAAAGCCCAAATGCCTCCCATATTCCAATCGGAAAGGAGGCGTCCCGGATTGTAAAGGCCATTGGTTGCAGTAGCGAGACACTGTGCTGCATTCGCATCGAGACCGGCCATTGGATAGGTCGCCAGACCACGGACCGAACGAGAACCTCGATCTCCCGTTGCTTTTTCCGACAATGCGACTGTATTGCTCGTACCATCGGTAATCGACCCCATGGTTCTCTTTACTTCGGAAGTAACACAAAGTGGCGCCACGGCACCGGGTTTGTCATAGCCGAAAAGTCCGTTGACGCGACCGAAGTAGTTATTGTCTGTGATTGTCGCACTCGTTCCTGCGCCGGATGGATTTGTTCCAACAGTCGTCCCCATCGATAAGTGGTAACTGCGTTGAGGCTGATTGGACGTTACTGGGTTGTTTGCAGCGAGAGGAGAGGAGGGACAAAGCAGTACCGTCATTGATCCCAGATACGGAGCATACGTATTGTTCCAAGCAACCTGCGGAGCTCCGCCTGAGATTTGGTCCGATCTAGGACCCTGTTCGATATACGGAAGTGCGAATACAAGGCCGAATTTGTCAGCACAGCGATTTTGATCGCCTCCAATCGGACCTCCACGCAGCGGAGGAAACTTCTTGAAGGCATCATGGAAGTTGTGCATCGCGAGAACGAGTTGTTTCTGATTATTTGTGCATTGGATGCGTCTCGCCGCCTCGCGGGCCGCCTGCACTGCAGGCAATAGCAGTCCTACTAAAATGCCAATGATTGCAATCACCACCAATAACTCGACAAGCGTGAAGGCAAATTTTTTTGACGCAAGCAACTTGATGCGATTTTCTTTTGTCACGGTACCATCCTCCGATTCACGGAAAAAACTACAGAAGGCAATCGCAAAACGAAGTTGTGCGATGCTGAAATAGGTAGCAGTTAGCAAGGTAAGAATTCTGGGAGATTTTCGTTTTATACGACCAGCCTAAGTCTCTAAACTTCCTAGATCGTCCCCTGACACTTCTCATGTGTTTACCATATTGACAAACAGATCGCAATTTTTTTGAGAATATTCTCCGAAAAATGTATTGGACATTTCTAATGCGGACCAGCCACCCAACCACCCAATGATTACCTTTGCGCCTCTACATGAAACCCATATCTCTTTAGATATTCATTCATAGCTGCGATTATGACCCGTCACACTAGGTTGCATACGGCTTTGCCAACTGGGCTGTTAAGGTTTGAATCTCTCGAAGCAATGCAAGCTGATCCATCGAAAAGGAAGCGCGATCGATTCGGCGATCGGTCGCTTCGGATTCTTCGTCCCCTAGCCCCGCTGTTCGATAACTCTTGGACAAGATTCGTTCACGCAGTGACTCCGCGTCATCGATACCCTCGAGCAATCCGACATGCGATGCGGACGCGCCGGCTTCTGCACCACCGTCACCACCTCCGGCCGTGCTGACGACCAAGTTTGCAAAGCCGAACCATCGCTGCAATGGGCCTTGCGAGATGCTCACATTCTGTATGTTTTCAAACGTAATCGTCGTCTCATAAATGCTCCAGATTCCACGTCGAATTCGCATGCTACGGTCGCTCAGGACATACCATGTCGTGTCGTATCGCAAGTGAATCGCAATGTACGCCAATATGTCAGGTACCACGATCACGATGAGCCATGGTGGAGCCGTGATCAGTCCCCACATCGGTGCGTTGATGATCAGAACAAGCCACAACAGCGAAAGAACAACATCGACAATGGCAAGACCGATCCAGAAAAGAAACTTTCGATAACGTAGATAAGCGGGCGAAGGTCGAAAATAGGCAATCGCTTCTCCCTCCATGATCGGTAAGTTAGGCGGCCCATCGGGCAAGCAAAAGTACTTTGTCAGTGTGCCCCAAACTCCTCGATAACACCACAAGCATGTTTCATGTAAGAGTCCCGATTCCTTCATGATGGGTTCTCCTCGTTCGAAGCTGCGTGTTTTGCATTCGAAACGATTATGGATAGATTGTCGCGTATGCCTCGCAATAGCTCAGTCGCTTCCTCGTTATCTTCCATAGGGTTCGAACCTACGTCATTGGTAGGATCTCCTGTAACCGAAGAAGTCGTCTGCCCTTTGGCTCCTCGCATGCGTTCGTAAAGCCAATCGCGGATACTATCGGGGTCCGTCATCCCTTCAAGAACGATCTCCGGCATAGCATTCCCGGAGGCCGTTTGGATACTCACACTTGCGATCCCGAGCCGCCGTTGAACGATGTTTCTTGAGACATGAATATCTTGAATCCTTCGGAACGCAACGACAACTTCTTTGCGAAAGAAAAGCCCGACCTGCATGCGAATGCCGGATTCCTGCAATTCGTATGTCAAGGTTTGGTACCGGATCCACAAGGCCGGTAAAACAATTACCACTGCGGGCAAACTTAGCAAACTGGACAGAATGTAATAGGTCAATAATGCAGGGCTAGGCCGGTCGATTTTGGGTGGGATGATGGGTGGTTGCATGGGTTGAATTTTTCATGATTGCAGAAGTCGTTTTCCCACGTGTTTCACTCAGAACCATGCGAGATTGGGAAAGCGGGATCTGTTTTGAATGTACAAAATCATCTCTGTCACCTGGATTCTAAGGTGTTTGCTCTAAGTTTCCTGCAATCCGCGTGAACTCTAGCCCGCCTTTGTTAAGATGGTGGGAAATCTCTCCCAACTCCGCCAAAAGACTTCTCGCGTTGCCGTCAGCGCCAGAAGCGATCTCAACCGTACCTAGGAAAAACATACCTCGAGGAATTTTCATGCGTCGTTCGTTGTTTCGTCTATCAGCCTTGGCTGCTTCATCGCTCCTCTTCCTCTCGCCATCTCGCGAGGCTGTCGCGCAGTACGATGGTGCCATGAGCGTCCCCGAAACCTTGGCTCCCGGATTCGAGTCGATCTCCAAAGAACAGTCCGAAGCTTGGCTATCGATCTTGGCTGGCCCCGTGTTTGAAGGACGAGGAACTGGCCAAGTCGGTTACGTCCGAGCGGCACATTGGGTGGCTGGTAAGACGGCAGAGTTTGGACTCGCACCGATGGGGGATGGCGGAACTTATTTTCAGATGCTACCCATGTCGAGACAAGTGATCGAGGAGTCGCAATCGAAAGTGACTGGCCCCAGCGATTTGTCGATCCCCTTTGCCAAGAATTTAGCCCTCGATCGATTTGCCTCGCAACCGGAAATCGCTGGCAAGGTCGCGTTTGTGAAGTTGGTCGGAGACAAACCGCAGATCGAAGAGAATTCCTTGAGGGACAAGATTGTCATCTATGTGACCGATGCCAAGAATGAAGCGCGCGCTGCACAGATCATAGGGACGCAACGAGCTGCGGTTCGCCTTCGTGTCGTGACCACTACTCCCACGGCAAACAATCAACTGCAACGCTCTCGACGCGCACCTTCGAGCACATCCGGTTCCATCAGCCTGAGCGCGGCTACTTTGATTGCGAATGCCACCGGTGGCTCGTCCGATTGGCTGTCCATCGCCGAAGGTGGAAAAACAGAAGTGCATACATCGGACACCGAGTTGAAGCTTCAATATCGCATTCGCGAAGAGCCTCTTGCTGTACCTAACGTATTGGCATGGCAACAAGGTTCTGACCCAGCCCTCCGCGATGAGTATGTCGTTCTTGGAGCTCACCTCGACCACTTGGGACTTCAAGGAGGCGAGATGTTTCCCGGTGCCGACGACAATGGATCAGGATCGACCGCTTTGTTGAACATCGCAAAGGCTATTAGTGCGAACCCAGCCAAGCCGAAGCGAAGCGTACTCTTTATGTGGTTCGCAGCCGAAGAGATCGGACTCGTTGGTTCCGCCCACTACGTGGACAACCCCATCCTGCCCCTCGATAAGATGATTTGCATGTTGAATATAGACATGGTCGGACGGAACGAAGAAAAGGGAACTGAGACTGCAGCAGAAAACGAGACCTCACTCCATTTGATTGGAAGCAAAAAAGGTGACGTATCACTTCACGATATCATCCTAGATGCCAATAAGTACGTGAATTTATCGTTCGAATATGACGAAGAAGGGGTCTTTGGCCGAAGCGATCAATTTAATTTCTTCAAGAAAGGAACGTCCGTCGCATTCCTGTTTGGTGGCTTCCACCCTGATTATCATCGGCCTACCGATGGGCCAGCCAAAATCAACTACAAGAAGATCGCATCCGCAGCCCGATTGTTCTATTTGACAACCCATTTCGCTGCCGAGCATGGACATTTCAAAGTGCCGACCCCGGAAGCGAAGCCAACAGAAGCCAAACCTGCGGAAGCCAAGCCAGTAGAGGCTAAACCTGCCGATGCCAAGCCCGCTGAAGTTAAGGCGGAAGTCAAACCCATACCATAGTCCGTCGGGTCTTTTGGCGGCGTCTCCCGCCAGAAAACCTTTCCTTCATTATCTTCGAGCAGAGATATCGAACGCTACACTACAGCCGCGAACATCTTTCTGCGTTCCCCTCCTAAAAAGGACATGCACAGTTTTGAATTAGCTATTCTTGGTTTTCCGTGCGAATTCAATCTCTATTCGCACTTGCGCCATCGATTGCCGAACCATTAGGCCGCGATTCGAGCCAAGAGTGCACCTCGAGCGGTGCGATGCTATCGGCGATTAAAGAAAAATCGGAACGACTAGACAATATCGC
>Ga0315900_10002885_pt1 | contig 25628 bp, 14 predicted proteins | sample LakEriMetagenome_FD_203521 | JGI IMG/M metagenome (GOLD analysis project Ga0315900, IMG submission 203521) | Freshwater fungal communities from buoy surface, Lake Erie, Ohio, United States - Buoy 12 MA114 | ecosystem: Environmental > Aquatic > Freshwater > Lake > Lake biofilm | place: USA: Lake...
GGTATTTTTTGTGAATAATAGCCGAAATCTTCAGCGCCCATCCTCAATTCCGTTTCTTCTACTGCATCTGTGCCGAAGAAGGACTCTGCCCTGGCCCTCGCTATATGGTACAGCTTTTCATCGTTGTACACATTCGGATATCCTACATCGATCCTCAGGTCGATCCCCGCGCCCATGCCCCTCGCTATGGACTCCGCCTGCTGGCGTATCAGTTCATGCGCCCTGAATCTCCATGTTTCATCCATCGCCCTGAATGTTCCCATCAACTTCACTTCATGCGGAATCACATTGGTGGTATACCCACCCTGGAATGAGCAAATGGATAATACGGAAGGGGAGAATGGGTTATTATTTCTGCTCACTACCTGCTGCAGGGCCGTTACAATATGCGAAGCCACCAGGATGGTATCCGTGGTCTGGTGGGGTGCCGCAGCGTGGCCGCCTTTACCCGTTACGGTGATATAGATCTCGTCGGCGCTGGCCATGACCTTACCGGCCCTGAAACTCAGCTTGCCGGTCTCCAACTGCGGATGAACATGCAGGCCTGCGATCAGCGATGGCTCGGGCGCACTTAACACCCCTTCACGGATCATGATGCTCGCGCCCCCGGGATTTTTTTCTTCGCCAGGCTGGAAGATCAGTTTCACCGTACCGCTCCATTCATTGCGGGTTTCCTGCAGGATCCTCGCTGCGCCGAGCAGGCAGCTGGTATGAACATCGTGGCCGCAGGCATGCATAATGCCTTCAAATTTTGATCGATAGGGGACTTCGTTCTCCTCGTGAATGGGAAGCGCGTCCATATCGGCACGAAGCGCCACAACCCTCGACCCTGGATCCTTACCATGGATGAGCCCAACTACCCCTGTGCCGGCCATGATGGTAAAGGGAATGCCCAGATCCCTTAAGACGTGCTGGACATATTTTGATGTTTCGAACTCTTTATAACTGAGCTCGGGGTGCGCATGTAAATGATGCCTTATGGCGTTGGTGTCTGCCGCATATGCGGATGCAAGTTGCCTGATTCGCTCTGCAATCATAGCGCGAAGATAGACCAATTGCCGCATTCCTGCCCGCCGGCAGGCAGGGACTAATTGGCTAATGGCAGATCCTCCTCTGGTTTAACTTCAATTTTCGATGGAATGATGATAACGCCGGTAGGATATATCACGGTGATCTGTTTTCTCAGTGCTTCCGCATCGGACCTGCTCCTGAAATTCCCGATCTGGATCTTGAAATAAGGGGATTGGTAGATGAGGTAGGTTTTGTGCTCCGGGAAGTCGCGCATGAGTTTCGACTTCACATCCATTGCCTTGTTCCTGTCATTGGTGTTGGTCACCAGTATGCGATAGCCGGATGCGGTCCTGTTGTTCTCGATATAGGCCTTTTTATTTAGCTCCTCCTGCTTCTGGATCAACAGGTCAATCCTGTGATCTTTCACAATGTCCACCTGGGATATACCGGCCAGGGGCAACAGCAGGAAAATAAAAATGAATCGGGCCATATGTTTAACTACACAAAGATTATACCACTAAAATGTATGAAGAAAGTAAAACAACGTTCTGTTTCAGCCGCTGTTTATTCTTTGCCATGGCAATTCTTGAACTTCTTGCCGCTTCCGCAAGGACAGAGGTCATTCCGCCCAACTTTTGGTCCTACCCGCACAGGTTCCTGCTTGGTTGCAGAAGGATCATGGTACTCGTTCTCCGTGTCCATCATTTCCTGCTGGCCACCGCCACCGCTGGTTATCAGCTCTTCTTTCCGCACCTTGAGTTTACTCATGTCGGTCTTTTCCTCACGGCCCTCCCTCAGTGGCGCATTGTTCTCCTGGACAGGTATGCCCGCATAGCATAAAAACGATACGATATCCCGGCTTAGCTCACTGTTCATGTTGCTGAACAACTCATAAGCGGTTGTTTTATAGATGACCAGCGGATCTTTCTGCTCATAGACCGCCGTTTGCACACTGTGCTTCAGGTCGTCCATCGCCCTCAAATGTTCTTTCCAGGTATCATCGATGATCGCCAGGGTAATGGTTCGCTCCAGCGCATTGGCAAGCTCACCACCCTTGGTGCTGATGGTCTTATCCAGGTTGGCGATCACATTCACGCCTTTCTTGCCATCCGTAAATGGCACCACTACATTTTCGATATGGGCACCCTGCTGCAGCCTCACGTTCTGGAAAACAGGCAGGGCCTGCTTCATCATCTCGTTTTTCTTCCTCGTATAATTACCAACCGCTTCTTCATAAAGCCTGGTGGTGATGCCAGCTGTATCTCCCCTGGATAACTCGTCCTCGGTGATGGTTGTGTCGATGCCAAAATTCACGATCACCGCCAGTTTGAAGCCTTCATAATCGTCTTGTGCTTTGTATCCTGATACCAGGTCCTCCGCCACGGCGAAGAATGCATTGTCCAGGTCCAATGCCAGCCTGTCCCCAAACAACGCGTGTTGCCTTTTTGTGTACACCACGTTGCGTTGCTTGTTCATGACATCATCATACTCCAGTAAACGCTTACGTATGCCGAAGTTGTTTTCTTCCACCTTCCGCTGCGCCCTTTCTATACTCTTGGTGATCATGCTGTGCTGGATCACTTCGCCTTCTTTATAGCCCATACGGTCCATCAGCGACGCGATCCGGTCGCTTCCGAACATCCGCATCAGGTCATCTTCCAATGATACATAGAATTGCGTTGTACCCGGGTCACCCTGCCTTCCAGCACGACCGCGCAGCTGCCTGTCTACACGGCGGCTTTCGTGCTTTTCCGTACCGATGATGGCCAGACCACCTGCTTCTTTCACGCCGGGGCCGAGTTTGATGTCTGTACCACGACCAGCCATGTTGGTTGCAATGGTCACGTTACCGGGCATACCCGCCTCTTGCACAATCTGCGCTTCACGCGCATGTTGTTTTGCGTTCAATACATTGTGCGGGATCTTCTTCGCCTGCATCATCCTGCTCAACAGTTCACTGACTTCCACCGATGTGGTACCCACCAGTACGGGCCTTCCAGCATTCCTCAATATCTCGATCTCATCGATCACCGATTTATACTTCTCGCGTTTGGTCTTGTACACCAGGTCCTCATTGTCTTTCCTTGTCATGGGAAGATTGGTGGGGATGGTGACCACGTCCAACTTATAGATATTCCAGAATTCAGCTGCCTCCGTTTCTGCAGTACCCGTCATGCCCGCAAGCTTGTGGTACATCCTGAAATAGTTCTGCAGGGTAACGGTAGCATAGGTTTGGGTGGCGGCTTCGATCTTCACGTTCTCTTTCGCTTCAATCGCCTGGTGCAGGCCATCGCTATATCTTCTTCCGTCAAGGATACGACCGGTTTGCTCATCAACGATCTTCACCTGGCCATCCATCACCACGTATTCAATGTCCTTGTCGAACAGCGTAAACGCCTTCAATAGCTGCTGCACCGTATGGATACGATCAGCTTTCAGCGAATAATCCTGCAGGATCTGTTCTTTCTGCTGAAGTTTTTCCTCCGGGCTTACCGCTGACTTTTCTATATCGGCCAATGAAGTGCTCAAGTCGGGCAGTACAAAGAAGTTGGGGTCTTCACCGCTTTTGGTGATGTATTGCAAACCTTTCTCCGTCAGATCAACCTGGTTGCTTTTTTCGTCGATATGGAAGAACAGTTCTTCATCTACTTCAGGCATATGTTTTTGTTGCTCCCCAAGGAAATAGTTCTCCGCCTTCTGCAACTTAACTTTGATACCCGGTTCGCTCAGGAATTTGATCAGGGAAGTGTTCTTTGGTAAACCACGAAAGGCACGCATTAAATGAATGCCACCTTCGCGGGGATCGTCCTTACCCTCGGCCAGTAAACGTTTGGCTTCGATCAGGGATTTGTTCACCACCTGCTTCTGCACCTCAACCAGTTGGGTGATCCTGGGCTTCAAAGTATGGTACTGCTGCTCATCGCCTTTGGGTACGGGACCGGATATGATCAGAGGCGTACGCGCATCATCGATCAAAACGCTATCCACCTCATCTACCATGGCGTAATGGTGCTTGCGCTGAACCATTTCGTCCTTCGAATGCACCATATTATCACGGAGATAGTCGAAACCAAATTCGTTATTGGTACCATAGGTGATATCGCAGAGATATGCTTTCCTGCGAGCTTCACTGTTGGGCTCATGTTTGTCGATACAATCCACGGTAAGCCCCAGCCACTCATAAATGGTGCCGTTCCACTCGGAGTCACGGCGGGCCAGGTAATCGTTCACGGTAACAATGTGTACACCTTCTCCGGCAAGGGCATTCAGGTAGGCGGGCAGGGTGGATACCAGGGTTTTACCTTCACCCGTTGCCATTTCAGCGATCTTGCCTTCGTGGAGGATGGTACCGCCGATCAGCTGCACGTCGTAATGCACCATGTTCCAGGTCACCGTATTGCCCGCTGCGGACCAACTGTTCCTGAAGATGGCCTTGTCGCCGTCTATCCTGACATAGTCTTTTTTAACACTCAGTTCCTTATCCAGCTCAGTGGCGGTGGAGACGATCTCTGTAGCGTTGGAAAATCTTCTCGCCGTTTCCTTGACCACGGCAAAAGCCTCAGGAAGGATCTGCTTGAGCGCCACCTCGATCTCTTCATCCCTTTTCTTGATCAGTACGTCCACCTGCTTGTACAGGTTATCCTTACCATTGATGTCATCTACAGGCAGGGCTTCCGCCTGCTGGTTCACCTCGTTGATCTGCTCGTCTACGGCCTTCAGGTGCTCCCTGATCCTGAGCCTGAATTCGCCCGTTTTGGACCGGAGCTCGTCATTGGTCAGTTGTTGATATGATGAGAAGAATTCATTGATCTTAGAAATCAAGGGGGTGACCCGTTGTACGTCTTTTTCCGACTTGCTGCCTCCAAAAATCTTACTGATGAATTTGAACATAGGGTGCAAATTTACATAAATCTAATTAGCTCATTTCATCGCTATCGGCCTTTCATCACAATATTACCGTTTGCACGAAGGTTAACCTATAGTTTTGGCATCTGAGAATTATGCGTATTTCACCAAAACTGCTTTTTTTGGCCTTTTTCCTCGCTATTTCGGCATTTGCAGGTGCCCAGGAGCTTAGAACCGTGCAGGGAAGGATCCTGGACACGTCAAAATCGCCGATCGCCAAGGCCTCGATCATGTTATTCTACGACACCCCGGGGGATACGCTCCGTACCCTTACCGGCAACACCGGGTACTTTATTTTCACCCAGGTCAAGAACCGCCCCTTTTATATAAAGGCCACCAGTATTGGATTCGGATCTTTGGTCAAAATGTCGTCTGACACGGCCAATAAGGTGGATCTGGGCAGTCTGGCCCTCAATCCGTCTTTCACCACCATGCAGGAGATCGTGATCTCCACGCCCCCCATCGTTATAAAAGAAGATACCGTAGAATTTAAGGCCGACTCGTTCAAAGTGAAGCCCAACGCCATGGTGGAGGACCTCCTGAAGAGGCTGCCAGGGGTTTCTGTGGATAAGGATGGTAATGTTATGGCCCAGGGGAAGCAGGTGACCCGGGTAAAAGTGAATGGCAAGGATTTTTTCCAGGGCGATGTAAAAACCGCCACCCGGGAACTATCTGCAGATATGATCGACAAGGTCCAGATCGTGGATGATTACGGCGACCAGTCCAATATGACCGGTATCCGAGACGGGGAACCCGACAAGGTGATTAACCTGCAATTGAAGAAGGATAAGAATAAGGGCATGTTCGGCCGGGTCACGGCGGGTGCAGGAACCGATGACAGGTACCAGGTGTCGGGAAACATGAACTATTTCAATAATAACAAGCAGCTTTCCCTGATCGGAAACACCAATAATATCAACGCAAACCTGTTTGACGGTAACGGCGGCGGTGGTGGAAATAACTTCAGCGGTGGCGGCGGCGGCGGTGGTGGAGGTGGCCGGGGTATGATGGGCGGAATCCAGCTGATGCAGGGCAACAGTGCTGCCAACCAGGGCGGGGACGGGATCACCACAACCCATTCCATTGGAACCAACTTCCGGAACGATTTTGTCAAGAGCAAGGGGTCTTCGTTTTATGGCAGCTATACCTTTACCCGCCGGATGACGGATATAGATCGTACTGTGTCTACCCAAAACCTGGCTACCACCAATACATTCACAGACAACCGGAACACCAATAGTTATAACCAGTCAAATACACACCGCGCCTTCCTGAACCTCGAGTATAATATTGACTCGTTCAATTATATCAAGATCAGTCCCCAACTTTCGTTCTCAGAAACCAATAACCAGACCTTCGCAGACTTCAATACGTTCAATGAAAAGGGATTGTTGCTGCAGGATGGTTTTTCCAGGGATTCCACCCTGGGATATACCCCCAATCTGTCGGCCAATATCCTCTACAACCACAAGTTCAGGAAAAGGGGCAGGAATTTCTCTGTGAATGCAAATATTTCGACCTCTGAAAGCCAGTCGGACCGGGACTCTTACAACTACACCGAGTTTTACCTGCCTGTTCGTCAAACCATTACTGACCAGTTGAGGAATACCGATAACCGGAGTACCAGTTTCAACACCAGGCTGGTCTATACGGAACCCATTGCGAAAGATCGCTACATGGATATGTCTTATACCATCCGCAACAGCTACTCAAAAAATGATAGCCGGGTATTTAACACAGAGACCGGGGTGCCGATCCTGAGTCCGCTGACCAATGCCTTTGAGAACGAATTCATACAGCAGCGGATCGGGGCAAACATCAGGACCGTGAAGAAGAAGTATAATTATACGCTGGGTCTGGTGGCACAGCCTTTTACACAGAAAGGGTATTCGATCACCAAAGACAGTGTATATACACCGGTGACCAGGGTGAATGTGATACCGGTAGCACGACTTGCCTACAATTTCACCCGTACAAAAACCATGAACTTCAGTTACCAGGGCGATGTCCAGCAGCCCAGCCTGACGCAGTTGCAGCCACTGGTGGATAACAGCAATCCGCAGAATATCACCTCTGGTAATCCTAACCTGAAGCCGGCGGTTACCCATGGACTGAATGCGTTCTTCAATAACTTCAATTTCCAGTCGGGCAAGGTCCTTTTCCTCGGTATGAACGCCTCGATCATCCAGAACCAGATCACCGACTATACCACGTTTGGTCCCAGCGGAAGCAGGTTCACCAGGCCTGAGAATATCAACGGGTTTTACCAAGTCATGGGTTTTTACAACTGGAGCAAGCCCTATCAGAACCGCCGATACGTATTCAGCCTGAATGGTAACCTGATTTATAACAATAATCCTGGGTTTATAGACGGCGAGAAGAGCATCAGCAAGTACACCACTGCGATGCAGGGCGTCAATTTTGAGTTCAACCACAAGGAGTGGCTTGAATTTGATTTCGGGGTTCGGTACAGCCTGACTTCCCAGTCAGCCACGTTGCAGCCGGAACTGGAGAATTTCACCCAAACCTGGGGGTTGGTATCGAACGGACGCCTGGATTTCCCGGGTGGCATCATTTTCAGGTACGACGTTACCCATAACATCAATATCGGCTTCGCCGAAGGGATAGACCCCAATTTTACGATACTGAACGCGTCCCTTGAAAAGACCGTCTTTAAGAAGAAGAACGGCTTCATCCGCTTGTCGGGCTTCGATATCCTGAAACAAAACCAGGCCGTGAGCCGGACTTTTGGTCCCAACTCGATCACGGACTCCCGCGTAAACAGGTTAACCCAGTATTTTATGCTGGCATTTACCTACAGGTTGCAGAAGTTCACTGGTCAGCAGAGTCAGGGCGGCCAGCAAGCACCGAGGAGTATGGAGCGGCAGATGCGGTTTTGACCGATTGGCTAATTGGCTAATTAGCTGATTGGCTCATTGGGATTGGCGAATTGACGGATTGTTCCATAGGGGCGATCCGTTCGTTTTTCCGCTGTTTTACGCCGATTTCCCCAAAATCTGCCCATTCCGGACAAACAGGAAGAATTGCCCACGAATTAGCTAATTAGCCAATGAGCTAATCAGCTAATTCCTTACCTTTGCCGCCTGAAACAAATGGCTCCCAATGAGCCAATTAGTCAATCAGTTAATTAGCAAATTTCTATGGCTGGTCAATTAAAAGAAGTTCGTAACAGGATCAAATCGGTACAGTCTACGCAGCAGATCACCAAGGCAATGAAAATGGTGAGTGCGGCAAAACTCAGGAGGGCTCAGGATGCCATCATCCAGATGCGCCCTTACGCCCGCAAACTGCAGGATATGCTCAGCAATATCGTGAGCAATGTGGAAGGTGGTGATCTGGGAACGAACCTCGCCCTGGAGCGTCCTGTCGAGAAAGTACTGTTCATAGTGATCACGAGTGACAGGGGATTGTGCGGCGCATATAATGCGAACGTTTCCAAACTGGCCAAAACTACCGTTGAAGAGAAATATGCTGAGCAATTCAGCAAAGGCAATGTTACCATCTGGGGCATTGGTAAAAAAGGCGCAGAATTTTTCCAGCGCAGGAACTACAACGTGAACACTGACCATCGGGATACCTTTCAGCGCTTGTCGTTCAAAACCGTTCAGGAAATTGCGCAGCAGGCTGTGGTGGCATTTGCCAACAAAGAGTTTGATGTGGTTGAACTGGTGTACAGCGAATTCAAGAATGCCGCTACCCAGCGTTTTACCGTTGAGCGTTTTCTTCCGATTCCAAAAACAGTTGCAGTAAAAGGCCAGAAGGTGACCAAGGCAGATTTTATTTTTGAGCCTGCCATCGACCAGTTACTCTCTGAGCTGATGCCCAAGATCCTGAATACCCAATTATACAAAGCTGTCCTTGATGCAAATGCTTCCGAACACGGAGCCAGGATGACGGCTATGGATAAGGCTTCAGAGAATGCAAATGAACTCCTGAAGGCGCTCAAGATATCTTACAACAGGGCGCGCCAGGCTGCGATCACAACCGAGCTCACGGAGATCGTGAGCGGCGCAGCTGCATTGCAGGGCTAAGGGCCGCGCGATGTGGATATGTGTTGAATTTCGTAAACTTTAATTTTTTACTTTTCCTGCATGGAAATCTCTAACCTCATTCTGCACATAGAAGCGCTGATTTTTGCCAGTGAGAAACCCCTGACATCCATGGATGTGGTGGAACTCGTGAACAATGCTTTCGGATTCATGGAAGATAAGATCACGCTTGACCAGGTCGAAGCTTCGGTTGACGGTATCCGCGAGAAGTATTCATCGGAGTTCTATCCCTTCGAACTGCGTCAGAGCGGTGGTGGTTGGCAGTTCCTGACTAAAAGGGATTATCATAAAACCATTGCGCAACTCAATGGCGACAAGTTCCTGAAAAGGCTTTCTTCTGCAGCCCTTGAAACCCTTGCCATCATCGCATATAAGCAACCCATTACCAAGGGTGATATTGAAGCCATCCGGGGAGTGAATAGCGACTACAGTATCCAGAAGTTATTGGAAAAGGAACTGATCGTGATCAGTGGCCGCAATGAATTATTGCCCGGCAAGCCGCTGGTGTATAATACGTCCAGGCATTTCATGGATTATTTCGGGATCAACACGGCCGACGAACTTCCAAAGATCAATGAAGTACTCGCGGATCAGTTTGTAGCTCCCACACTCGTCAATGCGGAACATTTTGACGTTGAAGAAGGAGCGAGCCTGGTGGTCTCCGAAGAAGGGGAACTGGTGGATGTGAATGTGGAAAATGTGATGAGTGTGGAGAATGTGGAGGAAATGAATGTGGCAAATGTGGACAATGAGGAAGGAGAAGAAGTCAATGGTAACGAAGAGTGGGTAGGTGAGGATGAAGAGGATATAGATGGAGGAGGTGATGCGAATGGAGGAGGTGATGATGGGGAAGAAGATTCCGATCAAGATAGTGATGATGAAAAGGATAAAGCTAATTAGTCAATGAGCTAATTAGCTAATTAGCTAATTTTCGTATGAACATAGAAACAAAAGCGTCCCCCTTGCTCAACGGAGAGCAACTCCAGCAAATTGCAAACGAATTTGGCACCCCCGTTTATATATATCATGGCGAGCGGATCGCCCATCAGTATGAACAGCTTAAGGATGCTTTTGAAGACAGTTCTGCGAGGTTTTTCTATGCATGCAAAGCCCTGACCAATATCAATATTCTCCGGTTGATCAGGAGCCTGGGGGCAGGACTGGATTGCGTGAGCATCAACGAAGTGCAACTCGGTTTAAAAGCAGGGTTTCTTCCGGATGACATCCTGTTTACGCCTAATTGTACCGACTTCTCAGAATACATTGAAGCCAAGAACCTCGGAGTTAACATCAATATAGATAACATCTCCATCCTGGAGCAGTTCGGCAATACCTTTGGCAGTAGCTATCCCGTGCTGATCCGTTTCAACCCGCATATCATGGCGGGTGGGAACTTTAAAATTTCCACGGGCCATGTAGACAGCAAATTCGGGATCTCCATTCACCAGATACGGCATATTGAGCGCGTTGTGAAAACAACCAAGGTCAGGGTGAAAGGTATCCATATGCACACAGGATCCGAGATAAAGGATATTGGCGTTTTCCTGGAGGGCCTGGAAGTGATGTTCGACCTCGCAAAACATTTTCCTGATCTGGAGTTGATCGATCTCGGCAGTGGATTCAAGGTGCCCTACCAACCGGGAGATCCTGAAACCGATGTGCAGGACCTGGGACGCCGCGTAGCTGAAGCTTTCAAGGCATTTCAAAAGGAATCCGGTAAGAAACTGGTCGTCTGGTTTGAACCAGGCAAATACCTGGTCAGCGAAGCAGGTTACTTCGTTGTTAAAGCCAATGTGATCAAACAAACCCCGGCTACCGTTTTTGTTGGTGTAAACAGCGGCTTCAACCATCTGATCAGACCCATGTTCTATGATGCCTATCATTACATAGCCAATATCTCCAACCCAACCGGGCCGGAGAGGATTTATACCGTAGTAGGACATATCTGCGAAACAGACACCTTTGCATGGGACCGTAAGTTGAACGAAGTACGCGAAGGCGACCTTCTGGTTTTTTACAACGCCGGCGCCTACGGGTTTGAAATGAGCAGCAATTTCAATTCACGTTTGCGGCCAGCCGAAGTGATGGTCTGGAACGGCGAGCATCGTCTGATCCGGCGTAGGGATGAGTTCGATGACCTTTTGCGTAACCAGATTGACCTGGGATCCCTCTGACCATTCGCCCCATGTCAAAATAGAATCCTTACTATAATTCTACCGTTCCAATCGGCGGCTCAGGCATCCTTGTATCAGGTTTTCAATATTTGCCTGCCCCATTTCTTTCTTCGCTAAATTGAGTGCTCTAAAACGCTCGTTGTATGCCTATACGTATGGAAGATGACCCCATGGGACCGCAGGGTCAGAATGATGACCAGAATTATCCTCAGAGTCCATCCCGGAGAACAGCTGGCGGCGGAGGGGGGCTGTTCAGTTTGCTTCCGCTGATTCTTAAACTGTTTAGAGGGAAAAGTATTTTTCTGCTGCTCGCCATCGTGGCCGGCCTGTATTATTTTGGAGGCAATTGCGGCGGTTCCGGTGGTGGATCAGGCCTGCTCAATACGATCGCCAAACTGACAACCGGTGGATTCCTTGATCCCAAACAATTCGAGCGTGCCAATATCTATGAGCCACTGGCGGAAGATAACTCCCGGAACCCACTACCTGAATCGGCTAACCTCCAACAGTTCGCGCCGGCCGTTGGTAATCAGGGAAAGCAGGGGTCATGCGTCGCATGGAGCTCCGCTTATGCAGCCAGGACGATACTGGAATCTGCCCGTACCGGTCAGGCTCAAACACCATACAGCCCGTCTTTCCTGTACAACCAGATCGGTCTTCAAGACTGCCAGGGCAGTTATATCATCAGGGCTATGGAATACATGACCAAGCAGGGATCAGTGGCTTACCAACAGTTCCCTTATGATGAAAGGGATTGTTCGCGGCAGCCGGACATGAGCTTGATCAAGCAGGCTTCTGCCAATAAAATGCAGGGCTTTACCCGCCTTTCACTGGGTGACAGGAATGATGCCATTGACATCAGGGCCATCAAGGAAAATCTGGCCCAGGGAGCCCCCGTGGTGATCGGTATGATGGTTGGGCAGAGTTTTATGCAGAACATGATGGGGCAGGATGTCTGGGTTCCACAGCCCTCCGATAAGAACATGATGGGTTTTGGCGGACATGCCATGTGCGTGGTGGGATACGACGATCGAAAGTATGATGGCGCATTCCTGATCATGAATAGCTGGGGGCCGGAATGGGGCAGAAACGGATTTGCCTGGGTGCGGTATCCTGAATTCAACTATTACGTACGTGAAGCCTATGGACTGGAACCCATGGCCAGAGCCAGTTCCCTGTCCAGCAAGCTCCAATGCGAGATCGGACTTGTTCAGGTTAGTTTTGACGCCAGCAAGAAGATGGTCCCCGGAAACTATATCAACTTGAGCAAAGTGGCTAATCATCATTACCGGACTGCTGCACCTATAAGGATCGGCAGTAAGTTTAAGGCAGAAGTGAAGAACAACAACGAATGCTTCATTTATATCTTCGGGATGGAAACTGACGGTAGCGCATACACGCTTTTCCCTTATCCGAGGAAAGATGATCCCACTAAAACAAAGTATTCTGCTTTCTTCGGTATTACCGGCTACCGTTTGTTTCCGCGCGATGCCAGTATGACGCCGGACAGCATTGGCAGCCGCGATATGCTCGCTATCCTGGTCAGCCGGAAAGAACTGGACTGGAATGCCATACGCAAGGCGATCAACAGCCAGCCCTCTTCATTGGCCTGGCCGGAGAAAGTGAAACGTGCCATACCCGGTGCGCCCGCTGCTGATGTAAGCTTCACAACCAGCTCTAAAGGGAGTATTGGTTTTTCCGCTGAAGTGTCTAACAACGAAGTGGTCCATTGCGTGGTTGAGTTCGACAAGCAGTAATATAGCTTAATTCATTAATATGATGCCTTGGAATAATTTCAGGGCATTTTTTATTTGCCGTCGTTTTGGTCTCATTTTTTGAGGATAGCAGTCGAATTATAGCTCCTATGTTTGAGATATTCATGTTATACCACTGGTTTTTTCCACAGGATGAAAACGGCTTTTAAATTTTTGTTAATATTGGCTTTAACAAACTAACTGCTCACAATGGCAAAAAACATCTTTTACAGTTTTTTAGCCGTATTCCTTTTTGTGAATACCGCTATGGCACAAGTGCTTACCGTTTCCGGTAAAGTGACTGATGAGAATGGGATTCCCGTGTCGTCCGTCACTGTAATTGAGAAAGGCAAAGCTTCATCAGGAGTAACCACTAACGAGAAAGGTGAGTTCTCTATTTCTGTTGCAAAAGGATCCACCCTGGTCCTGACTGGCGTCGGATACGACAGCAAGCAGGTTGTGGTGAATTCCTCCACTATGGCTGTAGCCCTGGCTACATCTGTCAAAGGTTTATCTGAGGTGGTTGTCACCGGTTTCGGTGGTACCCAGATCAAGAAAGACCTTACGGGTAACATCGCCCGTGTAAAAGGTAAGGATATTGAGTACCTGCCCACACCTACGGTTGACCAGGCCCTTCAGGGTAAGGCAGCCGGTGTTTTTGTAAACAGCCAATCCGGTAAACTCGGTCAGGCTGTTACTGTCAGGGTTAGGGGTAATTCCTCCATCAGTGCCAACAGCCAACCGCTGTATGTACTGGATGGTGTTCCCATCACTTCTAATAGCCAAAGCGGCTATGGCGGTGCCATGAACCCCCTTGTGGATATCAACCCGAACGATATCGAGTCTATAGAAGTTCTAAAAGATGCATCTGCCGGCGCCATCTTCGGTGCCCGCGCTGCTAATGGTGTGGTACTGATCACCACCAAACGTGGTAAGGCTGGTCGTACACAGGTAACCCTCAACGTACAAACAGGTTATGCAGAAGCTACCAGGAGGATAGATATGCTCAATTCTGAGCAGTATGCGGAACTGATCCTCGAAGGAGCAAAATACCGGGATGATCTCTCCGGCACTCCGCTGAATGATCCCAATAGCTGGACCAGCTATGTGAAGAATGACGTTATGGATTATTTCAGTTATGGTCAGTGGTCACAGGATCCTACTAAAACCTATGACTGGCAGGACGCTGTTTTTCAGCGCGCACCTTATCAGCAGGCTGATCTGCAAATCCGCGGGGGAACCGACAGGACTAAATTCTTCGCGTCTTTCCAGCATCTTGATCAAACAGGTACCATTGTTGGTAACAACTTAAAGCGTTCCACTGGCCGACTGTCTTTAGATCAGAAAGCAAACGATTGGTTAGATATAGGTATGTCACTGAATTTGGCCAGGACCTGGCAAAGACGTCTTCCAGACGATAACGCTTTCTCAAACCCCCTGCAGGCCATCGCTTTGATGCCAATGACTCCCTTCACCGATCCCAATACGGGATTGCCGGCGGGTACTCCCCCGGGAGATGTCAACATCCCACTTTATTATAACCCCCTTCTGACGGTCAACTATGGGAAGTTTACCCAGACAGTGTTCAGGACATTCGGTAACGCTTATGCAAGGGCGAAGATCATACCCGGTCTTTTTCTGAACACGGAATTTGGTATAGATTACCTGAGCCAGAATGAAGAAGGTTATTTCCAGACGCAGACCATTCGAAACCAGACCAGGGCATCAAGGGGTGTGGGTTCTAACTCGGCTGCTTTTGTGACCAACATCAACACCAACAACTACCTGAGCTATACCAAAGCCTTCGGGAAGCACAGGATCGATGCCACCGCAGGTATGCAGTATCAAAATTCTCTGGCCAAGAATAACTTCACAGAAGGATTGGACTTCCCGTCTGACGCGTATCAGAAGATCGCCTCTGCGGCCACCAAATCAGGTGGTAGCTCATCTGAGAGCGAATTCACTTTCGTTTCTTATTTCGCGAGGGCCAACTATAGCCTGATGGATAAATACCTGTTCAGCGCCAGTATCCGCCGTGATGGTTCAAGCCGTTTCGGTAATGCCAAACCCTTTGGTAATTTCCCTGCCCTTTCTGCAGGATGGATACTGAGCAATGAAAGATTCATGAGTGGATTCAATTTCCTCAGTTTCCTGAAACTCCGGGCCAGCTGGGGTTTAGTGGGTAACGCCGAAATTGGAAACTTCCCTGCACGTACCCTGATCGCCGGTGATGCCGGTTATACAGGTACGCCTGGTCTGCGTCCGAGCCAATTGGGTAATGCTGACCTGGGATGGGAAACAACTGAACAGATTGATGTTGGTATCGACTTCGGATTGTTCAAGAACAGGATCACCGGTGAGATTGATTATTACAAGAAGGATACACGTGATCTCCTGTTAGGTGTTAATATTCCTGCCACTTCCGGTTTCGGTAGTGTGACCAGGAACCTTGGCCAACTGACCAACGAAGGTTTCGAATTCGTATTGAATACGCAGAATACTGTTGGCGCCTTTAAATGGTCAACCAGCTTGAACGCAGCAAGGAACATTAATACCGTAACCAACATCAGCGGCCAGATCATCGAAGGCGGTGTATCCTCAATGAACCGCGTTGTAGAAGGTGCCGCTATCGGCGTGTTCTTCACACCTGAATATGCCGGTGTCGATCCCGCCAATGGTAACGCCCTGTTCTACAGGAACACTACAAAAGCTGATGGTACATTCGACAGGTCAACCACCTCCAACTATGCTGAGGCGCAGCGTGTAGTGGTTGGTAATCCTAACCCGGACTGGATCTGGGGTATTACCAATAACTTCAGCTACAAGGGATTTGACCTTTCTGTATTCTTTAACGGCGTAACAGGAAACCAGGTCAACATTTATGGTATGGGTCGTTATTCTTCTGCAAGTATGCTGTACGAGGATAACAATACCGCTGACCAGCTCAGGCGCTGGCAGAAGCCCGGTGACGTTACGGATGTTCCACAGGTTCGTCTGTATCGCGTGAACGGTTCGCAGGCTTCAAGCCGCTACATCGTCAATGGCGATTATATCAGGTTGAGAACTGCGTCGCTTGGTTATACCTTTAACAGCAATTGGCTCAGGAAAGCCAAGATCGAAAAACTCAGGGTTTATGTGCAGGCATTCAACCTGTTGACGTTTACGGATTATCCTTACTGGGATCCCGAAGTTAACGCGGACTCTTTCGACTCTAACATCGCAAAGGGTAACGATTTCTACACACCGCCCCAACCCCGCACGATCCTGTTCGGTATCAACCTGAACTTCTAATCAACCAATCGAAGACATTATGAAATCAACAATAAATCGTTTCAAGAAAATAGCACTCCTCTCCATGGTATCAGCTACCTTGTGGAGTTGCGAAGACAAATTAGCAATTGAACCCCTTCAATCGTTATCGCCTGAAGTAGCCCTTGCTGATGAAGGTGGTGTGCAAGGGGCTCTGGTGGGGGCCTATGATGGAATGCAAAGCGCTGCCCTTTACGGAGGTGAGATCCAGGTGCTGAATGACCTGATCGCGAATACGGAGGATATACAATTCACCGGAACTTTCGCAGGCTTGTCAGATGCCTACAACCTGCAAATGGTTGCCAACAATAGCTTTGCGACTGGTACATGGGGTGCAGCCTATAATACCATTAACCGCGCAAATACCGTGCTGGCCAACCTGGAAAAAGTAACCTCTTCCGCGGCCAACAAGGCCCGTATAGAAGGTGAAGCACTGTTCATCCGCTCTTCTATGTTTTTTGAACTGGTCAGGTTGTTTGCAAAATATCCGAATGATGGCGATCCGGCTGCAAACCTGGGTGTTCCCCTGGTACTTAGCCCAACCACGGATGCTTCTGTGGACCTGACCATTGCCCGAAGCACGGTGAAAGAGGTATACGACAAAGTCATCGCAGACCTGACAAGGGCTGAAACGCTGCTGCCGGCTTCTCAGTCTAACGTTAAGTTTGCAAACAAATGGGCTGCGGCGGCGATGCTTTCGCGCGTCCACCTGATGTATGGCAACTATGCCCAGGCAAGGGATGCTGCTAACAGGGTGATCACCAGTAGCGGAAGGACACTGGCTACTACTTTCCCCGCTTTGTGGTTTACTCAAATTAACTCTGGCGGTACTTCTCCCGGTGAATATTTGTTCTTCATGGATGTGACCAACCAGGATGGTATTAACCAGATCAATACCTATTTCGGTCGTACGATCGGTTCGATCCCTGGCACTGCTGGTCGTAGTGACTGCAAGATCAGGGCACCACACGTAGCCAAGTATGAGACCGGTGATGCGAGAAACTATTTCATCCTCAGCGCCGGTTTCAACTATACCAGGAAGCACCTTGACAGATTTGGAGATGTTCCCGTTATCCGCCTGGCAGAGATGTTCCTCACCAGGGCTGAGGCCAACTTCAGGCTGAATACCACCATTGGTGCTACGCCTCTGGAAGACGTAAACAGGATTCGCAACCGTTCAGGACTGGCCAGTTTGGCTACAGTGGATCTGAATGCCATCCTCAGGGAGCGCTACCTGGAACTGGCGTTTGAAGGACATAATATACCAGAAAAGCGCCGCCTCAGGCAAAATTTCAGCTCATCAGTCACATGGAACGATCCCAGAACGGTGATGCCTATCCCGCAGCGTGAAATGGATGTGAACAAGAAACTGGTGCAGAACCCCGGCTACTAATTACGGCATTTCTCGATATGAAAAAGGGCACCGATTTCGGTGCCCTTTTTTAGTGACACAAATTAACTCACAACCAAGAGGAATATCGTTGTCCACCGAGGTGTTTCAGACAATGAATCGGTATATTGTATTTTCGAATTTGATAAACCATGACAGCAGAACAAAAAGAGTTCCTGGCCCTGGCACGTAGCCCCTTTAAAATGGGTTATTTCATGCTGACGAAACTCCCTGCAGCATTTTTTGCAGGTGTGAGGGTTAAAAGGATTGAGCCCGAGTTTGCGGAAGTGACCGTGCCATTTAAATGGTTATCCCAGAACCCTTTTCGGTCTACGTATTTCGCCTGCCTGTCTATGGCCGCGGAAATGAGCACCGGCCTTCCGGCACTGATGTACCTGCATAAGATCAAACCCGCTGTGTCCATGCTGGTACTTAAAGTACACGGGAATTTCCATAAGAAAGCCACAGGGATTACCACATTCAGGTGCGACGAAGGCCTGCACCTGAAAGAGGCTATCGAAAAGGCCATCCAAACTGGCGAAGGGGTTACGGTCGATGTGGTATCAAAGGGGTATAACGAGAAACAGGAACTGGTGGCGGATTTTATGTTTCAGTGGACATTTAAAGCAAAAAAAACATCATGAAAATAGCTTTTCACGGTGCCGCAAGATGCGTCACCGGATCAAAACACCTGCTCACACTTTCTAATGGCAGAAGAATATTGCTCGATTGCGGCATGTTCCAGGGTATGGGTCGGGAGACGGATGCGCTTAACAGGCATTGGGGATTTGAACCGCGGGAAGTGGACATTGTAGTACTTTCTCATGCCCATATCGATCACAGCGGGCTCTTACCCAAACTGGTGAGTGACGGGTATAATGGCAAGATATACTGTACGCCGGCAACACGTGAACTGGCGGGTGTACTGTTGCAGGATTCTGCACAGATCCAGCAGGACGATGTGAAATATGTAAACAAGCGCAGGGCCGCTGACGGGCAACCCTACCTTAAGCCCTTGTATACAGAAGAAGACGCGCTTGCCGTGATAGACCTTTTTGAAGAAGTAAATTATAACCAGTGGGTAAAGATCGATGAAGACGTTGAATTGTTATATACGGAAGCAGGGCATATCATAGGAAGTGCCGTTGTTAATCTTCGAATTAAAGAGAATGGCAAAACCACAATCCTGACGTTTAGTGGCGATGTGGGCAGATATCGCGACGTTATCCTGAAATCACCCGCCGAATTTCCCCAGGCGGATGTTATTATTCTTGAATCCACATACGGCAACAGCCTGCATGATCTGCATATGACCACTCCTGACCACATCCTCGAGTGGATCGAGAAAACCTGTATCAAAAAGAAGGGAAAACTTATCATCCCGGCCTTCTCGGTAGGCCGTACACAAGAGATCCTGTTCGCTTTGAACCAGCTGGAGTTGGAAAGAAGACTGCCCGAGCTGGATTATTTTGTGGATAGCCCGCTCAGCATCAAGGCAACAGAGATCGTTAAAAGGTATCCGTCAGATTTCAACGGGTCCATTCAGAAAATTCTCCAAAGCGATACCGATCCTTTCAAGTTCAGGGGCCTTAGATACGTAAAAACTGTTGACGAATCCAAATTGCTCAATTTCCGTAACGAACCGTGCGTGATCATTTCGGCAAGCGGAATGGCCGAAGCCGGAAGGGTGAAACACCATATCAGCAACAATATCGAGAACAGCCGAAATTCGATCCTGATGACAGGCTATTGCGAGCCCAATTCTCTGGGGGCAAGATTAATGTCGGGAAAAAAGGAAGTGAAAATTTTTGGCGTGGAGCACGAAGTGCATGCCGAAGTAGGGTCCATTCGCAGTATGAGCGCGCATGGTGATTATGAAGACCTTAGCCAGTTCCTGGCTTGCCAGGATCCTGCCAAAGTCAAGAAACTATTCCTGGTCCACGGTGAATTGAATGTTCAGGAAGATTTCCGCGACCGGCTGATCAGAAAGGGATTTGATGTAGAGATACCGGAGCTGCACGCGGAGATAGGTATTGGCTGAACAATTGGCTCATTGACTCATTGACTCATTGGCTCATTCTTCATTTCTGTATTCTTTACTGAATATAGCACCGAAGAATTAGCCAATTAGCCAATGAGCTAATTAGCTAATCGATCCGATATGCCGCTACCGTGTTCTTGAAGAACGTAGGTACGTAAAGAATGCGTTTACGGGCGTCGTATCCAATATCTGCAGAGTTGATCTTCTTTTCGCGGGTGTCGAGCAACAGTTCCTTGTTCCCTTTTTCATCTATATACCATATTGCGCCGGCCCATGCGGAAACGATGAAGTCTTTACCTGATACATGTTCGATGCCATCAGTGCCGCCTTCCATACCGTCGGTGATCTTTGTAAGCGTCTTGTCTTTCTCGATGCGGTACATCCCGCCTGCGTCAAGGATATAAAGTTCGTTCTGGTGCGCGAGTATGCCATTCGGTCCTTTCAATCCGTCCAGGTAGGTCTCTGCCTTTCCATTTTCTATGCGATGCAGCTTCTTCAGTTTCGAATCTGTTACCCAAAGCACACCTTTACTGTCGGCCGACACATCATTCAAGCCCTGCGCGCCTTCCACAGTGATGCGGTTCACGATCTTTCCCTTCCTGATGTCGATGACAACCACGGCATCCACATCGCCCACATACAAATTGTTTTTCACCCTGGCCATACCTTTGGGTGCATGCAAGCCGCTGACCCAGTTGGTCTGGATGATCTTGCCATCCAATCCAACTTTTCCTATCGACCCCTTTCCGTCTTTTTCCCAGGGTTGGCCATCGATGTTGGCTACATACAGCACCTTATTTTCGCCATCAAACAAGGCAGATTCCGGAACCAGCAGGTTGCTGTCTGTTTCCCATATCTTCTCCAGTTTGTGTTGCGCCAGGGTAACAGTGGATACAACAAGCAGGAAGGCCAGCAGTAAGTATGTCTTTTTCATAAGCTCCATTTTGTAAACCGAATGTAACATTATTAAGAGAATCTTTCCACGTCGAAAGCCTCTAAGGCAACGCTGGTTTTTTTTCGGCCGATCAATTCCTCCACCAGTTTTCCAGTACCTGCAGCCAGCGACAAGCCAAGCATGGCGTGCCCGCCGGCAATGGTCAGATTCTGGTACTTAGAGTGTTTGCCTATATAGGGCAGGCCGTCTGGACTTAACGGCCTCAATCCACTCCAGATCTTGTCAACCTGGGGGAAGGCTACGTCCAGGTTTGGATAATAGAGCTTTGAAGCATTATAGATGGCCTGGGCACGTTTTATCAGGGTGGGTGAACTCAGTCCGCTGATCTCCATCGTACCACCCATCCGTAAGTCATTTCCCATGGGCGTCATAGCCACCCGATGGTCAACTAAGATGGCTGGATACCTGAGATTTTTTTCCATGTTTTCGAAGGTCATGCTGTAGCCTTTTCCGGCCTGCAACAACATATGTATGCCTAGCGACTTGGTGATGACAGGCAGCCATGAACCCCCGGCCAGCACCAGTTCCTCACAGTCGAAGTCGCCTTTATCGGTCAGCACCCGGCTTACCTGGTTCCCGTTTTTTTCAAATCCGGTCACCGTAGTATTCAACTGAAACTCCACACCTTCCTTTTCCATTTTATCATGGAGCGAATGCATGAAATCGCCGGGATGAAGGTGACAATCGATAGGGTATAACACACCACCGCGAACATTCACTTCAACGTCCGGCTCCAGCGCCTGCACTTCTGCTGCATGCATAACCCGGGTTTCTATATGATACTTCGCCGCTTCCCCGGCCAGTTCAATTTCATGTTTCTCTGTGTCCGCATTCTTGTACATCATGAAGCAGCCCTTCTCTTCCATTCTGAAATGGTTCCCGACTTCATTTTTAATATCCGTTGTTAATTCCCTGGAGAACAGGAGTAGCGAAACCAGTGGCGGGGTATTTTTTTCCACCGTCCTGGCAGTTGAATTGGCCCAGAAGTTCAGGCACCAGCGCATCAGGTCAAGATTCAGGCGGGGCTTGATATAAAAAGGGGACGAGGAACTCAACATCCACTTTAATCCCTTGGCAACAATGCCGGGAGAAGCCAGGGGTATGATATGGGAGGGCGATACATAACCGGCATTTCCGAACGATGTACCGGAACGAATGTCGCCCCGTTCGATCACCCGTACCCGGTGTCCTGCTTTGTGTAAATAGTAAGCGCTGCACAGTCCTATTACCCCACCGCCAATGATCGTCACTTTCTTCATGTGATGCTATCTTTTTGTGTCGTATAATCTTTTGTTCAGTTTGCGTATCTCGTCCACATTGAATTTGTACACTTTCCTGTCGTATGTCATCAATCCGTTCACTTCTGACTCAACATCGGTTGTTTGTGTATATACCGCTGCCGAGAGTCCTTTCGGTATCAAAGGTATGAGCCGCTCGATCAACTGCTGGTAGCGCGAGAAAAGTTCCTCTTTATTCCTGAAACTCTGGTAGCCCCAATTGGCGCGGTCGGTCCAGGTGTGGTTGTCAACCGGTAGTCCCAGTCCTCCAAATTCTCCAAGCACCACGGAGCGGTCTTTACCAAATACTTCCGGGCGATGTATCTGCGGCTCGGGGTAATTATGCAAGTCATGAATGTCTCCAACGGCGTGAAAATTCCCCCCGCTGGCAGGGTTCACAAGCCTGCCGGGATCATACTGCTTTACCCAGTTTGAGATCTCCACGGTCTTGAATTGACCCCAGGATTCGTTGAACGGTACCCATACCACAATGCTTGGGAAAAACCGGAATGCGTCTATCATGGCTTTCAGTTCAGTGCGATAGATTTTTTCTGACCCCTCGGTTCGCACTTTGTCGGTGGGTTCCAATGACGGATTCTGGTTCCAGCGGTCACCAGCCACATTATCACCACTGGGCATATCCTGCCAGACCAGCATCCCAATGCTGTCGCAGTACCTGTACCAAAGGGCTGGTTCCACTTTCACGTGTTTACGGATCATGTTAAAGCCCATCTCTTTGGTTTTCTCGATATCAAACCTCAGGGCCTCTGCGGAAGGTGCGGTATACAAACCATCCGGCCACCAGCCCTGGTCGAGCGGGCCATATTGGAAAAGGAAGGTGTTGTTCAGCATCATCCATTGAATGCCGTTGGCGTCTTTTGATAAAGACGACTTTCTCATGGCGAAATAACTGTCGATCTCATCCACTGTTTTGCCGCTGCGCTGGACGGATACTTTCAGGTCGTACAAAACGGGTTTCTCGGGCGACCATAAAGCAAGTCCTTTCACACTCATCTCATTGCCGGCTGGTTTGTTGAAACGTTGCTCTGCCACCTGCTTTCCCTTGTCCATTATCCGCACCAGCAGTTCATCCCCTGCATTGAATTGTTTAACCAAGGTGTTGATCGTCAGGCTTGCTGCGTCAATATCCGGAACGGTGTAAATATGATCAATATGGGTGTCGGGAACGGCTTCTATCCACACTGTCTGCCAGATGCCTGTGACGGGCGTATACCAGATGCCGGAGGGTTTTATCACTTGTTTGCCCCTTGGCTGGGGGCCGAGGTCTGTAGGGTCCCATACCCCAACAACGATCTCCTGTTGAGGTTTTTTAGAGAGCAGTTCCGTGATGTCAAAACTGAAGGGGTCGTAGCCACCCTGATGTGTGCCCGCTTTTTTCCCGTTGACAAATACTTCGGCCTGCCAGTCCACAGCCCCAAAATGAAGCAGGATCCTTTTCCCCTTCATGGCAGGTGTAGTACTAAATGCTTTCCTGTACCAGAGCACGTTGTTCTCGCCAACGGTTCTTCCAACCCCGGACAGGGCAGATTCAATGGCAAAGGGAACCAGGATCTTGCCGGAGTAGGCTTCTGGTTTTGGCTCGTCTTTGAATTTGATCGCGTAGTCCCAGATCCCGTTCAGGTTGATCCAGGCATCTCTTTTCATCTGGGGCCGCGGATATTCCGGGTGCGGCAGGATTGGATTGATCTTCTCTGCCCATGCACTCATGATCTTATTGCCTGCAGGCTTCCATTCCTGTCCAAATGAGCTTAATGCCATTGCTGCGATCAGTTGCGCCAGTAATAGTTTTCTCATGATATGTTATTTACTGTTTACCCTTAATGATTTCACATATTGTGGCAGCCATACCTGCATTTCGTTGCTTCCACGATTACACCAGCTGTAATAGGGTATGGCTTTAATGGTCTTTTTTTCTGTGCCAATGCTGGTGCCTCCATCGCGGATTTCAACGGTTGTCATTTTCCCGGTAAGCATCACTACCGGCTCATCGAGGATCAGGCCTTTTTCAACAGCCATTTCCGGTGTTCCGTCGGCAATGATATTCAGCGCCCTGCCCTGGTTGTCGGCCCCCTCCACGCAGTAGACCAGAGGTCCCCTTTGAAAGGCCAGTTTGCCTTCATTCTCGCTGACTTCTTTCCTGGAACTGATCATCTTAACGGGCATGGGTATCCGAAATTCTATGTTATCACCTTTCTTCCATTCCCTGTGGACAACCGCATATCCTTTTTCAATCCGGTAGTCCATCGGCTTCCCGTTCACCAGCAGCTGCGGTTTATCCCATTGGGTATCAGTAAAATGATATAGCCCGCCCGGTGCGGCCAGGCCGGTGGCCCATCCCGGTACCCGGATATTCAGCGTGGTTTTTATTTTTTTGGCAGGATCAATGCTGATCTTCATTGTGCCGTCCCATGGATAGTTGGTTTCCATTTTTATGGCAATAGGCGTGTTCCGGATCGTTACATCGCTGCTATTGCCTATAAAAAGATTGACCCAGAGTCCATCGTCCGAAACGCCATACACATAGTTCCCAATAGATGCCACCAGCCTGGCGATGTTGGAGGGGCAGCATGCGGTGCCGAACCACTCTCGCCTGTAATGCTTTCCGGATGAAGCGAGGGGATTGCCATAGAAAAATCGGTCACCACTTAAAGACAGGCCGTCTAAAGCTCCGTTGTAGAGGCTTCTTTCCAGTACGTCCATATACTCCGCATCAGCGGTGAGTGCATTCATCCGCTGGTTCCAGAACACCATCCCTACGGATGCGCAGGTTTCACAATAGGCCTGCTCATTAGGCAGGTCAAAGTCTACGGAGAACCCTTCATTACTTCCTGCTGAGCCTATACCGCCCGTGATATACATATTGCGGAACACCACATCTTCCCACACGGTCCGCATGGCTTTCATATAACCCTCGTCACCGGTGTGCGCGGCTACGTCCGCCGCCCCCGTATACAGGTACATGGCCCGTACCGCATGGCCCGTGATCTCTTTTTGCTCACGAACAGGAACAGCGTCCTGGGCATAGGCGGTATCTTTCCAATCTGTCCAGGTATATCCAAATGCCAGTTTCTTTCCGCGTTCTTCCAACAACCAGTGCGATAGTTTCAGGTATTTTTCATTTTTGGTCACCCGGTATAGTTTTACCAGTGCCAGTTCGAGTTCCTGGTGCCCCGTGACCCAGTGTTTTTTTCCGGGTCCGAATGTGGCGTCAAAATGATCAGCCCACCGGATGGCCACATCGAGGAATTTCCTCTTACCCGTTGCATCGAAATATGCAACCGCGGCTTCGATCATATGCCCACCATTGTAATCTTCGTGCATGCTCATATCTATCCATCGTTTGGACAGATCGGTCAGGGTATAATAAGTATTCAGGTAACCGTCTGGCAACTGGGCCGCAGCGATCTTGTCGATCCATTCATCGGCTTTTTTTTCGAGCGTGGCGTCCGGTTTATTCTTCAAAGAATATGAGATCGCTTCAAGTGCTTTGAACACATCCGAATCATCATAAAAAATCCCTTCATGCTGCTCCCCCTGTTTGCGGGCTACTTTCTCAAAATTCTTGATCCTGGGAGTTTTCACCTCCGTCTGGTAAATGCATGCCTGTATGGTTGTGGTGGCAACCTTATCCAGCTTGGGCTTCCAGAAGGCGTCGTTGATGGTTACCTTGGAAAAGTTGACTGGCTGCATCTTTACATGCGTTTGCGAAATGCCCTGGTA
>Ga0315900_10002887_pt1 | contig 25616 bp, 17 predicted proteins | sample LakEriMetagenome_FD_203521 | JGI IMG/M metagenome (GOLD analysis project Ga0315900, IMG submission 203521) | Freshwater fungal communities from buoy surface, Lake Erie, Ohio, United States - Buoy 12 MA114 | ecosystem: Environmental > Aquatic > Freshwater > Lake > Lake biofilm | place: USA: Lake...
GAATTAGAGTATATCGGTTGGGATTATGAACTTGTATATGGTATTGACACTAATTCATATATGGGTTGTACTTTATCCCATTTGAAAGTCTTAAAACTTGCAAAAGAAAGAAATTTTGATAAGGTAATGATAATTGAGGATGATTGTTTTTTTATGCCTTATGCAAAATCTTTGATTAATAAGTTAGATTCTGAATTGGAGAGATTGGATTATTCTATCTTAAATTTATCTCCCACATTAAATAGACATATTAATAAATCTAACAAAAGTGAGTTTCTTTTAGATATGACAAATCTCCCTGAAAAACAACGTCCTGAATTTAGGGAAATCTATGCTGCGAATATGGTAGTGTACGATAAAAACGTAATAAACGAAATCTTTAACATTAAAAATACCTCACATCAAAATGGTGATTATTTTTATGCATATGATGATTACTTATTTCATTTTATAATACAAAAATATCAATCATATTGCCCTATACTACCAATTTGTTGTCAGGGTAATGATTGGTCGGATATCTCACAAGGAATGTATAATAATTTTTACACTCAAACGTATAATTGGAACTCTTACAGTCCCATTAAAATTCCAAACGAATATATGGATTTTAATACTAATAAAGAAAAAAAAGAAAAAAAAATATATGAAACCATCTGTTAAATTTATTACTGCAATATATAGTGATTTATTCGGTAGTGAATTTGGTGGAAGACCTAATAGATATTGGCATTATCGATGGAGTTTGTTATCTCTTTTAAAAATGACAGATGCGGATTTTGTTTGTTATACATCTGATAGAGAGTACGAGGATTTAAAAACCTTTTTCTTTATTGAAAATAATGTTAACAAGGAGAAGTTAAAAATTGTTGTATCAGATTTAAATAAAAATCGGTATTCCAATTTAATAAACAAATATAAAGATGTGGAAAAGGCAAAAGTCGGAGATAGGTGTTTAGAGATTCAATATATGAAATTTGAATGGTTTAATAATGAAGATATGTCTTATGATTATTACTTTTGGATTGATGCAGGACTATCACATTGTGGATTACTACCAAACAAATACTTGTCACTAACGGGTAATCATAATAAGGGTTATTATGAATCAAATATTTTTAATAATGTATTTCTCAGAAATTTAGTTAGAAAAACTGAAAACAAGTTTACGATAATCGCAAAAGAAAACGATAGGAATTATTGGTCTGGTACTGTTAATCCAATACATTACAAAAAATATGATAGAAGTTATCACGTTATTGGAGGATTATTTGGAGGTAAAAAAGAATTGTGGAAAAACATTGTTGATTTGTTCAACGACTATTTAACTGAAGTTACAATTTCAGACAATAATTTATACTTTGAGGAACATATTATGTCTTTAATGTATCGAAATCACGAAGAATTATTTCACTCATATAGTTTTGATATTTGGTGGCATGAAGATGAAAGAATACCTGACTTTGATATTATAGCGCATACAAAGAAAAATAAAAGTTTTTATAAAATAATAGAAGAACTCAATAATGAATAATTTAACGCTTGTTACTGGATTATGGGACATTGGTAGGGGAGGGCTCAATGAAGGTTGGTCTCGTTCATTTGAGTTTTACCTTTCTAAATTTTCGGAATTATTAACAATAGATAATCCTATGATTATTTTCGGAGACTCAAAACTCAAAGAGTTTGTATTTGAAAGAAGAAATGAATCAAATACTCAATTTATTGAGAGGGATGTTAATTGGTTTAAAAATAATGAGTATTATACTTTAATACAACAAATTAGAACAAATGAAAAGTGGTATAATCAAACAGGGTGGTTGGTAGATTCAACACAATCAAAACTCGAGATGTACAATCCTTTAGTAATGTCAAAAATGTTTTTATTAAATGATGCTAAAATTTTAGATAAATTCGATTCAGAAAAACTATTTTGGATTGACGCAGGTTTGACTAATACCGTACATTCAGGTTATTTTACACACGATAAAGTTTTAGAAAAAATAAAAAATTTAACGAATAAATTTTTATTTGTTTGTTTTCCTTATGATGCGGAAACTGAAGTTCACGGATTTAATTATACTGAAATGAAAAAACTTACAAATAACATACCTAAAGTTGTTGCGAGAGGTGGGTTTTTTGGTGGAGATAAACAAACAATTTCAGAAATAAACAGCTTATATTATAATCTCTTAATTAGTACCCTTAATAATAAATTTATGGGTACGGAAGAAAGTTTATTTACTATTTTATTATATAATTATCCATCGTTAATTGATTATTGTGAAATTGAGTCTAATGGTTTAATTTATAAATTTTTTGAAGATGTTAAAATTAACAACGTTACTCTTAAAAATTTTGACACAAAAGATTTAAAATTTGATACAATAACTCGAACCAACGGAAACAATGTTGGGTTATATGTTATAACATTTAATTCTCCTAATCAATTTGAAACTTTAATAAACTCTATGTTAGAATATGACACAGATTTTATAACAAAAACAAAAAAATTCCTTCTAAATAATTCTACTGATTTAAACACTACTGAAAAATATATAGAACTATGTGATAAATTCGGATTTACACACATAAAAAAAGATAATATTGGTATAACAGGGGGGAGACAATTTATAGCAAAACACTTTGATGAACAAACAGATTTAGGTTATTATTTCTTTTTTGAGGATGATATGTTGTTTTACACTAAAAAAAATGAAATATGTAAAAATGGGTTTAATAGGTATGTAAAAAAATTATATAATAAATCATTAAACATCCTCCAAAAAGAAAGTTTTGATTTTCTTAAACTTAATTTTACTGAATTTTATGGTTCAAATGACAAACAATGGTCTTGGTACAACGTACCTCAAAATTTCAGAGAAACACATTGGGTGAATAATCCAAAATTACCTCATCAAGGTTTGGATCCAAATTCACCAAATACCGAATTCAAACATATAAAGTCTTTTCAAGGAGTACCATACGCTACAGGTGAAATATATCTATGTAATTGGCCCATTTTAATGTCAAAAATTGGTAATTACAAATGTTATTTAGAAACAGTTTTTGAACATCCTTTTGAACAAACATTAATGTCTCATTGTTATCAAAAAACTGTTAATGGTGAAATAAATCCTGGTATTTTATTATTAACCCCTACTGAACACAATAGATTTGAACACTATGAATCTACTTTAAGAAAAGAATGTTAAATTTTCTTTTCCGTATATTTATAGTAAAAACTATTAATGGAATTCTACATCAAAAAAAATGCAACACTTCCAGTTTTAAAACTCCAAGTTGTTAAAGACGGAAGAAGTGATTATAATAAATTTATGAATATGATAGAGGAATCCGCTATATTTTTTTCAATGGTTAACGTTGAAACGGGAATACCCAAAATAACTACAAGACCTGCGGGGTTTGTGGAAAAAATTCAAATAGAACCTAATGCCACTCCTGAATATTATATTTATTATAAATTTAACCCAAAAGACACAAATAAAGTTGGTAGATATGAGGGACAGTTTTTATTAAGAAACGATGATGGAACACTTATATTACCGATTAGAGAACAACTTTTTATAAATGTTCAAGAAAGTTATATTGCGGACGATTTAGATTACGAATCTTGTTATGTTATTGATTTTCCTTGTTGTACATAAATTAAAATAAAAAAATATGAGAATAGAAATTATAAACCCAAAAGAAATTGTTGTTGTACAAGAAAAACGCCAAACCTTTAATAGTTTAACTATAGAGAGAATCATTGATTTTGTGGAACAAAAAAAAGTTATAGTATTTTTAAAAGAAATACCTGATCCAATTATTGTGTGGGAAGGAGAAGAATATGATTCAAAAAGGGAATGGACAAAAAATGAAGTTGCCCAATATGTTAAAAGACTTTATTCTGATGTTTGATTTGTTATCAACTATTTAATATATTTAGGATTGAAGGTAAATGCCTCCTTTGTGAGTCAGAGAATACACCAAACCTAAAAAATATATATAATGATATCATCCGAAGAAATTCAGTCCTTTTTAGAAGGTTCAGATCCTGAAAAATTTATTGTCTCAATTGAATACGATTATGCCGCCAATTGTATCTACAAAGTAAAAGACTGTCCTGAAAAAGGAAAATCACTACAAAAAGAAAACTTTACCTCTTTTGGGTGGGTAGGAGATTTAAGAGGTTTAAATTTTTATCAATCATCTAAAGATTTACAAAAAAGTGCAATGTCTAAGTATGGTATTGTGATAGAAAAGCTTAGAACTGATGGTGATGAAAGATTAGAAAACGGACTTACTTTTATTGTGAAGTCAATCAAAGGTTATAGAGAACTAATACAGTTTTTTAGAGATGGAGGGATAGATCCTTGGGGCGAAAGAGTTAAAGATAAAATAATGATTCTTCCCCCCGTTGAGCAATATTTAATTTCAAAAGAAAAAAGATTATTTAAAGGTTATGAAGAATACAACGATATCACAAGATTTGTATTCGACTTAGAGACTACCGCTTTAGAACCAAAAGACGGTAGGATATTTATGATAGGTATGAAAACCAACAAGGGTTTTCTTAAAGTTATTGAATGTAAGGATGAAGATGAAGAAAGAAGAGGTATTGTGGAATTCTTTGAAATAATAGATAAATTAAAACCCTCAATAATAGGTGGATATAATTCTGCGAACTTCGACTGGTATTGGATATTTGAGAGGAGTAAGGCTCTTAATCTTGATTTAAAAAAATTACCAACCTCCTTAAACCGAATGAAACCAATTGCTCAAAAAGAATCAATGTTAAAGTTGGCAAACGAGGTTGAAAAGTATAATCAAGTTCAAATGTGGGGTTATAATGTAATTGATATACTTCATTCTGTTAGAAGAGCTCAGGCAATTAATTCTAACATTAAAGAAGCCGGACTAAAATATATTACAAAGTTTATTGATGCTGAAGCTAAAGATCGTATCTACATCGAACATACCAAAATTGGTTCTATGTATGCAAAAAAAGAAGACTATTGGTTAAACATTCAAAACGGAGGATATAAAAAGGTTGGTGTTGATTCTAAAATTGATGAGGTTTGTGAAAGAAGAAGTGATGTTTATATTAAAACAACAGGTGATGATATCGTAGAGAGATATCTTGACGATGACTTGGAGGAAACCCTACTTGTTGATGAGGAGTTCAATCAAGGGACATTCTTACTTGCATCACTTGTACCAACAACTTATGAAAGGGTTTCAACAATGGGAACTGCAACATTATGGAAAATGTTGATGTTAGCGTGGTCTTATAAACACGGACTTGCAATTCCAGCAAAAAACGAGAAGAGAAACTTTGTTGGTGGGTTATCAAGATTAATTAGAACAGGATACTCAAGAAACGTATTAAAACTTGACTACTCTTCACTTTATCCATCAATTCAGTTGGTTCACGATGTATTTCCCGAATGTGATATAACAGGTGCGATGAAGGGATTGTTATCTCATTTTAGAACAACCCGTATTATGTATAAGAACTTGGCTGAGGAATACGCAAGTATTGATAAGAAGAAGTCACTTTCTTTTGATAGAAAACAATTACCAATTAAAATTTTTATTAACGCATTCTTTGGTTCATTGTCAGCACCTCAAGTTTTTCATTGGGGTGATATGAATAAAGGAGAAATGATTACCTGTACTGGTAGGCAATACTTACGAATGATGATTCATTTCTTTATGGATAGAGGATATACACCACTTGTAATGGATACGGATGGTATTAACTTTTCAGTTCCTGATGGTGTAGAAAGTAGAAGATATATTGGTAAAGGATTAAACTGGAAAGTTAAAGAGGGTAAAGAATATGTGGGTGAGGAAGCTGACGTGATGGAGTTTAATGACTTAGCAATGAGGGGTGAGATGGCTCTTGACACTGATGGACAGTGGCCTGCCTGTATTAACTTAGCAAGAAAGAACTACGCCCTTATCACAGGTAAAGGTAAAATTAAACTTACAGGTAACTCAATTAAATCTAAAAAAATGCCAAAGTATATTGAGGTGTTTTTAGATAAAGCAATTAAAATGTTACTTGATGGTGATGGTAAAGGATTTGTAGAATACTATTATGAATACCTACAAAGAATATTCGATCAGAAAATTCCTTTGGCTCAAATTGCCAATAAGTCAAAGGTAAAACAATCTATTGATGACTATGTTGCAAGAAGTAAAACAAGAACAAAGGCGGGAGCGTTAATGTCAAGACAAGCACATATGGAACTTGCAATCAGAGAAAATTTAAATGTGAATCTTGGTGATATAATTTATTATGTTAATAATGGAACAAAGGCATCACATGGAGATGTTCAAAAGGTTAACAAACCAAAAAAGGGTTGGGCACAAGAACATTTAGATAGTTATTATCAGGGTTACGGCACCTATCCTGATGATAGTTGGGAATCAATAATCCAATTAAATTGTTATAGATTAGACCCAATAGATTTAGAAAACAATCCTGATATGTTAGGTGAGTACAACATCCAAAGAGCAATTGTTACATTCAATAAACGAGTTGAACCTTTATTAGTTGTATTTCAAAAAGAAGTTAGAAATAATCTATTAATTAAAAATCCTGAAGAAAGAGGTTTTTTTACTACAGAACAATGTCAACTCATTAATGGACAACCGTTCAAAGAAGAAGATCAAGATAAGTTAGAAGATGTGATGGAAATATCAAATGAGGAAATGGAATTTTGGACGAATGTAGGTGTTTCACCATTTCATATGTATAAATTGGCGGATCCATTTATGATGAAATTTTTAAAAGAAGATGAATTAAGACATTTTGAGACCGTCGGAGGATAATATATACCAATTACCTTCTACAAACTGAAATTGAACACAAGCTCCTTTTTCTAAAAGTAATTCGTCCCATTCTTCATCAATCATACCTACATCAGATTTAATCAAAACAGTTGTCAAAGATTTAATGGTAACTGTTTTGTTTTTTTCTGAGTTCAAAGTAACTTCCGAATTTTCAACATCTTTAACTATAACTAATAATTCCTCATCAATTTTATGATGTTCAGTTGTGACAATTTTATCAGTTACTATGTTTGATGTTTTAGGTGTTGTTTGTGTTTTGTATCTTACAACATTTTTTCTTGGGGATATGTCTTCAATTCTTATACTCATATTACATAAATTTGTCTTGGGAACGCCCTGAACTTTAAAGTTTTATTAAGATTTTCTGCAAGTAAAGCCTCTCTCTCTAAAACTTTATCAGGGCGTAGTCTTGTCAACTTACCTTCAGCACCTGTCAATTCCTCAACCAATTTTGTTTTTTCGTCTTTTCCTTCTGTTGCCAAAGATTGATAATCCATTGTAAGTTCAGAATCTGGTGTTTTAAGGTTACCACTAAATTTACCTCTAACTTTTGATAAAACTTCTTTACAACTAGCAATAAACCAATTTCTAACCCAAACTTGTGCTGGGTGATTTAAATCAACCCAAGATAATTTATCGATAGGTACGTCAGAAGGTAATTTAATTATGTCAGGATTTGACTTCAAACAATTATCTCTATCCTCGGGACCAACATCATAATACCAATACCATACTTTACCTTTTGCTAATGTGGAATTACCGAAATCAAATTTACCTCCTGGTGTGTTCATTAAATGTATAGCTTTCTTACCACCAGGTAATGCGGTAATTCTATACGTTAAATCACCTGCAATGATTCTTCTTTGGATATTGATTTCTTGCATTCTTAATAACATATCAAATGCTGGCATCATAAAATATGAACCTGACATATTACCAAGTTGCGCGTATCCTGCCGGTCCTGATATACCACCTCCTGCAATACCACCAAACGTCCAAGGGTCGAACAACATATTATTTAATTCTGCGGGAGTAAACCATAGTAATTCATTAATTTCTCTATTTGCAGGTATTTCATAAATTTGTTGATTAGGAACCAACTGAATGTAATCCTTTTTTAATTCCCATTCACCACCGGCTTGTAAACCAACAATTTTTGAATATGCATATGTATATCTGGTTTCATAGTCTAAACTTTTTGTTACAAAAGCACGTGATAATGATTGAGTCTCTATATTTAAATTCCACAAACTTGTCCATTGCGATTCTATTAACCAATCATTAACGGATTGGGAGTATTGATCTATGGCAAACTCAAGTAAAGTATCCATTTGTTCGTCTTCTAATTCAACACTCCTTAATGGTGCCCCTAATAGGTGTCTAATTTGGGTGTATAACTTAGATCTTTCAGGTTCTGGTATGATTGCCATAATAATTGTTTTTATATAAATATTTTATTTTTTCATTCTTAAATCATATAGTTCATTTACAAATTCCCAATTTACACAATCCCAAAAGTTTTTAATGTATTGGTCTCTTTTGTTTCTGTATCTTAAATAATATGCGTGTTCCCAAACATCAAGCCCAAGAATCGGGTAACCCCCACCCTCAATCACGTTCATTAATGGGTTATCTTGGTTTGGTGTTGACATAATTTTTAATCTTCCTGTCTTAGTTAATATTAACCAAGCCCATCCCGAACCAAATCTATCTAATGCGGTTTTATTAAATTCTTCTTTGAATTTATTAAATGAACCATATTGTTTTTTTATTTTATCAAAAACAATACCTTTAGGTGTTTGTTTTGTGGGGGACAACATTTTCCAAAATAATGCATGATTAAATGCTCCACCAGCGTTGTTTCTAACTTTAGTATCAAACTTGCTTATTGATTTAATAATATCCTCAAGTTCTAAATCCCCCTTTCTACTTGAAAGTGCATCATTTAATTTTTTTACGTATCCTTTGTAATGTTTATTATAGTGTATATCCATTGTCTCAGGATCAACAAATCTTTTGATTGCGGAATATGAATAAGGTAATTTATCAATTCCGATTTTTTTCATTTCCATCAAGAATTCCTTCTGAACATTTTCTTTGTTTTTAATTTCTATTTGTTCAGTAATTAAGTCAATTTTTTTTGTTAGTTTTTTATACCCCTCAAATATTGATTCATCATATTGTGGAAATTTTTTTTCAAACATTTTTATAATTCTACCAGCATATGCATTTGCTTCATCTTCATTTCTACCCCCAATATCTGAACCTTTTTCTCTTCCTAAAACACCAAGTTGATATTCGTGAATCCATTCGTGAGCTAATGTCCTCATTATGTCTCTATTAAGTCTTTTCTTTGTTAAGACTTTTATAATGTGTTTGGTGTTTCGACTACCTGTAGTCATACCTCCTATTCTCTCACCGGTAAATACTATACCTACTTTATGTTTAAGAGGGAATTTTGTGTTTAAAAACTTTATAAAATCCTCATAAAGATTGTGATCTTTTTTAGGTAAATCGGAATTATGATATTTTATTGATACGTTCATTATCAATAAATATCATTCATTGATAGTTTTATCTCATTGAGTTAATAGAGTTAAGTATTTCCTCAACAGTATCTCCACCACTTTCTATTGAGGTATCTCCCATTACGGTATTAATAATTTGTTTTTTTCTATTTAAAATATCATAGATTGCACCCTCAATTGTATTATCAAATAAAGGATAATAAACAAGAACATTATTTTTTTGTCCATAACGATAAGCTCTATCTTCGGCTTGTGCGTGTTCCGCAGGAACGAATGATAAATCATTCATAATAACAACCTCAGCAGAAGTTAAAGTTAAACCAACACCTGCTGCTTTAAGATTACCTACAAATACTTTAATCTTTTCATTTTCTTGGAATTGATCTACGGCATATTGCCTTTGGGGTTTTGTACAACTACCGTCTAAATAAACGGATTGTTTACCAAAATGATTATGTATCAGTTGTAAAGTATCTGTAAAATTTGTAAATATGATAACCTTTTTACCCTGCTCAATTATGTTTTCCGCAAATTCAATAGTGTTTTTAACTTTTTCATTTGCAATTATTTTTCTAACCTTCATCAATTTACTGAACTGAATTGTTAAAGATGATGATTCGTCTGATTTGTTATCATACCAATCATAATACTCTCCCATCATTTCTTCATAATCTTTTGATTGTAATCTCAAATATATGGGTGATATAATTTTATCAGGTAAATCAAGAACATCTTCTTTTAATCTTCTTAATATTTGTTTTGATGTTCTGTCTCTTAGTTCTTCTAAATTTGATGCTCCTTGAACATTCCATACTTTTCTATTGCCCGCTTTGAATTGGTATCCCTGACAGTATCGGATAGCATAAGCCATCCAATTCTGTGCAACGGGACTTTCGATGATACTCAAAAGATTATAATAATTCATCGGACGTGATGTCATTGGTGTTCCTGTGAGTAACCAAACTCTTTTTATATTTTTAACAAAGTTGTTAATTATTTTTGTCCTTTGTGCTTGTGCATTAGATACCATATGAGCTTCATCTAAAATAACAAGTTCAAAATTTGACTGAACAAGTAGTGAGTTTGATATATCTTTAATATCGTGAAAGTTTTTTAATATATCATAATTGACAATAACAAAGTCCGATTCGGTAGAATACTTTTTACCTTCGGCAATATACACACTTCTATCTGAATAGTTTTCGATTTCTCTTTGCCAATTTATTTTAAGTGATGCGGGACAGATAATTAAAATCTTTTTAGCTCCCGTTTCTAACGCCGCAATAATAGTTGATGTGGTTTTACCAAGTCCCATATCGTCAGCCAATATAAATCTACGAGAACCAACCAATTTTTCTATTGCTTCTTTTTGATGTGAAAGTGGAGGACGATGTTCGTATTTAGAATAGTCAATCTCAACTTTTTCTACCGTATGGGATTTAATTAATGCTGACTTAGGAATCCAAAATTCAGATAAAACGTCTTTTTCAAAAAATTTTCCCCATATATGGTATGACTTTTCTTTTTCCACTAAAAGTTTTTCAATGTAAATTTTATCAGGGGTTTGAAACAAATACTTTTCTTCCGCGAATTTTTTAGCAAAATAAGTATCTAACTCAACCCATTTTCTTGCTATTTTCGGTCTAACATTATAATACGAATTTATGTAATCAGATTGTGTCCTTGTTGGGTAGAATTTTTTACTTTTTTCTTTTTTTTCTTTTAGATACAAAATAAAATTGTTAGCACCCGAATACACTTCTAAAATATCTAATGCTTTTTGTTCTATTGTTTTCGAGGTAATCTCCAAAATAAACAGTTTTATACAATAATAATTATTATTTAGATATTTATCAATAAAACTGTTTTTATGTCAAATAAAGTTCCAATAACAAGGTTAGGTAAATTTTTTGGTGAAAACGACTATAATCTTGATATTTCTATGGGTGAAGAATGGTTAATTGGTGATATGAATTTTACTTGTGTCCTTTATCGTATTGACAGATATAAAACAAAAACAGATGATGTGTATGGTGAGACTTTAGAAGATGGTATTAAGTTTTTACCTCCTGTTGAGTTTAATGCATATATACAAGTATCGGCACCTGAAAATAAAATGATGGGAACTACAAGGATTGATCAAATGGAACCTGGTAATGTTAGGATATCAATTTATCAAAAAACTTTAGACGAATTAGGTGTTGATATTAATTTTGGTGATTATATTGGTTATTATGAGAGTGAAACTGTTGTGAGATATTATACCGTAAATAATGATGGTCGTGTTGTTTCCGACAACAAACATACTTATGGTGGTTATAAACCTTTTTATAGAACAATTTCTGCATCTCCTGTTGGACCTAATGAATTTAGAGGATTATGAAAAATTTAAATAAAATGAAAATTATTTTGTCTGAATCACAATATTTCAGAGTAAAAAAATTAATTGAGTCTTCAGAAGATGATATTGATAATAATGTGGAGCCGACAAAATACACTTATTTATCAGTAAAACTTTGGGAAAAGGGGAGAACTAAAAAATATTTTTTCAATAAAGTAAAATCTGTGGAAGATAAAAACCCAATACCAGGAAAAATTAAAATTGTTGGTAGCTCAGGTGATTTTATATTTGATAAAGATAAGATTAAAATCCAACCTGAAAGAGAGGTAATAAGTATTGATAAAGATGAATTTGACAAAAATTATAAAATAGAGGGTTCTTCCGTTCCCTCAACTATTGGTATAAATTCTAAAACAATATTATCATCCCTCAAAATGGCTTTTCCTGATAATTGGATGGAAGAAGATGAGATTTATAGTGCTGGATTGAGAGTAATTTACACTATTGGTGATAAAATCGGAGACCCTTTAGAAGATTGGTCGATTATGAATTATTTTGATACCAAATTAGAAATTCACGATTTATTATATTTGAGATATAAAGAGTTAGATTCTAATGAAGATATGTCCGATTGGTTAGTGTCTACATTTAGAAATGACAAAGAATTTATTAATTTTTTGGTTAATCGTCAATGGAAATCTATTGAAAGTGGTATAAAATTAGAAAAACAATCAGTTAATAATGTTATAACTAAATTGGGTATATCTGATGTTGTTTACTATCCTTTTGGTTCTAAAATGGATAGGTGGTATGGAATAGATGTTACAATCTCTGGTTTGAACTGTCAGATTAAACCAATGTCTTCTTTTTACGAAAAAGATGGGAAATATATAATAAATACTTATGGTATGAGAGATTACAAATCAAAAAGAAAAGTTGACAGAATTATTTTTGCTAATAAGAATCAAATTTTGATATTTAGAAACTCAGATTATGATGTAGTATCGAGATCTAAAGTTATATTTAATATAGAACCAAAAATATTTTAAAAATGCCTTTACCAAATAAAATAAAAAAAAAGATACCTTTAACTCAGTCTAAAACATTATATCCAAGAAGAGTTGAATTAAAGGAAATGATAGAAATGGATGGTACATATTTACCTAAGTCTCTATTACATGCCGATTTGGATAGGGGTTTTTTGGATTTTGTTAAAGATGAACTTAGATGTGTTGTTGAAGGGAAAACCATACCAACAGTTGATATTTTAATCTCAACTCAGAATTGGAGTCAATTTGTAGAAACTTGGGATTTTCAAAATATAGACAAAAATGCCGAACCTCCGTTCATTACTATAATCAGAACACCTGAAGTAAAATATGGTTCTAATCCTGCATTAAGATATAATATACCAAATAGACGACAATATTATTATGCTCAAGTACCAACTTGGGATGGACAAAGACACGGTATGGACATTTATAAAATACCCCAGCCAGTACCTGTAGATATAAAATATACCGTTGCAATAATTTGTAACAGGATGAGAGAACTGAATAAATTTAATCAAATTGTTTTAGAAAAATTTTCATCAAGACAAGCATATCAAGTAATTAAAGGACATTATATTCCAATAATTAATGACGACATTTCGGATGAATCGGTAATGGATTTGGAAAAAAGAAAAGTTTATATTCAAAAATATACTTTTACTATGTTAGGGTTTTTAATTGACGAAGATCAATTTGAGATTCAACCAGCTGTTACAAGAATACTTCAAATGTATGAAACTGATATAACAACACCAAAAAGAAGACTTAAAAGAGAAGAACCACCACCACCATCGGTATATGTAGAAACCTACCCTCCATCAGGTTCGACTCAATCAACTTATACCTTTGATTACACTACTAATTTGAAATTATCATATTCTAATAATGTGGATAATTTTGATGTATTCATAAATGGAGATTTTTATGGGAATACTTTAGAAGAAATTCAAATTAATACAGGAGACGTTTTAACTTTGAATATTATCAAATATGTGATATCAGATAATGCGGTATTATCTTTTGTTAGGGAATTAATATAATTATTCCCCATATATATCTTTCTTTTCTTTGCATTTTTCTAATATGAGATTTTCCAAAAATTTATACATCTTAATACCACGCTTATCACAGTACTTCTTCAAAACATCGTGAACCTCAATCGAAATCTTCAAATTTTTTATCTTCTTGACATCATTATCCATAGGTAGAAAAAAGGCAGAAAATAATCATACCAATATATAAATAGTTTTATTTAAGTAAAGTTTTTGGTTAAATCCACAATATTTATATTAAAATAAATCTTATAAATTAAAAAAACAAAATGGCAACTAACAGTAAAGTATTTGTATCACCAGGTGTATATACTTCAGAAGTTGATTTGAGTTTCGTTGCTCAAAGTGTTGGTGTAACAACTTTGGGTATTGCGGGTGAAACTTTGAAAGGACCTGCTTTCGAACCAATTTTCATAAGAAACTTCGACGAGTTTACAACTTACTTCGGGGGTACTTCACCAGAAAAATTTGTGAATACTCAAATCCCTAAATATGAAGCGGCGTATATCGCAAAGGCTTATTTACAACAATCAAATCAGTTATTTGTAACCAGGATATTAGGTTTATCAGGATACGACGCTGGACCTTCTTGGTCAATTCTAACTGTAGCAAACGTAGATCCAACAACTATTGGGTTTGATTGTGCAAGTGGTGTCACGGTAGATTGTGAAAAAGTTTGTACATCCGCAAATACTGAAGATATCTTAGTTAATTTTAGTGGATGTAATAATTCTGCAGATAGTATTGTATTTTTAAATTCATTTCCATCAGAAATACAAGATATGTTTAACGAACAATATCAACAATTTGATGGTGGGGTGTCCTCAATTAGTTCTAATATAACTAATTCTATTTTTGGAATATTGTCATTGGACAATCCTACAACAGGAAAAACGATTGATTATTTTGGTTCTATTGATGTTGATGATTATACAGGGTTTACAAATCCAACTTTTTCCTCATTTACTGAAAATAACGTTTTTGAAGTCCCTTCTGTTAATTTAAATGAAACTGACTTAACTTCTCCGTTTAATGATACTTGGTATTATGCAACATTTGATAATACTGGAAATGGTAATTACACAGGTTATTCATTTTATTCGTATTATACAGGAGTAACGCTTACAACAACCTCATCAACTTGTGCATCATTCTACAACTTTTCAATAAGTGGTAATTCAGGTGTTATAAATTACAACACTAATGTTATTGATATATGTTTACCTTCTGGGTTTACAAACGTGTATTCAGCTCTTACTCCTACTTTTAGTGCTTGTACAACTGCGGTAACGGTTAATGGAGTTACGCAAGTTAGTAATTCAACAAGTGTTAACTTTTCTGCGGAAACCTTAACTTATGTGTTAACATCACAGGATGGTTCAGTAACAACGACTTGGACTGTAAATATCTATCCTTATGATCCTTGTATACCTTGTCCCGCAACTAGTGGTGGTAATCAAGATTTAGGTGAAATTACAACTTGTTATTCAGGTACAGTAGTTGGTAAACTTTACAAATTTACAGGTAATTCTTACAGTGATTTTGATAATTTAGTTGTTTCCACATTAAGATCGAGAGGTATTTCAAATTATACTGATGGTGAAAACCCAACTTGGGAGGTGACAGGTTTAACAGACGTTTCTTTGGATATGACAGGTGCTTATTCTGGTGTAACCAAAAATCCTTATTTACCATTTTTAGTTAATGCAACAAACTACAAAGGAGAAACATTCTCATTTGAGACATCAATGTCAATATCTGACGCAAAATACATCAGTAAAGTTTTTGGTTCTAGCAACTTCGGTAAAAATAGATTTAATGTACCTTTAATGATGGAAGAAAGATTCCAATCTCTTTTAAATTATGGTTATAGAAAAGGTTATATTAGAGGTTTAAATCCTGAATTAGTTTCATTGGATTCGGCACAAAGTGAAAGTTCAACATCGATTGGTTGGTATCTTGACAGATATCAGTCACCAAGTTCTCCTTGGGTTGTGTCAGAATTAAGAGGTACAAAAGTGTATAACTTATTTAAATTCTACACAATTGCTGATGGTAACAATGCTAACACTAATGTAAAAATGTCAATTGCGGATATATCATTTGCGAATCAAACATTTACAGTGTTAGTAAGAGATTATTATGATACCGATTCAAATCCTACAGTATTGGAGAAATTTACTAACTGTTCTATGGATCCAAGTCAAAATAACTTTGTGGCTAAGAAAATAGGTACGTTAGACGGTGAGTTCGAGCTGAACTCTAAATATGTAATGGTTGAAATGAACGAAGATGCACCTGTTGATTCACTACCTTGTGGATTTGAAGGATTCAACTTTAGAGAATATGCGGGAGCAACCTCTCCATTCCCAATCTTTAAAACTAAATACGATTTTCCAGGTGAGGTTATTTACAATCCTCCATTTGGTTTACCTTCAGGTAATGACAATTTAACAACTACAGGTGGTGATAACGTTAGAAGGACATACCTTGGTTTGTCAAATTTCTGGGGTTATGATCCTGATTTTTATGAATATGTTGGTAAACGTAATCCTATTTCATCTTGTGATTTAGAAGGATCGGAATGGTCTTATAGAACAAGAGGTTTTCATATGGATATAAATGCGAGTGTCTTAACAATCGGTAACGCATTCTCAACAAGCGGAACCCCAAGATTCTATGTTGGTGATGCACCGTTTGCTTCAGAACCTTTAAATGAAACAAGCCCATATTACAGATTGTTCTCTCGTAAATTCACTTTGTTTGTACAAGGCGGGTTTGATGGTTGGGATATCTACAGAGAAAGAAGAACTAATGGTGACAGATATGTCTTAGGAAGACAAGGATTCCTTAATGGGGCTTGTCCATCTGATAGATACCCACAAGCAGTTGGTTGGGGGGCATTTAAACAAATATCTATTGGTGATGGAACAAGAAATTATGCGAATACAGACTATTATGCATATCTATTAGGGATTAGGACATTTTCAAACCCTGAGGCGGTTAATATCAATGTGTTTGTTACACCTGGTATTGACTATGTAAATAACTCTGACTTAGTTGGTGATACTGTAGAAATGATAGAATTTGATAGAGCAGATTCGTTGTATATCACAACAACACCTGACTATAATCTATTATTACCAACAACAACAGGACAAGATGGATTGATTTACCCTCAAGAAGCTGTTGATAATTTAGAGGAAGCAGGTATTGATTCTAACTATACTGCGACTTACTATCCTTGGGTATTAACTCGTGATACCGTTAACAACACTCAAATTTACATTCCGGCAACTGCGGAAGTAACAAGAAACTTGGCATTGACAGATAATATCGCATTCCCTTGGTTCGCAGCAGCAGGTTATACTCGTGGTATTGTTAACTCAGTTAAAGCACGTAAAAAGTTAACTCAAGAGGATAGAGATACTCTATATGTAGGTAGAATTAACCCAATTGCAACCTTCTCAGATGTTGGTACAGTAATTTGGGGTAACAAAACTCTTCAAGTTAGAGAATCTGCACTTGACAGAATTAACGTAAGAAGATTGTTACTACAAGCTCGTAAATTGATTTCAGCGGTTTCTGTAAGATTACTATTCGATCAGAATGACGAACAAGTAAGACAAGATTTCTTAAATGCGGTTAACCCAATCTTGGATTCAATCAGAAGAGATAGAGGTTTATATGATTTCCGAGTTACAGTTTCTAGTGATACTGCTGACTTAGACAGAAATCAAATGACTGGTAAGATTTATATCAAACCTACTCGTTCACTCGAGTTTATTGATATAACATTCTACATTACTCCAACAGGAGCGTCGTTTGAGAATATCTAATAAAAAAATAAAAAAAGAAAAGGGAGACAGGTTCTCCCTTTTTTTTATGTGTGTGATATTTATTAATATGAATTATATTAGTTTGACACGACAAATTATCAAAGAAATGGTTGATGATTTGGAAGAAAAAAAATATGGATTAAAATATTATGCATTTGATTGGGATGATAACTTGATGAAAATGCCAACACAAATTATTCTTTTAAATGAAGAAGGTGATGAGGTTGGTATGTCAACTGAAGATTTTGCAGAATATAGAACAGATATTGGAAAAAAACCTTTTACATATAATGGAGAAACAATAGTTGGTTTTGCGGATAATCCATTCAGATTTTTTGGCACACAAGGAGATTCAAAATTTATGACAGACATTGAGGATGCTCCATTAGTTAGAGGTCCTTGGAGAGACTTTGTTGAAGCAATCAATAACGGTTCAGTTTTTGCAATTATAACAGCTCGCGGACATCATCCAAATACGTTAAAAAAAGGAGTTCTTAAACTTATTTTAATGGGACGTGGAGGTTTAAACAAGGAACAATTAGTTCAAAGTCTTATAGAATACAGAAGAATTATGGGATTAAAACCAATAACAAATGAAAGTTGGTTGATAAGGGATTACTTAGAAAGATGTAGATTTTATCCTGTGAGTTATGGTGAGGGTTCGGCAACAAATCCTGAAGAGGGCAAGGTTAGAGCAATGGAGGAGTTTATAAATTATGTAAAAGGGATGTCATTTAGATTACAGAAAAAAGAATATAAATTTGTTAATGATGTAAGTAATAGATTTGTCCCAAAAATGCCAATGGTAGGTTTTTCAGATGATGATGTAAGAAATGTAGAAGTAATGAAAAAACATTTTGAAAAGAAACCAGATAATATATTAAAAACTTATTTAACTAAAGACGATGAAAAAACTATGATGGAGCAACTAGTAATAAGAACTTTAAAGAAAATTAAATCAAAGTAAATAGAAAAAATTTTACAACGATATATTTATAATAAAATAATAAACAAAAATTTAAAACAAAAAAATTATGGCTGATTTGTTAATGAAAATGCCAGTTCCTTACGAACCGAAAAGACAGAACAGATTTATTTTGAGATTTCCATCTTCTTTAGGGATTAATGAATGGTTTGTTGAAAGTGCGGCAAGACCTTCCATCAAGATAAATTCAACAGAAATACCCTTTTTGAATACATCAACTTATGTCGCAGGTAGGTTTACTTGGAGTTCAATACAAGTAAAATTCCGAGACCCAATCGGTCCTTCCGCTTCACAAGCTCTTATGGAATGGGTTCGTCTATGTGCTGAATCAGTAACGGGTCGTATGGGTTACGCTGCTGGATACAAAAAAAATGTGGACATCGAAATGTTAGACCCAACTGGTGTTGTTGTGGAAAAATGGATATTAGAAGGAACATTTATGACAGATGTTAACTTTGGTTCATTAGCATACAGTCAAGATGCATTGGCTGATGTTACAGCTACTATGCAAATGGATCGTTGTATTCTTGTGTACTAAATTATTAATTATATTAAATTACGTCCCATATGGTTTACCGTATGGGATTTTTATTTACAAAAAAAATATGTAAAGTATCTTTATAATAAAAAAAGTATATGGAAGATTATGCATTACAATATGGGCAAACAGATTTTAATTTACCACACGATGTTGTGAAATTACCATCAGGTGGTGTTTTTTATAAATCTAAGAAAAAAAGTGTAAAAGTTGGATATTTGACTGCGGTTGATGAGAACATTTTATCAAACATTAACCCCGAAAGATCGATAAGAGAGACTGTTGTTTTACCTTTATTAAGAAATAAGATTTATGAACACGATTTAAGACCTGAAGAACTATTAGATGGTGATACTGAAGCGTTATTGATTTTTTTGAGAAACACTTCTTTCGGACCTGAATATAGAGTTAATCTTAGGGATCCAAAAACTAATGCCACATTTGAAACAAGTATAATGTTGGATGAGTTAAATATTAAAAAAACAAATTCATCTCCTGATGAGAATGGATATTTGACAACTACTTTACCTAGAAGTGGAAATGAAGTTAAACTTAAATTATTAAATGTTCGGGATTTAATGGAAATTGAAACTGTAATTAGTTCTTACCCTAAAGGAAGGACAGCACCCGTCCAAACAACAAGATTAAATAAAATGATTGTTAGTATAGATGGAAATGAAGATAGAATGTACATTTCAAAATTCATAGAATCTATGCCAATAATGGATTCAAAACATATCAAGAATTTTCTATTTGAAAACGAACCAAGATTAGACTTAACAAAAGAAGTAATAGCCCCGTCAGGAGAAAGAGTAATGGCAGACATTACTTTTGGGGTTGAATTTTTTCGGCCTTTCTTCTGATTATTCAAAGTACCTTTTAGATGAGTATTACATTTTAGCAAAATTTCTTCGTACTACCTATACGGAATTTCTTAAAATGCCAACATATGTAAGACGTTATTTAATTGACAAAATTGTTAAGGAACACGAAAAAAACAATTAAAAAACGTATTTATAAATAAAAATTATGTTTAGTCCAACTGACTCTGGTGATCCGGAAAAAGAAAGTCAATCTACCGCTGGTTATTCTTATACTTCATATGACATATTAGGTGAGACCGCAAAATTATATAATGGGTTAACCTCTCTTAATTTAAATCAGATAAAAACTGCTTTTTCTAATTTTACCACAAGTATTACTGGTAATTTTGGTATATCCGCAATATTTGAGGCTGTTTCAGATTTAGATAAAAAAAGTGCGGACTTAGTTAAAGTTTTGGGTGTTGGAGGGCAAAGAGGTGCCGAATTACAAACTACTATAGCAGATGCAATACCACAATTTTTAGAAATGGGTTTAAAGGCTGATGATGCAAGTGGTACATATGAAAAATTAATTAAAAAATTTGGTACAAATCTAAAACTTTCTGATGAACAACTCGCGTCTTTGGCTGCGACAGCCAAAGTTACAGGAATTGAAGTGGATGTTTTGGCTGAAAACTTCAGAAACGTGGGATACAATTTAGAAAGTGTTGAAAAAAGAATGATGGAAGTAACCAAAATTGCGAATCAAGCAGGTGTTACTGTGGCTGCAGTTGCGGGTGGAGTTTCTACCAATTTAGGTAAAATGAACTTATTTAATTTTGAAAACGGAACAAAAGGTTTGGCAAAAATGGCGGTTCAAGCAAGTAGATTGGGAATCGATATGAAAAGTGTTTTTGCGGTTGTTGAAGATGTTTTCAATCCTGAGAAAGCAATTGACTTGGCGGCTAGTTTACAAATGTTAGGTGTAAGAACTGGTGAATTATTGGATCCACTTAGACTTATGGATTTAGCACAAAATGATCCAACAGAATTACAAAATCAAATTGTAAATATGTCAAAAGAATTTGTTAGGTTTAATGAACAAAATCAGAAGTTTGAAATTATGCCAGGGGCAAAAAGAAGATTACGAGAAGTTGCGGGAGCTCTTCAAATGGGCGCCGAAGAATTTGCGAGTATGTCTATCAAAGCTGCGGAGTTTGATACTAAAATGAAACAAATTAAATTTTCTCCTGATATTAATGAAGAAGATAAAGAATTAGTGGCAACTCTTTCACAAATAAATGAAAAAGGAATTGCTCAGATAAAAGTAAGGAAGTTTGATGAGCAAGGAAAACCTTTAGAAGAACAATTAATTAATGCGAGTGATATTACTGCGGAACAAATCAAAGATTTGAAAAAACAACAAGAACTGGAAGGACAATCTATGCAAAAAATTGCAATCGATCAACTTAGTGAGGCAGCAAAAACAAATGCAATTTTAGATAAAGCTATGTCTGCTTTCAGATACGGATTAGCCGGTACTGAAATACCACAAGAAATTTATAAAACAGGATTAAAAGGTGTTCAAGCAATGGGTGGATTATTACCCGATGAAAGTGAAACATATAGAACAAACACAGAAGCAGTATTGAGTAGTCTTAGTTCTACTTTAAAAGAATATGGTATAGATGTTGGTGATATTGGACAAGAAATGAAAGACGGATACAAAACGGTAATTGATTGGATAGAAACAACTTTTAAGGGTCCACAAGCAAAGGTTCAAAGTATGAATAACGTCCAAAAGGTAGAAAACCTTACAAGTTCTGACTTGGCTTTATTGAATGAAATGCAAAAATTACAAGCAACCGAAACAAAACAATTTGTTGGTAAATTGGATGTTGGGGATGCCACAATTAATGTAAATGTAAAAGTACCCGATTTGTTAACTCAAGATCAAAAAAATCAATGGATGACGTATGCTAAGGAGTATTTCTCAAATGCTGAGAATGTTAACAATATAATGAAGTCATACGTGAATCTAGTGGAAAAAAATGCTGGACTTACATCTTCAAAATAATTATAAAAATATATTTTATGTATTTATAGGAAAAGATAAAGTATGTCGGATAGTATATTGTCATTTGCTAATTCATCGTCATTTAGAAATACATTAATTGCGAGAAATTTAGCCCCTTATCAAGTACAAGGTGTATATACTCCACCTGCTGGTAATGTTACCTATGAAGCATCACCATTAAGTGACAGTAACGTTATAGATTCACCCGATTTTTTAATATCAACCAATGTCAGAGCAAATTTACTTTATCCATTAAATGAATATGGGCCTGAACCAGGTTTTGTTGGAAAATATACCGTACCTGGACAACCTTATCCTGTTGAATCAAATAAAGGACCATATGATTATGGTGAAGCAAATATTGATTTAGTTAATGAATTTTATATTGACTTAACTTATGTGAATAACAAATATGGACCATCAGAAGGAACATATAAAGATATGTATGTTGTAACGGATTCGTTACAAAACGTTTCTTTATTTTCCCCTTACTCAAATACAGATGGATTCCCAATAACGTTTATTCCGTCCTTTTATAGTCCATTTCAAATCCTAACAAGTAATAATCCATTTGGTTCTGACGGAACTTTATCACAAGATTCTTACTTAGCAAAAATAGGTGCAACATATCTGAAAGGATATTTTAATGAAAGAATTGCATCAGAAATAGAACAACTTACAGTTGGATCGATAAACTTAGATACTTTATCGGATCCGTTTAGTGCGAGTTTATTAGCGACAGGACAACAACCATTTTTTATAAAAAATTGGAAAATCACAGTACCTGAAAATCCTGTCTTAGCTGCTGTATCATTTGCAAATAGATTATCAGGTACATACTTTCCTGTGTCATTTATTCCTGGTGATTATTTCAATGAGAATAATCCTGAAGCAAATGTTTCAGGTGCATTAAACACCGCAAATAATCTTACGGGAGGTGCATTAGGTGGTGTACTTAACAAATATAGAAGTCCTTCTGAATTATTTTTGGCGAACACCGGTAATGGACAACAATCCATATTATTTGCAAATTTAAATTATAATTTATATCGTCCGTTATATCAAAAAAATCTTATACAAGGGGCGTCTCAGGCGATTAATAATTTATTTAATGGTGATAATGGTGGTGGTGGATACTATGTTGGTAACCAAAACGCGGAACCAAGTCAAATAACAAACCCATCAAATGAAGTTGCGGTTGATAGATTTGGAAAACAACAAGCAACTTTAGTATATGGACCTGATGAATTAGGAAAAATATACGAAGGAAATGAAGGTAAACTTAATTTTGGTTTAGGGGCTAGATCGCATCACGATGGTGATGGTATTGACGGTAAATTTGTTTGGACATCACCAAAATACAGACCTAACGCTGGATTTAAAGTAGGGAGAGGTGGAGAAGTTTTTCAGTTAGATAATGAATTTAATATTATTGAAGGACAATATAGTCAAGATCAATCGATAGACGTTGATTTTAAAGGGGGTTCTATTTTAGATAATACACAAAGAATCATTAATTCTGCTGACAATGTTCAGGGAGCAAAAAAATTAAAACACGTTGGTAATGCAATAAACCAAGTATCAAAAGTTTTCAATGATGGTTATAAAGAATTAACAAAAGGTTCACAAGTTATTGCATATTATGATTCAACAACAGGAAGTAATACAATTGGAGAAAGTGGATTTGAAGTTGGAAGAGAATATTGTAGAGTTTTTCAAAAAGATACACCATATTACACATATGCTGATTTACAAAAAACAGATGGTATTACCACATCGGGAAGAAGATTTCATAATTCTGTTTTTGATAACACATATAATTTAAATATTGTTCCTTTAAGAAATCCAGGATCAACTAACATTGTTGATAATAAAGTAAAAAAATATATGTTTTCACTTGAAAACTTAGCTTGGAGAACTTCTAGTGAACCTGGTTATCGATATGACGATTTACCAATATGTGAAAAAGGACCGAATGGGGGAAGAACAATGTGGTTTCCACCTTATAATTTAACTTTTAATGAAGATAGTAAAGCAAATTGGACACCAACGAGTTTTATAGGAAGACCTGAACCTATTTTTACATATAAAGAAACAACTAGAACTGGTAGTATTTCTTGGACAATTGTTGTCGATCACCCATCAGTGATGAATACAATTGTTAGACAACAATTAAAAAGTAAATCACCACAAGAAGTTAATTCAATTTTAGATTCATTTTTTGCCGGTTGTGTAAAATATGATTTATATGATTTAGCAATTAAATTTAATACTATACCAACATCTGAATTATACACATATCAACAAATATTAAATGAGCCAAGAAAAACTCAAGAAGAGATTGAAACGGTTATACAAGGAATAAGTGTGGATTACTCTTTAGGAGGTATTGATGACGCTGGTGGACAAGGTGGTGGTGATGGAACATTAACCACAGATATTACAATAGAGATTGAACAAGGACCATCAATTGAAGAAGAAGTACAATTAAGAGATTTGGATGCATTCCAAGACTATGCATTTTATTTTGAAAATGATTCACCATATTATAACCAACCTATAAAAAATATTTCAGACCCTGCAGAGTGGAAAGTTGCCGGACCTTGGTCTAGAGATTATAAAGTACCTTGTAATTATGAAAATTGTGATTATGAGGCGTATTATGATTTTTATTTAAGTTTGAGAAATAAAAAATACGTAACAAATGCTCCCGAAGTTTGTTGGGGTAGATTAAGCGGAAAAACAGAAGTATTCAAGAAAGAAGGGGTGCAACCATTCTTTGAAAATGTTGTGATAGATAATTTTGATGTAATCAAAAATGAATTGATGCCAAAAATAAAAGAACTTATTGTTGAAAAAAACGCAGTAGTTCAGATACAATTAGTAGGTTCCGCATCTCCAATACAAGTAAGTCTTGATTATAATAGATTTCTATCTGATAGAAGAATTGATTCAGTTGTTAAATGGATGAAAAAACAAAATGTTGGAGGTGAAGACTTTCAAAAGTTTTTTGATGAAGGAAAAATAATAGTCAACACCGAGTCTTTGGGTGAAGAAGCTATAATAACACCAAAAAGTAAAGATGGTACAAATTTTACAATAGATTGTAATCAAAACATTTTGGATGGACCTGTTTTTTCTACCGCTAAGAAAAATGATTACGGTGGTGAGTGGTACTCAGTACCTGCAATGGCGTGTAGAAAAGTAAGAATTAAATCAATTGTTGCAACAAGAAAAGTTAAACCACAAGAAGACCCGGTTGTCGATATTACTTTTGATCCTGTTGAAATACCTGATTCATCAGGAACAACAGGATCAACAACAATTTTAATACCACCTTTAAAAATCATAGATCAACCAGATCCTATTATAAGTGTTAAAGAAAATATTAGTAAAAAAATATTGAGACATTTATTTTCTGAATGTGATTATTTTGATGTTTTGAAAGAAACGGATCCTATGGTTTTTGATAGTTTAAAAGATAGAATAAAATATTTTAGCCCTACGTTCCATTCAATTACACCTGAAGGTTTA
>Ga0315900_10002888_pt1 | contig 25608 bp, 24 predicted proteins | sample LakEriMetagenome_FD_203521 | JGI IMG/M metagenome (GOLD analysis project Ga0315900, IMG submission 203521) | Freshwater fungal communities from buoy surface, Lake Erie, Ohio, United States - Buoy 12 MA114 | ecosystem: Environmental > Aquatic > Freshwater > Lake > Lake biofilm | place: USA: Lake...
CTCGGCTGGAACACGCCGCCGAAGGTCCATGAATCCGAGGATTCAGCGATCAGGTTCGGGTTACTGCCGCTGACGATCGGCAGCGAGTAGGTGACGTCGGTCAGGTTGCCCAGGTTGCCACCCAGCGCGGCCGTGCAGTTGGCGGTACGGTTCGCGTTGAGGTTGCGGCCGGCCGGACGGCACGGATCGGCAAAGCCAGGGGCGAAGTTCGGAACCAGCGGGAAAGCGGTTTCCGAAACGTTCGGAGCGCGGACGGCCCGGGCGAAGTTGCCGCGGAACATCAGATCCGAGTAGGGTGCCCACTGCGCACCAGCGTTGTAAGCCCAAACCGTGCCCGTGCTGCCCTGATAATCGGCAATACGCGCTGCGCCCGAAACGGTCAGTTCGTGGAAGAACGGCGTTTCCGACAGGATCGGGATCAGGATTTCACCGAAGGCTTCCTTCACTTCGAACGGGGTCGGGTTGAAGGTCGGGATCACAACCGCGTTGGTGTAGCCCGCTTCGACGAACGCATCCTGCTGGTAGAGGGCCGATTCACGACGATATTCAGCGCCCAGCGCGAACTTCACCGGCCCACCCGGCAGGTTGAAGAAGCCGCTGGTGTCACCACTGACCGAGCCGTTGACAATCAACTGGTCGAGGCTCGCCTTGTGCTTGCCGGCATAGGTGAAGTAGTTGATCGAAGCGCCATTGTCGCGGCCGTCACCGAACGGGTTGTACGGTACGCAGGCAGCAATATCGGCAGCCAGTCGGGCATTCAGCGCCGCAGTTTGCGTGGGAGTGAGCGCGCGCTGCAGGATCAGGGCCGAAGCCGGATCGAACTTGGCGCGGCACTCGATCGCCCCGGTGACAGGGTTGCGACCAGCGTCCATCGCCAGCATGAAGCGCTGGCGATCAAGGTAGCCGAACTGCGTCGTGTTCTCTTCGAACTTGCCGTAGTTGACCGAAACTTCATAGTTCCAATCGGTGTTGAACGTGCCCCGCACTCCACCAACCACGCGCCAGGTGTCGCGCTGGAAGTCTTCGTCACGGATGCCGACATCGGCAAACTGCTTCGCCAGTACGGTACGGAAGGTGCCGGCAGTAACTTGTGCAGCTTGTGCTGCAGTAAGGTTACCAGTGGCCGGACAAGCAACCAGCAGGTCAGGAGCGCAGCCCGATGCCAAAATGGCGTTGGACAGCAGGGTCCGGGCGGCGCTGTTGAGGAACGGGTTGTCCAGGCGGACGCGCTCACGGAAGTCGAACTGGGTACCAGTGCCTTGAGTGAACGACGGCGCGGCGTTGCTGCCGCGGGTCTTCACCCGGTTCCACTTGCCTTCGAAGAACAGCTCGGCCGCTTCGCTGAACTCGTAACGAGCCAGCATGTTGAAGTTGTACCGGTCGTAAGTCGGAACCACAGAAAGCAGCTCGCCTTCGCGACCGGTCTGGCCGTTGCCGCCAACGACTGCCCCCAGGATGCCCGAACCAAAACGGGTGCCCGTTTGCGGAACCAGGTTGCCCGCTTCGTCAAAGATGAAGGTGCAGTTGAACGACGAGCCGCCGGTGGTCGAAGGCGCGCCATTGGTGGCGACCAGGCCCTGGCCGCAAACCGGGTTACCGGTGCGCTGGTTGACCGGCATCAGGCCGAAGCGGTGGATGGTCGACGAGCGGAAGTCCTTGAAGTACGCGGCATCCGGGAAGCCGTCGCTGCCGTTGGGCAGCCCGCCAGTGTCAAGGTCAACGGTAGCGAAACCGTCGTTGCTGCGAAATGCTTCGATGTCGGAGGCGAAGACGCGGTCCTGGTGGTAATACTCACCGTGCAGCGTGATGTTCGCACGGCCATCGGCAAAGTTCTTGCCCCACATGGCCGAAACATACTGATTACCACCCCAGCCACCGCCGGTGATGCCGCCGTTGGCGCGCACCTGGAGGCCGTCATAGTCGCGACGGAGCACGAAGTTGACCACGCCCGCGATCGCGTCCGAACCGTAAATCGCCGAGTTACCGCCGGTCACGATGTCGACGCGCTGGATCAGGTCGTTCGGGATCGAGTTGACGTCCGGGGACACGGCGTTGTTCAGGATGTCAGCCGGCACGTGGCGGCGGCCGTTGACCAGCACCAGCGTGCGCTGCGTGCCGAGGCCGCGCAGGTCAAGCAGGTTCAGACCGGCGATGCCGATGCCCAGGCCGGGGTTCTGCTGCGAGAAGGTGCTGCGGAGCTGCGGGAGCTCGTTCAGCACTTCGCCGATGTTGTTATTGCCTTCGCTGACGAACTCTTCGCCACCGATCGAGGCGATCGGAACCGCCGATTCAAGGTTAGGGCGGGCAATGCGCGAGCCGGTAACAACGATCGCGCTACGCTCTTCGGTGTCGCAAACGCCGTTCTTGTTTTCGTCGGCGCAGGCTTCGGCCTGAGGTGCGGCGGCGTCCTGAGCGTAGGCCGGCGTGGCGACGCCAGCAACACCCAGCAGAGCGACGGCGATAGCCGCGCTTTCAAGGCTGGTCGCGCGATAAAGCGCTGACTTGCTGAGAAACTTCATGTGTAGGCCCCTTGGTAGTAACCCGCCGAATGGGCGGTTCAAGTGCGAAACGAATGCCCCCCCGCTTACAGGGAATCACTCTTCAGGCCCCGTTAAGGACCGGATGCGGCTTCCTGATGGAAGTGTTTGCCTGTTGCAATTGCAAATGCATCCATACGACATTTCCATGTCGCTTGTTGTCATTTTACAACAGGAATCGGCGGGTTCCGCGGCTCATCCTGCCGGCGACACGGTACGGCGCTTGACGCTGTCATGGCCGCGCTTTAATCGCTCGGTTAAATATCTCCAGGAAAAGGAATCGCAGTCATGGCTACCGCCTATATCGTTGATGCAGTGCGTACCGCCGGTGGGCGTCGGGGCGGCCGCCTGGCCGGTGTCCACCCGGTCGATCTTGCTGCCGCGACGCTCGACGCGTTGGTTGCGCGCACCGGGATCGATCCCAATGGCGTTGATGATGTCGTGATGGGCTGCGTCAGCCAGGGTGGTCAGCAGGCCGGTCAGGTCGGCCGCAATGCTGTGCTCGCTTCGAAGCTGTTGCCGCAGTCGACCCCGGCGGTCACGATCGACCGCCAGTGCGGTTCCTCGCAGCAGGCGATCCAGTTTGCTGCGCAAGCGGTTATGAGTGGCACCCAGGACGTGGTCATCGCCGCCGGTATCGAAAGCATGACCCGCGTCCCGATGGGCTCGACTGCGATCTTTCACATGAAGGAGGGCTTGGGTAACTACAAGTCGCCCGGCCTTGAGGAAAAGTACCCCGGCGTAGCTTGGTCGCAGTTTATGGGCGCCGAGATGATCGTCAAGAAGCACGGCTTCACCAAGGATCAGCTCGACCAGTTTGCCTATACCAGCCATCTGCGGGCCAAAGCTGCCACCGAGGCCGGGGCGTTCACGAACGAGATCGTGCCGATCGAGATCGAAACCCCGGAAGGCAAGGCCTGGCACACGATTGACGAAGGCATCCGTTTCGATGCCACGCTGGAGGGGATCGCCGGCGTCAAGCTGCTGTCAGAAGGGGGCGCGCTGACGGCCGCCACCTCGAGCCAGATCTGCGATGGCTCTTCGGCTGCCCTGGTTGTTTCCGAAGAAGCACTGAAGCGTTACAACCTGACACCGCTGGCGCGCATCCACACCCTGACGGTGACGGCGGGCGATCCGGTGATCATGTTGGAAGAACCGCTGTTTGCCACTGACAAGGCGCTGGCCAAGGCCGGCCTGAAGATCGGAGACATTGACCTGTATGAAGTGAACGAGGCTTTTGCCTCGGTGCCGATGGCCTGGCTCAAGCACACCGGCGCAGATCCCGAAAAGCTCAATGTCAACGGCGGAGCCATCGCGCTGGGCCACCCGCTTGGTGCCTCCGGCACCAAGCTGATGGCAACGCTGCTGCATGCGCTAAAGGCGCGCGGCAAGAAGTATGGCCTGCAGACGATGTGCGAAGGCGGCGGCGTTGCCAACGTCACGATCGTTGAGATGGTCTGAGCAGAGCGCAACCCGGCTGTCGAAATGGTCGGGGCAAAGCACTGCCAAGCAGCCAAAATGTTATGATTTTTGAACGGAGTACCTTGAAATGAAACTCGACAACACTGTTGCTGCCGTGGTTACCGGCGGTGCTTCCGGCCTTGGTGCTGCCACGGCCCGCGCGCTGGCCGCCAAGGGCGTCAAGGTCGCCATTTTCGACCTTCAGGCCGAAAAGGGTGAAGCGATGGCCAAGGAAATCGGCGGCGTCTTCTGTGAAGTGAACGTGATGGACGATGCCAGTGTCGATGCCGGCTTCGCCAAGGCGCGCGCTGCCCACGGGCAGGAGCGGATCCTGGTCAACTGCGCCGGTACCGGCAACGCGATCAAGACCGCCAGCCGCAGCAAGGAAGACGGTTCGGTCAAGCACTTCCCGCTTGATGCCTTCAACTGGATCATCCAGATCAACCTGGTTGGCACTTTCCGTTGCATCGCCAAGTCGGCGGCCGGGATGATGACCCTCGATCCGCAGGAAGACGGCGATCGCGGCGCGATCGTGAACACCGCTTCGGTCGCGGCTGAAGACGGCCAGATCGGCCAGGCCGCCTATTCGGCCTCGAAGGCCGGTGTGGTTGGCATGACCTTGCCGATCGCGCGCGACCTGTCGGGCGAAGGCATCCGCGTCAACACGATCCTGCCGGGCATCTTCAACACCCCGCTGCTGGCCGCCGCGCCGCAGCCGGTCAAGGATGCGCTGGGCGCTTCGGTACCTTATCCCAAGCGCCTCGGCGATCCGGTGGAATATGCCAACCTTGCCATGTGCATGATCGAGAACGGCTATTTCAATGGCGAGGACGTGCGCCTCGACGGCGCCATCCGCATGGCGCCGCGCTAAGTACAGCAAGACAGGTGCAGGGAGCGCCCGCCGGGGCGCTCCCGCATTGACCGGGAGAGTTGGGCATGGGTTACTCGCAGATCGATCTTCACATTGGCGAAGGGATCGCCACGCTCACGCTCAACCGGCCGGAAAAGATGAATGCCTTTACCGGCACGATGATGGCTGAAATCAACGACGCCATGGATCGTACCGACGCCGATGACAGCGTGCGGGCCGTGATCTTCACGGGGGCGGGCGACCGGGCTTTTTGTGCCGGAGCCGACCTGACGCCCGAGGATGGCCGCGCGGTCTTTGCCGATTCCACCCCGGTGGAAAGCCTGTCCGATCCGCGCGTGCGCGATGGGGGCGGGCTGCTGACGCTTCGGCTGTTCCAATCCAAGAAGCCGCTCATCTCCGCCTGCAACGGTGCCGCCGTGGGTGTGGGCGCGACCATGCAGCTGCCGATGGACATCCGCCTGGCGAGCGAAAATGCCCGCTATGGCTTTGTCTTCGCGCGCCGCGGGATCGTGCCGGAAGCCTGCTCCAGCTGGTTCCTGCCCAAGATCGTCGGGATCAACCAGGCGCTGGAATGGTGCATGACCGGGCGGATCTTCGGAGCTGAAGAAGCGCTGAAGGGCGGCTTGGTCCGCTCGGTTCACGCGCCCGGCGAACTGATCGACGCAGCGCGCGGCCTGGCCCGCGAGATTGCCGACAACACCTCGGCCGTGTCGGTTGCCATGACCCGCGCGATGCTGTGGCGGATCCCGTCGGGCGATCACCCGATGGAAGCCCACAAGGTGGATAGCAGGGCGATCTATCGCCTGTCCAAGGGCGCTGATGCCAAGGAAGGTGTGCAAAGCTTCCTTGAAAAGCGTCCGCCCGCCTTTCCGCTACGGGTTTCAAGCGATATGCCCGATTTCTATCCCTGGTGGGGAGAGGAGCCGCCTTTCGCATGAGCCAGTCGCCAGCCGTTGCCCAGGATGATGCGCCGGAAGGCGCGCGCGAGCTGTTGCTGCACACCGCGTCGACGATCATGCGCGAAGGCGACATTGTCGACATTTCCTTGTCGGAGCTGTCGTTGCGTTCGGGGCTAAACTCAGCCTTGGTCAAGTATTACTTCGGCAACAAGGCGGGGCTGATGAAGGCCCTGCTTGACCGCGACATGCAGGACATTGTCCAGGCTGTCGACGCGCTTTTGGCCAAGGACATGAGTCCCGAGGCGCGGCTGCGCCGGCATATCGGCGCCATGGTCGATACCTATTTCAAGACGCCGTACCTCAACCGTTTGCTGATGCGGCTGGTACGCGAAAGCGATCCTGAGGAAGCCCAACGGATTGCCGATTCCTACCTGCTCCCGCTGCACCGCGCCTATGACCGGCTAATCCGCGAAGGCGTGAAAGCCGGTGTGTTCCGGGATGTCGATCCGCAGCTGTTCTATTTCACCGCCACGGGCGCGGCCGACCGCTTTTTTTCCGCCCGGCTCGTGCTCAAGCACTGCTTCGATCGCGACACCCTGACCGACGAACTGCGTGAACGCTATCGCGCACACTGCATCGATTTCATCATGGCGGGGATCCTCGTCGCGCAATGAGCGGCGCTTGGCATATCGGCGTGATCGGCGGATCAGGCCTCGCTGGCGGCGTCGATCTGGATAATGCTCAGGAGATCAGGGTTGAAAGCCCGTTCGGTGAACCTTCGGCCGCCGTCACAACGGGTACGCTGGATGGCGTACGGATCACATTCCTGCCGCGCCACGGCATTGGCCATGCCATTCCGCCAGCCGCAGTCAATTACCGTGCCAATGTCGATGTGATGAAGCGCTGCGGGGTGACGGATCTGGTCGCACTTTCAGCGATCGGCTCGCTTAATGCCAACATGGCGCCGGGGCACATGGTGGCGGTCGACCAGTTCATTGACCGCACGGTGAGCCGTGCAGCCAGTTTCTTCGGTCCTGGACTGGTCACCCATGTCAGTCTGGCCGATCCGGTCTGTCCGCGATTGGCAGCTGGTCTGGCGGATGCCGTCGAGGCCGAGGAAGCCAGGGTCCACCGCGGCGGCTGTTATGTTGCGATCGAAGGTCCGCAATTCTCGACCCGGGCAGAGAGCCTGCTTTACCGCAAATGGGGTGGGGACGTGATCGGGATGACCGCCATGCCCGAAGCGCGCCTCGCCCGCGAGGCCGAGCTGCCCTATGCCTTGCTGGGCATGGTCACCGATTACGATAGCTGGCGCACGGACGAAGCGGGGGTCGATGCAGCCTCCGTGCTGGAGGTGATGGCGGCCAACACAGCACTCGCTGGCCAGGTGCTGCGGCGGTTTATCGCCAGCCTGCCCAAGGTCCGCAGTGCCAGCCCGATCGACACCGCGCTTGACCATGCGATCATGACCGACCCGGCGCAGCGCGATCCGGTCTTGGTTGCCAAGCTTCAGGCCGTAGCGGGCCGGGTCCTGCAATGAGCGAGCTGGTGCTCTATGATTACTGGCGGTCTTCCGCTGCCTATCGCGTGCGGATCGCGCTGAGCCTCAAAGGGCTGTCTTGGACCTCGCATGCGGTGGATCTGGCGGCGGGCGAACAGGGCGGTGACGCGCACCGCAGCCGCAATCCGCTGGGTCTGGTGCCGGTGCTGGAAGTCGATGGCGAAGCCTTGGCCCAGTCGCTGGCGATCATCGACTATCTCGATGCGCGCTGGCCCGACCCGCGCCTGCTCCCGGCCGAGCCGTTGGCCCGCGCCCATGTGCTGGGCCGGGCGATGACGATCATTTCCGAAGTCCATCCGCTCCAGAACCTGCGGGTCCAGAACTTCCTGCGCGACGATCTGGGCGTCGATGCGGACGGGATCAGCCGTTGGCTGCACCGCTGGCTGGGCGATGGTCTTGCCGCGCTGGAGGCTCAGGCGCCGGCTCATGGGCTGTTTGGCGGGGTCACGCCCAACCTGATAGATGTCTGCCTCGTCCCGCAGATGTACAGCGCGCGGCGCTTTGGTGTGCCGCTGGAGCCCTTGCCCCGGTTGGTGCGGATCGATGAGGCGCTGCGGGCGATCCCCGCCATCGCTGCGGCAGCGCCAGAAGCCGTTAAACCGGCATGAGTGTGCTTGGCGCGGCAAACCGGTTGCACTAGTAACCGATTCGATGACCCGTCAAACATCCCGCCTGGCTGATTTCCTGCCCTATCTGATGTCGGTCACGACCAATGCTGTGAGTGACATGATTGCCGGCGAATATCGCGCCCGGTTTGGTCTCAAGATCCCCGAATGGCGAGTGATGGCCGTGCTGGGCGATTCCGGACCCCAGACCCAGCGGATGCTGGTCGGAGCGACGCGGATGGACAAGGTGGCGGTCAACCGGGCCTGCAAGGTGCTGGAAGAGCGTGGCCTTGTGGCACGCAGCCCTAATGTCCGGGATGGACGATCGCACCACATCGAGCTGACCGCAGCCGGCAGCGCCGTTCATGGCGAAATCATGCCGCTCGCGCTCGAAATGGAAAAGCGCCTGTTCGCACCATTTTCGGCCAGTGAGCAGGCCACGTTCAAGACTCTGCTCGCCCGGATCAACGTGCGGGTTGGCGAATTGGAGACCGCATCGCGGCCCGACTGAAAGGAACCTGACCGATGAAACTTGCCAGCCTTCCGGGTGGACGCGACGGGCGCCTTGCAGTCGTCAGCTCAGACCTCGCGTGGTATGCCGATGCATCGCATCTGGTCCCAACGCTTCAGGCCGCTCTGGATGACTGGGACCGGCACGAGCCGGTGCTGCGGGCACTGGCCACCGAGCTGGAGCATGGCGCCATTCCGCGCGAACGCTTTCACGAGCGTGACGCGCTGGCTCCATTGCCGCGTGCTTACCAGTGGGCGGATGGTTCGGCCTACGTCAATCACGTCGAGCTGGTCCGCAAGGCGCGCGGGGCAGAACTGCCGGACAGTTTCTGGCACGATCCGCTGATGTACCAGGGCGGCAGCGATGACCTGCGCGGTGCCCGCGCTCCGATCATCCTGGCTGATGAGGCCTGGGGCTGCGACATGGAAGCCGAGATCTGCGTTGTTACTGGTGACGTGCCGCAAGGCGTATCGCCGGAGGCTGCGCGCGATCACATCCGTCTGGTTGGCTTGGTCAACGACGTTTCGCTGCGCAACCTGATCCCTGACGAACTGGCCAAGGGCTTCGGCTTCGTGCAGTCAAAGCCGGCGAGCCATTTTTCGCCGGTCTTTGTCACGCCGGACGAACTCGGCGATGCCTGGTCAGGTGGTCGGCTCAACCAGGTGCTCAACGTCGATCTCAACGGTGAGCCGTTCGGCCGGGCCGAGGCGGGTGAAGAATGCACCTTCGATTTTGGCACGCTTATCGCTCATCTCGCTAAGACGCGGCGGGTCATGGCTGGTTCGATCATCGGTTCCGGCACGGTGTCGAACCGCGATCCCGATGGCTCCCCGGGGCGGCCCTGCAAGGACGGCGGCCGCGGCTATTCCTGCATTGCCGAGCAGCGGATGATCGAGACGATTGCTAGTGGCGCGCCGGTCACACCTTTCCTGCGCTACGGTGACAGTGTGCGGATCGAGATGCGCGATCGCGCTGGCCACTCGCTGTTCGGCGCAATCGATCACACGGTGGTGCGGCCCTGAAACGCGAACCGGGCCGGATTTCCCGAAGGCAATCCGACCCGGCACGGGTACTCTATGGCTTTGGTCAGCCGCCGCTCTTGGTCGGGCCATCCGAGGAGAAGGCGTCGGCGATCGAGCAGGCTGCCGGACCAAGGATCACAACGAACAGCACCGGCAGAATGAACAGGATCAGCGGCACCGTCATGATCGCGGGCAGGCGGGCGGCTTTTTCCTCGGCGCGCATCATCCGCTCGTTACGGAATTCGGCCGAAAGCACGCGCAGGGCTGAAGCCAGTGGCGTACCATAGCGCTCGGTCTGAACCATGGTCGTGGTCACACCCTTCACGGCTTCAAGATTGACGCGCCAGGCCAGATTTTCGAAGGCCTGGCGGCGTTCGCCAAGGAACGACAATTCAATTGCGGTGAGGGCAAATTCATCCCCCAGCTCCGGATAGGCCCGGCCCAGTTCGCGAGCGACGCGGTTGAACGCGGCGTCGACGGTCAGACCGGCTTCGGCGCAGATCACCAGCAGGTCAAGCGCGTCGGGCAGGCCCTTGCGGATCGCGTCGGTACGCTTGGAGATCAGGTTGGAAATATAGATTTCCGGCCCCTTGTAGCCCAGGCCAACCGCAGCGGCGAAGCCCATCAGCCGCTTCATGCCGCCCCATTCCGGGAAGTAGTTGATGCCATAGATCAGGAAGCCGGCGATACCGCCCAGCAAGATCGGCAAAACCATTCGGGCGAAGATGACGACGACGCCCAGTTCCTTCTTGCGGATCCCGGCCTGGGCCAGCTTCTGCTGAATGACCTCGAGCTGGCTCTGCTGCAGCACCTTGAGGGCTGACAGCGTGTCCTTCATCTTGTCGGCGGCTTCGTTCTTGCGGACGAGCGAGGCGCGCTTCTTGGCCGTCTGGGTCAGGATCCCCGACTTGAGCTCGTCGCGGCGCTCGTTGAGTGCCTTGACCCGCTTCTGCATCGGATCGCGGATTGTCACTGCGGCATAGATTGCAAACATCACGGCCATCGCGGCCAGACCGGCGAGGATCGTGCCAACCCAGATAACGTCTACGCCGAGGAGCGTGGGGCCCGGAGGGGTATTGATCATGACCTGTTCCTGTCCCCGCTCAGATTTCGAAGCTGACCATCTTGGCCATGATGAAGGCCCCGATCGACATCCAGACCAGGCCACCAAGGCCCGTGACGATCAGGCGATCGTCAGTGAAGAAACCGCCCAGGTAGCCCGGGTTGATCCAGTAGATCATCGCGAAAACGATGAACGGCAGGGCGCCGACGATATAGGCCGAGGCCTTGGATTCAGAGCTCATCGCCCGGATCTTGAGCTTCATCTGGGCGCGCTTGCGCAGCACATCCGCCAGGTTGGACAGCGTTTCGGCGAGGTTACCCCCCGTTTCGCGCTGGATCGCCAGGGTGATGCAGAAGAAGCTGAATTCGGGGGTGTTGAGCCGGTCGGCAGTTTCCTGGAGGGCATCTTCCATGGTCTTGCCGATCTTCATGCGTTCGGTGACCAGCTTGAACTCCTCGCCCACCGGGCCCGGAACTTCGCTTGAGACGATGCCCAGCGTTTCGCTGACCGGCAGGCCCGAACGAAGGCCGCGAACCAGCAGTTCGATGGCATCCGGAAACTTGGAGGTGAAGGCGCCGGTGCGCTGGTTGATGAAATAGCCGACAACCATGTGTGGCAGGCCTGCACCGACCAGCAGACCGATCCCGAGCGAAAGCGGAGCCGCACCGGTTCTGAGGAACATCATCATTGCAACAAACAGGGCCAGGCCGCCCGAGGCGTAGAGATACTGGCTCAGCGTCCAGCCCTTGCCCGTGCGGTGAAGCCGCATCAGCAGCGCCGCGACCCGGCTTTCCGAGCCGGCGATTTGGTGCATCTTCGGCTTGCGCGCCGCGACTGCCTTCTTGAGCTGCGCTTCGACCTTGTCGATCGTGCTCTCGGAGTGACGATAGCGCACCCCCTGAAGTCGGCGCGTGGCTTCCTTGGTGGGCGAAGGTCCGGAGAAGGCCAGGTAGCCCATCACCATGAACGCCATCAGGCCCACGGCAATCATCAGCAGTTGGGTGATGTTCATGACTGGACCACTTTTCCTCTATTCGAACCGATCGCCCGCTCAGGCTTGGGCGGCTGCGGGTGCCTTGGCATCCTTGCCGCCCTTCTTGGGCAGCAGGGCTTTCAGGTCGAACTTGCCGAGCAGAGAGGACTTGGCCTTCACCGCATCGTCGACAGCTTCGCCTTCGCCCACACCTTGCACAGCTCTGGCGATGTCGCGGATCATCACGCCAGCCTTGGCCGAGCGGTTGGCATCGGCAAAGGTCTGGCCCAGCTTGGCCGCATTGGCTGCCGCCTTGGCATCGTAGGGGATGGTGAAACCGATCTTGCGTTCGATTGAGGCTTCGAAGTCGGCCTTGCTGATCTCACCTGTGCCCGGCACCACCTTGTTGGCGACGACAATCGGCTGGATGTGACCAGCATTGCTCTTCATCCACGACAGCATGCGGATCGCATCGCGAGCGCCAGCCAGCGTCATTTCCGTGACCAGCAGCACGACATTCACGTCGTTGAGCAGGTGCGGGAAGTTGATCAGCATATTGCGCGGCAGATCGATCACCGTCATCTCGAATGCCTGCCGGAACTCTTCCTGCAGCTGGATGAAGGCGGCGCCGTCGGTCATCAGTGGCGAATTGATCGGCGCTTCAGCCGAGAGGATCGCCAGGTGATCGTTGGCGCGGATCATCGCGCGTTCGATGAACAGACCATCGATCCGGCCCGGGTTCTCGATCGCGTCGGTCAGGCCGCGGCCCGGCTCCAGGTCAAGCGCCAGGGCGCCGGTACCGAAGTGGATGTCCAGATCAAGCAGCGCGGTCGGCAGCTTTTCATCGCCGCTGTAAAGCCAGGCCAGCGATGTGGCGATCGTCGAGGCGCCAACACCGCCGCGCGTGCCAATTACGGCAACCGAAACGTGCTTCTTGGCAGTGGCCGGATCGTGATGCTTGGGCATGGCAAAGACTGCCTGGGCGTTGACCAGCGCATCGCGTACCTGCCCCGGCGTCAGCGGCTTGAGCAGATAGTCGTGAATGCCACTGGCAACGAGGTCGCGATAGAGGCGCACGTCGTTGACCTGACCGATCGCGATGACCACCGTGCCGGGTTCGCAGACCTCGGCCAGGCTGTTGATGTCGCTGAGCGGATCGCCGCTTTCCGACAGGTCAACCATCAGGATGTTCGGACTGGCCGAAATCGACAGGGACTGGACCGCGTTGCGCAGGCCACCCTTGTTGCACTTCTCGGGCTGCCAGCCCATTTCGATCACGACCGGACGCAGCACGTCGAGTGCCGCGTCGTCGCAGATGAATGCGCTGAAGACGTCGCGATTGCCGGCTGCGCCGGGCTTCCAAGGAGCATTCATGGCTTACTTCCCGCCCTGCGTGGAGTTATCTTTCAGACCGCCCTGACCGGTCGGCTTGGCGTCACGGTAGGACTCGATCGCCTTGTTGCCGCTCATCAACACAGTCCTGCCGGTCGAGTTGGCACCCTTCAGCAGGTGCTCGGGATCGGCGACCATGGCGGCGAGGTTGGCGTTCGAGGCGCAGCCGTAATTGCTGCTGGTGCCATTTTTGAACGTGGCGTCGGACTTGGCTGACCAGTCCGGGCAGCCCGGCACCGTTGCCGACGAACGAGTCACCACGATCCTGACCGTGCCGGGATTGACTGCGCCCGGGGTAACCGGCGCATCGCCACTGACCAGCATGCCGAACCGCCCGGCGACTGCCTCGACCGAGGTCAGCGTGATGCTGCTGTTCAACGGATCGTCGATCGCAACGCGGTCGCCATAGCGCAGGTCCATCGCTTCGAACCAGCCAGCGAGACGGCGGGCTTCCGGCATCGACAGACCGCCAGGGCCGCTGGCCACATCGAGCGTGTAGTTCGTCCGCGAAACGACCGGCTGGTGGACGCTTTCCAGCGACGGGTTGCTGGCCATACCGCCGCAACCGGCAAGAGCCAGGCCCATAGAGAGAGAGAATGCGGCGGCGAGCGCCTTGCGGGTCTTGAAGCTACGCATGATTTTCACCCCTCTCAATTCAGGCTGAAGCCGGGCGCGGCGCCCGATGCATCGGCAGTGCGGCTTTTCTTCTTGGCGCGCTTGTCAACTGGCTGGCTGACCGCTGCCGGCACGGTGAGATCCCCCACCCGTGGCGGCGGCGCACCCTCGGGTGCAGCGCTCGGCAGTGGCCGCGAGGCGCCCGACTTGCCGTTGTTTTCCATGTTGCCGAAGATCCGCTGGATGTCGTTCGGGCTCTGGTAGCCGTCAGTCGGCAGCTTGATCTCGCTCGCATCGACCGGGTTCACCAGGTACGGCGTCACCACGATCACCAGCTCGGTTTCGCCGCGCTGGAAATTGGTCGAACGGAACAGCGAACCCAGGATCGGCAGGTCACCGGCGCCCGGCATCTTCTTGACCGTGTTCTGGGCACTGTTGCCCATCAGGCCGGCAATCATGAAGCTCTGCCCCGAACCCAGCTCAATGGTCGTTTCAGCACGGCGCACCGTGAGTGCGGGAACATTGAACCCGTTCAGGGTGATCGAACCCTGGCTCGACAGTTCAGATACTTCTGGCTTCACCCTGATCGAGATCCGGCCATTGGCCAGAACGGTGGGCGTGTAAGCCAGACTAACCCCGAAGCGCTTGTATTCCACCGAGGTGGTGCCCAGGCCCTGGCTGATCGGGATCGGATATTCACCCCCGGCCAGGAAGTCTGCGGTTTCACCCGAAAGCGCGGTCAGGTTGGGCTCGGACAGGCTGGTTACCAGGCCGAGCGTTTCGCCCATGTCGAGCGCACCCAGCAAGTCGAGGCCGAACAGCTTTCCGGCGAAGCCGAGAGTGGAGCCGTTGGCAAACTGGCTGATCGAGGAGGTCGGAACGCTGATCACCTTGGTCGGATCATTGGGATCCGGAACCTGGACCGTTGGCTGGTTGCCCACGCCAAGGGTTTGGCCCGGGCCAACGTACATCCGGTTGATGAAGGGACGACCCTGCGAAAGCCCGATCTGGAACCCGCCGGTCGAGTCCATCGAAGTCAAGTTGACGCCCAGTGACTTGACCAGGGTGCGGCTGACTTCAGCGAACTTGACGCGCAGGTTCACCTGCAGCGGGGTCGCGGTCTTGAGCCGGGTGATGACATTGGCTTCCTTGCCGACGAAGGCTTCGACCAGGCGCTTGGCTTCGGCCGAGTCTTCTGGCGAACCGACGGTGCCGGTGAGCAGGAAGGTATTTGTGCCCATGGTCGAAACGGCGATCTTGGCATCGGGCATGGCCAGCTTGAGCATCTGGTCCACGCTGTCGATGTTCGAACCGACGCGCACGTTAGCCGACCAGATGATGTCTCCGGACGCGTTGCTGGCATAAACCGTCGTCTCGCCGCCAGCCTTGCCGAACACATAGAGCTGACGCTGCGACTTGACCTGGACATCGGCGATCGCGTCATTGGCGACGAAGACGTCGGCCATGTTGCCACCGACCGTGACCAGCTGGCCGCGACCGATCGAGAGCACCACGTCGTTGGCCGGGCGGCTGACCGACTGGGCCTGGGCCGGGCTGGCCGTGGCAATGGCCAGCGGCGCCACGACACAGGTCGCGCTGAGGAGAGTGATTGCAAGGCGTTTCATCGAGGTGCCTTTCTTCGCGCCAGACGCGGCGTTGCTTGCGGTGCGGATCATGTCAGCGCCCTCCGACCTGTTCGGTGACGGTGGTCTTGCCGCGGGTCACGCGGACCACCGGACCGGTCGGCACGGCGCGGACTGCCGCCGGCGCAGGTCCGGCCACAGCGGCCGGAGCGCCATAAGAGTCGACCGGCCTGGCAACCGGAACCGAGCGGCGCTGGAAGCGCGACACGTCACCGCCGGTCACAAAGGTGGAAGAGGCATCAAGCGGACGGTTCATCGCCTGGCCGAGCAGCCGCTCTTCCTGCTCTTTGGTCGCACCGGCGGGAACCTTGACGGTGCCGCTAGCAATTGCCTGATCGAGTTCCGACTGGTTATCGGCCAGGCTGCGCAGCGACAGGCTGATAGTGCCGATGGTCTGCGCAACGGCGACCTTTTCAGCGATCTTGGGGGTCACCTCGACGGTCACGGTCCGGAACGCGCGAACCACGGTCTTGCCCTCAACGATTTCGGTTTCAGTCGACTGGTCGGTGGCCAACACGCGGACGTTGCGCAGGATCGTTTCGGCCGTCTTCAGCGAATCCTGGTTGGCTTCGCCGCGGACGGTCTGGGTCAGCACGAGGTCAACCCGGTCACCCGGGAAGACGAAGCCGCCGACGCCGGTCTTCTGCGAGACCGGAATGGTCACTGCGCGCATGCCCGGGCCAAGCGCCGCAGCCAGGAAGCCACGGTCCCCCGGTGAAACGAGCGCGCCTTGGGTAACCGGCTGGCCGGCCGTGATCGGATAGCGGACCACGGTGCCCAGCAGCTTGTTCATGTCGGCCTTGCCGTCGATGTAGTAAGCGTCCTGGACCATTTCCTTGGGCCAGAGCTGATAGGAAACCGAATCGGCCGTGATGATCGTGCCAACCGGCAGGGCGCGCTGGGCGACCAGCACCTTTGGTCCTTGGGGGACGGGCGGGGCAGCCTCGGCCTGGGGCGCAGCGGCCCCGACGAACAGGCTCCTTGCAGCCATGGCCGTGCCGATCGCAACGACCAGTGCGCCAAGCAGCAGCATCAGCTTCTTTTTATCCATGGCTTTGCGAGCCCCCTAGAAAAATCCCTCAGATTAGGGATCCTGATGGTCCAAACTGGTTAAAATCTGGTTCACCCAAGTCCGCCGGCCTTGCTGGCGGTAGTGATGATCGGTTCAAACTGCCCGGCGAGCACCCACAGCCCTGCGGCTGAAATGGCGACACCGTAAGGAATGGCGAGCCGGTCGCGGCGGCGGCGGGCGATGTGCCAAGCACCCAGAACCAGCGTCAGCACGCCGCCAACGAGGGCCATGATCACCACGAGCTTGAGAAACAGTGGCGGCGCGATCCACAGCGCCAATGCGGTCAGCAGCTTTACATCGCCGCCGCCCATGGCCCGGACAGCGAACAGACCGGCACAAATCGCGAAGGTGATGGCCGCAACGCCAAGTTGCGAGGCAACACCTGGCCATAGCGACAAGTCGCTGGCCCACCAGAAGGCCGGTGCAGCGATAGCAATGGCGGCGTTAAGCCAATTATCGATCTGGCGGCGATGGATGTCGGTAACGGCGGCAATCAGCAGTGCGATTGCCAAGCCACCCAGCAATACGTATTGAAAATCGACGTTCGGCATTGCCCGCCCCCTGATACAGAGGGCATCGATACAGGGCAGGGCTTACCAAAAAGTAACCAGAGCCAAGAGGCTGAAATTAGGCAAATGACCCCGCCGTTCAATCGCCGCGTCATTCCAGCCGGAATAAGGGAATCTACGTGGGATACTCCCGACGGGCATAGTCTGCGCCGGTTTGATTGGGCTCATCGAGCTCCTCGGGGGGGTATTCTGTTCCTCGGCGGGCGTGGCGATTTCTGCGAAAAATATCTCGAAGCCCTGGCCCATTGGCACGGCCAAGGCTGGCAGGTCACCGCGTTTGACTGGCGCGGGCAGGGTGCCTCTGGCCGGTTGGGGGCTGACCCCTATACTGGCCACATCGACGATTTCTCCACCTGGCTCGGTGATCTGGCTGCCTTCTGGCGGGCTTGGCAGGTGAGCGGTCCCCGAGTGGTTATTGGCCATTCCATGGGGGGGCACCTGGCACTGCGCGCGGCGTCGGAAGGGGTAATCGAACCTGCAGCGCTAGTGCTGTGCGCGCCGATGCTGGGCCTGCGCGATGGCAACATGCCTGACTGGCTGATGCATGGTGTTGCCGGGTTGATGTGCCGCCTGGGTGATCCGCGTCGTCCGGCCTGGAAGTGGAGCGAGAAGCCCGGCCAGCCGCCGGACAGCCGCGGCGCGCTGCTGACACACGATCCGGAGCGCTATGCCGACGAGCTGTGGTGGCGTGATGAACGGCCGGAGCTGGTGATGGGCCCCGGCAGTTGGCGCTGGCTGGAACGGGCCTATGCCTCGATCCGCCACCTCGCTGCGCCTGGCGTGCTGGAGGCCGTCGACGTTCCGGTATTGATGCTTGGCACCGATCGTGACGCGCTGGTCAGTTGGCGCGCGATTGCCCGGGCAGCAGCGCGACTGCCGCGCTGCGAACTGGTCAACTTCGGCGAACGGGCACGGCACGAGATTCTGCGCGAAGCCGATCCCGCGCGCAGCGAGGCAATGATGAGGATCGACGAATTCCTGACACGGTTGCTGGCATGAGCGAACCGTTCGACTACGCAATCGTCGGTGCGGGCATAGCGGGCGCCTCGCTGGCGGCCGGGTTGGCAGCCCATGGGCGCGTGCTGCTGCTGGAGGCCGAGGACCGGCCTGGCTATCATGCCACCGGACGGTCGGCGGCCTTCTGGACCGAAAGCTATGGTGGGCCGCAGGTCCAGCCGCTGACGACTGCCTCTGGTCCGTTCCTGCACGAACACGGTTTCCTGAATGCGCGCGGTGCCTTGACCCTGGCGCGGCAAGCGGAATTGCCCGATTTAGACCACTTTGCGCACGAATTTGCCCGGCTGGGTGTGCGCATCGAGCAATTGGGCCGGACTGACCTCGAAGCCCGCTTGCCAGGCCTCGATCAGCAATGGGTTGCCGGTGTCTTTGAGCCAGATTGCTGTGACATTGACGTTGCCGCTCTCCATCAGCACTGGCTTGCGAGTGCCAAGCAGGGTGAGGTTGAGCTGTGGACCCGTGCCCGGCTGACTGCGGCCAAGCGGGAGGAGGACGCTTGGCTGCTGGCGCTGGAGGACGGCCGCACGGCGCGATCATCTGTTCTGATCAATGCGGCGGGGGCCTGGGCGGATGACGTGGCACGGACCGCCGGTGTCCAGCCGCTCGGTATCGTGCCTTATCGCCGCACCGTGGCGCAGCTGCGTCTCGCTGAAGGACCGCCAGCTGATCTGCCGCTGGTGCTGGGGATTGATGGTTCGTTCTATTTCAAGCCGGAAGCCGGCCGGCTCTGGCTCAGCCCACATGATGAAACCCGCTCTCCCCCGTGTGATGCGGCACCGGAAGAGCTTGACGTGGCTATCGCGATCGACCGGTTCGAGCAGGTGGTGGACTGGCAGATCGAGAAGATCGAGCACAAGTGGGCCGGCCTGCGCAGCTTTGCACCGGATCGCTTGCCCGTGATCGGCTTTGACCCGAACCAGCCTGATTTCTTCTGGTTTGCCGGGCAGGGGGGGTTTGGGATCCAGACCGCGCCGGCTGCGGCTGACCTGGCCTGCGCTCTGTTGGTTGGCGGCAAGGCCCCGGCGGTTAATCCAGCACCCTACGGGCCTGAGCGTTTTTTCTAGCGAATCAATATATTTACGCTAGAGTTGGACTTCCGTCTAAATCTGTCAGGAGGGAGTCCGATGGCGCACCGTTTTGAAATCCGCAAGAACAAGGCCGGGGAATTCGTGGCCTACTTCTGCTATAACTCGGAAACGATTTTCTGGACCGAAGGGTATACCAGCAAGGCCAGCGCGAAGAACGCGATTGAATCGATCCTGAAGAACGGCCCGGGGGCCGAAGTGGTGGACACGACCGCCGCCTGACGGGTTCAGCGAGCCAGGGCCGCGTCGCTCGCCAGGCGATCGGCCCGCTCGTTCTCCGGGTGGCCATCGTGGCCCTTGACCCAGACCCAGTCGATGCGGTGGCGGCGGCGCGATTCCAGCAGCTGCTGCCACAGATCGGCATTCAGCACCGGCTTCTTCTGGGAATTGATCCAGCCGTTTTTCTGCCAGCCGAAAATCCACTTGGTGATGCCATCGATCACATAGCGGCTGTCGGTATGCAGCGCGACATGGCAGGGCTCCTTCAGGGCATCCAGCGCGCGGATTACCGCCGTCAGTTCCATCCGGTTGTTGGTGGTCTGCGGCTCATGGCCGGAAAGTTCCCTTTCGTGCTGCCCCATGCGCAGCACCACACCCCATCCGCCCGGGCCGGGATTGCCCTTGCAGGCTCCGTCAGTGAACACCTCGACCCGCTTCATGCCGCGTCGAAGATAGCGGCATTGGCCGGATCGGCATAGAATTCCAGCCGGCGGGCATAGGCCAACGGATCCTTGCGGGTAACCAGCGCATCGGCCGGAGTGTGGACCCAGTCCCAGGCGCGGGTCATGGCAAAGCGCAGCGATGCCCCGCGCGCCAGCAGCGGCAAGGCGGCGCGTTCTGCAGCAGATAGCGGACGCACCGCTTCGTAGCCGCTCAGCAGGGCCCGTGACAGCCCGGAATCGAACCCGGTCCCGTCATTGGCGAAGCACCAGGCGGCGTGGGTTACGGCCAGATCATAAGCCAGCAGATCGGTGCAGGCGAAGTAGAAGTCGATCAGTCCGGTAACCCGATCACCCAGCATCAGCACGTTGTCAGGGAACAGATCGGCGTGGATCGTGCCGCGCGGCAGATCCTGCGGCCAGCTGGCCAGCAGATCCGGTAATTCACGCCCGACTAGCTCGGCAAAGCCCAGATCGATCCCGGCCAGGCCGGCTTCGCCCAGCGCAGTGGCCAACCGCTGCCATTCCGCCCGGCCCATCCCGTTGGCGCGGGTGGCCGGGAAATCTGCCGCGGCAAGGTGCAGTTCGGCCAGCACCCGCCCGACTGCCTCGGCCTGGCCCGGAGTCGGGAGGCTGACCGATACGCCTGGCAGGAACTCGATCAGGGCCACGGCCTTGCCATCCAGCAAGCGGAAGCGCTGCCCCTGCCGATCGTGGATTGTCGCGGGAACCGGGCACCCCTTGGCAGCAAGATGATCGAGCAGCGAGAGGAAGAAGGGCAGGTCTTCGATTTCGATGCGGAATTCGTACATCGTGAGGATGAACCGCGCGCCCCTTCCGTCCTGGCCGGTAGTTTCGACCAGCCAGTTGCTGTTGGAAATGCCTTCAGCGATGCCTTTGACCGAAGTCAGCGCGCCGACATCGTATTCCGCTACCAGCCCGGCCAAGACTTCCGCGCCGAGGTGCGTATAGACCGCCAAGTGCCGCGTCCTATTCCGCGAGCTGGCGGGGCAGCTTGAAGACGATCTTTTCTTCGGCGCTGACCACCTGGTCGACTTCGACCGCGCAGAATTCGGCAATCCGGTCGATCACTTCCTGGACCAGCGTTTCGGGAGCGGAGGCACCCGCAGTCAGCCCCATCGTCTTAACCCCGGCAAACCAGGCCTCGTCGATTTCCGCGCCGCGTTGGATCAGTTTGGCGACGGCGCCGCAGCGCTCTGCCACTTCGACCAACCGCAGCGAATTGGAGCTGTTGGGTGCGCCGATCACCAGCACCAGCTGGCATTCGCCGGCAATCGCCTTGACCGCTGCCTGGCGGTTTGACGTGGCATAGCAGATGTCCTCGGCCTTGGGGCCGACGATCTGAGGGAAACGGGCCTGGAGCGCGGCCACGATTTCCGCCGTGTCATCCACTGACAACGTGGTCTGCGTCAGGAACGACAGTGGGATGCCTTCGGCAAAGTCCAGGCTGGCCACATCGTCCAGCGTCTCGACCAGGGTCATGTTGCCGTCGGGTACCTGTCCGAAGGTACCGATCACTTCAGGATGGCCCTTGTGGCCGATGAACAGGATATGCCGCCCGGCTTCGATCTGGCGTTCGGCCTGGCGGTGCACCTTGCTGACCAGCGGGCAGGTGGCATCGAGCCAATCCAGCCCGCGTTCGGTGGCGGCGGCCGGGACGGATTTGGGCACACCGTGGGCGCTGAACACCACTGGCGCGCCATCGGGCACCTCGTCCAGTTCCTCCACAAAGATCGCGCCTTTGGCCCGCAGTCCATCGACCACGTAGCGATTGTGGACGATCTCGTGCCGGACATAGACCGGCGCGCCATAACGGATCAGCGCCCGTTCGACGATTTCGATGGCGCGGTCTACCCCGGCGCAGAAGCCGCGCGGGGCGGCCAACAGCAGGCGCAGGGCGGGCTTGTCGGGTCTCGGAAAGGGGGCGTTCATATTCGCCCCACTAGCGCTTTGGCTTTCACGCCGCTAGGGCAAGTTGACCACATGCTTAGGAACATCCCGGAATGACTGCTCGCACCCGTCTGATTGCTGCCGTTGCCATCGCCGCCGCGCTCGCCGGATGCCGCGGGACCGGGGATCTGGTGGTGGATGAAGGCGTTGGCATCACGGCCGTGCGCAGCGCATGCCCGGCCGTCGGCGTGCCGGACTATACCGGCGATGTCACCCTGTTCCGTACCCCGGGTTCGACCACGGCAGACAATATCGATGTGGTTGCCGCGCTGACCAATGTCCGGTCGACCTGCAATGATACGGGCGAAAAGGTCTACACCGCTGCCACCTTTGACGTGCTGGCCCGCCGCACCGATGTGCGCGGCGCGCGCCAGGTCGAATTGCCCTACTTTGCCACCGTGCTGCGCGGCGGCAGTGCCGTGGTGACCAAGCGGGTCGGTACGGTCACCTTGAACTTTGCTGACGGGCAGGAGCGGGCTCAGGCCAGCGGTACGGCCAGTTCCTATGTCGACAAGGCCGAAGCCAGCCTGCCCGCCGATATCCGCGAACTGATCACGCGCAAGCGCCGCGCTGGCGATGCCGATGCCGCGGTCGATCCGCTATCGCGGCCGGAAGTGCGTGCCGCCGTCCAGCGGGCCTCGTTCGAACTGCTAGTCGGTTTCCAGCTGACCCAGGATCAGCTGACGTTCAACGCCACGCGATGATGCGGGCGCGCTGCGGCGCATCCCGAATCCTTGCCGCGCCTCTGCCCAGCGGGTAGGGGCGCACTTGTTTTATGGCCCCAGGGGCCAGCCATGAGCCGAATCCATGACCGAGACCAAGAGCATCTATAACGCATTTACCGGGCATATTGCCGCCGCGCTGAATGCGCTGGAACAGGCCGGCACCCTGCCGCCGGGGCTTAACCGTTCTGCCGTCACGGTAGAGCCACCGCGCGATCCCAGCCATGGCGATCTGGCCACCAACGCGGCAATGGTTCTCGCCAAGCCTGCTGGCATGAACCCCCGTGCCTTGGCCGAAGCGCTGGTGGCCGAACTGGCGAAGGTGCCTTCCGTCGCCAGCGCCGAAATTGCCGGACCGGGCTTCATCAACCTAAGGGTCGATGCGGTCGCCTGGCTTGCGGAACTGCGCGCGATTGCCGCGCTGGCCGGGGACTATGGGCGTTCAAACGCCGGGCAGGGTACGACCGTCAACGTCGAATATGTCTCGGCCAACCCGACCGGACCAATGCACATGGGCCATTGCCGGGGCGCTGTGGTGGGGGATGCTCTGGCGGCGCTGCTCGAATTCGCCGGACACAAGGTGATCCGCGAATACTACGTCAACGACGCCGGGGGGCAGGTCGACGTGCTCGCCCGTTCGGCACATATGCGCTACCGCGAGGCGCTGGGTGAAGCCGTGGGCGAGATCCCGGAGGGGCTTTATCCTGGCGAATACCTGATACCGGTGGGGCAGGCGCTGGCGGCCGAATTCGGCGAAAAATACGCGGCCGCGCCGGAAGGCGACTGGTTGGTGCTGTTTCGCACCCGCGCCGTGGCCGCGATGCTCGAGATGATCAAGGCCGACCTGGCCCTGCTCGGCATCCACCACGACCTGTTCAGTTCCGAGGCAGAGCTGCAGGCGGCCGGGAAGCCCGAAGAGGCCGAAAAGTGGCTCAGGGCGCACGATCTGGTCTATGATGGCCATCTGGAAGCCCCCAAAGGCAAGACGCCCGAAGACTGGGAGCCGGTCGAGCTACCGCTGTTCCGCTCGACCAAGTTCGGTGACGATCAGGATCGTCCGATCAAGAAGAGCGACGGGTCCTGGACCTATTTCGGGGCTGACCTCGCCTATCACTTCCAGAAAGCCCAGAGCGCTGACGCACTGGTCGACATCTGGGGTGCAGACCATGCCGGCACGGTCAAGCGGATCAAGGCAGCGGTGGCGGCAATGACCGGAGCGGACGGCAAGCCGACCCCGTTCGAAGTCAAGCTGGTGCAAATGGTTCAGCTGCTGCGCGATGGCGAACCGGTAAAAATGTCCAAGCGTTCCGGTAACTTCGTGACGCTGGCCGATGTGGTGCGCGAAGTTGGCAAGGACGTGGTCCGCTTCACTATGCTGACTCGCAAGCCCGAAGCGCAGATGGACTTCGATTTCGCCAAGGTGGTTGAAGCCTCGAAAGACAATCCGGTCTTCTACGTCCAATATGCCCATGCGCGGATCTGTTCGACCCTGCGCAAGGCCGCAGCCGAGGGTTTCGGCCCCTCGCCGGAAGGCCTGAGCCAGCTTGGTGAAGAAGAATTGGCATTGGTCAAACAGGCCGCGCAGTTCCCGCGGCTGGTCGAGGCCGCCGCCGCAGCGCGTGAGCCACACCGCATTGCTTTCTTCCTGGGCGACCTTGCCGCCGCCTTCCACGGCTATTGGAATCTCGGCAACGACCGGCCGGAAAAGCGCTTCATCGTGGCACAGGATGCGGCTCTGACTGGGGCAAGGCTTTATCTTGCCAGCCAGATCGGGCAACTTGTCCGCAACGGACTCAACCTGCTTGGGGTTGAGGCAGTGGAGGAAATGTAGCCATGGTGGGGCAACACGATGATCGCCGGTATGGTGCGGACCACGACGATTGGGATGGCTCGGCCGATGAACGCCTTGAGACCGAACAGCTTGAGCTGACCGGTGATGAAGAGCGTCTGCCCTGGCTGGAAAGTGCCGAGGACGATGACGAGGCCGAGCAAACTGACGGCTATGACACGGGCAAGATGCTGGGCCTGTTCGTGATCGCCCTGGCTGTGCTGGGCGCGGTCGTAGGCGGTATCTGGTGGGCGAGCAACCGCAACTCCGATCCGGCGCTTGTTGCCGATGGCAGTGTAGTGCCGGCGCCGAGCCAGCCTTACAAGACCGCACCGACCAATCCCGGTGGCAAGACCTTTGACGGTACGGGCGATTCCAGCTTCGCCGTGTCCGAAGGCCAGAATCGTCCGGCTCAGCTCGGCGGTCCGGCCGCGCCACCGATTGCGGCGCCAGAAGTGCCGGTGGCAGCTCCCGCCAAGGCTGGCCCCGCTGCTCCAGCCGCAGCCCCGGCTGTAACCGGCGGGGGTGTGGGCGTTCAGGTGGGTGCCTTCTCCTCCCAGGCCAAGGCGCAGGAAGGTTGGACCAAACTGGTCGCCCAGGCCAGCGGTGTGCTGAGCGGCGTGTCGCACCGCGTGGTGGCGGGCACGGCGGACAACGGTACGATCTATCGTCTGCAGGCGATCGCGCCCGATGCCGCCTCGGCCAATGCCCTGTGCGGCCGACTGAAGGCTGCTGGCGTCCCCTGCCAGGTCAAGTAACCGGTAATCCACACGTTGCGGGGTGCGCGCGCTTGCACGGCGCGCGCGATCCTGCGACGTTTCGTCCATGACACCCGCCATTTTCGGCCTTTCCGGACTGAACCTGACCGCTGATGAGCGGGCGTTTTTCCGTGAAGCTGATCCGGCCGGTTACATCCTGTTCGGTCGCAATATTGAAAGCCGCGAACAGGTTCGCGCGCTGACCGATGATCTGCGCGCGATCCACGGTCGCGACCGGCTGCTGATCACGATTGACCAGGAAGGCGGGCGGGTCGCGCGGATGAAGCCGCCGGTCTGGTCGGCCTATCCGGCTGGCGCGGTGTTTGACCGGCTGTTCGACCTAGCTCCCGCATCTGCGATTGAAGCGGCCCGCGCCAATGCTGAGGCGCTTGGGCATGATTTGCACGAAGTGGGCATCACCTGCACCCACGCCCCGGTGCTTGATGTGCGGCAGCACGGGGCGCACGATGTGATCGGTGATCGCGCTTACGGGTTTGAGCCGCTGCGGGTGGCGGCAATCGGACGCGCTGTACTGGATGGGCTGGCGCACGCCGGGGTGGTCGGAACGATCAAACATATCCCGGGGCATGGCCGCTCGCTGGTCGATACTCACAAGGAACTGCCGACCGTTACCGCCAGCGCGGCCGAGCTGGAGAGCGATATCGCCCCGTTCAAGGCGCTGGCCGACGCGCCGATTGCCATGACCGGGCACCTCGTTTTCACCGCCTGGGATGCCGATCATCCGGCGACCCAATCGCCTTTCGTGATCGAGCA
>Ga0315900_10002889_pt1 | contig 25601 bp, 17 predicted proteins | sample LakEriMetagenome_FD_203521 | JGI IMG/M metagenome (GOLD analysis project Ga0315900, IMG submission 203521) | Freshwater fungal communities from buoy surface, Lake Erie, Ohio, United States - Buoy 12 MA114 | ecosystem: Environmental > Aquatic > Freshwater > Lake > Lake biofilm | place: USA: Lake...
TTGGTCAGCCCGATGAAGCAGCCTCGTGCTTTCGGGTTCGCATGAGGAGTTCTTTCCCCAGCAAGGTAGGGGAGGAAATAAAGTCCTTCGCTGCCAGGAGGGATCAGCGATGCTTCCTTGTTGAGCAATTTGAATAGCTCCCGCGACTGCTTTTCATCTCCCCCTTGCAGTACCTGCTGGACCAGCCACTGAAGCGAACCAGCGGCAGAAAGGGTGACGCCCATCATGTGCCACTTGCCATGCACCGCGTGACAGAACGTGTGGAGACGTCCAAGGGAATCGATCTGTGGTTTGTCGCTGTGGACGAAGACGACACCGGAGGTGCCGAGGGAGGCGGTGAGGATCCCTTGCTGGACGATCCCATTGCCAACGGCGCCCGCTGCGCAGTCCCCTGCCCCGCCGACCACTTTGCAGTGCGGGGAAAGGCCTAGCGATTTGGCGACTTCGGGAAGCAGCGTCCCGGTCACCTGCTCGGATTCAAAAACGGGAGCCAGAATCGCTGGATCGATCTCCAGTTTGCTCAGCAGTGGCTTGGACCACTGCCTCTTGGCGACATCCAGCAGCAGCATGCCGCTGGCGTCACTGGCGTCGGTGGCCAGTTGGCCGGTCAGTCGCCGGCGGATCTCGTCTTTGGGGAGGAGCAGATGCCGAAGGCGGTCGTAATGCTTTGGTTCATGCTTCCGCAGCCAGAGCAGTTTCGGAGCGGTGAAGCCGGTCAGGGCTGGGTTGGCTACCATTTCGATCAGCTTCGCTCTTCCGCCAGCGCGCCGCGTGATCTCCTCGCACTGCTCTCCGGTGCGTTGGTCATTCCAGAGGATCGCGGGCCGAATGACCTGCTGTTTGGCGTCGAGGAAGACCGAACCGTGCATCTGGCCACTGAGCCCGATGGCCTTGATGTCGGTGGCTGGCACCTTGGCTTTTCGGACGACCGCGCGAATCGTCTTGACGGTCGCATCCCACCACGCATCCGGATCCTGCTCGGTCCACAGCGGGCGTGGCATCAGAACGTCGTAACCGGCCGATGCTTCCGCCAGGATGCGCCCCTGGGCATCGATCAGGAGACTCTTGGTTCCCGACGTACCGATATCGACTCCCAGGTAATATCCCATGCTGGTGCCCTCTTCGAAAGACGCGAGAAAAACAGGGTGGGACCGTCGGTGGAATGGGAGTTCCATCGTCCCCCAAACCGCCATTTTACCAGCGAGAGAGCGATTTTAGGCAGGGGTGGAGGACTTGGTTGCGTCTTGGCCCGGGAAACCAAAACCCCCTGGGGCTCGTAGTACGCCGCAGGAAATCGTTGAGGCCGGGCTTTGGGGGCCGATCGATAGCGACGGGTTCCCCCTTGCAGGGTGTCAGCGGATGGGGTTCCTAATCCCCTCTTTGTCGCCCGAGGACCGCAAGTGGATGACCGGGAGAAGTGAGCCAAGGGGCGGGTGACCGATAGGAAGCGAATTTCAATCCGAGAACAATGCCATCAGGCAGGAGTTGACTGGATGAGCTGCTGGAGGTTTGGTAGGGATCGATGGATCGGCGGGTTGCTGCTTCTATTGGCGGCACTGAGCCTGGGGTGCACTGGAAGCGATCGCACCCAATCTGGCTCCACTGGCTCCGGCGACTCCAATAACGCCGAGGGCCAAGGCAGTTCTGGCAATCGTCCTCCGCTTCAGGTGGTCCTGGTGACGGAGGATCCGGAAGAAAGCACCGAACTATGGGAGCAATTGCTGTCGACTCGCTGGCAAGCGGTGGCTCAGCAAGGTGTGGTTCTGGAAGCGGTGACCAGCGACCAGATTTCGGAAGCGGCCAAGAGGAGCAGTGATCTGTGGATTTTTCCTTCTGGCTTATTGGGGGAGGTGGCCGAGCTAGGGGTGCTTAGCGGGTCGCTGGAGCGGGCGCTGCGGGACGAAGGGCGATGGTCCAGCGACGATCCTTCAATTCGTTGGCCACGCCACTGGCAGCGGATGGGGACCTATGGCGGGAAGCTGTGGGGGGAACCGCTGGGCTCTTCCTTTCCTGTGCTGGTGCGAGGGCAACCAGCGGGGGAAGATCGCATCGATGCCGCGGCTCAGAAACTCGAAGCCTGGCCATTCGGATTGCAGGAGGCACCGGCGTGGGATGGCAAGACCAACCTAGCAGCTAGTGTGGCGGTGGATCCGGAGTTCTGGAGAGGTCCAATTTCCGAGCGAATCGATCGGCAGGCGGCGCTGGACCGATTCCTGATCGTGCTGGCCAGTTTGTCGCCATCGGGAAATCAATCGAGTCTGCTGTTTGATCCACTGGAAATGAAGCCTAAGTTTTTGACTCAAACCTTCGTCAAGGCAGTGATGCTGTGGGCCAGCGAGACCCGCCGGGATCCCGAAGCGTGGTTGGTGTCTCATGGTGACGCTTGGCAGCGTGTCGGGATGCAGAAGAGTCGTTGGGCAATTGGATGGCCCGGAGTGGATGAAAAAGAGTTCCTTACCGAGACTCGATCTAGCGTGAAAGCAGAGGGATCTCAGTCCGATCCACCGGCCGAACCCACCGGCCAATTGGGGGCGGATGAGGGGGCTGATGGAGCAGTGGTGCTGGAATGTCGATTGGCTCAGCGTTCATCGGGATTGGCCGGTGAGGGCTTGGGAGGCGATGCGAGGTCACTGGACTGGGTGGCAGGTGCCCAGGCGGTGCTGGTCGACCCGGGCACCCAGTGGCTTCTTGGTGTGGGGAGCAACAGTCGTCAATCCTCGCAGGCACTCCGTTTCGCCTTGTGGCTGGATGAGCAGGAGCAGAGGGAAGCGTTGGCTAGGCAGAGCCCCTGGTTTTCGCCGAGGCCTTCGGGGCTTGGGGGCTTGGCCGCCACGGACCCGGCCAAATCGAGCTACCACCAACTTTTTGTGAGGGCATGGGATCATCCTTCGGTGGTCAACGAATTGAGGTTTCGGGGAGCTTCCCAATATCGCCGCGTCCTGTCCGAAGGATTGGTAGAGATCGCCATGGCTCCTGAAAATGCGGTGCAAAAACTTCGGGAAATGGCGGAAGCCTGTGAATCGCTGACCCTGTCGTTGGATCGATCGTCGCAGGTGGACAGTCTCGAGAAGAGCCTACAATAGGATCGAAGCGTCTTGGGCGCTGGCGATTACGGGCTGCAGAAGGTGGAGTGGATGCCACTTCATCTGGGGCGATTTTTTCGAGGCGGTGCAATGCCTTGGAGGAGCTGTCGGTGAGAAATCCGAAAAGGGGAGTTGGTCCTTCCCGCGCTTGGGAATCTTGGGACGGTAGCTTGGTCGAGAGGTTTTCACGGTGCGGCCTTTTTGGCCGATGGCTGATCCTAGCCAGCTTGCTGTTGATCTCGCCCGGGTGGACCGCAGCCTGGGGGCAAGAGGCAGATCCGTCGGAGGTGCAGTCCACCGACGATCCATTCGAATCGGTTGCGAAGGAAGAGCCACTTCGATCGGCATGGAGAGTGGTGGTCGACCTCCCGCTGGTTGGCACCGACGACGAATCTTTGTTGCGTCGGCTGCAGGAGATTGCCGATCAACCGGCCCAGGGAGAGCGGCCGGTGGTGCTACTGGAGTTTCGTCGGAAAAGTGGTGCTGCTTCCCAAGATGGGGCACTTCAGGACGAGCCTCGGCCTGCGATGGGACTGGGCACCTCCTTTGAGCGCAGCCTGAGCGTGGCGCGATGGTTGACTTCGGCCGAGGGAACGCGGTTGCGCACGGTGGCATATCTGTCCGAACCGCTGCAGGGCCACGCATTGCTAGTGGCGCTTGCCAGCGAAGATTTAGCGATGGCACCTGCAGCGACTTTGGGAGCGGTGTATTCCCAGGGTAAACCGGAGGATGCAACGGTGCGCCAGGCGTATCAAGAGATACTGCAGTTGCGGCCAAGGTTTCCTGAGGCGTTGCTGGCGACCTTCTTGGATCCGGGGGCGGAGCTGGTCGGTTTGCAGATGGCCGATGGCCGCAGGCTATTCGTCGATCGTCCGGAAGCCCAGCGGTTGCTGGGCGAGGGGCAGGTGACGCAGCAGGAAGAAATGCTGTCTGCCGGGCAGCGGCCCGACTACTCCGGGCGGATGCTGCGCAAGGAACAGTGGATCGACTGGCTGGCCAGAGATCGTCAAACCCTTCTGGAAAGCTTGGGTGCCTCGCCTATTGTCCAAGAACCGGTCTGGCACCGTGGTCCCTGGAAGCCACTCCGACTGCAATTGATCGGGCAGGTCCACCATCGACAGGTCAACCAGCTGATTCGGGCTCTGGAAGAAGGAATCCAGCGGGAGCAGGCCAATGTGGCGATCATCGAAATCGATTCGCCGGGTGGCGATATGGCGGAAAGCCTTCGGCTGGCCAGTCATCTCGCAGGCTTGGATCCGCAGAAGGTGCAGACGTTCGCCTACATTCGCGGCGAAGCGGGAGCCGATGCTTCGCTGGTGGCGATGTCCTGTCAGCGGATTGCGATGGGTCAGGAAGCGACGTTGGGCGGTCCTGGACCCGACGGGACGAAGATCCCCCAGTGGGAAGAAATTGGTGGAGCTCTGCAGCTTTTGGAAAAGCAGACTCAGCGACCAGCCATGTTGCTTCATGCACTGGCTGCTTCCCGCGATCAACTCATTTCGTGGCAGGGGCCTGACGGGCAGAAGATCTGGAGCGCTGAGGATCCTTCGATAGCCGACCCCGACTCGGGGCCCTGGAACCAGGATCAGGTGTTGGACACCCGAAAAGGCGTGGCGGCCGATGTCGCCAAAGCAAAGGGTTGGATCCATCAGGTCGAAAACGATCTGGCGGGTGCTGTTAAAAAACTAGGAGTCGATGAGTTGCCCGAGCCGAAGCGGTCGAGTGCGGCGGAGCTTTTTGTGGAGCGGCTGGCGGCGCAGTCGTGGTTGCCGCCGCTGTTGATCTCGATTGGTTTCATGACCTTGATGATGGAACTGAGCGCACCGGGGCTGGGAGTCGCTGGGTTTATCTCCACCTGCTGCTTCATCGGGTTTTTCTGGATCCGTTTTCTCAATGGCACCGTGGAATGGCTGGAGGTGTTGCTGTTCCTGGTGGGGATGCTCTTTCTGGCGCTCGAACTGCTGGTGCTACCCGGGTTTGGGATTTTCGGCGTCGGTGGAATGGCGATGGTGATCGCCAGTTTGATCCTGGCCAGCCAGACGTTCATCCTGCCGACGACGCCATCCCAAGTGAATCAGGTCGCCTGGAATGCTGGACAGGTGGCGCTGGCGATCGCAGGAATTTTTGTAGGGCTTTTTTTGATTCGAGATCGGATCGATCAACTCCCCTGGTTTCGATGGTTCAAACTGAAGCCGGCAGGAGTCGATGACCCGGAATTGCTGGAGCAGCGCGAGGCGGTGGTGCGTTGGGAGCATCTGCAGGGAAAGACGGGACTGACCACCACACGGCTTAATCCATCTGGCAAAGCCCAGATCGGCGATCAATTGGTCAACGTCATCAGCACCAGTGAAATGCTTGGGCCTCAGGAGCGCGTGCGAGTCGTTCGGGTGCTTGGGAACTCCGTCTGGGTGGAGCGGCTTTGAGGCGGGCTGGGTTGGTGAGGGCGGAGGGAAGAATATCTCCGACTCAAGCTATCGCAGGCCCCATTCCTTCGCGATCGATCGCACCGGTTCAATTCAGATGATCCTTGGTCATGGTCAGCTACTTAGGGCATGGCAGCCAAACCCGGCCTGATATCGCTTTGGTTCGCTTTTGCCTTGCGTCGGTCAGTGCTTCCCATTCATCAGGTTGGAGATCAAGCTGCTGACCCCGATGGCGACCATCACCAGGCCACTGATCCAAAGGCCAAGGTCCCAAAGGAGAGAGGGGCGCAGTTGAGGTGGGGTTCGGCGGTAGCGGAAGAAGGCGGCTGCGGCGAAGAGCATCGGGAGCATGATGGCCTGAGCCATTCCGCTGAGAAAGACCAGCAGCACCGGCTTGGGAAGCACCCAGTAAATCGCCAAGCAGAGCAATGGGAACAGTCCGCTAAGCCATCGCACCCAACGATCCCGGGACGCTGTGGAATCGGGAATCCAGCCGACGACCGCCATGCCGTCGGCGAAGGTTCGGGCATGGCTGGCATTGGCGACGAAGAAGGTCGAATACAGGATAGCAAAGGCCCCGATGAGGAAGAAAATCGGTGCCCAGGAGCCGAACAGTGGTTCGTACATGACCATCAGCGTTTGGATTAGTTCGGACCCGGAAGGGTTCAGTTGAGCACGGTGAAGGATGGCGGCCCCCAACAGATAAAAAGCGATCGTGGCGATGGTGTAGATCAGCATCGAAGCCCATGCATCCCATCGCATGACGCGAAGCCATCCTCGCGCCCGCTCGGTCCATTCAGGCGATCCGTCGTTGGGTCCGGTCCAGCGAGCGTAACCTTTCTCCAGGCACCAGTAGGGATACTGCACCAGTTCCGCGGCGCCGACACCGATGATTCCTAAAGTCGATAACGCCATGGCGATCGCACTCCAGTCGGTTCCTGGCTGACCAGCAGGGCTGAATCGGAACGAAAAGCCTTCGATCCATTGCGACGTGGTGATGCGCCAGTCGGGTAGCGTCTGGATATGCAGCACGTTGCCGACGGTGACAAACGTGAAGATGGCGACCAATAGCGTGGCAACGGTCTGAATCGTCTGATAGCGGCCGACCAGCAGGAGGATCGATGTGACCACTGCGATCGGGATCGCCCAGAGGCGATCGTCCAATGGTGCTGGAGGCGGACTGTTGCGATCGCGTGAATACTTCGAGAAATATTCGGATTCCAGTTGGGATGCGAAACCCTTTTGGGCCAAATCGAGCTTCTTGCTGATGGTTCCTGTTTCTCGAGTCGCCCACTCGATGCGTTCGGCGCTCTTGGCCGCGATCCACCGCTGGTAATCGGCGCCCTGTTGCGTCAGCGGCATGGCGATCGAGAGGGTCTGGCCAACGCCGCCGGCGATGCCGCCCAGTTGACCGATGCTGAGAAACCACATCACGAACCAATACCACACCAGCCAGTTGCCGCGTCCCTCGATCCGCGGACCGGGGACTTCGGCCAATGCGGTCAGGGTCGGTTTTCCGCTGGCCAGGGTGTATCGTCCGATCTCGATTTGCGCGAAGACCTTCACCATGCAACCGATGATGATCAGCCATAGCAGCGTCATGCCCGCCTGGGCCCCAGTGAGCGTTGTCATGATCAGTTCGCCGGAACCGACGATCGATGCGGCGATGATCAGGCCGGGGCCAAGTTTCCGAAGTATCGCTTTGGGGTGCTGGGGCGGGGCTTGGATGTCGTCTGGACTGCGTGCGTCGGACATGGAGAGAGGACCCGTGTAAAAAAAGATTCCCGGTGGGCCACCCCCACCAGGTGGCTCTATCGTACACCACCACTTCCAGCCTTCGCGCGGGGCGCTTGTCAGAAAAGAAAAGGTGGAGGGGGTTGTCGCGGGGAACGGAAGTGGAAAGAGGGCTACAATAGAAACAGGCGGAAAGATTGTGATTCGATCGGATCAACTCCGAGGGAAAACGAAATGATTATCGGCGTGCCATCGGAAATCAAAGAGGACGAGTACCGGGTCGCCATGCTACCGGTGGGCGTGGAGGAGTTGGTGCATCGAGGGCATCGGGTGCTGGTCCAGGCCGGTGCGGGGCTTGGGTCCGGGATTGCCGATCACGATTATTTGGAGGCCGGGGCCGAGTTGGTTTCGGGGCCAGAAGCGATTTTTGGTCAGGCCGATCTGATCGTCAAAGTGAAAGAGCCACTGGTGGCCGAGTGGAAGTTGATTCGGCCTGGGCAGACACTCTTCACCTATTTCCATTTCGCCGCCAGCCGCGATCTGACGGTTGCGATGCAGAAGGCGAAGTGTACCTGCCTTGCCTACGAGACGCTCAAGGACAGCCAGGGCCGTCTGTCGCTGCTGACGCCGATGAGCGAGGTGGCGGGCCGGATGAGTATTCAAGAGGGGGCGAAGTATCTGGAGCGACCTCAGATGGGGCGTGGGATTCTCCTGGGAGGGGTCCCCGGTGTTCCGCCAGCGCATATCGCGGTGCTGGGGGGCGGGATCGTCGGTGCCAACGCGGCGCGTATCGCTGCAGGCTTTCAGGCCGACGTCGTGCTGCTGGATGTCAATCTGGATCGTCTCCGCTATCTGGACGACGTGATGCCTCCCAATGTCGATACCGTATTCAGCGACCGCCACACGATCCGCGACCAGCTGAAGTTGGCGGATTTGGTGATCGGGGCCGTCCTGATTCCGGGGGCCAAGGCGCCGCATTTGATTCGCGAACAGGATTTGAAGCTGATGAAACCTGGAAGCGTGATCATCGATGTGGCGATCGATCAGGGAGGATGCGTCGAAACGAGTCGACCGACCACTCACCGCAATCCAACTTACATGGTCCATGATGTAGTGCACTACTGCGTGACCAATATGCCGGGTGCGGTAGGGCGGACCAGCACGTTTGCTCTATGCAACGTGACTCTCCCGTGGGTGATTCGTCTAGCCGGTGCTGGGGTGGAGGGGGCGATCGAGAAGTCGCAACCCCTGCGCGACGCACTCAACGTGCATCATGGGAAGATCACCAACGAGGCGGTGGCCGAGACGTTTGATCTCCCCTACGCACCCTGGGATAGGGCATCGTCCTAAAATCGCAGAGGCTTCATCGATAGCCGGCTCGCTGGATTGGGATTGGCGACCTGGCAGGCAGTAGGGTCGGAGCCTAGCAAGCGAGATGCTGGTACAGATAGCGAACTTCCGCTGGCTGGCAGCCTGTCTGTGCGAGGGCTATTGGCAATCGGAATCGTTTTTTGGGAGGTGTGAGTAGCTGATGGGATCAAACGAGCGGACGGGGGGAGCTGGATCGATGGTATCGGTGGAATGGAAGGGTGACATCGATGGCTCCCTGAGACTGCTCGATCAGACCCTGCTGCCGCTGCAGCAGCACTTCATCGACTGCAGATCGGTCGACCAGGTATGGGAAGCGATTCGCATGCTACGGGTGCGCGGGGCGCCTGCAATCGGAATCGCGGCTGCCTATGGCGTCTGCATCGGGGCTCAGGTGGACTCCAGCGATCCTACTGCCATCACCAAAGCTGCCAGGAAGGCAAGCGAACACTTGCGAACCAGCCGACCGACGGCGGTCAATCTCTTTTGGGCGCTGGATCGGATGGAGCGAACGATCGCAGGTGCTGCCGAGTCATCGAACGGGGAGGGGCTTCGCGAGGCATTGCTGCGGGAGGCGACGGCGATTCGCCAGGAAGACAAAGCGATGTGTCACGCGATCGGCGAACATGGTGCATCGCTGTTCCCTGAGGGTGGGCAGATCCTGACGCACTGCAACGCAGGTGGTCTGGCGACGGCGGAATACGGAACGGCACTGGCGGTTTTTTTCACTCTGCAGGACCAAGGGAAATCGTTGCACGTGTGGGTCGATGAGACTAGGCCGTTACTGCAGGGAGCCAGGCTGACTGCCTGGGAGCTGATGCAGCGAAAGGTTCCGTGCACGCTGATCTGTGACAACATGGCGGCGCAGGTGATGCGCGAAGGACGGGTCGACGCCGTGGTGGTGGGTGCAGACCGTATCACCGCGCGCGGCGATGCGGCCAACAAGATCGGTACCTATGGCGTTGCGGTGCTGGCGCATCATCATCGCATCCCTTTCTATGTCGCGGCGCCGACCAGTACCTTCGATTTGTCGCTTCAGGAAGGATCTCAGATTCCGATTGAAGAACGGATGGCCAGCGAGGTGACAAACGGTATGGGAAGGCAGACAGCGCCCGATGGGGTCCCAGTCTACAATCCCGCCTTTGACGTCACCCCAGCGGAGTTGATTCGAGGGCTGATCACCGAAAAAGGGATCATCCATCCGGTGACCGCCGAGGAGATCGCGCGAGTCCTCGGCTGAACGATCTTTTTTTTGAAAGAGAGGGGAAGATCCCTGATGGTGCGATTCTGGTCGGCCCTCAGTTGCCCGACTCATCTTCGTATTTTTTCGGAAGCGTCGGGGCGGCCCAGTCCTCGATCGCTTCGGAGAACAGTTGCCACCGCCCCTCGATCAATCGCTCCTGAGGTGTGAATCTCGCTTTGTATCGTAGGTGCCGGTTTCCCGCGACGAACAGCCCCAGGTAGAGGTAATCGAACTGGTTGGCCTGTCCCCATGCAATCTGCTGGAGGATGGAGAAGGTTCCAGGAGACAAATCCGAAAAGCGGGGATCGAAGAAGGTGTAGACTGCCGAAAGCGATTTGCGGCCGACGTCCAGAATCGTGCAGCCAATCAGTTCCTTCTCGTCCCAGAAGCTCAGTTCTACCGTCATGCAGCAACTTTGCACGAATCCGTCGCGATAGCCATGAATGTCTTCTAGCGATTCCGGGTCGCTCATCCCTCTGGCGGTCTTGTGGCGATTGTAGAGTTCGACTCGCCGTTCATCCGCCGACGCAGCTCCCACCTCCACCCTCAGTCGTTCGCTTCCTTTACGAAAGACCCGGCGCAGGGAGGTCGTCCAGTGGAATCGCTTCAGGGGTAGGCGCGTCGGTTCACAGGCACTGCATGCAGGGCACTTGGTTCGGTAGAGGAATGGACCGGATCGGCGATGGCCAGCCTCCAGGAACTGATCGAATTCCTCGCCGGTCAGGATGCGATGAGGCAGGGTCAGAGGAAGGATGGAAGTCTGCGGGTCCAGGTAGGGACAGGGGGTTGGTGTCCCCTCGAATTGGCTGACCATGAGCGGCTGGTCGGCGTCGTCTTGCATGGGATTCCCTCAACCCGGCTTCAGCAACAAAAGCACGAACGCAAATCGAAAACCATCATACGCCCCGGCGATGCCGTCGGGGAATGCTTTTTTATGGTCCAGGTTTATGGCAGTAACTTCCTGCATTCTACGGGACCACCGCCGGCTGAGGGGCACGACGATTGAGATCCGGGAATCTGATCGACTGACGCGAAGTCGCGAAGTAAGGCAAGATGAAGGGATTTCATGCGATTCGAAGACCGGTCGAATGATCGTCGGCGCAGTCGTACTCGTACTCAGTGCAGCGGTACTCGTACTCCTGCTCGAAAGAAGCCTGATTGCAGAACCGACTTTCGACCATGAACGACTTGTCGTTTATCGATTTCCGATAGGATACGCCGCGTTCTCTAAGCGTATCGCGAAAGCTCTGTCCCGATACCCATCGACCGGCTCCCGCCCACTCGCTGCGCGCTGCTCCATCCATTCCCTTGAACATCGCTGCAAGGAACGGGGAACAAAGCTTCAATGACATGAATCGATTCCCCGAAATTGCATTCGGGTCGGCATGGAAATGAGCCTCAATCCACGACGTATTGTCTGTTTGCGAAGCCCTTGCTGACGAATCGGACCGTCGCGGCAGATCGGCCGTGAGCCGGATCGTGCGATGCTCACTCGGCGGATCCAGCGATCGGAGGCCGTATCCGAGGGTTGAATTGCGTACGCGTACGCTACGAGGCCAGCCGCGGCGCAGCATCCTGACGAACCATCGCATTTCCACGGAGCTGGCGGTCTGGCTGGTTTTGAAATCAACGCATCTCGCACCGGCTCGCCGTTGCGAGTCGATCGATTCGATCAGGCCGATGGAGTGCCAGCAAAGGGGACTCGACCGACTTCAAGCCGGCTTGATACCCAGGCAGGAAGTGCAGTGATTGCGGGGCTGCACTTGGCTTCGCGGCTTCGTACCATCGTGTGAGCACAGACGTCAGGAGCTAATAGACACGCAGACTTCATGGTCTAAAAATCCAATCGTCCCTCCGGGATTTTATGGGGTGGAGATCGAATGTATGGCATCAAGGTGAAGGCTGAAGTCGACTTTGGGTGGCCGCCGGACGGTTCGAATCGTACTGCTGGCATTAGGCCGATGGATCCGTGCTAGCAATCTTTCCCCTGGAGTCGACGGCTATTTGACCACCAAACAGTTCGCCCCTTGCTGCCGTTCGATCGCTCTTCAATTGCCACGGCTCTTTGTTTATTGTCCGCCCCAAGAGGCCATCGCATGCGGGCGTGTGATGGTAGCTGGAAGGCCAATAGACAAGCGATGGGTTTGCCATGCGAAAAGTGTTCTCCGGTTCCATCCCCAGGGTGTTCAGTTCACTCGCCAGCGTGATCGTGCTGTGGCTGCTGATTTTTTCCAGCCCCTCCGCCTTGGCGCAGGGAACAGCGACAGTCTCTCCCGACTTGGTGTCGCTGTACCGGACCACCGAGGGCAAACTGGATGCAGCATCGCTCGACAAGATTGTTGCACAGTGCAGTGATGTGCTGGCCGAGGCGCAGCGGACCAAGGCGGATCGTCGGTATGCCCAGCAGCTTTTGGCATGGGCTGCCAATCAGCGCGGGCAGATGGCCAGCGATGAAGCAGGCAGGCTGGTGGAAGAGGGGGAACTGGAGGCGGCCGCAGCACTTGATCGCAAGGCAGTCGCCGACTTTCACCTGGCGCTTCAGCACGATCCCCAGATGCTGAAGGCACGTCACAACCTAGCCGTCGGATTGGCGTTGCATCGAAAGTACGAAGAGGCGATTCTGCAGTTTTCTGAAGTTTTGAAAGCCTCCCCCAAACATCTACCCGCGCTGGCCAATCGTGCAGAATTGCATTTCCAGGTTCAGTCTTGGGATGCAGCCGAACGGGATTACACCGATGCAATCGAAATCGCACCCAAGGATGCGGCCCTCTGGAATGGAAGAGCGCATGCTCGGTTGATGCTGCAGCGGTACGAACTATCGCTGGAAGATTACCGCAAGGCGACGGAGCTGGAACCTTCAAGGGCGGGTTACTTGGTCGATTACGCCGATGCTTGTCAAAGTTTGGGGAAGTGGAAGGCGGCCAGTGAGGCGTATGTGCGCGCGATCCAGTTGGATCCCAAGGAGATTCGCGCGAAGCTGAATGCTGCATGGCTGTTGGCGACATGCCCGGAGCCTGCGATCCGCAGACCCCAGATGGCACTGCAGGTAGCCGAATCGATGACCCAGGATGCAATCCAGCAGGATTACCGTTATTGGGATACTCTGGCCGCCGTGCATGCCAGCGCAGGGGACTCAGCCAAGGCGGTGGAGTATCTGGCGCGAGGTTTGGAGTTAGCCCCCGAGGAACTTCAGGGGGAACTGAGGCAACGCGGGGCCCTGTACGGGAAGGGACGCGCCTATCTGCAGCCGATGGATCCGATGGCGCTGTCGGCCATGGTAGGGGAAGAGCCTACGGTGCGGAGAGCCAATGCGACCGAGTCGCCTGCAGTGGGGAGCGGTCTGAAGGCAAGTCGTTGATCGTGTCTTGGGCAAATGGATGAAGCGAGATTTCTGTTCGATGCTGTAAAAAGGATGACCGTTGATGTCACGATTTACTTCGCAGGCATTCCCATCCTCGATCCCAATTGTTTTTCTCGGGGCTTCCCTGGTGCTGCTGACACCCGTTGGGTTGATGGGGCAGCAGGCATTGCCCGTTTCTCCTAGCGCCGCGGAACTGGTCCTTTCCCCACCTTTTTCCCCTGCAACTCAGTCCGCCACGGCCCAAGCATTTTCCCCTCCCAGCGGCAGCGATTGGATCCAACCACAGCCCAATCCGCAGGAGATCCTTCCCCAAGAGGGAAATCCAGGAGACTGGGGGAAGCCGGGTGCGTCTTGGCAAATCGATCCGCCGGGGATGTACCAGCCAGTCGATGCCTCAGGTACTGACGCCAAACAGGCGAGTCCCACGGGACAGATGTCTCTCATGTCGGGGATGGGGCAGCTGAAATTCTCGGGTGCCATCTCTTTGTTGGCTGTAGCATCGGACGAGCGGACTTTTGTTCCGTGGAACCCTTTCTTCGTCCTGCCTCCGTCGGCTTTTGGGCTGGATACCAACACCTTTGAGCTGCATGGTCGGCAATCGAATCTTCAGTTCCTCTACGAAGGCCCCAATGTCGGTTCCATGCAACTGGGAGGGTTAGCAAGGTTTTACTTCACCAACAGCAGCCTCAGCTCGGACACCTACGGACTGATGCCGGTGCTTGCCTTTGGGGAGTTGAGGAACGAACGGTGGCGGTTTTCAGTTGGATTGCAGCCCGACCTGTTTGCTCCCCGCGATCCAGCGGTCATTCCGATCACTTTGTTGGGAGGGGCGGGGAATGCAGGGACGTTTCGCGGGCAATTGCGAGTCGAGCGTTATTTTGTTTTCTCGGAGGAGCTCCAGTGGACCTGGCAGGGGGCCATCAGCGATCCGATTTCTACGGTATTGATCGATGCCACGCGCAGGACGACCGAGGCGAATGGATGGCCCAACATCGAGACGCGACTGGCCCTTGGGCTTGGCGAGAAGTTGGCGCGGGCAGGTGGGCGTAGCGAGCGGATGTTGGAACTGGGGGTGGCTGGGTTGGTGGGCCAGTTGCGCAACTCCCAGAACTTTTTTGATCTCGATGAAATCGATCCCAACATTCCCATTCGTTCGATCATCGACGTGGGGGGGATGTCGGTCGATGGTCGCTGGAATGTCACCGACCGGCTGGGGGTGGTGGCCGAGGGTTATTTCGGGCAGGGGATCGGCAACTACGCCGCCACCATTTTTCAGACCTTTCATCCACACAACTTCCAGGCGATTCGTGGACGAGGCGGATTTCTGGAGGCGTTTTATTATTTGAACGACCAGATCCATGTGCATGGAGGGTACGGGGTGGAGGGAGCGATTCGGCGAGACCTGGCCAACGACCAGGGAATTGCTCGCAACTCCGCCTATTTCGTCTCGCTCTTCTGGGATTTGCATCGATCGGTGCAGACCAGTTTTCAGGTCGACTACCGCCAGACCGATTTGGTCGCCTTCGCCGACAACGATGCGGTGGTTCTCTACCATCAGTGGCTAGTACGATTCTGATCCGGGGATGCCGAGCAGACGAAAAAACGGCTCCCCAGGCAGATCCAAAGTCAGTCTTCGCCTCGTCATCCAACCCCCAGGGGGGGTGAATTTGCTCTTCCCGTATCCCCTCCAATCGGTAAGATTAGCCAGCTTGAACCAATAGATTCGATCGACTGGCGAGCCCTAGATGGGGCTTGGGTGATGGAACGCGCTGCGGTGACCATCCAGCCACTGGGGATGTCGTTGTTTCTATCGGTGTTGTGGCCAGCGCGGGGGCCTGACCATTGGGGCGGCCGCTGGCGGTGTGCTATTTCCAGGGAACCGTATTATTCGGGTGGAGTGATGGACCTTTCCAAGTATCGAAATATCGGAATCAGCGCGCACATCGACTCGGGGAAGACCACCCTCAGCGAACGAATCCTTTTTTATGCAGGTCGCATCCACAAGATCGAAGAGGTCAAAGGTGGTGGCGACGGCGCGACGATGGACTACATGGAGTTGGAGAAGGAGCGCGGGATCACGATCACCAGCGCCGCCACCCAGGTCCAGTGGCACGACCACACGATCAATCTGATCGACACCCCAGGCCACGTCGACTTCACGATTGAAGTGGAGCGATCGCTGCGTGTGTTGGATGGTGCAGTCCTGGTTCTCTGTTCGGTGGGTGGCGTGCAGAGCCAGTCGCTGACGGTCGACCGACAGATGCGGCGCTACGGCGTTCCGCGACTGGCGTTCATCAACAAGATGGACCGCACCGGCGCTGATGCCTACCGCGTCACCAAGATGGTGCGTGAGAAGTTGGCGACCGACGCCATCATGATGCAGATCCCGATCGGTGCGGGCGAAACCTTCGAAGGGGTGATCGATCTGGTCACCATGAAGGCCTACCACTTCGACGGCCGTGACGGCGAGACGGTCCGCGAGGAGCCGATTCCTGGCAACATGCAGGAAGAGGCCGAAGGGATGCGGCACCAGATGTTGGAAGGCCTCGCGATGTACTCCGATGAGCTGATGGAAAAGCTGCTCAGCGAAGAAGCCGTTCCCGACGACCTCATCTACTCCGTGACGCGTGCGGCCTGCCAGTCGCAGAGGATTACGCCCGTTTTCGTCGGATCGGCCTACAAGAACAAGGGAGTCCAGTTGTTGCTGGACGCTGTGGTTCGCTACTTGCCAAACCCGACCGAACGCGAGATCAAGGCGCGGGTGGTTGGAGACGAAACCCAGAAGTTTGAACTCAAGCCAGATCCCAAGCTGCCGTTTGTTGGCATGGCCTTCAAGATCGTAGAGGATACGTTCGGTCAGTTGACCTTCATGCGGATCTATCAGGGATCGATCACCAAGGGGGAAATGTACACCAACCAGCGAACCGGTCGGAAAGATCGCTTCAGCCGGATCGTCCGCATGCATGCCGACAAGCGAGAAGAGGTCGATTCTGCCGAAGCAGGAGATATCGTTGCGATCATGGGGATCGACTGCGCCAGCGGCGATACCTACTCCGAGGAACGAAATTACTGCACGTTGGAGACGATGTTTGTTCCTGAACCGGTCATCAAAGTGGCGGTGACTCCTGCCAGCCGCGCCGATTCGGACAAGATGGTTAAGGCACTGCAGCGATTCCGCAAGGAAGATCCGACGTTCCAGGTCTACAACGACGAGGAAACCAGCGAGACGATCATCTGCGGTATGGGCGAACTGCACCTCGATATTTACGTCGAACGGATGCGGCGAGAGTACAAGGTCGACGTGCAAGTGGGAGCCCCCAAGGTCAGCTACCGCGAGACGCCTGGTCAAAAGGTCGAATTCAACTACAAGCACAAGAAGCAGACGGGTGGTTCCGGTCAGTATGCCCACATCGTCGGTGCCTTGACGCCTATTCCGCCTGAAGGAGAGCAGACCTTCATCTTCGAAGAGCATATCGTCGGTGGTCGTATTCCCAAGCAGTTCGTGCCACCTGTGGAAAAGGGCTTCCGAGACTCGCTGACCAAGGGGCCCTTGGCCGACTTTCCGGTCGTCGGTGTTCAGATCGACCTGAACGACGGTAGCTACCACGACGTCGACTCCAGCGAACGCGCGTTCTACATCTGCGCCTGCGATTGTTTCCGTCAGACGATGCGGGAGTCGAATCCCGTGTTGCTGGAACCGATCATGAAGTGCGATATCGAATGCCCGGAACTATATCAGGGGGATGTGGTGGGTGACGTCACCTCGCGACGTGGTTTGATCACTTCCACCGACGTTCGTGATGGCATTTCCTACATCTCGGCCGAAGTTCCGCTCAATCAGACGTTCGGTTACGCCACCGATCTTCGAAGCATGACCAAGGGCCAAGGAACCTTTGCGATGGAACTGTCGTGCTATCGACAGATGCCTCGCAATATTCAGGAAGATGTCATCGCCGAACGGAAGAAGCAGCAGAAGGAAATGGGCAAGGCCTGATGATCTGCTGATGCCAAAAGACGATCCAAGAAAGCCGAACCGCAAGGTTCGGCTTTTTTTGCGCACCATCTGGGATTTCTGTGTGCGGTAAACCAAGATGGCCAAAGAGTAGGCTTCTGCGTTTGGCCGCCAGCCAAGGAGAAACGTGTTCCTTGGTTGCCAATCGGGGAACTTTTTTCCTCAGGATGGCCCCTTCGATCGGCAATGGGAGTCGGCTGGTATCACGCGAAGACACCAAGACTCCAAGACGCGAAGAAAGACAAGACACCGATCGTTCGTCAGTGCACGACGACCGGTTCCCTAAGCGATTCGACCTGCCGATTCGATTGGCAGCGAAAGTTTTCAGACTAGTGAAAAAGCCGACCGGATACCCAGGCAGGGTTCGCATGTGGGACTGGGGCTCCACGGCCGCTTACTTTCGCGGCTTGGCGTGAGCCACGAATGTGAGTTGCAAGATGTCGCAAGCAGTCATGTGGCGAAAGATTTCGTTCATGTGGGATCTTTCTGCATGGCGATGGAATTCATGGTATCCCGATTGCGCTGCCATTTGCAGATTACCGGATGGTGGGTTTTGAGACGCTAGAATCAGGCTGCACTGGTCTTGTGGTAGCCTTCGATGGCTGGGTTGATTTTCATTCCAAGGGACCCACAGAATTGTCGGGTAGACCGGAAGATCGCTAATGGTGCAGCGAAAGCCGTCCGGTGGGCTACCGTAGCCGTTTTCAGCCGGTTGGAGGAAGGCAGTCGCACCTCACAAAGATAGGTCGTTGGCGGTAGATATGCAGGCGAAGTGGTCGCGTGACTAAGTCGATCCGAAACTAGTCGATCCGAAACTGGCTGGGAGAGCTTTCTTGTGATGGCTGCAGAGCGGGTTGTGATGATTTGGAATCCCAAGTCGGGGCGCGGTCGAGCGGCGAGGAGACTTGCGAAGGTTCCTACCGGCTGGACCGACGGATGGGAGGTAATTGCCAGCCAGCGGCCCGGCCATGCCAGAGAACTGGCCAGGGAGTTGGCTTCTCAGTGCGCCATGGTGGTGGCGGCCGGAGGGGATGGGACGGTGCACGAGGTGGCTGGTGGCCTGCTGGAATCCCAGGCGAACTGCCGGTTGGGGATCCTTCCCATTGGATCGGCCAATGATTTCGCTTGGTCCCTTCTCCAGCAGTTGGCTCGATCGTCTAGCCATGGAGGCGTTCTTGGGAAGGTGGATGTTGCGCGTGTTCATGCAGGCGAGGGCCGCACTCGCTACTTTGTCGAAAACCTCGGGACCGGGCTGTCCGGCGAGGTGACTCGCTGGTCGCGAAGGATCCCATGGTTGCAAGGCACCTTGCTTTATTCGGTCGCTGCAGCGCTGGCTATCCTATGCCATCGTGGATATCGCATCGCCTGCAATGGCTCGGGAGACGAAGAGTCGACGCTTCTGATGAGCATCATGCTGGGGCGTCGTGAGGGAGGTTTTCTCATGAGTCCGGACGCGCGAAATGATGACGGCCTGTTCGATCTGGTTCATGCTAGGGGCTTGAATCGCTGGGGTGCAATGCATCTCCTGCCAAGAGTGGCCATCTGGGGAGCCCCACGTCAGCATCCCAAGATCCATCGGTCCCAGGCGACACGCGTCCTTCTGGAATCCGATCGTCCGCTGACCGTGCACACCGATGGCGAACTGATGCTGTTGCCCGAAGATCAGGTGACAAGGCTGGAGGTGGAGCTGCTGAAGGGTCGGTTGGAGGTGGAGGTCTTTTCGGGATGGTGAGCCGAGTGGATGTGGCAGGAAGTCCTCTGCCGAGCGATTAGATTTCGCAAGCGGATCGGCTGAAGATGAGGGAGTCTAGCGGGGCGCCAAGAGTTCACCCAGGGGGTGGGATGGCACTTTTTTTTAAGCCAAGCAGCTGGTCATCGCCCCCAAATAAATTGTGTGGGGACACCGACGCCAAGGGTGTTCTTTGGTGGTTTAGTCAGCATCCAGGCCCACCCACTCCAACAGCGCCAGCGCGTTGGTGGTGGGGGTGGCACCGGGGTGCATGCGATAATCGAAAACCATCGTCCGCTCTCCGGACCGCGTCTCAAATCGTTCCCGGAAATGCACTACCGTGGATCGTTGTTTCAGCTGATCCTGATCGGCAAGTTCCAGGTCATGAGTGCTGATGGCGATCCAGGCTTGAAGTGCCATCAGTTTTTCGACCACGCGAAGAACGGCAATCTGCCGTTCGCGACTGTTCGTGCCTTGCAGGATTTCGTCGAGCAGGCAAAGTGTGGGGCGCTGCAAAGCCTGGTTGGATCGGCAGTGCTCGACGATCTCTCGCAGACGTTTCAGTTCCGCCATGAAGAACGACACCCCGTCGTGGAGATTGTCCTGGACTCGCATGCTGGTGGCCAGATCCAGAGGGACACCGACCGAGTCGGCGGCGCAGATGGGGCTTCCCAGTCGAGCGAGGACCTGATTGAGCCCCAGGCAGCGAAGCCAGGTGCTTTTTCCTGCCATATTCGATCCGGTGACCAGATGGATTGGTCGGGAGGGATCCCAAGAGTAATCGTTGGTGACTCTCTGAGTGTCGGCCAAAAGGGGATGGCCCAGGGCATGGACCACCCAGGGGGATGCCGCGGGCGGATGGTTGGATGGCGTCAGGAAACGGGGAAAGCACCAGGACGGATTCTCATCGGCAATGGTCGCAGCGCTGAGCAAAGCTTCCGTACTGCCCAAGGCATCTAGCCAGCCCGCCGCACGATGGCCAAAACGTTCCTTCCATCGTTCCAGACCCTCCATGACGCGGAGATCCCAGGCCAAGAGCCACTGGAGCGGAAGGTAGATCAGGAAGAGGGAGGGGTTTTTTTGGAGGTGCGCCAGTCGAGCCCAGAATCGCAGATGCCGGAGTCCCGCGGTGGCCGAGTCAGGGCCGGTTGCATATTGATCGCGAAGCTGGTTGGCCAGTGGACTGGTCGCAGGCAGTCGTGCAAGGCTTTCAAAGAGCAAGTGATGCTCTTGGACGCTAGCGGAGCTTGCGAAAACCTGTTGGAAGATATCGTGAATGGAACCGACCCAGCCAAGCATGACCACCGTATTGATGCCAAGCCCGATCAGCAGGCAAACAGTGGCCGGTAGGGTAAAGGACCCGGCGGCCATCGACTTGCTGGCTAGCATCCCTGCAAGGCCCAGGAGGATCAGGAGCGGACCGAGCCGACTGGCTTGATGTACCCATGGGTGGTTGGCCAGCCACGAAGGGGATTGAGCCCAGTGAGTGAAGCGATCGGGGTTGGAGCTGCTGGCGCTCAACTGGTAACAGAGTTCCAGTACTTCCTCGCGCTGTTGGGTGATCGGTTGCCATTCGCGGACTGTCTCCTGGCGTCGCTGCAATGACTCTGGAGGGGCCCATTCGACCAACCAGCGGGCTACGGTATTTCGTCCTTGCTGAGTGGATGCCAGGCATGCCAATTGGTAGAGGCTCTTGGGGCCAAAAAGATCGAGGTCGCGGCTGGTCGGCAGATCGGCAAATTGCGTCGATCCTTCGGGTAGCGGGATCGGATGGATGTCGCTCCATTTTCTCTCGGTTCTGGCCAGCAACCGGTGAAGCCATTGCATGCGGCGCATCACCGCTTCGTGTTTCTCGCGATGGAACTCGTGCCACGAGAGGACGCCAAGAAAGCCTAGCAGCAGAATCCAGCCGAGTGGAATCGCCCAGCCGGGTGCATCGTTCCGCAGGTAGCCTCCTCCCAAAAGTAGCAGCGCCGGCACAAAGAGGGCTGGTCGAATCCACTCCAGTCTTCGAAGCATCGCTTCCAGCCGATGCTGCTCCCGCAAAAGTTCGTCGATCAGGTCGCGGTAGCGCTGCGAGAGAAGGGGCATCTTGGATCCAAGGGTGGAGGGCATCAGGGTCTGGATGGCTCAGCGCACCCGCAGGGCGGGAAAACCCCCTGGAGCTGGCTGAGGTAAGCTCCCATTGGAAGAGATTTCTTTCCGTGGTGGAAGGGAGATCGCCCCGGTAACTAGGCGAGCGTCGGCAGCAAGAGGTGAAAACAGTCGGTTTGCAGGAATCTGTTGTCGCGGGATTGGGGGGAATCGAAGGGTGTGGGGTTCCGAGATCCCCTGCGCACTGTCTACCATGGCTGAGAGCGGAAAGCGGTTGTTTCGAAGTTATGAGGCATCGGTGATTTGCCAGTTGCACCGTTCGAAGAGCGGTCGGAACCAGTTGGGAGTCGATTCTTGAACGGGATACTGCCAAGCGTTTTGTCATTGGAGACGGTGGGAAAAGTCGTTGGTCGCATTCGTCCTCCTGGGTCGAAGAGTTTGACGAATCGGGCCGTGACGTGCGCTGCGCTGGCCGAAGGAACATCGGTTCTAGATGGGGTTTTGGAAAGCGAAGACACGCTTGTCATGGTGGAAGCCTGGAGGCAATTGGGATGGCGCATCGACTGGGATCGTCGTGTCCATCGGATGACGATCGAGGGAGGGGGAGGAACGTTACCACCAGGGACTGCCCGGGCGGCAGATGGCCAGACGCATTCCATCTATGTGGCCAACAGCGGAACCACCTTGCGATTCTTGACCGCAGCGCTGGCGACGTTTCCCGGAAACTACCTGCTGTCGGGTGTGCCGCGAATGCATCAGCGTCCCGTAGGTGATCTTCTGGAAGCCTTGCGGAAGTTGGGGGTCGACGCGCGAAGCAGTAATCTCGAACGGCCAGATTGTCCTCCAGTCAAGTTGGAGGGGAACGGGATGGAGGGAGGAACCACCCAGGTGGCAGGCAGCATCTCCAGCCAATTCCTCAGCGGCCTTCTGATGGCAGCGCCCAATGCGCGCGGTCCAGTGCAAATCGACGTCGAAGGGGAATTGGTGTCCAGAAGTTATGTTGAGATGACTTGGCGGGTGATGGAGCGATTCGGGGTACAGGTGGAGCGGCGGTCGGAGCGAAGTTTTTTGGTTCCAGCGCCGCAGCGTTACCGGGCGTGTCGCTACGAGATCGAACCGGATGCGTCGGCCGCCAGCTATTTTTTTGCCGTTGCGGCCATCACCGAGGGGGATGTCCTGGTGGAGGGGGTCCGGCGAGATGGGCTGCAGGGAGATGCGGGCTTTGTCGATGTGCTGCAGGCGATGGGATGCCAAGTCGATCAGCTGCCCGATGGCTTGCGGGTGCGAGGCACAGGCAGGCTGCGCGGCGTCGATATCGACATGAATACGATGAGCGACACGGTGCAAACCCTGGCGATGGTGGCCCTTTTCGCCGAAGGGCCGACGCGGGTACGTGGAGTGGCGCATAATCGGCATAAGGAAACTGATCGCATCAGAGATCTGGCGACCGAACTTCGCAAATTGGGTGCGGAGGTGATCGAGCATTCCGATGGAATGACGATCGTGCCAGGAGTCCTCCGGCCGGCTACCTTGGAGACCTACAACGACCATCGGATGGCGATGAGCTTTGCGCTGGCGGGGCTGCGAGTACCAGGAATCCAGATCGTCCATCCCATCTGCATCGAGAAAACCTATCCGAACTTTTTTGATGATCTCAGCCAGCTGACGGGCAGCCGCTGGAGCGATGCCAACCGGCTGTAACCCTTGGCTTTCTCACCCCAAGGTGCGCTGGCGACCATGGAAATTGGAACAACTAGTCACAGGGGGAGCAGACCATGCGGGGAGAGAGCGAGCCTTCTGGGATCGATCGTCGGCAGGCGACCAAGAATCTAGTGATGCACGGGGTCGCCGCCAGGGCCCTGGTGACCAGCACCTTGGTGACCGCTAGCTCGGTAGCCCGCAGTGGCTTGGCGGAGGATGCGCCAGCGAAGCTTCGGGTTGCTGTGATCGGAACCGGTGGGATGGGCGGCGGACATGTGCGGATGCTGGCAGCTAGAACCGATTGCGATCTGGTAGCGGTCTGCGACGTCGATCGCCTGCGTCTGGAGAAAGCTGCTCAATCAGTGACCGAAGCAGGAAGGGGCGTTCCCGAGACCTTTTCCGACATGCGGGATTGTTTTCGCAGTCCCAACATCGATGCCGTCTTCATCGCGACTCCAGACCATTGGCATGCACCAGCGGCCTTGCTGGCGCTGGAGGCAGGGAAGCATGTCTATGTGGAAAAGCCCTGCTGCCACAATCTTCGCGAAGGCTGGTTGCTGGAAGAGGCGGTGCGCAAGTCGGGAAAGGTACTGCAGGTGGGGACGCAAAGCCGGTCCTCTCCCGTGGTAGCGGCCGGTATCGCTCGGCTAAGACAGGGAGCCATTGGTCAGGTGCTGGTCGCCAAGGCCTGGAACAGCCAGCGCCGCGGTTCGATCGGCAAGGAGTCACCTGGGGATCCACCTGCCGAATTGGACTATCCCAATTGGCTTGGACCAGCCAGACCGGTTCCCTACCGCCGCAATCTGCTGCATGGTGTCTGGCGATGGTGGTACGACTTCGGATGTGGCGATATCGGCAACGACGGGGTCCACGATGTCGACGTCGCGCTCTGGGGACTTGGTGTCGATCGGTTGCCCGATTGGGTTGGGTGCTATGGCGCCAAAGATTTCTTTGATGACGATCAGCAGTTTCCAGATACTCAGTATGCGGTCTGCGAGTTTGGCAGCGAGAATGGAGCGGGGCGACCAAGGCAACTGATCTTCGAGCAGCGGATCTGGTCCCCGTATCTGCAGGAAGGATACGAAAATGGTGCTGCCTTCTATGGCACCGAAGGAATGATGCTGATGGGACACAATGTCGGTTGGAAGCTTTATGGGCCTCGGAACGAATTGAAGGAAGAGCTGACCGGCAGGCCGGAAGTCGCAGACCACCACGGGAATTTCTTTCGAGCGATCGACCGAAGGGAAGCGGCCAGTGCGCCGATCGATGCAGGGTTGCTGAGTGCCGGCGTGGTTCATCTTGCCAATATCAGCGCCCGATTGAAGCGGGGGATGGCGCTCGATCGGACCGCGCGCAAGATCCTGGGAGACGACGAGGCCACTAGACTGCTAGGGCGCGACTATTCCGATACGCATTGGGGTGTTCCCAAGGGGCTGTCATGATCGAACGAAAAAAGGTAGCGGTGATCGGACACACGGGCCGAGGCGACTATGGCCACGGGATGGATACGGCATTCCGTAATCATCCGGCGTGCGAGGTGGTGGCGGTGGCCGATCCGGTGGAGGCAAGTCATGCTGCCGCCATGCAAAGATCGGGTGCGGCGCGTTCGTATCGGGATTACCGACAGATGCTGGATCGGGAGCGACCAGAGATCTGCGTGATCGCACCTCGCTGGATCGATCAGCATGCCGACATGGCGATGACGGCTGCGGAATTCGGTTGCCATCTCTACATGGAAAAGCCGTTCTGCCGGACGCTGGAGGAGGCGGATGGGATCGAGCGAGCTTGTCAGATGCGGCATCTGAAAGTAGCGGTGGCCCATATCGCGCACTACTCCCCTGCCCTGACCTCGGTCCGCAAAGCGTTGGCCGAGGGAGCGATTGGACGATTGCTGGAGATCGAAGTGCGAGGGAAGGAGGATGCGCGAGGTGGGGCCGAAGACCTTTGGGTGCTGGGTTCCCATGCGCTGGAGCTAATGGTGGCGCTGGCTGGACCTCCCGCCTTTTGTCAGGCATTGCTGCTAGAGGATGGGCAGCTTGCGGAGCCTAAGTCTTGCCGTGAAGGCAACGAAGGCCTGGGGCTGCTGGCGGGTAATCGAGTCGAGGCAATTTGGGGACTTCCCAACAATGTGCTGGGCAGATTTGCATCCGACAAACAAAGCGCCAAGCCCCCAAGCCGTTTTGGGCTGAGACTACGAGGGACCGAAGGGGAAATCTGGCTTCCGTCCGGGTTTGGGATTCCTGCCCGGTTGTCCCGCGATCCGCTCTGGATGGGCGGCGCAGGGGATGACTGGCGCGAGCTGCCGATGGCACCCGCAGTCGCCGGGTACGAGGGAGCCCATCCGGTCGTGGTGCAGGATCTGCTGGAATCGATCGATCAGGATCGCGCTCCGATTTGCTCCCTGCGCGAAGCGATCTGGACTCTAGAATGCATCCATTCGGTCTTTGCTTCGCACGTCTCGCAAAGTCGGGTGGCACTTCCCTTGTCGGATCGGACGCATCCCTTGACCAAGTGGAATTGAATTGGCATTTTCTAGTCCATGCCGCAAGTTGATGGGGTCAAAGGGCAAGCGAACGACACAGCGGTGATGAACAGCCGTTGCTACCTGATCCAATTTACGCCGCGCCGCCCACCGGAGAGTTCCCCTTTTCTCTGCGATTCTTACTCTTACTCTTACTCTTACTCTTACTCGTACTCGTACTCGTACTCGAAAAAGACCAATCGCTTATCGACGTTTGGTTCTGGTGTGTTCGCGGTCCGGTGAATCCAGCGATGACCCTCATCAGCGCCTCGTCTTCCCTGGCGACATGATCTCCATCGCTTCGTGCCTTCGCGGCTTCGCGCGAGCCGAGA
>Ga0315900_10002890_pt1 | contig 25601 bp, 34 predicted proteins | sample LakEriMetagenome_FD_203521 | JGI IMG/M metagenome (GOLD analysis project Ga0315900, IMG submission 203521) | Freshwater fungal communities from buoy surface, Lake Erie, Ohio, United States - Buoy 12 MA114 | ecosystem: Environmental > Aquatic > Freshwater > Lake > Lake biofilm | place: USA: Lake...
CGGGCCACGGGCACGGGACGCAGAAGCCGGTCGAGTGCATGGAGCGGCCGGTGCGCAACCACCTGGCCGACCTGGTCTACGAGCCCTTCGCCGGGAGCGGCACGACCGTCATCGCCTGCGAGCGCACGGGGCGCACCTGCATGGCGATGGAACTCGACCCCGGCTACTGCGATGTCGTGGTGCGCCGCTGGGAGGACTTCACCGGCCGCAAGGCCGAGCGCGTCCAGGCGGAGGGCGGCGAGTGACCTCAGCCGAGATCACGGCCAAGGCGCGCGGCGATGCGCGCGAGGTGATCGGCATGGTGGCGGCTCTCGGCGAGGGCGCGCTCGCGGTCGCTGCCCGTCCAGCGCTCGGCAAGGAGCGCCCACCGCAGGCGGCCGACCGCGGCGGCCTGCGCCGCGTCCGCAAGGGGCAGGCTTGCGCCCGCCCCTTCAGCCGCCGCGCGCGCCGCGCGTCCTGCCTCCGCCAGCCGGGGATCGAGGGTGCCGTCCTCCATGGCCTACCTGCTCCTCACGATCTGCATCTGGAACTCGCGACCGCCCTCGACCGCGTCGATCACGAGCCCGCGGTTCATCGAGAGGACGCCCTCGTCCTCGAAGGTCCGCACGCCCCCGATGCGGTCGGCCACCTCCGATGCGGCCTCCTCGAGCGCGTCCTGGTCGCCGGTCGCGGCCGCCTCGATCAGGCGGCGCAGCAGGTCCTCGATCTCCGTGTCGCGCATGGCTCAGGCACCTCCCTTCTTGGTGGAGGCGAACTCGCCCTTGCCAGCGCGGGCGAAGCGCGCGGCCGTGCCCTTGGCGCCGATCTCCCGGAGGATCGCCGCGTAGAGCGTCGCCTCCGGCGTCTTGCCGCCCGGGCTCGTCCAGAGTCCGCGCTTGGCCATCTCGGCGATCAGGTCCTTCGAGCGCATCGGCTTCCCGGCGTCGGCGAGGACGATCGCCGCGGCGTCGAGGGCGCCCATCTTCCGCGCCTTCTTCGGCTCCGCCTTCGGCGCCTCCTTGCGCGTGGCCTTCAGGCCGGGCGTCGCGAGCTTCGCGACCGCCGCGTCAAGCGCCCTCGCCTTCTCGGCGATGCGCGGGTCGACCAGGGTCGCGGGCTTCTTCGCCTCGACCTTTGGCGCGGCCTTCTTCGGCGCGGTCACCTTCTTCGCAGCGGTCTTCGGGGCGGCCTTCTTCACGTTCTTCGTCGCGGTCTTCATGTCAGGTCTCCTGCAATCTCAAAGGGTGGTGTTCGCCGGGACCACGTCCCAGCCGTTGGTGATCGGTCGGTACTCGGGCGGCCAGACCTGCGCCCCGCGCCGCTCCATCGCGTCGCAGAACCGGCTGCAGAGCTGGCCCGTGTTCACCCGCCTCTCGGCGAGGGCGTCCTTCACCGCGGCCGCCATGTCGGCGGGCGCGATGCGCGCGTTCCGCACCTCGAAGCCGAGGGCCTCGGTCGCGCGGGCGATCGCGATGTCCATCTCGCGCACCTCCGCGGCGAGCCGGGCGAGGACCTCGACGCGCCTCTCCTGGAGGCTTGCGATCTCGGCGACCAGCCGGATCGCATCGGCGGCCGCGGCGGGCGTGCGCTTCGTGCGTGCCATGGTTCAGGCTCCCTTCTTCGCGGCGGTGAGGCCGAGCTCATAGGCGGCGAGGAGGGCGTCCTTGAGGCCCCACACCGAGACCTCGTGGAAGTCGAGGGCGTCGCGCTTGCGCTCGGCGAGCGTCTCGATCTCGAGGATGTTGCGGGCGATCGCCTCGATCGCCTCGTCGCGCTTCTTGTTGGCGCGGTTCGTGCTGCGGGCGGTGCTGTCGTTGCTGTTCTTCATCGCGTTCTCCTTTGCCGCACCTCGGCGGCGCGTCGCACATGTGGCCATGACGTCGCGGCGTCAGCAAGCGCACGCGGGGCTCAATTCCCGATAGTTCCGACAATTCCCACGAGGTCCCAGATGAAGCCGCCACGTGCGGCCACGGAGGCCTTCCATGACGGACCCTGAACATGGAAAATCCGCGCCAGCGCGCGTGAATCCCGCCGCACTCGCCGTGGCCGACGCGGCGCGCCTCCTCGCGAAGGCGGGCGGCGAGCCCGTCACCGAGGCGATGATCCGCGCCGACATCGAGGACGGCGCGCCGACGAACCAGGACGGCACCGTGAACCTCGTGCACTACGCGGCATGGCTTGCCATGAAGACGAGGGAGGACGCCGGTGGCTGACGCGCCCCGCTTCGATCCGCGCAGGCTCCGTCCGGGCGAGCTCTGCCGCATCCTCAACTCGACGCCGCTCGGCGAGGTGACGAGCGAGCGCGTGCTGCAGCGGCACCGGAACCGCGCTGGCCTGCGCATCGACGACGGCACCGGCAAGGGCATCGACCTCTTCCGCTACGTCGCATGGCTCGCCGTGCGCCGCGAGCGCGGCGCGAAGCCTGAGCCCGCCGTGCCCTCGGGCCTCTCGGGCTACGAGCTCCACCGCGAGCGGGCGCGGCAGCGCAACGCGCAGCTCTCCCTCTCCGGCCGCGACATCGGGGACCTCCCCGAGGTGGCCGACCCTGCGAGGAAGGGTGCATGCCGCACCGACTTCCGGTCCTTCTGCGAGCGCTACTTCCCGCAGACCTTCCGGCTCGCCTGGAGCGAGGACCACCTCCGCGTCATCGGCCGGATCGAGAACGCCGTGCTCGAGGGAGGGCTCTTCGCGATGGCGATGCCACGCGGCTCGGGGAAGACGAGCCTCTGCGAGACAGCATGCCTGTGGTCGCTCCTCTACGGGCACCGTGAGTTCGTCGCGCTCATCGGAAGCGACGAGGAGCACGCGGCGAGCATGCTCGAGTCGATCAAGGCGGAGCTCGAGAACAACGACCTCCTCCTCGACGACTTCCCGGAGGTCTGCTTCCCGATCCGGTCGCTCGAGGGGATCCACCAGCGCGCGGGCGGCCAGCTCCACCTCGGCAAGCAGACGCACATCGGGTGGACCGCACGCGAGATCGTGCTTCCGTCGGTCGCGGGGTCGCCCGCGTCGGGCGCGGTCGTCCGCGTCGGCGGGATCACCGGCCGCATCCGTGGCATGAAGCACAAGCGCCCCGACGGCGCGAGCATCCGCCCGTCGCTCGTCCTGATCGACGACCCGCAGACGGACGAGAGCGCGCGCAGCCCGTCGCAGTGCGCCAACCGCGAGCGCATCCTCGCGGGCGCCGTCCTCGGCCTCGCGGGACCCGGGCGCAAGATCGCCGGACTCATGACGCTCACCGTCGTCAGGCAGGATGACCTGGCCGACCGGCTCCTCGATCGCGACAAGCACCAGGAGTGGCAAGGCGAGCGGACCCGCATGGTCTACGCCTTCCCGACGAACCAGCCTCTCTGGGACCGCTACGCGAAGGTGCGTGCGGAGGGGCTTCGCAGCGGGTCCGGGCTGCGCGACGCGACGGCCTTCTACCTCGAGCACCGGCGAGCGATGGACGAGGGGGCGCGTGTCGCGTGGGAGGCGCGCTTCAACCACGACGAGGCGAGCGCGCTGCAGCACGCCATGAACCTGCGCCTCCAGGACGAGGCTGCCTTCCATGCCGAGTACCAGAACGACCCGCTGCCCGAGGCGACGGCGCTCGACGACGAGCTGCTGACCGCCGAGGCGATCGCGGCGAAGACCTCGGGCATGGCCCGCGGCGAGCTTCCGATCGGCACCTCGCACCTGACCGCCTTCGTCGACGTGCAGGCGAAGTGCCTCTTCTGGTGCGTGGTCGCATGGGAGGACGACTTCAGCGGCACGGTCGTCGACTACGGGACGGAGCCCGACCAGAAGATCCCCGCTGGCACCGCGTGGACGCTGCGCGACGTGAAGCGCACGCTCGCGGCGGCGAGTCCGCGCGCCGGTCTCGAAGGATCGATCTACGCCGGGCTGGAGCGTGCCGTCGAGCACCTCGTCGGCCGCGAGTGGCGGCGCGACGATGGTGCGATGGTGCGCGTGTCGCGGGTCCTGGTCGATGCGAACTGGGGTTCGTCGACGGATGTCGTCTACCAGTTCTGCCGCGAGACGAAGCACGCGGGCACGGTCATGCCGTCGCACGGCCGCTACGTCGGCGCGTCGAGCGTGCCGTTCAGCGACTACAAGCGCCGCCGCGGCGAGCGCGTGGGCCTCAACTGGCGCATCCCGACGGTAACGGGCAAGCGCGCCGTGCGGCACGTGACCTTCGACACGAACTTCTGGAAGAGCTTCGTGCACGCACGCCTTGCCGTCCCGCAGGGCGACCCCGGGGCGCTCTCGCTCTTCGGGCGGGACCCGCGCGTGCACGAGGTCTTCGCGTCGCACCTGACGAGCGAGTACCGCGTGAAGACCGAGGGCCGCGGTCGCGTGGTCGACGAGTGGAAGCTGCGCCTCGCCGGTGCGGACAACCACTGGCTCGACTGCCTGGTCGGCTGCGCGGTGGCGGCAAGCATGGAGGGATCGGTGCTCTTTGGCACGGACGCCAAGATCGTGGCGAGGCCGAAGGTGCGGCTGTCTGCGATCCGCAAGGGAGGCCGGTGATGCCGCGCGAGAAGCGCACGGGGCTCGAGAAGGACGGCGAGAGGCTCGGGCTCTCCTGCCGTGGCTGCGGTTGCCAGCACCTCAAGGTCATCTACCTGCGGCGGATCCCGAAGGGGCAGGTGCTGAGGCGTCGCGAGTGCAGGCACTGTGGGCGGCGCACCTCGACGCGGGAGTCGGAGTCCTGATCGTTCGATTGATCGAACGATTTCGGCGGCCTTCGCCCGAATCTCCCGGATCAGCCCTGCGCCGTGTCGGCACGGGGTGGATGGAGTCGCTTTCAGCCGACCTGCCCGAGACGCCCTTCGCGGCCAAGCTCGCCCTCGAGCTCAGGCTGTGCCCCGGCATGGACCGGGAGGACGCCATGCAGGAGGCCTGGCTTGCCGCGCTCGAGGGACGCAACCCGGCGCGTGCGGTGAACACGTTCGCGCAGCGCGAGCGTCGCCACCGCAGGCGGGAGCCCGCGATCGCCTGCGAGGCCATGCGGTCCTTCCGCCTCTCGGCGATCCGCGCCGAGCGGGCCGCCCGCAGGCGAAACGCCCGGCGCGACGCCCTCATGGCATCCCTGTCGGCACGGGTGGGAACCCATGCCTGACGAGACGCCCTCCATCGCCGACGCGATCCGCGACAACGCCGCGGGCCTGAAGAAGGCCTCGAACGACGCGGGCAGCGTCGAGCAGCACCCGATCGCCGACCAGATCGCCGCCGACCGCTACCTCGCCTCGAAGCAGGCGATGTCGCGGCGCAACCGCGGCCTGCGGATCTCCCGCATCGTGCCGCCGGGCACGGGGGGCACGGCCTGATGGGCTGGCTCGACGCCATCCTCGGCCGCAAGGGATCCGCCGCGCCGCGTCCGGTTTCGATCCGCGCCCGCTACGACGCCGCGCAGACGACCGACGCCAACCGCAAGCACTGGGCGAACGCCGACGGGCTCTCCGCCGACGCCGCCGCCTCGCCGGAGATCCGGCGCATCCTCCGCAACCGCACCCGCTACGAGGCAGCCAACAACAGCTACGCCGCGGGCATCGTCTCGACGCTCGCCAACGACGTCGTGGGCACGGGCCCGAGGCTGCAGGTCCTCACCGACGACCCCGAGGCGAACAACGCCATCGAGCAGGCCTTCGGCGCGTGGGCGCTCGCGGTGAACCTGGCCGACCGGCTGCGCACGATGCGCATGGCGCGCGCCCACTCGGGCGAGTGCTTCGCGAAGCTCGTGTCGAACCCCGCGCTCCCCGGGCCGGTGAAGCTCGACCTCGCCCTCGTCGAGGCCGACCGCGTCGCGAGCCCGCACTGGGGCGCGCTGACGCCGACGGAAGTCGACGGCATCGTCTACGACCCATACGGCAATCCCGTGGCCTACCGCGTGATGCTGGAGCACCCGGGCGACCGGAGCGGGAACGCATCCCACGAGACCCTGCCTGCCGCGAAGGTCCTGCACTACTACCTGGGCACGCGGCCCGAGCAGAGCCGTGGGATCCCCGACCTCGTCCCGGCGCTGCCGCTCTTCGCGCAGCTGAGGCGCTACACGATCGCCGTGCTCTCGGCCGCGGAGACCGCGGCGAACTTCGCGGGCACCGTCGAGACCGACGCACCGGCCAATGGCGAGGCCGACCCGGTGGAGCCCATGGACACGATCGAGCTCGAGGCCAACTCGCTGCTCACGCTTCCCGCTGGGTGGAAGATGTCGCAGGTCAAGCCCGAGCAGCCCGCGACGACCTACGGCGAGTTCAAGCGCGAGATCCTGAACGAGATCGCCCGCTGCCTGAACATGCCCTTCAACGTCGCCGCCGGGAACAGCTCGGGCTACAACTACGCCAGCGGGCGGCTCGACCACCAGACCTACTACCGAGCGATCCGGATCGACCAGGCCCACATGGCCCGGACGGTGCTCGACCGCGTGCTCGCGGAGTGGTTCGACGAGGCGAAGCTCATCGAGTCGCTCGTCCCCCCGCGCGTGCGCGTGCTCGAGTCGCTGCCGCACCAGTGGTTCTGGGATGGCACGGAGCACGTCGACCCGGCGAAGGAGGCCACGGCGCAGGCGACGCGGCTCTCCAACAACACCACGACGCTCGCGTGCGAGTTCGCCAAGCAGGGCAAGGACTGGGAGGCGGAGCTGCGGCAGCGCGCCCGGGAGCTCGAGCTGATGCGCGAGCTCGGCATCGCGGCGGCCCCGTCGGCACCGGGTGCGGGACCTGCGTCCAACGACATGGCCGACCAGCCCGCGGAGGAGAACGATGACGAAGCCGATGCATGAGACGGCCGCCGAGCTTGCGCTGTGCGCGCCGGTGGAGATGCTGCAGGCGGAGGCCGTGCCCGAGGGCGGCGCGCCCGCGCTGCGGCGGTTCGCGATGAACGCCTACACGGGCGGCGCGATGACGCTGCGCGGCTGGCGGCACCCGACGGTGATCGACCTGGCCGGGATCTCCTGGAGCGCGAAGGCGCGCCCCATCCTGAAGGACCACAACCCGTCGCTGATCGTGGGCCACACCGAGGGCGTGTCGGTCGTCGACGGGGTGCTGCGGGTGTCCGGCGTCGTGAGCGGCGCGGGTCCCGTGGCGCGCGAGATCGTGGAGGCGGGCATGAACGGCTTCCCGTGGCAGGCGTCCGTGGGCGCCTACGCGTCGGAGACCGAGCAGGTCCCCAAGGGAAGGCAGGCGATCGCCAACGGCCGGACGTTCGACGGCCCGGTGTCGATCGTGCGCCGGTCGGTACTGGGTGAGGTGAGCTTCGTCGCGCTCGGCGCCGACGACGGCACGGAGGCACGCATCGCGGCCGAGGCCGCAGGAAACGAAGAGGAACACACGATGTCCGAAGCAGAGAACGTCGCACAGGCCGCGGCCCCCGCCGCCGAGATCCCCTCGATCGCCGCGCAGATGCGCGCCGAGGCCGCAGCCGAGAGCGCCCGCATCGGCTCCATCCGCAAGGCATGCGCCGGGCAGCACGCCGAGATCGAGTCGCAGGCGATCGCCGAGGGCTGGGACGCCACGCGCGCCGAGCTCGAGGTGCTGCGCGCCTCTCGCCCGGCCGTCGGTGCCCCCGCCGCTCACGTGCGCACGGCCGACGCAACGCCCGAGGTGGTCGAGGCCGCCCTCTGCAAGGCGGGCGGGCTTCCCGGGCTCGAGCGCCACTACGACGCGCGCACGCTCGAGGCGGCCGACCGCCGCTGGAAGCACGGGCTCGGGCTCCAGGAGGCGCTCCTCGAGGCGGCGTGGGCCGGTGGCCACGTGGGCCGCTCGGTGAAGGGCGACACGCGGGGCGTGCTGCAGGCGGCGTTCTCGAACTTCAGCCTGCCCGGCATCTTCTCCAGCGTGGCGAACAAGTTCCTCCTCTCGGGCTTCACCGCCGTCGAGGGCGCATGGCGCTCGATCGCCGCGACGCGCTCGGTGAGCGACTTCCGGCAGGTGACGAGCTACCGCATGAACGGCGCCTTCGTCTACGACGAGGTCGGCCCGGCGGGCGAGCTCAAGCACGGCGACACGGGCGAGGAGAGCTTCACCAACCAGGTGAAGACCTACGGCAAGATGTTCAGCCTCACCCGGCAGGACATCATCAACGACGACCTCGGCGCGCTCTCGGCGGTGCCCTCGCGCATCGGCCGCGGCGCGGCGCTGAAGCTCAACCAGGTCTTCTGGGCCGCCTTCCTCGCCAACGGCTCCTTCTTCACCTCGGCGCGGAAGAACTACGCCTCGGGCGCGTCGACGGCCTTCGGCATCGACTCGCTCACCGCGGCCGAGCAGCTCTTCCTCGACCAGGTCGACACCGACGGCCAGCCGATGGCGCTGTCGCCGCAGGTGCTCCTCGTGCCCACGGCGCTCAACGCGAAGGCGGCGCTCCTGATGGCGTCGACGGAGCTGCGCGACACGGCCGCGAGCACCAAGTACCCCACGCTCAACCCGCACGCCGGGAAGTTCCGCGTCGTCTACTCGGCGTACCTGTCGAGCGCCGCGCTCGCGGGCAACAGCTCGGCGGCGTGGTACCTGCTCGCCAACCCCTCGGACATGCCGGTGATCGAGGTCGCGTTCCTCAACGGGCGCGAGCAGCCGACGGTCGAGAGCGCGGAGGCCGACTTCAACGTCCTCGGCGTCCAGATGCGCGGCTACTTCGACTTCGGCGTGGCGCTCCAGGACTGGCGCGGCGGCGTGAAGATGGCCGGGGCGTGACGCATGGCCTCTGGCCAGCCGGTCGTCGGCGATGAGTGGAACCAGGCAACCCTGAAGGAGACCAGACAGATGGCGACTTTCGTGCATGACGGCAAGTACGTGGACCACACGCCCGCATCGGCGGTCAGCGCCGGGCAGGTGGTGGTCCAGGCGGACCTCGTGGGCGTGGCGGTGCGGGACATCCCGGCCAACACGCTCGGCGCGCTCGCGACCGAGGGCGTGTTCAGCTTCCCCAAGGCGACGGGGGCCAGCACCGCGATCGCGGTCGGCGCCACCGTCTACTGGGCGAGCGGCACGTCGACGGCGACCGCGACGGCCACGGGCAACAAGCTCATCGGCAAGGTCGTGAAGGCCGCCGCCGATAGCGACGCGACGGTGCTCGTGAAGCTCTTCCAGTGAGGCGCGCATGCCCGACCTCATGGCGAGGGCCGCCGCCTTCGTGGCCGACAAGCTCGCGGCGCACGCCTCGCGGCGCGTGACGTACGTGCGCGGCCAGGAGGCCGCCGAGCTCGACGCCACGGTCGGGCGGTCGTCCTTCGACCTCGACGACGGTCACGGCATCGTCCGCTTCCACGTGCGCGACTACGTCGTGCGCCGGGCGGACCTCGTGCTGTCGGGGATCCCCGCCGTCCCGCGGCGCGGCGACGTGGTCGAGGAGCGCATGCCCGACGGCACCTGCGAGCGGCACGAGGTGGTCAACCTCGCGGGCGCGCCCGAGTGGCGGCCGTGCGACTCATCCGGCGTCCTGATCCGCATCCACACCAAGAGGCTCGAGGCGACGTGACGAGCGACGGAAGCAACCCACGCACCTTCGGCAACGTCCTCGGCATGCTGCAGCTGGCGGCGATCCTGCTGCAGTTCGCGGGGCTCATCTGGCTCGGCGGGCGCTGGTCCGCGGAGATGAACGCCACGGCCGAGCGCGTGCGCGAGCTGCAGGGCATCGTCGGCGACCTCGCCAAGAGCCAGGCGCAGGGCGCGATCATCGACGCCACGCAGGGCGCGCGCCTGGAGACCCTCGCCAAGCGGCTCGACGAGGTGGTCGCCCGGCTCGACCGGCCCGAGGCGCGGAGGGTCCAGTGAACGAGGGCATCGCCGCCGTCGCCGACGCGATCGCCGCCGACCTCGCGGCGCTCGACCTGGGGCAGCCAGCCACGGTGTCGAGGGCGTTCTTCCCCTACCGCGACCGGGAGGACCTCGGCGCGCTCGTGGTGACGGTGATGCCGCGCGGGCAGGAGCGGACGGTGGCGGCCCGGGGCGGGCTGTCGCAGGTCGACCACCTGATCGACGTCGGCATCCAGCGCCGGATCGACGGCACGGACGAGGCGTCGCTCGCGGCGACCGTCGGCGTGGTCGAGCAGGTCGCGGGCTGGCTCGCCGGGAGGCGTCCGTCGGCGACGCCGGACTGGACGTGCGTGGAGGCGCGGGCGGACCCGCTCGTCGCCGAGGACCACGCGCTCAACCTGAGGATCTTTACGGGAGTCGTCCAGGCGCGGCTGCGCAGCCACGCCTGACGGGCGCTCCCTGTCGGTACTGGAGAAGGGACACCAACCATGGCCTACAAGCTCGGAATGGACGCGGTCATCAAGTACGGCGCGGCCGGGAGCACCGCATCGACGGCGCTCACCAACGTGCGCAACGTCACGCTCAACCTCGAGAAGGGAGAGGCGGACGTCACCACGCGCGCCAACAACGGCTGGAAGGCCACGGTCGGCACGCTGAAGGACGCCTCGATCGAGTTCGAGATGGTCTGGGACACCGCCGACGCGGGGTTCACGGCGCTGAAGAACTCCTTCTTCGGCAACACCGCCATCGCGCTCCTCGTCCTCGACGCCGCCACCGGCGGCCAGGGCCTCGACGCGGACTTCATGGTCACCAACTTCAGCCGCGAGGAGCCCCTCGACTCTGCGATCACCGTGAAGGTGACGGCCAAGCCGACGCTCTCGACGCGCGCGCCGAGCTGGCACACCGCCTCGGGCGGGGGGAGCTGACCCATGCAGACCTTCCGCGACAACGCGGGCCGGACATGGGCCGTGTCGGTCGACGTGGCGGCGATCAAGCGCGTGCGCGCGCTCGCCGGGTTCGACCTGCTCTCGGTCATGGACGGCAAGGCGGTCGACCGCCTCATCGCCGATCCCGTGCTCCTCTGCGACGTGCTCTGCGCCGTGTGCAGGCCGGAGGCCGAGCGGCTCGGGGTCACCGACGAGGACTTCGGCCGCGCGATGGCGGGCGACGCCATCGACCACGCGACGCAGGCGCTCCTGGAGGAACTCGTCTCTTTCTGCCCGAACCCGCGCGACAGGAAGAGGCTCCGGAAGTTCGTCACCACCATGTGGACCACGATGGAGAAGGCGCGGGACGTCCTGGAGCGGAAGCTGGACGAACGTCTGGAGGACGCGTCGAGGCAGGCGCTGACCGCGCTTGGAGGCTCGTCTGGCAGCTCGCCGGTGTCGTAGGCGTGGACCCGCATCCCCTGACGCTGCGCGAGCTCTTCGCGATGGCGGAGGGACGGACGAGGGAGTCGTGGAACCACACGTCCGTGGTGCTGGCGCTCCTGGCCAACGTGCACCGCGACCCGAGGAGGAGGTCGGACCCGTTCATGCCCGCCGAGTTCCATCCATACGAGCGCCCGCGCGCTGCGGAGCCGCTAAAGGCCGACATCACGCTGCTTCGCGACGTCTTCGTCCCGAGGCCGGGCGGTGGAGGGCGCGCATGAGGCTCGCCCTTGCCATGGCCGTCATCCTGGTCGCCGCCGGGTGCAGCGCGTCCGGGCGCATCGCCGAGAGCGCCAACGAGGTGCGCAGGCTCGCCGAGTCGAGCCGGGGCCGCTTCGACGCCATCGGCACCGAGGCGCGCGCGGGCGCGCCCGACGTCGACGCCATCGCACGCGAGGCCGAGGGCGGCAGCGCAGAGCAGCAGGCGATCGTCCGTGCCACCGCGGGCATCGTCGAGGCGCTTCCCGGCGTCTCCGACGTGACGCCCTGGTGGGCCACGCTGCTTGCGCGCACGATGGCCGCGCTCGCGGTCGTCGGCGTCGCCGTCATCCTCTGGACGACCGGGCTCGGCGCGCTCGTCAAGCGGGCGCTGTGGGGCTTCGGGCTGCTGCTTCCGCGGAGCGCCGTCTCCGACGCCGACCTCGCACGGTCGATGCTCGACCCGTCGCGGCCCGAGAGCGCACGCGAGTACGTCGCGGCTCGGCGCGCGTCGGACCCCGCCTTCGAGGCCGCGTGGAGGAAGGGCAAGTGAGCGCCGAGCGCCACAACATCGTCATCGAGCAGGGCACGACCTTCGGCCTCGAGGTGGCCTACGAGCAGCCCGACGGCTCCCCGGTCGACATCACCGGCTGGAGCGCGCGCATGCAGGTGCGCCAGAGCCACGCGAGCACGTCTGCCGTCCTCGACCTGACGAGCCTCGCCGGGTCGATCTCGGTGAACGGCCCGCAGGGCACGGTCACCGTGAACGTGGGCGCGACGCAGTCGGCGGCGCTGCCCGCGCCGTTCCTCGGGGTCTACGACCTCGAGATCGCATCGCCCGGCGGCACCGTCATCCGGCTCGTGGAGGGAAGCTGCCGCATCACGCCGGAGGTGACGCGATGAGCTGCTGCCGCGTGGTGGTGCGCGAGTCCCCGAGGCGCGTGACCGTCCGCCAGGACGTCCGCGCCGTGCGCGTCGCGTCGCCCGGTCCGCAGGGACCGCAGGGGCCGCCCGGCGACACCTTCACCGGCGCCTACGCAGAGAGCGTCAACGGCCGGTCGGGGCAGGTCACCCTCGGCGTCTCCGACGTGCGCAACGTCACCGCGGCCAGGCTCATCGGTCGGCGCTCGGGATCCGCCGGGAACGCCGAGGAGATCACCCTCGGCACCGGGCTCAAGATGTCCTCGACCGGGCAGCTGACGACGAACCTCCTGCAGGTGGCCTCGGCCGACGTGCAGGTGATCGCCGGGACCGGGCTCGTGGGCGGCGGCGACCTCACGGCCGACCGATCGCTCGCGGTCGACTTCGCGCCAGCGGGCCTGTCGGTACCTGCGAAGGCCGTGCGCGCGGACGACCCGCGGCTCGGCGACGCCCGCACCCCCGTGGCCCACGCCCACGCCATGACCGACGTCACCGACATCAGCCTCTCGTCGCCCGCACCCGGCGACGTCCTCGCCTACGACGGTTCCAGCCAGCGCTGGACCAACTCCGCCGTGAGCGACGGCGGCAACTTCTGACACGCACCCAAGGACAGGAACCACCATGGCAACGACCCTCCGAATCAAGCGGCGCGCCTCCGGCAACGCGGGTGCACCCGCCTCGCTCCAGAACGCCGAGCTCGCCTTCAACGAGGTCGACGACACCCTCTACTACGGCAAGGGCACCGGCGGCGCAGGCGGCACCGCCACCACCGTCGAGGCCATCGGCGGCAAGGGCGCGTTCGTCTCCGTCGCCGGGTCGCAGACTGTCACGGGCGACAAGACCTTCTCGGGCACCGTGAACATGTCCGGCGCGACCGCCGTCCAGGCGCCCACCCGCGCACTCGCCGACAGCTCCACCCACGTCGCCACCACCGCCTTCGTCAAGGGCCAGGGCTACGGACCCGGCACCGTCACGAGCGTCGGGCTGTCGCTGCCCGCGGAGCTCTCCGTCACCGGCTCGCCCGTCACCGCCAGCGGCACGCTCTCCGCCGCATGGGCCGCCGCGAGCGCCAACCGCGTGCTCGCCGCCCCCGACGGCATCTCCGGCACCCCCGCCTTCCGCGCGCTCGTCGCCGCCGACATCCCCTCGCTCACCGCGGCCAAGATCAGCAACTTCGACACCGCCGTCAACGGGCGCAAGCTCAGCGACTTCACCGGCGGCAACTCCGGCGACCTCAGCCTCGCCGGGTACCGGCTCACGAACGTCAGCGACCCGACCTCCGCGCAGGACGCCGCCACCAAGGCCTACGTCGACGCGGTGAAGACGGGCCTCGACATCAAGGACTCCGTGCGCGCCGCGACCACCGCGAACATCACCCTCTCGGGCACGCAGACCATCGACGGCGTCGCGCTCGTCGCGGGCGACCGCGTGCTCGTCAAGAACCAGACCACCGCGTCGGCCAACGGCATCTACGTCGTCGCAACGGGCGCATGGGCGCGCGCGACCGACGCCGACAACACGCCGGGCTCCGAGGTCCACGGCGGCATGTTCTGCTTCGTCACCGAGGGAGCCGCAAACGCCGACAGCGGCTGGGTCCTCACGACCAACGACCCCGTCACCCTCGGCACCACGAACCTCGCATTCACGCAGTTCAGCGGCGCAGGGCAGATCGCCGACGGCGACGGCATCGCCAAGAGCGGCAACACCATCTCGGTCGCCGTCGGCACGGGACTCGCCGTCAGCAAGGCGGGCGGCGTCGCGCTCACCGGGCAGGCGCTCTCCCTGCACAACCTCTCGACCAACGGCATCTTCGTCCGCGCCTCCGGCTCGAGCGTCGTCGCCCGGTCGGTCGCCGCAAGCGGCACGGGCATCACCGTGGCCAACGGCGACGGCGTCTCGGGGAACCCGACCGTCGCGCTGTCGGACGCGCTCTCGTCCGTCGGCTCGCTCACGCCGGTCGCCGACCGCATCGCCTACTACACGGGCGCGGCAGCCGCGGCGCTCGCGACCCTCAGCGCGTTCGGGCGAAGCCTGATCGACGACGCCGACGCGGCGGCCGCACGCACCACGCTCGGCCTGGGCTCGCTCGCCACGCAGGCGGCCGCGTCGGTGGCCATCACCGGCGGAACGATCGACAACGTCACCCTCGACGGAGGCACGTTCTGATGGCCGTGACGATCCTGCACAAGCGCAGCGCGACCGAGGGCGCCGTGCCGTCGGCAGGGTCGCTCCAGCTCGGGGAGCTCGCGGTCAACACCGCCACCGGCCGTGTCTTCACCAAGACGGGCGCGGGCGCGGTCATCGGCATCGGACCGACGAAGGTCACCGTCGACGTCCAGTCCTTCACCGCAAGCGGCACCTGGACCAAGCCCGCAAACGCCTCCGTCGTCATCGTCGACTGCGCAGGCGGCGGCGCCGGTGGCGAGAAGGCCGGGACGAGCGCCGCAGGCCGCGGCGGTGCCGCGGGCCAGCGCGTCGAGCGATGGCTCCCCGCCGCAAGCGTCGCAAGCACGGAGGCCGTGACCATCGGCGCAGGCGGCGCGCCCGGCACCGCGGCAGGCACCGACACCAAGGGCGGCGACACGAGCTTCGGCACGCACGTCACCGCAGTCGGCGGCGGGACGCCATCCGACCCGCGCGTGCGCTGGCAAGGCACCTCCGCCTCCGCGACGGGCTTCGGCTCGGGCGGCCTGGCCACCGCGGACGGCTTCGTCGGAAACGGCGGGCCCGGCGGCGGAGGCGGCGGATGCACCGTGATCGGCAACCCCGCAGGCACGGGCGGGAGCACCGCACCGGGCGTCACGCGCACGGGATCCGACGCGCTCCCCGCGACGGGTGGCGGCGGCCAAGGCGCATCCGACCAGACCAAGGGCGGCGTCGGCTTCCCCGGCGACAACGGCACCGTCCCATCCGGCGGCACCTACGGCACAGGCGCTGGCGGCGGCGCGGCTGGCACCGTCACCGGCGGCAACGGCGGCACCGGCACCCGCGGCTCCGGCGGCGGCGGAGGCGGCGTCCCAAGCGGCAACGGCGGAGCGGGCGGCACCGGCCACTGCACCGTCACCACGATCTGCATCGTTCCCTGAAGCACACCAGACGAAAGGACCACCCATGCTCGCCTCCGCCTCCAGCCTCGTCGGCTCCATCTGGTTCGGCCTCATGCTCTGCCTCGCTGGCTACGTCGCAGGCCACCTCTTCCCCATCACGAAGTTCACCCCGCGCAAGTGACCGCGTGATCACCCTCAAGGTCAACGCCTTCAAGGACCTCTTCTTCGACCGGCCCGCCGTCAGGCGCGCCGCCGACGATGCCACGTGGAAGGCGCTCTCGCGCTCGGCGTTCCTCGTGCGCACCATCGCGCAGCGCTCGATGCGCTACCGCAAGTGGAAGCCCGAGGGCACCGGCTCCACGCCCGGCCAGCCTCCCTACGCACGCACCGGACGTGGCCCGCGCGATGCGCTCGTGCGCAAGTTCCTCTTCGCCGGGTTCGACCCGCGCGAGCGCGTCGCCGTCGTCGGGCCTGCGCTCCTCGACAGCACGACCTGGGCGCAGCGCACGCTCGAGTTCGGCGGCACCGCCATGGGATCCGACCGCAGGCGCAGGCGGCGCATCGGGTCCGGCGGCGAGATCCGGCTCACGTCCCCGCCGTTCGGCAAGCCGGTCGTCGGCAGGCCGGGAACGAACGTCGTCTACGCACGCATCCGCACCGCCGCGCAGGCCGAGCGCGCCACGCGCATCAACGACCAGCTCTACCGCCCGCAGCCGGTGCGGGTCGCGGCACGCCCGTACATGGGTCCCGCGCTCGAGAAGGCGGCGCCGAAGCTCCCCCGGCAGTGGGCGCGCAGCGTGAACGGAGGCTGACATGGCAGCAGGAAGCACCTCCGGGATCCGCGCCGGACGCGCCTACGTCGAGCTCGGGGCGAACGACAAGCTCACCGCCGCGCTCGACCGTGCGAAGAAGAAGCTGCAGGACTTCGGCGACGCCGTGCGCGAGGCGGGCGCTGGCGTGCGCGACGCGGGCCTGCGGATCGCAGCCTTCGGGGCGGCCATCGCCGGGGCCGCGGCCGCGAGCGTCATGGCCTACACGAAGATCGCTGGCGACTTCAGCGACCTCGCGGCGCAGACGGGGCTCTCCGTCGAGATGATGAGCGAGCTCGAGACGGCCCTCAAGGACGCGGGCACGACGGTCGAGGACTTCGCCAAGAGCGCGGTGAAGATGCAGAAGGCGATCTTCGAGGCGTCCTCGGGCTCGGAGGCCGCGCAGGCGAGCTTCGCCGCGCTCGGGCTCGACGTCGGGCGGCTCCTCTCGATGAGCCCGGACCAGCAGTTCACGGCGATCGCCGAGGCGCTCTCCAAGGTCGAGAACCCGACCGAGCGGCTCGGGCTCGCGATGGAGATCTTCGGCAAGAGCGCCTCGAAGCTCATGCCCGTCCTCGCGGGCGGGGCGTCGGGCATCCAGGCGTTCCGGGCCGAGGCGCAGCGGCTCGGGCTCTCGATCTCCGGCGAGACCGCCGACGCCGCCGACCAGCTCGGCACGCAGATCGAGATCCTCAAGGACCAGACCCTCCGCGTCGCCGTCGCCATCGGCGAGGCGCTCGCGCCCGCCGCACGCGAGGTCGTCGCCGCGCTCCAGGGCGGGATCGGCGCCGTCGTCCAGTGGATCAAGGCGAACCGCGAGTCGGTCGTCGCGGCCGTCGGCTGGGGCATCGCCATCGGCGTCGTCGGCGCGGCCATCGCCGCGGTCGGCGTCGGCATCATCGCCACGGGCGCGATCATCAGCGGGCTCGGCACGATCATCGGCGCGCTCTCGGCCGTGCTCGGCTTCCTCTCCGCCGCGTGGGCCACGGTCGCCGGTGCGGCAACGGCCGCGTGGGCCGCGATGACCGGCCCCGTCGGGATCGCCATCGCCGCGGTCGTCGCGCTCGTGGGCGCGGTCTTCTACCTGGCCGACGGCTTCGCGACGGTCGGCGACTTCGTGGGCCGCGTCTTCGGGCACATGGCCGACCAGGCACGCGGCGCGGTCGAGGACGTGAAGACGGCCGTCGGCGGCATCGCCGACGCGCTCGCGGCAGGCAACCTCATGCTCGCCGCCGAGATCCTCTGGCAAGGGCTCAAGGTGCTGTGGCTGCGCGGCACGACGCTACTCAAGGACATCTGGACCGACTTCACCTTCGACCTCGCGGGCGCGTTCACGGTCATCGAGGTCACGGTGCGCGAGATCTTCGCGGCGATCGTCGACTCGGTCGTCGGGTCGGTGCTCTACGTGCTGCAGCAGGTCGCGGAGCTGACGGGCGTCGGCGCCGAGGCCGCCTCGCGCATGAAGGCCGACTACGACCGCCGCGTGCTTGAGGAGAACGCCGCGCGCGAGAGGGAGCTCACCGACCGCATCGCGGCGCTCGAGGAGGCGCGGACCGCCGAGAGCCGGGCGAACGCCGCGGAGCTCGACGCCGCACGCGAGGAGCTCGAGCGCCTGCGCCAGCGCGCCGCCGAGGCGCGCAAGGCGTCCGACGAGGCGAAGCCGCCGCCCCTGAAGCCGATCCCCGACGAGGACCTCGCCCTCAAGGCACCGGAGATCCCGCCGCTCGAGGTGGAGCCCGTCACGATCGACCAGGTGAAGCTCGGCGCGGAGGCCACGCGGCAGGCGGAGCGGAGCCTGCGCAGCGCAGGCACCTTCAACTTCGCCGCCGCGGCCGGGCTCGTCGGTCCCGAGGAACGCACGCAGCAGAAGATCGCGAACGCCGCGCAGGCGACCGCGAGCAACACCCGCAGCATCCTCGACGCCATCCGGGGAGGCGGCCTCGTCTGGGCCTGAACCATGCCGACCACCGTCCACCAGCTCATCGAGGGAACCGAGGTCACGACCGGCGCGAGCCCGTCGGTCACGCTCAAGTACTTCGTCGACGGTGCCGCGAGCGAGAACGCCGCGCTCGACGCCGTGCTCTCGACGTGCCCGGCGACCTACAACGGCATGCCGCGGCAGTCGCGGTCGGCCGAGCCGATCAGCGACACGAAGTACCTCGTCACCGCCCGCTACTCGCCGCAGGAGTCGAACGACCCGGGCTCGTCGGGGCAGGCGCCGCCGGAGAGCTCCTACGAGTTCAACACGAGCGGCGGCAGCGAGACGATGTTCGTGTCGCTGTCGACCAAGCAGCGCGTCGCGCTCCCGGGCGGGCCGCCCGCGCCCGACTTCCGCAGCGGCGTGAACATGACAGACGACGGGCCGCAGGGCGTCGAGCGCACCGTCCCCGTCTTCAGCTTCAGCGAGACGCACTACAAGCCAGCCTCCGCCGTCGGCAACTCCTACGTCGCAGCCGTCTTCTCGCTCACCGGCACCGTCAACAGCTCCGCCTTCCGCGGCTTCGCGGCAGGCGAGGTCATCTTCCTCGGCGCACGCGGCTCCAAGCGCGGCGTGAACGGCGACTGGGAGATCACCTACTCCTTCGCCGCGAGCCCGAACGTCTCCAACGGCACCATCGGCGGCTTCACCGGAATCAACAAGGACGGCTGGGACTACCTGTGGTTCCTCTTCGAGGACAAGGAGGACCCGAATGCCGAGAAGGTCGTCCGTCGGCCACGGGCGGCGTACGTCGAGCAGATCTACAGGCGCGGCAACTTCTCCGGGCTGGGGATCTAGGCGATGACGGACTACCTCAAGAGCGTCCGCCGCGGCGAGCCCCTCGAGCTCTCCGCCGCCGCATGGAACAAGCTGATGGACATGGCCCGCCGCGACGGGCAGCGAGGCGCGTCCGCCACCGCAGACCCGCTCCTGGCACGCCGCGACCGCGACGTCGTGCTCGTCAAGAACGTCTCCGGCATCGACTACCCGCGCTGGGGAGCGCTCGGGCTCGGCGCTCCCGTCTACGCGCCGCGTCACAACCCGCCGAGCGGCAAGCAGGAGCTGCCGCAGGACTTCGCGGAGAACCTCGTCCTCCGCGGCGAGATGCCGATCGCAGGCGTCCATGAAGGGCTCTTCGGCGTGCTGCTCCAGCCGCTCAAGGACGGCGAGATCGGCCCCGCGGTCGTCTCCGGCACCTTCGGCTGCGTGATCGTCGTCCAGGACGAGCGCCACCGCTTCGCCGACGTCTATCCGTCCCGGCCAGACGCGCCGACCGGCGCGAGCATCAGCGGCGGCACGCCGCTCGTCGACGGCGACGTCCACCTGCGCAGCTGCGACCACGGCGGCGCGGAGATCGTCTGGAAGGAGGCCGGGCTCGGCGAGCGGTACGCGGCGCTCCGTCTCGCGCAGCAGCACCGCACCCGCTTCCGCGCCATCCTCGGCGCGGCGCACCTCCTTCCCGGCGAGCGCTTCCGCTGGCGCTACGAGTGGCAGGAGGCGCGCATCGACGCCGACCCCAACAGCGACACCTACGGCAGCTACGTGCCGCTCGACCGCGGCCTCTCGAGCAGGAACAAGGCGGGCGCGCAGGCCGAGGCGCGCATGGCGATCAACCGCTACGAGTCGCACCTCTCGCAGGTCCACCCGCAGCCGGACGACGGCGTCGAGGGCTTCGCGAACGCTGGCGCATGCATCGTGCCCGGCGTGCCGGAGTCGTGCCCGCCCGAGAAGGCGGCCGTGCCGCTGCTGCAGCCGATCCTCGACGGCGTCTGCGTCGAGCTCGTGGCCGAGCCGGACTCCTTCGGGAACACGCGCTACGCCTTCGAGGCGCTCAACGGCGTGGTCTTCACCGAGATGACCGTCCCCGGGGAGGCGCCGCAGTGACGGATCCCGGCCACGTCGTCGACGCGATCCTCGCCATCGAGGCGATGCGCCCGCAGCCGCGCTTCGTCGTGCACCTCGGGTGCGGCGACAACGCCCTCGTGTCGGCACTCAGGAGGAGGCGCTGCGACGGGCTCGGGATCGATCCCTCGTCCGCGGCGGCTGACATGCAGGGAGCGTCAGGAACACGTCCAGGCGAGCGAGTCCCCGTCGGCGACGGCGTGGCCGACTGCGTCGTGCTGCTCGGGGCGACCACCGCCGGGCTCGACCACGCGTGGGCCGAGATCAGGCGCATCGCGCGCCCGGGCGGGAGCTTCCTGCTGTCGTTCGAGCGCATGCCGACCGCAGGCTGGTGCGCGGCGCGGCTCACGGGCGCGAAGGTCTCGCGCAGGCAGCCATTCGTGTGGGGCTCGATCCATGCGTGAGCACGGAGGCGACATCGCCGCGCTCCAGGCCGGGCTCCGCCAGCGCAGGCCAGCGCCGAGCGGGGTGCGGCTGTGGACCGCGGACTTCGACCACGTGTCGCTCGCGAACTTCTACCGCGGCAGGCACGCGTTCCTGGTCCTCTCGGGGCCGAGCCTGCTGACGCACGACCTGTCGCAGCTCTCGCGCCGCGGCATCGTGTCGATGGGCGTCAACAACTCATGGACCGTGCACCGGCCGACGCTCTGGACGTGCGTCGACTCGCCCGACCGCTTCGTCGACACCGGATGGAAGGACCCCGGAATCACGAAGATCGTGCCGGTCGAGCACTGGAACTCGCGCCTGCGCGTCGCGCTCGGCGAGGGCCGCTTCCGGCAGAGCCAGTTCCGCGTGGCCGACATGCCGGGCGTGCTGATGTACCGCCGCAGCGACCACTTCGACCACCGCACCTTCCTGCGCGCCGACACGATCTCGTGGGGCTGCCACACCGCGGCGACCGACTCGCTCGGCATCAAGGGCAAGCGCAGCGTGATGCTCGCCGCGCTCGGGCTCCTCCACTATCTCGGCTTCCGCAGCGTCTACCTCGTGGGCGCCGACTTCCGCATGGCGACGGACCGCAAGTACGCGTTCGAGGAGAACCGCTCCGCGCAGTCGATCCGGCACAACAACGTGCTCTACGACAGCCTCGACCGTCGCTTCCACGCGCTCCTGCCGGAGTTCAGGAAGGCGCGCTTCGAGGTCCTCAACTGCTGCCCGGACAGCGGGCTGACGGCGTTCCCGAAGATCGACTTCGCCGAGGCCGTCGAGCGCGCGAGCGCGGAGTGCTCCAAGCCGGTGCCGACCGACGGCTGGTACGAACCATCGAAGGAGAAGAAGCCATGCCCGTGAACTCGAGCGGCGCGTCGAACCCGATGCGCTACTTCCTCTACATCCCCGTGTGGGCCACGACGCAGCAGCCGCAGGGTTCGTCCGGCGGCACCGAGGGCTCCTCTGGCGAGTCGTCGGGATGGTCAAGCTCCGGCGAGCCGAGCTCGAGCCAGTCGTGGACGGAGTCGTCCGGGTCGTCGAGCGGCAGCGGAGGCACGTCGGGCAACTCGTCCTGGGATACCGGCGGGTCCCCCGGCTCCCCGGGCTCGCCCAACTCGAGCGGCAATTCCAGCGGCAACTCCTCGGGCGACGGCTCCGGCGGCGGCTCGGGCGGTGGTGGCGGAGGTGGCGGTGGCGGCGGCGGATCGGGCGGCGGCGGCGGTGGCGGAGGTGGCGGCGGCGGGTCGAACTGCCTCCTCTACGGCACGCGCGTCACGCTGGCCGACGGCACCACCGTCGCCATTGAGGAGCTTCGTCCCGGCATGGAGGTCGCGTCGCTTGCGGTCCCGGGGCTCGAGACCGACGCCGACTACCGAGCCCAGTACGCGTGGCTCTCGCCGCACGGGCTCGACGGCTGCGCGCCGCGCAACGTGCGCATCGACCAGGTGCGCAAGGGCGAGCACGACGGGCACTACGTCATCAACGGCCGCGTGCGCGCGACCTTCGAGCACCCGTTCCTCGTGCGGCGCGGCGACCAGTGGGGCTTCGCGTCCGCGCACCTGCTCGAGGTCGGTGACTTCCTCATCGTGCCCGCGGCGGGCGGCGGCCTCGCGGAGGAGCGCATCACCTCGCTCGACGCGCGCGCTGGCGTCGTGCGCACCGTGACGATCCACGTGCCCGGCACGAACATGTTCCTCGCCGACGGCGCGTGGACGCACAACGACATGCCGAGCTTCGACACGTTTGGCTCGCCGTCGAGCGGCTCGGGCTCGGGATCGGGAAGCGGCTCGTCGAGCGGAAGTTCCTCGGGCTCCGGCTCCGGCGGCAAGTCGAGCGGGTCGAGCTTCAACTCCGACTCCGGCGGCACGCCGAGCGCATCGGTCTGGTCGCAGAGCTCGCAGTCCTACAACTCGGGCGGCGGAGGTGGCGGCGGCGGCAGCCTGTCCGGCGGCGGCGGCATCGACAGCGGCGGAGGCGGCGGCTGGGGCCAGTGGGGCAACGGGCACGCCTGATGCCGCGTCGCTGGCACGTCATCGCCCACCTCTGCCGAAAGCACGGCCTGCGTCGCGGCGTCGAGCTTGGCGTGCGCGAAGGACGCTTCACGAAGCACATCCTGCTGCACGTGCCGGGAAGCCACATGACCGGCGTCGACTCGTGGTGCGCGCTGCCGACGCGTGACGAGCCCGGCGCGGAGACCTACGAGCGCTGGCCCATGGCGCGCTACCGCGCCGAGGCGCTTGCGCTTGCCGGTCACTTCCCGGGCCGCTGCCGCATGCTCGAGATGACCACCGACGAGGCCGCGCTCGTCGTGCCCGACTCGAGCGTCGACTTCGTCTTCGTGGACGCCGACCACACCGAGGAGGCCGTCGCGCGCGACATCGTCGCGTGGACTCCCAAGGTGCGGTCGGGCGGACTGATCGCGGGCCACGACATCCGCTGGCCCACCGTGCGCCGCGCCGTTGCGGCGAGCGGACCCTTCGAGGAAGCGGGCCACGACCAGGTGTGGTTGAGGTGGCTCCGGTGACGCCGACGATTGCCTGCGTGCTGAAGTCTGGCGGTCGCTACACGGCCGAGTGGGTTCACCGGCTGAAGCGCGGCATCGAGCGCCACACGAGCGAGCCCCACCGCTTCGTCTGCCTGTCCGACATCGAGTTCCCCGGCGTCGAGGTGCTCCCGCTGCGCGAGGGCTGGCCTGGATGGTGGTCGAAGATCGAGCTCTTCAGGCCAGGGCTGCTCACCGGACCAACGCTCTATCTTGACCTCGATGTCGTGGTCGTCGGCGACGTCGCGCCGCTGCTCTCGGCGTGCTCCGTGTTCACGATGGTGCATGAGCGCGGCAAGAATGACTACTTCAACTCGTCGGCCATGGCGTGGAGCGGCGACACAGGCTGGGTGTTCGAGGCGTTCCGTGCGGACGCTGCCCGCCACATGGAGCGCTTCCGCCGTCATCCGCGCATCGGCGATCAGGCGTTCATCAGCGAACTCCTCGTGAGCGAGGGCAGGGCGCCGCAGACGTTTCGGCAAGTGCTCGGATACGACGCGATCGTGTCATACAAGCGCGACCGTTGCGCAAACGGTCCCCCGCCGCGCGCGTGCATCGTGAACTTCCACGGGCGGCCGAAGCCGTGCGACTTCACGACCGGCTGGGTCGCGGACGCGTGGAAACAAGAATCCCCGGTGGAGCGAAGCTCACACCGGGGACTTCCGGGGGTCGGGTGACTAGGAGGCTAGTGCCGCGGGGTCGGCCGCCGGGGGGCAGCGGATTCCGTCCTTCGAGCACCGTCCCGCCACCCATCTCCTTCACCGTCTCAGCGGGACGAATGTGACCTGGAATCCGGGAACTTTCTACAGGGCCCCGGCGACGGCGATCTAAGTCGTTTCGGGAGAGACGGTTGGGAACGCGAGATCGGGTTAGGTCCATCGAGAGAACCGCGAAGTTCTCCGGCGAGAGGCCTTTCGGGGGTGCGAACGGGGTCGGCTCAGGACTACTTCAAAAGGCGCGCGCGAAACTGGCGCGCCTGCAGGTCAAGAGTGAATGCCCTGGCCTCACGGCTGGGGCGTTCGCGTTTTGCGGCGCGCGTACGCCGTTTTGTGGCAAGGGGTTGCGTGCGCGGAGGTCTCTCGGGGTGGGCCAGCGCGGTGACGCGCCCGAGTGCCTGGCCGAACCTCGCGGAGGTCTCGCCGGATTGTCTCTCCTCGCATCGAGAGACCTTGCCGCGGTCGGGTGTCTCTGTTTAACGCTCGCGGCCGGGTTACGTCTCTGAGGTCATAACCGGGGTTTACGGCGGCGCGGCGCTCCGGCGGCCTCCGCTTACGCGGAGGGGAATGGTGCGTCCGAAGATGAGAATCAAGATGCGATTGATTTCCTGTCTTCTTGTCGGCACGCTCGCCTCCTACAGCGCTGGGGTCGTGCTCTCGATGGGGCGATCTGCCCAATGGCCCGAATCTCTCTTCGACTCACGAGACGGTCATTGGCTAATCCCCCGCACGACGCAGCCGCGCGTGTCCATCCAATGGGCGAACGCAAGACACGCGGCACGGCCGGTGGATTTCAGCCAAAGCGTCGGTATGAAGTGGAAGCGCTCCCCGACCCATGACACGATCGTCCTGCGGGCCCTCACGGCGCGCGAGTGGGAGAGTTGGGGAAGGACCGAGTACCCGGCGACAGCGTCGGTGCTCGAGGAGATCATCGCGCTCCGCGCCAAACCACCGGATCCGCATCAGTATGGCTACAAGATCGATTTCGCGCGGGGGAACCACGATCTCCTCACCCGCCCGCCCATCTGGGCAGGTCGACTGACGGGGGATCCTTCTGAAGGGGTCGTGGAGTCTGTGGCCTACGGATGGCCGATCCGCACGGTCGTCTGCACGGGACGATTACTCGTCGATCCCGGCGATCGGCAACTGGTGAAGGCGACGACATCCGACGGGCTCGGATCGTTCAGCAACCCCTTCGTCGCCGCGCCCGCCGCGAGCAGGCCCCCCCAGAATGAACAGCGATGATCGCAAACGCTGCCGCGCCCGAGGAGGTTGCCGTGCACGACAGCCCCGAGTAGAAAAACTCTCATCGCTCTCGATCGCGGAATCAACCACTCCCGGCAGACCGAATTCGTTGAATTCACAAAGAATGCGGCCCGGATCAAGGGCTTCCGTGTTCTCAACTACAACGCGGCGCATCATCAAGTCGCAACGGATACCGATCACACCGCCCATGCCGAGTAACGACCGACGGATGATCGTCTCTTCGGTCGGGCAGTCCATTGCTGGAACTTGGATCGTGGTTAGTCTCATCGTGGTGTCGCGGGCCTCTCGTGGGCTCCCGACTCCAACCGAACCCGGATCTTGGAACCGACAGGTGGCAAGCCAGGAAACCGAACGGAGTACTTGGCATGCTTTGGGCCTGTCTGCACCCGACGTGAAGCGCCGCGCGGCCCGAACTGCGTGGTGTAAGGTGATGAAGCCCGGCCGTAGTTCACGATGGCATCGTGGACGACAACGCCGGCGGGCGACGTGACGGTGATGTCAAGGTGGCCGCCGGCCACGGCTTCCGCCTCCTCGAGTTGCCCGCTCACAAGCAAGTCTCCGTCGGCGTTCTCGGCAGTGGGTGTATGAGCAAGGGGCCGCGTTACCGCTGACTCGATCGTCACGTCGCCGGATGACACCAAGTCCGCACGGGG
>Ga0315900_10002892_pt1 | contig 25588 bp, 21 predicted proteins | sample LakEriMetagenome_FD_203521 | JGI IMG/M metagenome (GOLD analysis project Ga0315900, IMG submission 203521) | Freshwater fungal communities from buoy surface, Lake Erie, Ohio, United States - Buoy 12 MA114 | ecosystem: Environmental > Aquatic > Freshwater > Lake > Lake biofilm | place: USA: Lake...
CGCGCATACCCACAATCGTCGTGGCCCACCCCCGGCCGGCGCCGAGGGCGCGAGACTTTGGGGGAAGGCGTATGCGATCCGTCCGTCATGCTGCTGCGGGGGGCTGGGCCCTGACACTGGCCCTGACACTGGCCCTGACGCTGGCTGCCTGTGGGGGTGGCGGCGACAGCACCGAGCCGCCTGCGCCTTCAGACGCCAATCCGAGCCTGGCGCGCATCGAGCCCTACGAGCGGACCGTCAGCATGGGCGCTGTGTTGGCACGGTCGTTGGAGGCGGACCCGGGTGTCCGTGTGCAGCCGGAGGCGATCGTGCTCGAACCCCTGCAGTGGCGGGCGCTAAAGCGAGTTGACCCCCGTGTGGCGGATCGTCGGGCGGTGGCGGTGGGCCTGAGCCGATCGGTGGCCGCCACCGCCGATGTGACGAACACGTCCTCCCAATGGACATGGCAGCCCCTGGAGTCCGGGGGGTGGGCTGCGGCCATCCGCCTGCGCGCGCCGGATTCCGCCGGTGTGCGGCCTGGCCTGTGGGTCCGGCAGCTGCCGGCAGGGGCCGTGGTGCGCACCTTCGGGGTCGGAGGCGGTGGCGAAGTGACAGCCGCCACGATCCGCGCCACGCTCGATCGCCTGCGTGCCTCTGAGAGCGCCCGCCGAGACGAGCCGCTGTATTGGCTGCCCCTTGTGTATGGGCAGGAGGCGACCGTGCAGATCGAATTGCCCGCGGGCGTTGATCCTGCCCAGGTGCAGGTCGCGTTGCCGCGCGTGGCGCTGCTCTGGTCCCTGCCGGGGATGGCCGGGGATCTGCGATCGGAGGCCCCGGGCATCGGCGAACTGCGGTCGGCCGAGACCTGCCATGTCAATGCCACCTGCTCGCCGGGCTATGAGGCCCAGGGGCGGTCGGTCGCTCGATTGCTGATCATCCAGAGCAATGGTGATGCCGTGTTGTGTTCCGGCGTGCTGCTGGCAGACACGGCCCGCAGCGGCCGGGCCTTCCTGCTCACCGCGAGGCACTGTGTCGCTTCGGCCGACGAGGCTGCAAGCGTGGAGACGTACTGGTTTTATCGCAGCTCGACCTGTGACGGTGGTGCGACTGCGCGTGGGGCGGCTCGTCGTACCGGAGGGGCGGACTTGCTCCGCGATCTGCCGGACCAGGATGCGACGCTGCTGGAGCTCACGGCACCATCCGCCCGCCCGCCAGATGGTGTGGTGCATGCCGGCTCGCTGCTGGGGCGGCCGGTGAACGGAACCGACCTCGCGGGCCTGCACCATCCGGCGGGCGCGCCGCTGAAGCTGAGCCTCGGTTCGCTGCGAGGCACGGTGGCCTGTACGTCGAATACGCCGGGCTCCTTGTCCTGCGCGCGGACCACCGAGCCATCGGCCGGCTATCTGTCGGTCACCTGGAGCCAGGGCATCACTGAGGGCGGCAGCAGCGGCAGTCCTGCCTTCGCCACCGTGGCTGGACAGCGCTATGTGGTCGGTCACCTGTCTGCCGGATCATCCACCTGCGCAGATCCCGCCGCGCTCGATTACTACAGTCGATTCGACCGCGTTTTTCCTGCCCTGCGTGACTGGTTGTCTCCGCAGGTACCATAGGCGACGACTTGTTCGCGCCCATGACGATCCAGACCGACGATTTCACGCCCGCCCCCTCCCGTGTGGTGTCTGCCGCCCCCTCTTCGCCGGCTGAGGAGGCGATCGAGCGTGCGTTGCGGCCCAAGTTGCTCAAAGAGTACGTGGGCCAGGCCAAGACCCGTGAGCAGCTGGAGATCTTCATCGGCGCGGCCGCTCGCCGTGGCGAGGCGCTGGACCATGTGCTGCTGTTCGGGCCGCCCGGCCTGGGCAAGACCACGCTGAGCCACATCATTGCCCACGAGCTCGGCGTGAACCTGCGCCAGACCTCGGGTCCGGTGCTTGAAAAACCCAAGGACTTGGCGGCGCTCCTGACCAACTTGGAGCGCAACGACGTCCTTTTCATCGACGAGATCCATCGCCTCTCGCCGGTGGTGGAGGAAATTCTCTACCCGGCGCTGGAGGACTATCAGATCGACATCATGATCGGCGAGGGGCCGGCGGCCCGATCGATCAAGCTGGACCTGCAGCCCTTCACCCTGGTGGGGGCCACCACCCGCGCGGGCATGCTCACCAACCCGTTGCGCGATCGTTTCGGCATCGTGGCGCGCCTGGAGTTCTACACCTCCGATGAACTCGCGCGCATCGTGCAACGCAGCGCCGGCCTGCTCGGTGCGCCGATGGACGAGGCGGGGGGGCTGGAGATCGCCCGGCGTTCGCGCGGCACACCGCGTATCGCCAACCGCCTGCTGCGACGAGTGCGTGACTACGCCGAGGTGAAAGGTGATGGCCGCATCACCGAGGACATCGCGCGCCGGGCGCTGACCATGCTCGATGTCGATCCGCTCGGCTTCGACCTGATGGACCGCAAGCTGCTCGAGGCCGTGATCCACCGCTTTGACGGCGGGCCGGTGGGGCTGGACAACATTGCCGCCAGCATCGGCGAAGAAGCCGGCACGATCGAGGATGTGATTGAGCCGTACCTGATCCAGCAAGGCTTCCTGCAACGTACCCCCCGCGGGCGGGTGGCTACGCTGGCGGCCTTCCGGCACCTCGGGGTGGCGCCGCCGCAGGCGGCCGGTGGCCTGTTCGGCGCCGAGAGCTGACCGCAAAGTCCGCCGCTGGGTCAGGCGGCGAATTCTTCGAGCGCTCCGTCGTCCAGGTGCTGGGTGTCCGACCAGCCGACCACCGTCAGGCCGTCGGGCGTCCAGAGAAGGCGGTTGATCGCCGCGTTGGGCAGCTCCCAGGTGCGAGGGGCGTCCACCGATTGCCGGGTGGCCAGGCGGTACAGGGCATCGAGCACGCCTCCGTGGGCGACGAGCACCACCAGTTCCCCCACATGTCGCGCGGCGATGCGGTGCACGGCCTCGCCCACGCGGGTGCGCAGGGCCAGCAGGGTTTCACCCCCATCCGGCGGGGCCCAGTCGGGCACGCGCCGGCGCCAGTCCTGCGCGTGGTGGGGCCACTGCGCCTCGATCTCCTGGAAGGTGCGGCCCTCGAACCGGCCGAAGCGGCGCTCGCGCAGATCGGCCTCGGGCTGCACCGGCAGGCCGGCTGGCTCGGCGATCGCCGCCGCGGTGTGCCAGGCGCGCTGCAGATCGCTGGAATAGACCGCCGCGATCGGCTCGCCGGCCAGGGCCAGCCCGACGCGGCGCGCCTGCCAGCGGCCACGGTCGTTCAGGCCGATATCGAGCTGGCCCTGGATGCGGGTATCGACGTTCCAGGCGGTTTCGCCATGGCGCACGGCGACGAGGCGGGTAGCTTCCATGGCCGGCATTCTAGGCAGCCGGTCGGCGTCCCCCGTTCGCCCCCGGTTGGGGCACTCAGCGCGAGAGGGTGATGTTCACGCGCCGCGGGCCTGCGGGCGGCTGCGGGAAACCCTGCAGGGCAGCATCGAACATCAGGCCCAGGGTGCGGTCGGCATCGAGCCAGGGGCCCTCCTGCACGGCCTGTGTCTGGTAGACCACCTGTCCGGTGGCGAGGTCGCGCATCACCAGGCCGGCTTCACGACGCCACCCATAGCGCTCCGGCCCTCCCAACGGAATACCAACCCCGATTCCCACCCCGAGCTGTCGATGGCCACCGAAGCCGCCGCTGATCGTGCCCCAGCCCGGGCCCCATCCGGGACCGGGCCCCCAGGGATCGTAGGGACTGGCCAGGCGCTGGATCCGCGCCCAGGCCTGGATCGACAAGGCCGGTGCCGCGTCGTTGCGGGCCAGACCTGCCCGGCCCAGGGCGGCCTGGGCTAGGGCTTCGACACGGGGCTGTCCGGGGTCGGCCTGTTGCAGCGGCATGCGCTCGAATCGATAGCCGCCGGTAGGAACCCCGGCCAGGCTCGAGAAGGACTCCACCTGGCTGTCGACCCGCACGGGGCTGGCGCAGCCCGCGAGCAGGGCCAGTGCCACCCAGGCCAGCGCCCATCCCGCCCGACGGGCGCGGGCGACGACGCTCCGGGGTGTGCGGATGGACAGGGACGAGATGCCGGCGGAGGACATGGCGGTTATGCGCGATCGGGCACGGGGTTGCGTGAGGGCACAAGCCCGGGGCAGCGGGCTACAGGCGCACCACCTGCAGGCCGGGCAGCGACGGTGCCTCGAAGGTTTCCTCGTCAAATGCCTTGTCGCCCTCAGGCTGGGCCAGGCCGGTGGCTTTCAGGCCGCGGAAATCGTACTGCGCGGGATCGGCCAGGTGCGAAGGCACCACGTTTTGCAACGCATGGAACATGTTGTCCAGGCGACCCGGGTGCTTGCGCTCCCATTCGCGCAGCATGGCTCCGACCTGCTTGCGTTGCAGGTTTTCCTGGCTGCCGCACAGCGTGCAGGGAATGATCGGGAACTGCCGGTGGGCGGCCCAGCGTTCGAGGTCGCGTTCGGCCACATAGGCCAGCGGCCGGATCACGAGGTGGCGGCCGTCGTCGCTCACGAGCTTGGGTGGCATGCCCTTGAGCTTGCCGCCAAAGAACATGTTCAGGAGCAGCGTCTGCAGGATGTCGTCACGGTGGTGGCCCAGCGCGATCTTGGTGGCGCCGAGTTCGTCGGCCACCCGGTACAGGATGCCCCGACGCAGGCGCGAGCACAGGCTGCACATCGTCTTGCCCTCGGGAATCTTGTCCTTGACGATGCTGTAGGTGTCCTGGTTCTCGATATGGAAGGGGATGCCCAGGCCGCGCAGGTAATTCGGCAGCACCTCGGCGGGAAAGCCCGGCTGCTTTTGATCGAGGTTGACGGCGATGAGTTCGAAGCGCACCGGGGCGCGTTGCTGCATCTTCAGCAGGATGTCCAGCAGGGTGTAACTATCCTTTCCGCCGGACAGGCACACCATCACCTTGTCGCCTTCCTCGATCATCTGGAAGTCGGCGATGGCCTGGCCCATGAGGCGGCACAGGCGCTTTTCGAGCTTGTGCGTCTCCCGCTCGATCTTCGCGGCGTTCACCCCGCGCGGGGCGGTGTCGGCGGAGGAGGGGGTTTCGGGGTCGACCCAGACGGCGCTCATGGCACGAATTGTCGCACCGCCGCCTTCGGCGTTCCTATCATGGGGCGATGGCCGCTGTCGACCCCTCTGACCCAGCCGCGCCCGGCCCGGGACCGGGACTGACATCGACCGAGGCAGCTGCCCGGCAGGCCCGTTGGGGGCCCAACCTGATCACCCACCAGGAGCGCCAGGGTCTCTGGCAGACCGTGGGCGCAGTGTTGGGCGAGCCGATGTTCCTGCTGCTGGTGGGTGCGGCGGGCTTGTACCTGCTTCTGGGCGATCTGGGCGAGGGCCTGCTGCTGGCGGCCTTTGCGGCGCTGAGCGTCGGCCTGGTGATCTGGCAATCGAGGCGCAGCGCCCGGGCCCTGGACGCCTTGCGCGAACTGGCTGCGCCGCAGGTGCGGGTGTGGCGGGACGGGCGTCGCTGCGTCATCGCCGCCCGCGACCTCGTGCCCGGTGATCTCATCGCGCTCGGTGAGGGCGAGCGGGTGGCCGCCGATGCCGTCCTGCGCGCGGCCCGCGGCCTGTCGGTGGACGAGTCGCTGCTCACCGGCGAGTCGGCGCCGGTCATCAAGCGCCCGCGGCCGCAGGCGTCGGACGCCTCCGGGTCCGAGGCTTGCGCCCAGGCGGCTGACGCGAACGCGGCCTGGTCTGTCCGCGCGGGCACCCTGATCGTGGCAGGCGAAGGCGTCGCCGAAGTGAGCGCGATTGGCGGATCGACCACGATGGGCCAGATCGGCGCATCGCTTGCCAGCATCGATGTGGCTCCCACGCCGCTGGAACTCCAGCTGCGGCGCCTGGTGCGCTGGCTCGCTTTGGGCGCGACCCTCGTCAGCAGCCTGCTGGTGCTGTGGTATGGCCTGTGGGCAGCCGACTGGATGCAGGGGTTGTTGGCGGGGATCGCCCTGGCCATGGCGCTCCTGCCCGAGGAGTTTCCGATGGCTCTGGCCGTTTTCCTTGCTTTGGGGGCCTGGCGGCTGGCACGCATGAAGGTTCTCGCGCGGCGGCCGGCGGTGGTGGAGGCGCTGGGTGCTATCTCGGTGCTGTGCGTCGACAAGACCGGCACTCTCACCGAAAACCAGATGCAGCTTCGATGTCTGGTGGCACTCGATGCATCAGGCCAGGTCCTGGCTCACGTGAAGTGGCACGCCGGCGGCCCCGAGCCCGGGCGCCAACTTCTCTCCGAGCCCGCGCATCGTCTGCTCGAGTTCGCGATGCTCGCGTCGCAGCGGGGCGGGGTCGAGCCGATGGATGCAGCCCTCCTGGCGCGCGGCGACGACACGCTGGCGGGCACCGAGCATCTGCATCCGCGCTGGCGGCTGGCGCAGGCCTATCCGCTCGTGCCCGAGCTGCTGGCGGTCACCCAGGACTGGGCGGCCGACGACGGGCTGCACCATGTGGCGGCCAAGGGCGCGCCGGAGGCCATCGCCGATCTGTGCCACCTGGGCCCGGACGCCCTCGCAGCGCTGCGGACACAGGCGCAGGCCTTGGCGGCCCGGGGCCTGCGCGTGCTGGCAGTGGCCCAAGGGCGCGGGCTGGCCGCGCCACCAGCGCAATCGCATGACTACGACTTCACGCTGCTCGGCCTGGTCGCGTTTGAGGACCCGCTGCGGCCCAGCGTGCCTTCGGCAGTCGCCCAGGCGCACCGGGCCGGTATCGCCGTGGTGATGATCACTGGCGATCATCCGGCCACCGCACTGGCCATCGCGGCGCAGGCTGGGATCGACACTGCAGCGGGCGTGCTCACCGGTGCCCAATTGCAGGCGATGGACGATGCCGCGCTTGCGCTGGCCGTGGGGCGTGTGCGCGTCTTTGCCCGGGTCACGCCGAACGACAAGCTGCGCCTCGTGCGTGCCTACCATGCCGGGGGCGCGGTGGTGGCCATGACCGGCGATGGTGTCAACGATGCCCCGGCCCTCAAGGCTGCCCATGTGGGCATTGCGATGGGGGTGCGCGGCACCGACGTCGCGCGCGAGGCGGCGGCCGTGGTGCTTCTGGACGAGGACTTCAGCCGGATCGTCGACGGCATTCGCGGCGGTCGGCGCATCGACGACAACCTGCGAAAGGTCATGACCTATATCGTGGCGATCCATGTCCCGATTGCGGGGCTGGCCTTGCTGCCGCTGCTCCTGGGGTTGCCGCCCCTGCTGCTTCCGGTGCATGTGGTCGTGACCGAAATGATCATCGACCCGGTGTGCGCCCTGGCCTTCGAGAAGGCGCCTGGGGCCCGCCACCTGATGGACCGACCGCCTCGTTCGCCGTCGTTGCCGCTGGTGGATCGCGTGCTGGTGCTGCGGGCGGCCTGGCAGGGCGCGGGCCTGCTGGCCGCCACCCTGGCCGCCTATGCGGTAGCCCTCGCGCACGGCTTCACCCCCGAGGAAGCCCGGGCCGTGGCCTTTGTCGGTCTGACAGCGGGCAACCTCAGCCTCGTCGCGCTCAATGCGGGGGCCGGGCTGCCGGCCGTCAGCCTCGTCTCGAGGGATTTCGCCGCCTTCTGGATGGTGGCGGCCCTGGCGCTGGGGTTGTTGGCCTTGGCGCTGGGGGCTGCGCCTGTTCGCGACCTGCTGCACTTGGCGATGCCGCCGCTTGGCGCGCTGGCCCTCATGGTCGCCGCCATTGCGGGGGTCACCGCCCTGGCCTGGGCCGCGCGCCCGCGTCTGGGCTGAAGCGCGCCGCCGCCTACCACTGCCCCGTCTGGACCCGGATCGCCACCTCGCAGTCGCTGAAGATCTCGAGCTTGGCGATCTGCACCCGCACCCCGATCACGCCAGGCAGTTGCATCAGGCGTGCTGCGAGTTTGCCGATCAGGCTCTCCAGCAGGTTGACATGTTCGGCAGTGCACTCGTCGATGATGATTGTGCGCACCTTGCGGTAGTCGAGCACATGCAGGATGTCGTCGTCGTGCGGCATCAGGGGCTGGGTGCCCAAGTTCAATTCGGCATCCACCCGGATCGGTTGCGGGGCGGTTTTTTCATGGTCCAGGATGCCCAGGTTGGCATCGAAGCGCAGCCCGGTGAGGGTGAGGATCTGGGTGCCGGCCTTGGTCATGGCGCTCACATCAGCGAGAAGTCACGCTCGAATTTCATCAGGTGCTGGCCACCGTCCACCAGCAAGGTCGTGCCGGTGATGGAGCGGTTGTCCAGCGCGAAGCGCACCGCCGCCACCACGTCGGCGGGGGTCGATGAACGCCCCAGGGGCGACAGCCGGTGCAGGGCCTGGAATTTTTCGTCCGACAGCAGGTGGCTCGTCAGGGTCAGCCCGGGCGCCACACCCACCACGCGCACCCGCGGCGCCAGGGCCAGGGCGAGCATGGTGGTGGCCGCCTCCAGCGCTGCTTTCGACAGCGTGTAGCTGAAGAAATCGGGGTTCTGGTTCCACAGTTTCTGATCGAGCAGATTGACCACGGCCCCTTCCCCGACGTCCTCAGGCGCAGCGCCTCCGGCCGTCGCCTGTCCGGCGCCTGCACCGCTGGTCTTTCCGCTGCGCGCCTGCAGATGGTCATGCAGGGCCTGCGCCAGCAGTACCGGCGCACCGGTGTTGGACGCCAGGTGGGCCTGCATCGTGGCGTACGTGAATGAGCCCGCCTCGTCATGTTCGAACAGCGACGCGCTATTGACCACGGCATCGAGCCGGCCCAGGGCCGCCACCGCCTGCGGCACCAGCGCCCGGGTGGCCGTTTCATCCGCCAGGTCGGCACCCAGGGCGACACATCGCGTGGCCGCATGGCCGGCAGCCCGGGCGGCGGATTCGCAGTCGCTCACGGTCGCCAGGGCTTCATCGCGGGAGCTGCGGTAATGCACCGCCACCTGCCAGCCCGACGCCGCCAGGGCCAGCGCCATCTCGCGTCCCAGGCGCCGCGCTGCGCCGGTCACCAGCACGGCGCGCGGCACGGCCACCCGGCTGGCAGACGGGGGTGGCGAGGGAGCAGTCGGGGGGGTGGAATTCATCGGGACGCTGGCAGCAACGACAATCGCGGGGTGACGACCGAAACAACCAGTGTAACGACCGCGCTGCAGTCCCTTCTGCGCAAGGCCATCGACCGCGGGGGCGGCTGGATTCCGTTTGACCGCTTCATGGCGCTCTCGCTCTACGCGCCCGGCCTGGGTTACTACGCCAACGAGGCCCGCAAATTCGGCGCGATGCCCGACTCCGGCAGCGATTTCGTGACGGCCCCCGAGATGACCCCGCTGTTCGGTCAGGCCTTGGCCACGGCCGTGGGCGACGCGCTGCAGGCCGCCGGCTGCGACGAGATCTGGGAATTCGGCGCGGGCTCCGGTGCGCTGGCCCACCAGCTGCTGCAGGCGCTGCCGGAACGGGTGACGCGCTACACCATCGTCGAGCTTTCCGCCTCGCTCAGGCAACGCCAGCAGGCTGCCCTGGCCGACTGGGGCGATCGCGTGCGCTGGGTCGACCAGCTGCCCGAGCGCCTGGCCGCCGTGGTGGTCGGCAACGAAGTGCTCGACGCGATGCCGGTGAAGCTGCTGGTGCGGCGCGCGGGCATCTGGCATGAGCGCGGCGTGCAGTGGCAGGCTGCTGCAGCCGCCGCGACGGCGAACGGCGGGGCGCTGGCCTGGGCCGACCGTCCGACCGATCTGCGCCCGCCGGTCGACATCGAAGGCGACCACGATTACCTCACCGAAATCCATCCCCAGGCTGAGGCCTTCATCCGAACCCTGGCCGATCGCCTCGAGCGCGGCGCGGCCTTCTTCGTCGACTACGGCTTTCCCGAGACGGAGTATTTCCATCCGCAGCGGCACATGGGCACCCTGATGTGCCACCGCGGCCACCAGGCCGACCCTGACCCGCTGTCTGATCCGGGCCTCAAGGACATCACCGCGCATGTGAATTTCACCGGCGTGGCCCTGGCCGGCCAGGCCGCGGGGCTGACGGTGCTGGGCTACACCAGCCAGGCGCGATTTCTCGTCAACTGCGGCCTGGGCGACAGCATGGCTGCGGCGTCCATGCCCGACGTGGTGGCCGCCCAGCGGCTCCTCGCCGAGCATGAAATGGGCGAGCTGTTCAAGGTCATCGGCTTTTCGGCCGGGGATTTTTGGGATGCAATCGGTTTCCGCGCGGGCGACCGCACCTCGAGCCTCTGAGCGATGATTCGCTGGATCCTCGTCATCTTCCTGGCCCTGGTGCTGATCAGCTGGTTCACGCCCTTGCTGCAGCGCCTGGGGTTCGGCAAGCTGCCCGGAGACTTGCGATTCAAGCTGTTCGGCCGTGAGTGGTTCATCCCTTTGACCACCACGATCATTTTGAGTTTCATCGCCAGCTTGATTGCCCACCTGCTGTGAGGAGCACGCCATGCGGGCCTGTGTCGATATCGGCGGGACCAAGGTGTCCGTCACTCTCAACGACGGTAGCATGGCCTTGCAGGCCCATCGGAGCGAGCCGACGGCCAAGTCCGGTTCGCCCGAGGTGGTGGCCCGGCAGGTGATCCGGATGGTGGATGCGGCCTGCGCCGAGATGGGCCTCGATCCCCAGTCGGTCACCACGGCGGGTGTGTGCGCGCCCGGGCCGTTCGTGCGGCAGGCCGATGGCACCCTGGCGCTGGCGACACCCAACCTGTGCGGCGGGCTGGCCGTGGCACCGCCGGCAGCCCAGGGGCGTGCTGCACCCAACGACTGGCGGTCGGTGCCGCTGGAGGGCCTGCTGCGGCAGCGTTTTTCCCGGCTTCGGATCGAGAACGACGGCATCGCCGCGCTGGAGGCCGAGCGTCGCTGGGGCGCGCTGCAGGGGGTTGAGGACTGCGCGTATGTGACCTGGAGCACCGGCGTGGGCAGCGGCCTGTGCGTGGGCGGGCGCGTGCTGCGGGGCAAGCACGGCAATGCCGGGCATTTCGGCCACAGCTTTGCCACCGACGATGAAGACGCGCGGTGTGGCTGCGGCAACCTGGGCGATCTGGAGGCCCTGGTGGGCGGGCTGTCGATCGAGCGCCGGTTCGGGCTGTCCGCCGGGGCGTTGATGACCCGGGCCGAGGCTGGCGACGCCCAGGCGCTGGTGCGGGTGGATGAACTGTGTCGGATCCTGGGGCGGGGGCTGTACAACCTGGTGGCGATGCTGGATCTTTCCCGCATCAGCCTGGGGGGCAGCGTGTTTCTGCACCATCCCATGTTGCTGCTGCCGCGGTTGCAGGCCCAGATCGGCGGGCGCCTGCCTTCCCTGACGACCGGATGTGCGCTGGTGACTGCGGGGTTGGGGGAGCGGGTCGGGGATTTCGCCGCGCTGGCCTTGCTGGACTGAGGCTCTGGGGCGGGTTCTTTGGCGTGACGACGCGCCGCGGCTGCGGTGGGGGCGAGGCGGCCTCATTGCGGAGGTCGCTGTGCGCCGCCACGCGCAAGCCTCAGTCAGCCCATTGAGCGAAACGCTTCCCGCGCCGCTTCGACGGTGGCCGCGATGTCCGCCTCGGTGTGCGCCGCGCTCACAAATCCCGCCTCGTACAAGGCTGGCGCGATGTACACCCCGCGATCGAGCAGGCCATGGAACAGGGCGTTGAACTTCTTGCCGTCGCTGGCCATCACCGCTTGGTAATGCTGCGGCAGCTGCGGCAGCAGGAAGAAGCCGAACATGCCGCCCTCGCAATCGGCGCTGAAGGGCACGCCTTCTGCCCGGGCTGCGGCGGACAGCCCGTCCACCAGGCTGCGCGTGCGTCTGGCCAGCGCGTCGAAAAAGCCCGGACGGCTGATCTCGGCCAGGGTGGCGAGGCCGCAGGCCGTGGCCACCGGATTGCCCGAGAGCGTGCCCGCCTGGTACACCGAGCCCAGGGGCGCCAGATGCTCCATGATCGCGCGCGGTCCGCCAAAGGCCGCCAGCGGCATGCCGCCGCCGATCACCTTGCCCATCACGGTCAGGTCGGGCTTGAAGCCGGGGATGAGGGAGGCATAGACACTCTGCGCCCCGCCCAGGGCCACGCGAAAGCCCGTCATCACCTCGTCGAACACCAGCAGCGCGCCGTGCTGTGTGCACAGCTCTCGGCAGCGCTTCATGAAGGGCACGCTGGCCCGCACGAAATTCATGTTGCCCGCGATCGCCTCGATCATCAGGCAGGCGATCTCGGAGCCATGCAGCGCAAAGGCCTCTTCGATCTGTGCGATGTTGTTGTATTCGAGCACCAGCGTGTGCTGCGCCACCTCGGGCGGCACGCCGGCGCTGGTCGGATTGCCAAACGTTGCCAGACCCGATCCGGCTTTCACCAGCAGCGCATCGGCATGCCCGTGGTAGCAGCCCTCGAACTTGATGATCTTCTTGCGGCCGGTGGCGCCACGGGCCAGGCGCAGCGTGCTCATGGCCGCCTCGGTGCCGGAGCTGACCAGGCGCACCATCTCGAGCGAGGGCACGAGCCGCACGATCGCCTCGGCCAGCTCGATTTCCCGCTCGGTGGGCGCGCCGTAGGACAGGCCCTCGGTGACGGCGCGCTGCACCGCCTCGATGACGGCCGGGTGGCCGTGGCCCAGGATCATCGGCCCCCAGGAGCCGATGTAGTCGATGTAGCGTTGGCCGTCCGCATCCCAGAAATAGGCGCCCTGCGCCTTCTGGACGAAGCGGGGCGTGCCGCCGACGGCGCGAAAGGCGCGCACAGGCGAGTTCACCCCGCCGGGAATCAGCGCCTTGGCGCGCTCGAACAGGACGGTGTTGCGATCAGGGGAAGTGCGGTCAGTGCTTGGTGTCATGGGCAGGCATGTCCAAGACCTGCAGGGTCTTGGCTTCTTCATCAGTCAGGGGTTCGGAATCCGGCGCCTCCGGCTGCGCCCAGAATAACCGGTCGGGCACCACATGCCCCATACCGGGCCGGAAACCGGCATCGAGCGCGTCGTCCAGGAACTCCAGCGCCTCGGCAAAGGCCGCCGTCAGGTCGGTGCCCTGGGCGATGAGGGCCGCCAGGGCCGCCGACAGCGTATCACCGGCGCCGGCGAACACGGCCTCGAAGCGCTCGAAACGCTGGCTCGCCAGCACGGACTGCGGCGAGGCCAGCACGTTGTCGATGAACTGGTCGGGCAGCGGCACCCCGGTCACTACCGTGTAAGGCACGCCCGCATCGGCCGCGGCCTTGGCGATGTCCCGCGCCGAGGGGCTGCGGTCGCCGCTCCAGTCGGGCAGCAGCCACCGCCACAGCGTGCTGTGGTTGCCCACCAGCACCGTCGTCTGCGGCAGCATCAGTTCGCGGAAGGCATCGAGATAGGCTTCGATCTGCGATTCCTCCCACCATGACAGGCCGGGCATGTAGGCCACCAGCGGCACATCGGCATAGTCGGCGGCGATTTCGGCGATCGTGCTGACCGCCTCGGGGCTGCCGACAAAGCCGACCTTGATCACCTGCACCGGCACATCCTCCAGGATCGCGCGCGCCTGCTCGGCAACCGCCTCCTCGTCGAAGGCGAAATGGTCAAATACCTCGGCCGTATCGCGGGCATAGGCGCCCGTGACCACTGGCAAGGCATGCCCCCCCACCGCCGCTACGGTCGCGATGTCAGCCGCCAGGCCGCCCGCCCCGCTGGGGTCGCTGGCATTGAAGGTCATGAGGCAGGCCGGACCCGACTCATCGCCCGCCGGTTCGCCTTCACCGGCCTCGGCCGGGGGGTCTTGCCCGTCATGGGTCGTGCGGTCGTCAATAATCGACATTCTCAGCGGCCTCCCGATGCCACGGTTGTGAACCATTCGGGTTCATGGGTCTGTTGAGATGAATACAATCGTTGCATTCTCTTGGAAGCGCCATTAAGCTGTGACTGAAGCAAAAACCTGGATGTGTCTGATCTGCGGGTGGATTTACGACGAATCCGCCGGCGCTCCCGATCATGGTATCGCCCCCGGCACCGCCTGGGCCGACGTTCCCATGAACTGGACCTGCCCCGAGTGCGGTGCCCGCAAGGAAGATTTTGAAATGGTCCAGATCTAAAGACCCGGACCGCGTTCGACACACGCTGCACGAACACGGCACCGGGCTGGCAAGCCTAGGGAGCCGCGTTCATGCACACAGCCGCCGATTCGCTGTCGGCCTCAGCGTCCGAACCGCTGAGGGTGTTGGTCATTGATGATTCCAACACCATCCGTCGCAGCGCCGAACTGTTCCTCAAGCAGGGCGGACATGAAGTCCTGCTGGCCGAAGATGGCTTCGACGCCCTGTCGAAGGTGCTCGACTATGAGCCGCACCTGATCTTCTGCGACATCCTGATGCCGCGCCTGGACGGCTACCAGACCTGCGCCATCATCAAGCGGCATGCGCGCTTCTCGGCAATTCCGGTCGTGATGCTGTCCTCGCGCGACGGCATCTTCGACAAGGCGCGCGGGCGCATGGTCGGCTCGCAGGAGCACCTGTCCAAGCCCTTCACCAAAGAACAGCTTCTCACCACCGTGCGGCATTTCGGCACCCCCTGCGCCGGAGCCCATTGAATGCCCATCACCAAGGTGCTGGTCGTGGAAGACTCCAAGACCGAACTGCTCTTTCTCGCTGACTTGCTCAACCGCCACGGCTACCAGGTGTCGACGGCCGAAAACGCCGAGCAGGCCTTCCGCAGCCTGGAGCGGGACCGTCCTGATCTCGTCCTCATGGATGTGGTTATGCCCGGCCAGAACGGATTTCAGCTCACCCGGACGATCACGCGGGATCCGCGCTACGCGGGAATCCCGGTCATCATCTGCAGCAGTAAGAATCAGGAGACCGACCGGGTCTGGGGCCTGCGCCAAGGCGCCCGCGCCTACCTCACCAAGCCGATCGATGCCCGCGAGCTGATCGCGCGCATCCAGGCCTTGGGCTGATCCGGACCGTCGGTTCCGTTGCCGCGCCATGCCCCGCCGCGACGCCTTGCGCAACCTGCAGGAGCGCCTGTCCGAGCGCATGCAGTCCAGCACCCATTCCGTCCGCCGCGCCCTCTGGCTGGCCGTCATCGCCCATGGCGGTGCCGCCCCGACCCCGCAGGCTGGCCGCTACCTCCTGCCGCTGGCCGAGGCAGGAGAAGTTTTTCCTTTTGTCACGCCCTCGCCGGTGCCGCACACCCGCCCCTGGTTCCTCGGCGTGGCCCACCTGCGTGGCGGCTTGTGGGGCGCAGTGGACCTTGCGGCCTACCTCGCCGAGGAGGCCGTGCACCAGACGCCGGACGCGCGCCCGCGTCTGCCGGTGACGGATGCCCGATGCGGGCTGTCGGTCGCTCGGTTGATCACGCTGCACCCGGACCTGGGCTCGGGGGCAGCCCTGCGCATCGACCGGCTGGTCGGCTTGCGTGCGCCCGATGCGTTCACGCCCGCCCCGCGTTCGAACGCGGGCGCAGCCTTCGGCCCGCGGTATGTCGATGCCCAGGGCCAGACCTGGCAATCGCTGGATCTCGTGGCCTTGTCCCGCGAGTCCCGCTTCCTGTCTCCAGCGCAGCCTGCACACCCGGCGGTCGGGGGGTGAGAGGCTGTCCGTCCGTCCGTCTTCCTCCATCTTCCGATCCTCATGCCTGCCATGCCTTTTGCTGCCGTCCTGAAACTGCTGCGGCCTGGCCGCCGGGCGGCGACCGCGTCGCGCCTATCGTCCACGGGCGATGCCGAGGGCGCCCAGGGGCCGTCGTCCGGGGCGGGCACCGCGGTGTCGTCGAGCCCGGCGCTGCAGGTAACCTCGCCGCGGGCGCAGAAGCTCGTGCTGGGGCTGCTCGGGCTGTCGCTGGTGGTGCTGGCGGCCAGCGCGGTGGGGGTGGTCCGGCAGTCCGACGAGGTCGCCCACCAGCTCACCGCGGTCGGCCAGTCGCTGATGCAGTCGCAGCGCCTGGCCAAGGCCTCGTCGCAGGCCCTGCTGGGCCGGTCCGAGGCGTTCCAGGCGTTGCGCGACGGAGCTGGCCAGCTGGCCCAGGCGATGCGGCAGTTGTCCGAGGGCGATCCGGCACTGGGCCTGAGCCCCGCCGGCAGCGCCTTGGCCGATCGCCTGCAGCCCCTGCGCCCCCTCGCGGAGCGCACCCACCGGCAGGCCGAGCTGATCCTCGCGCAGGAAGCCATCCTGATGCAGGCGGGTCGCGCGCTGCGCACCATCAACCGCCACAGCGCCGACCTGCTCGAGGCCGCCGAGACCGTTGCGGCACTGACCCGCCAGCCGGGGGCTGCATCGTCCCAGATCGCCTCGGCCCATCAGCTGGTCATGCTGACCCAGCGCATCGGCAAATCAGCCAGCGAGCTGCTCTCCGAAGAGGGCGTCAGCCCCGCCGCCGTGTTCCAGCTCGGCAAGGACCTCGCCACCTTCCACCAGCTGGGCCAGGGCCTGCTCGATGGCAGCCCGGAGCTGCGGCTGCCCGCCATCCGTGAGGCGGGGCACCGCGAGGCGCTGCAGTCCCTCATGCGCCAGCACGACGCGCTGCGTGCCGATGCCGACGCAGTCCTGGGGCAGCTGCAGGGACTGGTGCTGGCCCGTCAGGCCCAGGCGGCGATCGTGGCCGACAGCGAGCCGCTGCGGCAGGGATTGCAGGGCCTGCAGGATCACCTGTCGCCCCAGGCGGGCCTGGGCTGGGCCGGCTGGCTTCTGCTCGCCGGTTCGGGGCTTGCTGCGCTGCTCAGTGCCGCCGGATTGGTCCAGTTGCAACTGCGGGACAGCCGGTCGCGCCAGCGATGGGCCGATGCGCAACGCCTGGCGGCCGAGCGCGAGGAGCAGGAGGCGCGGCGCATCAACGACGCCAACCAGGCGGCTATCCTGCGCCTCATGGATGAACTGCGGGCGGTGTCCGAGGGCGACCTGACCCAGCAGGCGACCGTCACCGAAGACATCACCGGCGCGATCGCCGACTCGATCAACTACACCGTCGAGGAATTGCGCTCGCTGGTGGCCCGGGTCCAACAGGGCGCCGATCGCCTGTCGCATACCACCGTTCAGATGGAGGGGACCTCCACCGAGCTGCTGGCTGCCTCGGCCGAACAGGTGCGGGAGATCCGCGACACCGGCCGATCGGTGCTCGAGATGGTCGAGGGCATCCAGCAGGTGTCGGGCCGCGCGCAGCAAGTGGCGGAGGTGGCGCGCCAGTCGCGTACCGCGGCGGCCAGCGGTCTGTCGGCGGTGCAGGACGCGATGACCGCCATGCATGCCCTGCGGGATCAGATCCAGGAAACCGCCAAGCGCATCAAGCGACTGGGGGAGTCGTCGCAGGAGATTGGCGAGATCACCGAGCTGATCGCGGACATCACCGAGCAGACCCATGTGCTGGCGCTCAACGCCGCCATCCAGGCGGCCTCGGCGGGCGAGGCCGGTCGAGGTTTTTCAGTGGTGGCAGAGGAAGTACAGCGGTTGGCCGAGCGCTCGGCCGAGGCGACCCGCCAGATTGCGCAGCTGGTCAAGGGCATCCAGGGCGACACCCAGGAGGCAGTGGCCGCGATGGAGCGCTCCACCGCCGGGGTGGTCGACGGTGCGCGGCGGTCGGACACCGCCGGGACCGCGCTGGCCGAGATCGACCGGGTCTCGCGTCGCCTGGCAGAGCTGATCGAGGAGATCGCCCGGACCGCCGACCGGGAGGCCGAGGTGGCGCACCGGGTGGCGGGTAATATCGAGCACATCCTGGCGGTCACGGAGCAGACCGGCGAAGGCACCCGATCCACCGCAGCGCTGGTGCGCGAGCTGGCCCGAGTGGCCGACGAGCTGCGTCAGGCCGTGACCCGCTTCACGATTGCCTGAGACGCCTGCCTGCCGCCGCCCCATGTCACGCCCGATCGCCGCGCCCGTCCTGCACGATTCGATCACCTCCCTGCGCGAGGACCTCGGCCCGCTGGCCTGGGTGATGGAGGATGTGCGGCGCAGCCTGGCGGCGGCGATCGAAGCCCTGCGACCCGGCCCCGCCGAGGCCCGCCCTGCCCGGCCCGAGGAGGCCCTGCGCCTGTTGCGACAGGTGCGTGGCGCGCTCGAAATGGTCGGGCAACCTGCCATCGCCCGCACGGTCGAGGCGATGGCCCAGGTGGTGGCCCCGCGCCTTGCCGCGACGGCGCCGGATGCCCGGGCCGCCGATCCGGAGGCCCGGGCATCCACGGGTCCCACAGGCCCGGCCTGGCCGCCGTTGATGCTGCCGTGCCTGGAGCGGGCGGCATTTGCCGTGACCGAGTACCTCGACCTGCTGCTGCAGGGTCGGGCGGTGCATGCCGTGGCACTGTTTCCGCAGTACGAGGCGGTGAGGGCGCTGGGCGGTGGCGGCGGCACGGCCCATCCCTCTGACCTGTGGGAGCCACCCGTGGCGGTCGCCGAAGCCCTGGCGTCGGCGGATGCCGAGGCCGACCCCGAGGCCGGTCTGAGGGCCGGACCCGCCATCAAGGCCCCCAGTGCCCTTGACGGTCCGGCCGCGGCTGCGGCCGATCCCCAGGCCGTGCGCAGCCGCCTGGATGCCGCCGTCCTGCGGCTGGTGCGGACCGGCGACGCCGCCGCTGCGCGGGACTTGTCTGACACCTATGCGGGCCTGGCCGCCCAGGGCGGCGGCCTTGGGGCGGCATCGCTCTGGCCGTTGGCGGCGGCCTATTTCGAGGGCCTGGCCGCCGAGCCATCGCGGATCGACCGTGTCGCGCGGCGCGTGGCATCGCGCGTGTTGCTCGCCTTTGTTCAGGCCGATCCGCCCGGGCCCGACCCGGCCGGCCGTGCTGGCCGCATGCCCGATCCCCGCTTTTTCAGAGCGGTGCGGCGTGAGCTGCTGTTCGGCTGCGCGGCGGCGGGACCCGTCGAGCCGGAATGCCGGCCGTGGCTGGCCGCCGTGCGGCAGGCCTGGGGCCTGGTCGATCACCCGTCCCTCGACCACGCCAGTGCCCCGTTGGGGCGCTACGACCCGGCCCTGCTGACGGCCGTGCGCAAGCGGCTGGCGCACGCCCGCGAGGGCTGGTCCGAACTGGCGGCGGGCCACATCCGCCACCTGCGCAGCACGGTCGACCATTTCAATGAGCTGGCCCAGCGTCTGACCGCGCTGCACCTGCCCTTGGCATCGCTGGCCCGCGCGCTGGTGGAGGCGGCCGAGCAGGCGGAGGGCCCGCCATCGACCGCCTTGGCGATGGAAGTCGCCACCATCATCCTGTTCCTGGAGGCCCTGGCCCAGGCGTTCGACCCGACCGACCCGACCCTGGAGGTCCGTGCCCACCGATTGGCCGAGCGCTTGTCGCGGGTGCGGCGTGGCGCGCCGCCCGAGCCCCTCGAACCCTGGATCGAAACGCTGTATCGGCAGGCGAGCGATCGGCAGACCCTGGGCAGTGTGGTCGATGAGCTGCGCGTCGCGCTCGCCGGTCTGGAATCCGAGCTCGACACGTTCTTCCGCGACCGCACCCAGCTTGCGGCCCTGCAGGGCGTGCCCGGCCGGCTCACGCAGATGCGGGGCGTGTTGTCCGTGCTCGGGCTGGATCTGGCGGCCCGCGCCGCCCTGCGCATGCGCGACCAGATCCAGTCCCTCTGGGCGGCACCGGACCATCCCGATGCCAGCGCCTGGATCGAATCGCTGGGCCGCAACCTGAGTGCGCTGGGCTTCCTGATTGACATGCTGCACCACCAGCCGGCCCTGGCGCGCCAGCTGTTCGTGTTCGACGAGGAGCGCGGCGAATTGCAGCCGGTGATGGGCCGCAGCCTGTCGGTCCCTCCGCCGGTGCTGGTGCCCGGGCCAGCGCAGCCTGCGGTCGGATCTGTCGATGCCCCAGAGCCTGCTGGCGCAGCCGGACCGCCCGAACTCCTGGGCGTGTTCCTTGATGAGGCCGACGACGCCTCCCTGCGCTTGCAGGCCTTGCTGACAGGCGAGCCGGGCGGACCGGGCGAGGGCGCGTCCGAGGCGGAGGCGCTGGCCCATGCCCTCGCGGGCAGCGCGGCGACGGTCGGGTGTGCAGGCCTTTCGCAGCTGGCCCGCTCGCTCGAGCGGGCGCTCGGCGCGGTGCGCCATGCAGGCTTGCCGGGCGGGGCGATGACGCCCGACGCTGGCGCAGCATCCTGCCTACGCGAGGCTGGCGACCAGATCCGGCAGCTGTTGCACCAGTTTGCGGCTGGCTTCGTGCGCGAACCCGATCCGCGCCTGCTGCAGGCCCTGGACGCGCTGGCGCAACGGCTGGATCCCGACCCGGTTCCCGGCGGGACCCTGGCGCCTGCCGACCCGCCCGCCGATGGCCTGGCCGACGACGCCGACCGGTTCGATCCCGCCATCTTTGCCCTGTTCGAGGAGGAGGCCCTGGAGCTCCTGCCGCAGCTTGACGGGGTGCTGCGCCCGTGGCTGGCCGATCCGGCCCATCCGCACGCGCCGGCCTGGCGCGAGGCGGCGCTGCGCCTGATGCACACGCTCAAGGGGGGCGCCCGGCTGGCGGGCCTGATGCGCTGGGGCGAGGCACTCCATGCGGCCGAATCACGGCTGGCATCGTGGGACCTGGCCGTCCTGCCGGGGCCCGATACGCTGAACCCGCTCGACACCGTGGTGCGGCAGGTGGATGCGCTGCAGGACGCGTTCGAAGCCCTGCGCCTGGCGCGGTCGCCGACGGCCACCGGTGCACCGCTGAGCCCCGTCGCGGTTGCGGCATTGGACCTGTCCTCAGCGCCCCCTGCCCAGCCCGACCCGGAGGCTGGGCCCGACCTGGACCCAACCGAGGCCCCGACGGGCCTTCCGGCCAGCCCGGTGCTGGCCGATCGGGCCGCCGCTGGCGCGGGCAGCCGGGTTCGCGTGCGAGCCGACCTGCTGGACCGCCTCATGAACCAGACCGGCGAGGTGATGATCGCCGGCGCCCGCCTGGAGGCGGAGTGGCGCGGGCTGCGCGAGGGCGTGCACGACCTGGCCTCTAATGTCGAGCGCTTGCGGCTGCAGCTGCGCGAAGCCGAACTCCAGGCCGAGACGCAGATGCAGTCGCGCCAGTCGCGGGCCGCGCCGGGGCCGGAGTCGGCCGGGTTCGATCCGCTTGAACTCGACCGCTACACCCGCATGCAGGAGCTCACGCGCATGATGGCCGAGTCGGTCGACGACATCGCGACCGTCCAGCGCCAGCTTCAGCAGGCGGTGGAGGCGACCGGGGAGGACCTGGCCACCCAGGCACGACAGACGCGCGAGCTCCAGCGGGATCTGTTGCGAACCCGCATGGTGGCCTTCGAGACGGTCGCCGAGCGGCTGCACCGGGTGGTGCGCCAGGCGGCCCAGGACAGCGGAAAGACGGTTCGCCTCGAGCTGCGGGGCGACCATCTCGAGATCGACCGAGGCGTGCTCGACCGGTTGATGCCCGCGGTGGAGCACCTGCTGCGCAATGCGGTCGCCCACGGCATCGAGCTCCCCGACCCGCGACAGCAGGCCGGCAAGGCCGACAGCGGCCTCCTGCAGCTCACACTTGAGCAGTTAGGCAACGACATTGCGCTGCATTTGGCGGACGATGGTGCCGGCCTCGACCTGCCGCGCATCACCGAACTGGCGCGAGAGCGGGGCTGGCTTGCGGCCTCGGCGACTGCCTCGCCTGAAGAGGCGGCCGAGTTCATTTTCCGGCCAGGCCTGTCCACGGCCGATCACCTGAGCGCACTGTCGGGCCGTGGGGTCGGCCTCGACGTGGTGCGCGCCGAGGTCCAGGCACTGGGCGGACGGATCACGGTCGAGAGCACGCCGGGCGCAGGCACCTGCTTTCATCTGGTGGTGCCGCTGACGACGGCGGTCACCCATGTGGTGATGATGCGCTGCGGAACCCTGCAATTCGGGGTGCCATCCAGCCTCGTCGAGACCGTGCTGCGGGCCGAGGCACCGGCGCTGGCCGATGCCGCCGACCGGGGCGAGTGGCGGCAGGGGGACCAGGCGATGCCGTTCTACTGGGCGGGGGCCTTGCTGCGCGTGGCCCACCGCAGCGACGAGCCACCCAGCCGGCTGCGGCCGGTCGTGCTGCTGCAGAGTGCGGCCCAGCGGTTAGCGTTGCAGGTGGACGAGGTGCTCGGTCATCGGGAAGTGGTGGTGAAGCACCTGGGGGCCCAGCTGTCGCGTCTGCCCGGGCTGGCCGGGATCACCGTGGGGGCCTCGGGCGAGGTCGTACTCATCTACAACCCGGTGGCGCTCGCAGCGGTGTACGGAGAGGCCGCGCGTCAGTTCGCGGCGGCTGCATCGGCGCCCCTGGCTGGCCCCGCCGAGCCTGCGGCGCCCCTGGTGCTGGTGGTGGATGATTCCCTGACCGTTCGCCGCGTGACACAGCGCCTGCTGCAACGCGCCGGCTTCCAGGTGGCCCTGGCCTGCGACGGCCTGCAGGCCCTGGAGCGCCTGTCCCAGGCCGTGCCGGCGGTGATTCTCTCGGACATCGAGATGCCCCGGATGGACGGTTTCGAGCTCGTGCGGCACCTGCGGGCCGACCCGCGCTGGTCGGGCCTGCCGGTCATCTTCATCACCTCCCGCCTGGCCGCCAAGCACCGCGAACATGCGCAGGCGTTGGGTATCGAGGACTACCTGGGCAAGCCCTACGCCGAGGAAGACCTGCTGGCCCGCGTGCGGCGCCATGCCGCGTCCGCTCAGGCCTCGGACATTCAGTCCGCGTCTGCTCAGTCCGCGGCGGCCGGAGTCTTTTTGACCACGGCGTAGCGCCGCAGCGTGGTCTCACGGGCCACGCTGTGGTCCACCACCGGCATTGGGTAGTCGCGACCCAGCACCACACCGGCGGCCTGCAGCTCCAGCGGCGAGGCGGTCCAGGGCGCATGCAGGGCCTGGCGCGGCAGCCCCGCCAGTTGCGGCAGGTAACGCAGGATGAACTTGCCCTCCGGATCGAATTTCTCGCTCTGGCTCACCGGATTGAAGATCCGGAAGTAGGGCTGCGCATCGCAACCGGAGGAACTCGCCCACTGCCAGCCCCCGTTGTTGGCAGACAGGTCGAAGTCATTGAGCTGCCGCGCGAAATACGCTTCGCCCCAGCGCCAGTCCAGCCCCAGGTCTTTCGTGAGGAAGCTGGCCGTCACCATGCGCAGGCGGTTGTGCATGTAGCCGGTCTGATTGAGCTGGTGCATCGCCGCATCGACCAGCGGATAGCCGGTGCGGCCCTCGCACCAGGCCTCGAACAGGGCCTGCGCGTCTGGCCCCTGTTCCCAGGCGATCGCGTCATATTCGCGCCGAAAGCTGTGGCTCACCCCCTGCGCATCGACCACATGCGGGAAGTTGGCCAGCACCTGGAAATAAAAGTCGCGCCAGATCAATTCCGACAGCCAGGTCTGCGCGCCGGCGCTGCCCGCCTGGGCCCGGGCATGGGCCGCGCGCGCGAGCTCGCGGATCGACACGGTGCCAAAGCGCAGGTGCACGCTCAGGTAGCTGGGCCCGCGCACGGCCGGGAAATCCCGGGTGTCGTGGTAGTGGTCCATCCGGGCCAGGAAGTCCTGGAGCAAGGCCTGCCCGCCCCGCCAGCCCACCGGCAAGGGCAGCTGCGCCAGGTTGGTGGCCTCAAAGCCCAGATCGGCCAGGGTGGGCACGCCGGCGCGGTGGTCGGCCGGCCGGGGGGCCAGGGCGGCGGCCTGGCGTGCCACCGCAAACCCGCGCAGGTCAGCGTCATCCACCTTGGCCAGCCAGGCCTTCTTGTAGGGGGTGAACACCGCGTAGGGCCGGCCCATCTGGGTGAGGATCTCCCCGCGCTCGAAGACGCAGTGGTCCTTGCAGGTGTGCAGCGCAATGCCCCGGTCGGCCAGCGCGCCGCGCACCGCCGCATCGCGCGCCAGGGCCTGCGGTTCGTCATCATGGCTGGCAAACACCGCCTGCACGCCCAGGGCCTGGGCCAGCTGGGGGATCTCCTCCCGGGCCCAGGCATGGCGCACGATCAGGCCGGCGGCATCGGCCGGCGCCATCCCGGCGGCGCGGGCCATTTCGCGCAGCGCCTCATCGAGCTGCACCAGCGATTCGCGGATGAACTCCACCCGCCGGTCGCGTCGGGGCAGCGGGTCCAGGATGGCCCGGTCGAACACGAATACCGCATGCACCTGCCGGCAGGTGCGCAGGGCCTGGTGCAGGGCGGCGTTGTCCTCGGCGCGCAGGTCGCGGCGGAACCACATCAGGCCGGTGGGGTAGGTTTTGTCCGAGGGAGCCACAGTCATGGACGGGCAGGAAGCGTAAAATCACGATCATGCCCGCCGGTGAATCCCCCATCAATCTCACGCATCATTTCCTGATCGCGATGCCGGGGATGCAGGACGACACCTTTGCCCGCAGTGTGGTCTACCTGTGCGAGCACAGCGAACGCGGCGCCCTGGGCCTGATGATCAACAAGCCCAGCGACATCACCCTCAAGCACCTGTTCGAGAAGGTCGACCTCCCCCTGGAGCGTCCCGACCTGGCGGGCGCGCCCGTCTTCCAGGGCGGACCGGTGTCCACCGAACGCGGCTTCGTGCTGCACGAGGCGGTGTACGCCGGGGATGACCGGCCCGACGACAGCGTGTACGCCTCCACCATGGTCATTCCCGGAGGGCTGGAAATGACCACCTCCAAGGACGTGCTCGAGGCCCTGGCCACCGGGGCCGGCCCGCGCAAGGTGCTGGTGTCCCTGGGCTACTCCAGCTGGGGCGAGGGCCAGCTCGAGTCGGAGCTGGGTGAGAACAGCTGGCTGACCGTAGGCGCCGATCCGGCCGTGATCTTCGACACGCCCGTCGACCAGCGCTATGACAAGGCTCTGTCGCTGCTGGGCCTGCAGGCCTGGATGCTGTCTTCCGAAGCGGGGCATGCGTGAGCGAGTGCGGTCAGCCCTCCGTCACCCCCGCTGCCCCCAGTTCCGCCGTTCCGGCCCATTTCCAGTCCTTCCTGGCGTTTGATTTCGGCGCCCGCCGCACCGGCGTGGCTTCCGGCAACCGCCTGCTGGGCACCGCCACGCCGCTGCGCACCATCGTGGCCCACACCCGCGAGGACCGGCTTGCCGCGGCCCAGGCCCAGGTGCGCGAATGGCAGCCGCAGGCTCTGGTGGTGGGGGTCCCGTTCCATCCCGATGGGGCGAGCCACGACAATACCGCCCGCGCCCGCCGCTTCGCGCGCCAGCTGGGTGAGCGCTGCCGCCTGCCGGTGTACGAGGTGGACGAGCGATACAGCACCACCGAAGCCCTGGCTGACGGTGCGAAGGATGCCGATGGCGCCGCCGCCTGCATCATCCTGGAACAGTTCCTGAGGAGCCTCACATGAACACGCCTCCCACCGGTGCGGCCTCGGCCGCCGGCGCCCTGGTGCTCGATGCCGAAGCCCTGTACCGCGAGCTGCAACGGGCGGTGCAGCCGCTGGTGGCCGGTGGCGCGCGCCTGGTGGGCATTGCCTCTGGCGGCGCCTGGCTGGCCGAGCGGCTCCAGCAGGACCTGGGCCTGCCCGGCAAGGCCGGCGTGATCTCGTCGGCCATGCACCGCGACGACTTCTCCCGCCGCGGCATGGCCGGTGCGGGCCAGCAGACGCAGCTGCCCTTCGAGATCGACAACGCCCGCATCGTGCTGCTCGATGACGTGCTGTACACCGGCCGCACCATCCGCGCCGTCCTCAATGAGCTGTTTGACTACGGCCGGCCCGCCAGCGTGCATCTGGCCGTGCTGGTGGACCGGGGCGGCCGCGAGCTGCCGGTGCAGGCCGACATTGCCGCCGCCCGCGTGGCCCTGCCCGCCGGCCGGGCCCTGGCCCTGGCCCGCGACGCGCAGGGCCGACTGAGTT
>Ga0315900_10002895_pt1 | contig 25585 bp, 25 predicted proteins | sample LakEriMetagenome_FD_203521 | JGI IMG/M metagenome (GOLD analysis project Ga0315900, IMG submission 203521) | Freshwater fungal communities from buoy surface, Lake Erie, Ohio, United States - Buoy 12 MA114 | ecosystem: Environmental > Aquatic > Freshwater > Lake > Lake biofilm | place: USA: Lake...
TGAGCAAGACACTGTGTGGTAACGTTCGATCAGGAGCCGTTTGCAGTTTTCGGATCAGCCGAAGACAGTCGGCATGATACGGATTCTCGGCCACGTGGCTGCCGGCCATGAAAAGCATGCGCCGCGTCTGATGCATGACAAACTCGGTGGCCCACACAGCAGCATCGGAGCCGATCAGCGGATCGGCGTGATTCTCACTGATGGCATACAAGAGCGCAAGTTTTCTCGCTTGCTCATTGATTCGTCCCCACACCGTGGTTCCAACTGAATCGTTCCGGCCTTCAGCCTTGCGATACTCGGCTTCAGCTGCGAGACGGTGATCTCCGAGGATTGCAATTGCCTCTGCGGATTGCGGCACGATGTTTGGAATCGGATGCCAGGATTGGAGATTCCCATTTCCAGGCATCAATTCCTTCCACCATTTCGCCGTCGCGATCACTCGCTCAGGGATATCCATGACCTTTGCTTCTTGGCCCGCTCCTCGCGCACCACACTCCAAGATAATCATCCGAGCGAAAAACCCGTTGGTCAGCATCCGCTCAGAGAGTGCCTCGTAGTAATGGTTCGGAATCGCGGTGCCGAAGACCACCAGACTCGGTTGGTCAATCGCCCCCGGAGCTTCCTTGCCAGCCTTACGTCGCATCGGGTAAACCGAATTCGCGGTGGAATACATCGTGAGCAATGTTGACATGAGGTTTTCATGTCGTCCGTCTTTCGACTTGCTCATCGACTGAAGCATTCCATCGATCTCATCGGTCTGAAACAACATACTCGGCGAGAGATACAAAGCGTCCTGTATCCCTTCACCGCTGGAGAATCGCTCCCCAAGACAACCGGCTGCTCCGATCTCAAAGAGGATTCGCGTGTTGAGCTTCCGTGGCCAATCTTTACCTGCGGAGGAATGGGCGAGCCCAAGCAGATACAAATTGGTTCGGTTGTCACCCGGGTCTCGTACCTTACGGCCGGCCAGGAAGGCTTGCAGAGCAACAGCACCACAAAAAGCCATCACATGGTTTGGGTAAGGCGCGGTGGCCAAACAAAGATCCATTACCTCGGAGACAAACCCAGGGATGCGCAGCATCTCAAGCGGTACCGGTCCCGGATCCACGATCCCGTTTTTGACCGTTGGCTCGGCCAAAAACTCGTTGGGCTCGTGGAGGCAAATCACCGGCGGATTCAAAGGATCGCCACCGTAACCCTGTTGTCGTAACATCCGAGCTGCCATCTCAAAATCACCACCGAACTCAAGCCATGCGTAGACTGCAAACGGGCTGTACGCACGATTGGGTTCCAGCGGAGCGGCGTTACCACTGAAGACATAGAACGACTTATCCCTTAGCGACGCCGACCAGCCGTTGGTCTTTCCAGGTCGACGCCACAGTTCGTTCTCGCCACCTTTGACCAGCGTCCAGCCATGCTTGACCAGCAGTGCTCGAACGTCGCCACGGTTGTTGAAATCATCACCAGGTCGATTCTCAGGGACGAACTGCGAATCGACCGGTACCTCCGCTGCGGGCAAGTGCTCGTTAAGTGACCACGCCGTTTCCAAGAGTGTTTCTCGCTCCTGCGCAGTCAGCTCTGGAATCTCGGTCAGTGACCCTTGCTCGATCGTGTACCCAAGCGTTGGAGCACAGAGAAACAGTCCCCCTTCGCCACGAGTCTCGATCAAGGTCACGAGCGCTCCGTCACGAAAACCCATCGCTAGTTTCATGTTGCCGTTGATCGGCTCCGAGCAGCGATAGATGACGTGCTTACCACCGGACTGGCTCGTCTCGATGACAAGGCGAGCGAACAACTCCAGTGGGATCTGCTGTTTCCAAGCCTCGAAACGATCACCACCTCGGTCGAAGTCGAGCATCTCGAGGTTGCCACTGACTTGACCAGTGACGATGCAGATTGCATCTTCTGGTTTCGAAAACCATTCGACGATCTGTCGCTCTTGCGGGATTCGTAGCTGAAAGTTTTTCCAACCTGGAAGCCTTGGGCGCTTCTGCAATCGAACGGCCGGCAGGACCGACAAACCACTTGCGCGGTAAGCCAAAGCGGTTGGAAGCAAGAATGTGAAATCGGATGACATATTCAAAATGGAATCTCCTCGTCTGTAAACTCATTGGAAAAATGTTGGTCACACGGTTCGGGCATCGGCCCGATCTCGTAGTCAACGATCCGGTCGTACTCTTCCCCAGAGACACTTCGAACGACGATCGCGAGGGTTTGCGCAACGGCACCCCCTTCGATCCTCGCGAGTGCCTCGTCAGTGGTTGCAGGAACCGGATCGGGGGATCGCTGTTTCCACCAAGCCACGGCACGCTGCCGTGCGTAGCCTGAGTGTTCAAAGCAAACCCACTCGGATTTGTGGTTACGCCAGCCGATCATGTAATCGACTCGCATCGATCGCGGTGCATCGTCGCTGGCCCCACGTTTCAGGTGGCTGTAGTAATGTGTGTCGGTGACTTCGTAGCGCGTGTTGGTGACTTGGCCAGATAGGATCGGTGCTTGGGTCGCTTGGGCTTCGTGGTTCTGTTTCTCAGGTGGGGGAAAGGTAAAACCGCACTCCGGGCAATTCGCGTACCCCATCGCGATGAGTGCGTTGCATTTGGGACATTGCTTTGCCGGCGCTTCTCCAGTCGATTGGCTCCCTGCAGGTTTGATCCGCAGGCAATCGACCGGTCCGTGCCTTAGAACATTGCCACCAAAGTCGAGGACTAAACAGTTCTGTTTGCTTGGATGCAGCCTGAAGCCGCGACCGACAGCCTGGTAGAAAAGACCAGGGGAGGTTGTCGGACGTACCAATGCCACGCAATCGATGTTGGGAGCATCGAAGCCGGTGGTCAGCACGTTGACGTTGCACAGGTATTTCAATTGGCCGCTGCGGAATCGACAGAGCAATCGGTCTCGATCCTCCGAGGAGGTTTCACCAGTGACGAATCCGCACTGGATGCCGTGTTTGTCGCGAAGGGTATCGACGATGTGGTTGCCATGCCGAACACCGCTCGAGAAGATCAGCACGGCGTTGCGGTCGGCCGAGTACTCGACGATCTCGCGACACACGGATTCGACGAGAGACTCGCTATCCATGAGAGCTTCGACTTCGTCGGCTACGAATTCGCCAGCGCGAATGTGGAGCGAACCAAAGTCGATTTGCTCTTTGCCAGACTTGGAGATCAGCGGGCACAAAAACCCATCGCGGATCAGTTCCTTGATCCCAACCTCGTAACAGATCGTGTTGAGGATGTTCCCAGGGGCGCAGATCTCACCGTCCTTGAGTCGAAACGGAGTGGCTGTAAACCCAATGATGCGAAGGTGCGGGTTGACCTTCTTGGCATCGGCGAGGAATTGTTGGTACATTCCCTCTCCATCAGGACTGATGAGATGCGACTCATCGACAATGATCAAATCGAACCGATCGAGCTCACAGGCACGCTTATAGATCGATTGGATACCGGCGATGATGACCGCATTGTTGGTGTCGCGACGCTTCAGGCCTGCCGAGTAGATACCGAAATCCACCTCGGGGCAGACTGCGGTTAACTTGTCGGCAGACTGTTGCAACAGTTCTTTGACGTGGGCCAGCACTAGGACGCGACCTTGCCAGAGCGTGACCGCATCCTTACAAATCGTGGCCATGCATGGAGTTTTCCCCCCTGCGGTTGGAATGACCACGCAAGGATTGTCATCGCGATCACGCAGGTGGTTGTAAACCGCATCGACGGCCGCTTGTTGATAGGGACGAAGTTGCATGGTGTTACTCCCACTTCAGCATCGAAAAGCCATCTTCCAATCGGGACTCGAACGATCGATCCGGTTCCTCAATGCAATCGTTATCTAGGTCGATCCCCACTCGTCGATTGCGCCGCTTGCGCTGTGAACGAAGCAGCCGGCCACACTCGGGGCATTCACGTTTGTCGCTTGTGGCAACGACCCCGCAGTCGCCACAAGTCCGTTGGTCTAAACTCTCGTTCATCATCAAACTTCCGAACATTTCGAGATTCGAACAAAAACCATGCCGCCAGGGATCGGTTCGCGTTTCCAGGTGTCTAGGTGGATGATTTGGCTGTCGTCGTGATAGGCACTTCCGTGCCCGAGTGCATCAAGAAGACTCTTCAGAGAGTTATCGATATCCCGGCGACGACGGTCGGGTGGATACAGTTCGACGACGACTTCCAAGTCACCATCGAGTGGGCGAACGCCTCGCGCCGCGAGGATCGACACAACCTGTTGACGGAAGAGTCGACCCCCGCGGCTGATGAGCGTCCGTGCTCCCACCCGCCGCCAGTAATGATTCACTGACGGCGGATACGGCAGTTCGAATTCGATCACGAGGGACGTCTCCATTTCCTTAGTTCAAAATCAGGCTGAACTTGACTCTTCAAACCAGGTCTAGCTCGAGCAAAAGTAGCCGTATCATTCTTAGTCTCGCTGAGTTTCATCACCGTTTTTATTCCTTTAACACTTCAAACTTGGTGACCTGAAATCGCCCATACGTCGGCCGGAAATCTGCTATACCGATCAAGCGCCCTGCATCGCTAACTAATCCATGTAGTAAGCTGCTGGGCACATACTCAGGAAGATTTACCATCAAGACAAAAGTTGCGGTCCACCCGGCGCGTAATGCAGGCCGTACGCGAGTTACACCATTTCGCTGCACCTGCACACGGCAGCGATGCTCGTAGTCCCACTCAGTCAAGCCCAGGCTCGCAAGTGGCGTCAGGCTAACTACCGATGCCTTTACCAGGTCCATCGCACTCTTACGTGGCGACCGGGGATCTTGCCTATATTTCGCGGCGGCGATGATAGCTTGCCTCACGTATTCACCAGGGATACATAGTTCGCCATCCCTGTTGCGATAAACATAGGATTCGACATCATCAGTCTTTTTTATTAATGATCCCTTTGCGGCCTTCGCCTTGGCCTCGACAGCCTCGCAGTTCCAGCGGTGGAATAAGAGATCCGCATCGCCGCGGATTGTGAGTTCCACACGGTAAGGAATCGATTGTTCGATGCTGCCTGATGCCCCATTGGTGACCTCTGGTCCACGAGCTGTCGATAGATTGATTGTTCCGTTTGATGAAATCATATTTCTGCTCCATTTGTTTTTAGAAAAATGCCTTACCACGCCCCGTCAAACCTTGCCAAGCCATTGCTATTGCGGGCACAACTTGTCTTGCCGCGCCTAGGCCCACCTTGCCATGCATCACCTTGCCGTGTACTACCTCGCCACGAAATGGTCTGGTGCGATCAACGTCTCCAAGGAGGAGTAGTCGGAGAGGAGCCCTGAATTGGCTTCTCAACCGCTATCTCTCTCTTTGAAAAACCTCGGATCTCGTTTGTTACATCCCCCGAATCTTCGCGCTTGCGACACTTGACGTTGATCACCAGCGGCAAGTTATGCAGCTCGACCGAATCGCCCGGGGTGAGCACCCCAACGGCTCGGCAGATAGCCGACAACTCTGCTTGGGCAATCTTCACCGCAGTGGGATTGGTGTTTTGAAGATTGAGTCGGGACCAAAGGAATCGACCTTTGTATTCCCCTTCGAGAACCTGGAAGGTCAGCTGCAAGTAGCTGCCCGATCCGGACTTCGTCGGCTTGAGTTCCGACTCGGTGATCACGGCCAGGTACTTGCCTGCCGGGATCGCTTCCAAATTCGAGGACGGCTCGACTTGATTCGCGTTAAAGTTGTTGAGATTAGCCATGGTTCGTAGCTCCTTCTGGTGCAGAAACGGGGTTGGACAGTTCGTTGGATGTGCTGAGGATGCCGCCAACAATCGCATCCCAAGCCAATGGAATTTCAGGTTTGAGCCGGTACCGGTTCTTGGCCACGCACGAGGGACCGCCGACGGTTTTCAAGATGCGTTCGCCACCGGCTGCGCCCACTGGTGCAGCGATCGCTCGCTGGCGACCAAAGCCACTCTCTTCGGTGCGGGTCGTGAATCGTTTGGTGGCAAACAGAACCGCGTCGCACCATTCGGTGATGATGGCGCTGGCATGTTTATGCAGACGAGGTGAGTAGCGATCGTAGGCCGGCGCTTCGGGGTCCTCGAACTTCTCGACCTTGGCATGAGCGATCAGAAAGACCATCATGCCGCGATCGCGATGGAGATTTCCGAGCTTGTCGATCAATCGACGCCAGTAGTCCAAGGCGAGCGTGTAGCCCTTGCCGTACCCGCCACCAACCTTTTCGATCGTCGTTGCCGATTCGCGACGGCAGACCGCATCCCAAATCAGTCGCTCGAGCCAATCGAGCGAATCGATCGCGACGGTTTGGTAATCGTGCTGCTGGGTCTCTAACTCCGTGAGCGCCGCGACGACGTCTTCGAGGGATTTGGCCAGCGGGAACTTGTCGCAATCGATCTCACCTAGACCGTCTTCGGTTTGGATAAAGATCGGCTTGGGGGTGGTTGCCGCGAGGCTGCTTTTGCCAACCCCTTCGGTACCGTAGACCAAGATTCGCGGTGGCAGGTGGGATCGCCCACGCTGCACTTGCTGTAATAAACTCATCTGCTTTTTCCTTGCAAAATCGAACAACGAAATAAATGGGTCAGTGAAAGCAGCAAGCAGGTGGGCACAGGGAGTCCGGACGCTCTATCTGTTTGCCCACCGTGGCAAAGAGCGTCACGCCATCCCACCTGCTTGCCGCAGTGGATCAAATGAAGTCAAAGACACGGGGCTCTTCGTAGCCCGTGGGCCAAGAGTCATTGGCGATGCACGCATGCAAACGATCGATCGCTTGCTCGTTTTCTTTTTGGGCAAGGTTCAGAACCTCGCCCGAGAGTTGCCAGACGCCGCAGCGGTAAGGTTCTTTCTTCTCCACGGCGATCAGATGGACCGGAACGTAGATCCCAACGGCTTTCGATAGAACCGCTCGGTAGAAGGCCAATTGATGGGCGTAGCCATAGCGACGCGAGTCGGCTTCGAACCACGTCAGGTCGTCGCACGTTTTGAGGTCAACGATCCCTTGGACCGGTTCAAGCCAATCGATTCGAATCTGGCACGGGAGTCCACAGTACTCGGCACGAACAACACTCTCGGCGATTCCGTACTGCAGCAAATCGACAGCCGACTCGTGCATCGCGACCGATTCGTTCATCCGCTCGACAATTTCGAACTGAGAATCTGAGAGAACGGGTTTACCAACCGTGGCTGCCCATTCGCTCCAGGCTTTCGTCGTAGCGCCGAATGGTTGCCCGGTTCTGGCATTGATAGGACCGCCGATAGCGAAGTCTTCGCGGAATCGTTCGAGGCCTTCGAGAATCAGCACGTGGGCGGCTCGGCCGACCAAGTACGCGGGCGATTCTTCTTGGGTGCGTGGTTGGGTCTTCTTGCGGTAGTAGAGCTGGGGGCACTTGCGAAAGTCGGCCAGTTGGTGGCTGGAAAGATAGTGCTTCGCTTTGGCGTGATATTCTTCAGCTGATTCGTGAATCAGAAACGACATCGATGGGGACTGATGCATGGGCAAACTCCTGCGTTGTTGAACGTGGAAGCGTTGTGCCTCCATATAGTTATTTGCCGCTCGACCTCCAACTTCGCGCGCTTCGATCAAAAGACAGGTGAGTGCTCTGACCCTGTATTTTGCTCAATGTGTAGTCTCAGCCGTCTTTGTGACCCTGTAATGAGTCCCACGTGGGGTCATATGTGACTGACGTGACCCTGTAATGTGTCCAATGTGGGGTCATATATGACTGGCGTGACCCTGTAATTTGTCCCATATGACTTTTGAGACTACATATATGACCCTAGATACGTGACCCTGTATTTCCCGAACAATTGCCTCGCGATCGAAACACACCAGCGAGCCAATGGAGGAAATCACATGAGCACGACCAAGAGCAACCGACCAACCGAACGCAACATCGCCAAATGGATCTCGTCTCGAGCCCGACGCATGGGCTTTCGAGGTCACGACATCGAAGACGTCCAGCAGCAGATCATGTTGGTCCTGATGGATTTCCAGCTCGATGCTGAGAAAGCCAACGGCGCATCAAGCCAAACAGCCATTACTTCCGTGATCGATCGACAACTCCGATTCATGCGACGCACGCGATTGCGATACAGCGACCGGGTCTCCGGAAGCGAGAACCTGCCAAGCGATGTCGTGGATGGATCGTACGGTGTGGATTCACCCAAGCAGATCAACATGTCCGAGGACCTAGCGCTGGCACGATCGCAGCTTTCCCCTTTGGCACAGAGCATCTGTGATGCCCTTTCCGATGGCCAATCGATTAACAAGATCGCACGAACGATGGGGCTTAGCTGGCACACGATTCACAAGCATATTGATGCGATTCGCGAATGTTTCGCATCGTTCGGACTAAGCGACATGGCCACCTGAACCAACGAAACCAACAACCTTTCCAATGCGGTCGAAAGACTGCGAAAAGCGGCTGGACTTTCACCGGTAAGTGAGCCTCCTGTGTGCATCGGCATCTGGAGCTCACGAACCCGACGGACAACGAATACTTGGGTTTTTGAGAAAAAGCGAGATGACCAATGGATAGTCACGAATCGATCGCTCCGCTAGCGGTCAACGGCAAGGCGGCAGCGAAGATGCTCGGGGTTTCCGAGCGGATGTTTTGGGAGCTACGCAACCGCGGAGAAATCCCCCACATCAAGATCGGACGCCTGACGCGATTTGCGGTTTCAGACCTGAAGCAGTTCTTGGAACTCAAACGCTTGGAGACCGAAATAGACGAATCCAACGGGATCGATGAGCCACCAGATGAGGAATGAACTACCCCATCCAACTTGGAGAAACATTAGATGGCATCGATCACCACCGCCAATTCAGGCAGCAAACGAGCGCTCTTCTACGACGAGACAAAAACCCGCCGCACTGTGTATCTTGGCAGGGTTTCGGATAAAGAGTCTGAGACGATTCGGCGACGTATCGAAGGGATTCTGAGCTCGAAGATTCTCGGCAGTCCGATGGCCCAGGACGATGCGGCTTGGCTAGCCAAATCCCCGGCTCTGCGAGAAAAGCTCATCGCTGTGGGTTTGGTCGAACCAGAGCCGATTCCTGAGAAGGTAATTATCCCAACGCTCGATGCGTTCCTAGATGGTTACATCCAGCGCCACGGCAAGAGTCGCAAGCCAGCAACCGTCGCGGTATGGAAACAGGTGGTCGCGAACCTCAAAGAGTACATGCCCGAGGGAATCCGGATCAATCAGATCACAGCGGGGCATGCGAAAGAGTTTCACGAGAAGCTCAAAGCTAGAGGGATGGCCACGACGACGATCCACAAACGGATCCAATTCGCGAGGCAGTTCATGCACGACGCGGTCGATTGGAAGATCATCGAAGAGAACCCATTCCTTAAGGTAAGGACCCAAAAGAGCTCGGTGAAGGTCAACGAGTTTGTGCCTCGCGAAGTGGTCGACAAGCTGATGAAGAAGGCAAACCCAGTTTGGAAAGTGATACTGGGGTTGAGTCGCTACGGAGGGCTTCGGACGCCCTCGGAAACGCTGTCGCTACGCTGGGAGGACATCGATTGGGAAATGAACCGAATGAGTATTCCAGAGCCGAAGGTCGAACACCACGAGGGCCGAGGCATTCGCAGTTGCCCGATCTTTCCCGAGCTACGCCCGATCCTCGACGAAGCGTTTGAGATCTTCGGCGACAAGAGTGAGTTTGTGGTCGCGGCTCCCCAGTATCGAGCTGCCGCCAACACAGCGATGGGCTGGAAGAACTCGAACCTACGGACCGAAATGACGCGACTACTGCGCCGCGCCGGCGTCTCAGGTTGGCCACGCTTGTTCCATTCGATGCGGGCCAGCAGACAAACAGAACTGCAGCGTGAGTTCCCACTTCACGTGGTTTGCTCTTGGCTGGGCAATTCGCCACGGATCGCTCAGCAGAGCTACCTGCTGGTTACTGAGGATGACTTCGCTAAGGCGGCAGGGGCGATGCGTGCCTCCCATTCGTGCACCCCCCAAATGGGCGAGATCCCAATGGTGAAGTGCACTCCGCCCCACCAATTCAGTTGAAAAAATAGTTAGCGTTCTGATGCGTGGGTGGCACTTAATTCTCTCCTCGCAGCTTGAATCCGTTCTACTATTCGATACTAAAAGATTCGCCTCCAGCTCGTGAACCTAGCGAACGCCAGACCTCAAGGTCAATTGAGTCGGAGATTGGTTCAACATGACCGTCTCCAAAGAGAGTGTTGACACAATTTGAATGGTAGCTTCTGGCCGAAAACACTCCTATAGGTACGTTGGTCGCATCACCACAGTCCGCAACATTCGCATTCGGTCCGAGCACGTGATTGTAAAACGAATAAACTGCGGAATACCATTCGCGCGCATTCGTGCGAGACCACGTTGGGAAGTTCAAAGGGATTGTCGCACATCGGTCTGAAAGTCTATTGGGGTTTCCCATATCGACAAGAAGCTCCGTTGTCGGCAATCTCGCTACATCGACAAACGGCTTACCGTTTGGCACATAAGTAGAATTTGAAGAAGTCCCGATTCGTCTCTCAGAAAAAAAAGCTGTGCAGAAAAGACCGTCAACAATCTCGGCAGGAAGAACAGCAACATCTTCACGAAAGGGTCCACCCAATCTCGCTTTATCCCCAAGCAACAAACCGAGCTTTTGTTCATTCTGCATAGAACCAAGGACGCCAACACTTGCAACATAGGAATGGCCAAGGGGTGCGCGAGAGTCGGTTCCTTGTATTACAATTTTGCCGTTCACGTTCGGATCAGACGGACACTTCAAGATAGCAATTGACGCAGATTCAAAGTATTCTCGATTGTTCTCTTCTAAGGGCGAAACGCTCCAATCCACTGATCTTGCGACGGTTACTTCGTCCAGTTCGGCGAGAAGCCGTGTGAAAACACTATATGAACTTCCCAAACCGTCGCGTCCGATTTTTGAAGATACACCAATTGGGAACGTACGACTTACCGACTGAAAACTCTGCAATGCCGTACCAATTTGACGAATGTTTGACTGGCAATACAGTCTACGAGCTGCCTCGCGGGCGGCTTGAACGGCTGGCAAAGTCACGGAAAGCAAAACACCGATAATTGCGAAGACGACTAGTAATTCGGTCAAAGTGAACGCCCGTCTTTGAGCCATGCAGATTTTCATCTCCTTGAAACCGTCGCTTGAAAGTCTAGTTTCAAATCGCTCCCAGTATTTGGGGTGACGATAAGTGAGATTGTCGCGGTCTCATCATGGGGAACCTCTGAATCCGGTATATTGGATTGGGGGGAAAGTTGCAAGACCTTACTTTCGACGATGTTCGCTGTAATCATCGATGAATTGGTTATTTCGACGCTCTTGATCGTGTATCCGGTATGCGATGATGTAAGTCGCAACAAGGAAGGAACCACGTGACCATCTTTGACAAATATCCTTGGTGTTCGCGAACCAGAAAGGCTCCATTCAGCACGTATTCTTCCACGTACTTGAATTTTAAACGACTGTTTATTTAACTCTCCCGAACAACCGTATGCGAACGGCCCTGGCTCAAATCGCTCGGTATTGAGTCGGAAGGTAACCGGAAAATTCCATTGCTGGTTCTGTAACTGGACTCCAATGAATTCGGGCTCACCTACATCCGCTGTTAGTTCGCCAATTCCGGTCAGTATCGAGATCACATCCTTTCCCAAGAACGATTCGGTAGTGGATCGCACTATGATGTTTTGAGAGACTACAGCGTCGTCACCTCTGTTGATTTCGCCAAAGTCCACATCAATGGGGCCAAGAACTCGATATGCAGGACGGATTAGGCGAATGGTCGAAGGAGCGACGATGACTTGCTTATCTTCGCCAACTGCAATTTGGATTTCCAGAGTCTCCGCCATGCCATCCGCACGACCGTAAGCGATAAAGTGAGCAGAGAAGGTACTTCCTGGTTCGACCGACTTCGAACTGAGAGATTTTAGTACAAACGTTGAGCAGCAAGGTGATCCAGATACAAAATTCTCCATCGACAAGCTATTGGCACTCACGTTAGTAAGATGGGCAATGACTTCGGCATGCTCTCCTTCTGCAATCTCCTTCGGAAAATCAACTCTTTCGAGGGTGACTAATTTGGCTGACTCAATTATCGACTCGTTGCGATCAACAGCGAGAAGTCTCGTAAGTGTATGAGTGGACTCAATGTTTGAGTCCGAAGTTTTTTGTTGACAGCCGCCAAAAAATGAACACGTGAGCACTAACGCAAGTGGCGAAATTAAGGAACTTGCAGAGTCCATTGAACCCGACTTACCAGTCCGAGCTAAGGCTTGCGATCCCAAAAACAATAAAGCACCAACAATCAAAAAGCTCACGATGATTAAGGTCGTCCAATGATTGCCAGTAAAATTCGAATAGTCAGAATTGTGAATGATCCATACCCCGCTAAACGCGACGTCTCGAATATCGCGTTTTTCAACGACAATTGGCGCATGGAGCCGAGGATCGAGAACGGTCCAATTTGTTGCTGACGGAAAAACTACCACAAAGTGCCCCGGCAATCCTTTTGTTGACAGGTGTGCGATAAAAGGCTTATGCACGACTCCAAAAAGACTTTGCACGTCAGCTTTAATAGGTCGAACCCGGATAGATTGATCCGACACCATCTTTACAATTTCATCAATTGTATGCGACGACTTAGACGTATTGTGCTCCATGACGTAGTTTCGCACATTGATCGACTTGCCTGACGCAGCAACAAAAATCGCTGTTGCACTAACGCCGCAACTCGGGTTTGTCGACAGCTTACCCATTGACGGAATTGAATAGCCGCCATAGGACTTGCACAAATTGACGAGCGAACAAAGTGCGAAAGCAAGCAGTATTCTCATACCCCGACTCATGACTTTATCCTTTTTCTAATTGCAATTGCCAACACAACAATACAGGTGGTTGCGAAAACCAAAGCAACGATCGAAAACTGCCAATTCGACGGTTTGGAGAAAACTCCCAAAAGCGATGGTTTGGAAATGTCAGTGCGTCTTGCATGATTCGCCATTGACTCTATAGACACAATCGGATCGTTAGACTTACTTACCTCGTAGAATTGTTTATTGACATGATCGTTGACTTTGATGCCGGGCGGAAATTCAACATCCCAATCGATTCGTCCGTTGGAATCCAAGGAAATGTCGGAGAAACTGAGTTGGAGCTTTCCATCACCATTGGAGCCGGAAGTCAGTTCGACACAACTCTTTGGAATCCAAATACCGTCCACTAGCAAATTCTCGAATGTACGTTCAAAGTTGATGGAGAAATTGGCGTTTTTTACGGACGAGTTCAGTTTCGTAATCTGTAGTCCATTCGGCGACTCCAGAAAAGTAACGAATATCGAGGGATTCCCTGGCATTTTAATTTCCAGGGTTTTGGCAGATGAATTGATAGTAATTTCCTGCGGATTTAGCACAACATTAGTGTTTTGATACCAATCGATCCACATTGGCCAATATCGAGAGGTAAACAAGTTCCCTTGCTGCGCTATCTGGCCGTGTCCTTTGGCTTTTTCATCCGCGGGTAGCCAGAGTTCAGCAATATGTGAACCATGCCCATATATCGATTGAGAATGCGTCCCACTGAGAAAGGGCAAGTCGAACCGAAGCCCCTGTTCGGGGTTGAATTGCCACTTACCCAAATTCGAGTTCCCTTTTGCTTCCGGTGTGAAAACAGCGCTTCCCTCCAAATCCAGCTGAACGGAACAATTGATGGACTTGCTCTCACATTTGGACAAGTAGTCAAAAGCCAATAGGTCAAACGGATGCTGACCTCTGTCTTGTCCGATCAACAAGGCATTCGTGCGAAAGCACATCAGAAGCCCGATGAACACAATCGCGAATCGCAATCTCATAACGTTCCTCGTAAGTGAATGGGGACGATGCCGTCTGTCAGATCAACGCCGGAGGGCCCATCGGAATCTGGCTCCAATCAGAACGGCAAGATTGATTCAGTACGCGTTGCAAATAGAACCACCGCATGCTGGTGTGCCTGTTGTCGGAATCGGAGTCCATTCCCAACCTCCACCTGCCAACAAAACGCAGGTACCATTCAAAACATTCCCACAGCCGGAGCTTGCGAACGTAGATGAACAGTTGTTGTATCCTGGGTAGTATTGAATACCGCAGTTTGGATTGTTGTTTGAACTATCGCAGGTAGACGTAGTGGGACACGGATTTGGGTCTTGGCATGGGGCGCGATCAACACAAATCCACCATGGATATCCGCCATCAATCCGTTCGGTCTCACTTTGTTCAAGCAGTCGTACATTGCGAGATGACGCAAAGAGGCTTTCCCCGGCAACGGCCCAAAAAACACCAAGAGCGAACAGTGACATTCCAAAACCACTTGTAATCAGCCGAATTCGGTCACGCATGACGAATCTCCAAGCATGTGAAAGGTAAACATAAAGAAGGGCATTGACATCCCTCGAACCGTCGAATGTAAGGATCTGAAGACTGCAAGTCAAGTTTTTCAACGAGAATTCTTCCTCAAACAAGCAGTTGCAAAACGGACATGCAAATGCGTGCCACCCACGAATCGTTTCTCGACCGAACAAATGCCGGGATAGGCAGATGGCAATTAACGCCAATCGGGCCAGGACTTTGACTTCCGAAGAGCATACGAGCGTGTGATAGGCTTTTTAGGGATCCTCGTCTCACCGTCCCTGCACTTCAAAACATTTCTCCACTAGTTCGAATCCTACCGCCACCACGGGCGTGGATCTTGGCCAGACCGGGACATGCAAGACCCCAGTGTTTTGGCGACTCGCGCGACTCGAAAAACGACTCGATTGGGGGTGCGCGACGCGAAATACAACGCCGCAGGCGCCATGCACCGAGTTGCATGGGCGCTACAGAACTCCAAAGGAACTGGCCGGAAATGCGAAAAACCCTGGGAAAACCAGGGTTTTGCAGCGGAGAGGACAGGAACCGAACAACCTACAAATTCCCTGGGAAAAACGGGGGTTCCAAAATGAGGCGACGCAAAATCCGACGCGCGCTGCAAAACACTCCGTGCGCTGCCTGTTGCATGCGCGCGCTGCGGCTCTCTCTTGGACACTAAACCGTTTGCTCGCTCATCCACACATTACAGGGTCATTTACTCGTTAACGAGTAAACGGTTTACTCGCTCATTTACTCGCTCATCACTTTCCGAAGTTGATAGCCACCGGTCTTGCTCGGACCGATGAACTCGATCGCTCCCGTGCTTCGAAGGAAGTCGAGCTCACGCTTTGCGGTCGCTTGGCTGCATCCAAGCGAATCAGCAATCGCAGCTGTTCGAAGTCGCTTGCCACCGGCGAGCAGTTCCAAAATCCGATCGCGGCGACTTTGCCCTTCGTCCTCTACGGTCTGTGTTTTGGACTGGCTGCCGTCTTCAATGCGGATCCACTCGTTCAATCGATACCCCGGACCTCCGCTTCGTATCACATCGTCCTGATCGCAAATCAGTCCCAACTCCGCAGACAGGATTTTGCAGTTGCTGGTTCGGAAGTCACGGATCGCTCCCGAGACAACATTCTGGCCGACTACTCACACAAAGCGCCGAGTTCTCGCACACAGAAGTGCACAATTTTGTGGCGCGGAGCAGGGTGCCGAATCATGAAGTCCTTGACGTGTCGCTCCGCGCCATTCGTACCCAATCGTTGAATGATGCCAAGCCTATGCTGCGTACCGTGTAAGAACTCTTCGAGTGCAGCAGCTTTACCTGGGTTCGGACGGAGAAGAATATTAGTCATAGTCTCTCCTCCAACATTGGCCTCAGCCCCGATGAAGTCGAAGTATCTTGCTTCTTCAGAACCTTCCTTGACGATGTTGATCGTACGTCCCTTCGATCGATTCGCGTCCAATAGCTCTGGCGTCGTCCGTTCCACGCTGTTTAGCTTGTTTGAGTTTCGCAGTACTCCACTATTTGGGGCAAGTCCTAGTCACTTGGCACGATGAAGCCTCCCCATTTGGTTGCAAGGAGCTGCGCAATCCGACTCGCGGATTCGCGACACGTCGCATTTTTCGAATAGTCGAGGGTCAGTATCGCTCTTGGAACGCCCAGAGCATTCGTAGCCGCAGCTAGTTCCTCTGACGACAAAAAGGAAACATCATTTTCCTGTGTTCCTATTCCTCTCAAAAACACTCCGCCGTCGTTCTGTGGGAAGTGAGCTTGTAGCAATGATGGTTCCGCATCCTGCCAAACGCCAGAATTCTGAGATACGAACTCCCTAAGATCACTTACGTCGATCGATTTCGCAAAAACCACTGACAGGTTGTCCATGTTAGTGTCGTGCTCCGTGATACACGAACGCGTCCAACATTGCCCAGTCGGAGTCATCTATGACGCTTACGAGTGGGAACTGTGTCTGGTACTGATATGTCGTATCCACTGGTACGCGATGCTTCGAGAATAGTCCAACGAACTTCTGATTAGGATTTTGAATCAATGACGAATAGGCTCGAAGTTGATTGAACTTGCCAGGAGCTCCCTTAATACTTATTGCGATTTCCAGAATGACCGATCGTAGTTCAATATCGACTTCTCCAAGTTGCCCGCCGCCAGGGAAAAAAGTTTTCTCGTCGTACTGGACCAGTTGTTTTCGGTATCGCTGAGCAACGGTCCCTTGAAATTGATATGCAGCTCGCGATTCTGCTGCGCGATGGAGAGCCCCTGACGAATCTGCATGCACTCGACGAAGCATAGCTGCCCGTTCTGCTCGCGCGGCGAGCTCCTCGGGTGTCCTCGCTGCGACTCTTGCGAGCTGATCTGCGAACGCTGCACTACTTGGGGCTAGATCATCAACTTCAGAATTGAGCATTCCAATCCTAGCGGATCGAATCATTGCGATTGGTGCAACGATATCGCTACCAAACTCTGTCAGTTGGCCGAGTGAGCGTGCGCTTTCCTTGTTTAGTCCAAGGCCATGCTCACCAACATATTCTGCCCCTGTCGCAACAAAAGTGTTTTGATCGATGCCGGTAAACATGCTTCGAGTTCCAGCCTGCGTGTGGTCCAATCCGTGGACGACCATTACAAAGCTGCCGCCAACTGTTGGAACTAGCAGCACGACGCCTTCGGCTGCTTCGACTGCACCTGCAGCGGCTTCGATCGCTCCATTTACTCTCGTGGCGCCCTCAATCGCCCTTATTCCGTTTCTGAGCCTTCGGCTTATGGCAACTCGAACTCGTGAGTGAAGGGAAAGTAGGTCCTGTGCCTCAATGTAGGCATACTGGCTCACTAATCCCGCTGCATACAACTGATCAAGTTCACTCGAGGAAACTTTGCGTATTTGGTAATCAAGGCCTCCGGCATCCTTATGGGAATTCAAGATCTCTATTGACGGGCCTACATAAGGCTCCTCCAACCCACTCGGATCCGTCGCATAGCTAGGATGGTTGCCTACGTAGCGATACAGATTCGTATCGCCAGCATCAAAACTCTTCGGGTCTTTGGACTGCCAGCGGCCAATCGTCGAATCGAACACAGCAGATTTCCTGGGGACGGATTGGAAGATGGAGTTGCCGCAGATAGGAATGTAGCATGCATGCCGGTCCGCCGTCAAATGTTTTGCGTGGCTCCTTGGCGCGTACTGACTGCAACTGTCACTACGTCCGCGCACTGGCCGCAAAATGGCCATTTAGGCGGTCTGATCGTATACGACTCGAGCATCAATAGAGGAGCAAATCAGTGATCGACGCGTCAACACCTGCTCGCTGAACCGTCTGAGTGCGATGACAGGATAAACGTCGCTGCTAGCGCCGAGTTCTCGCACACAAAAGTGCACAATGTTGTGGCGCGGAGCAGGGCAACCTATTAACAAATTAATTCAAAGAAAACACCTCCCAAAACCGTGGTGAAACAAACAGCTAATACGCCCAATACGAGCTCGCGATTTGAACGGCGAGCATAGCCCAAAACTGGTGAATCTCTGCGAATACAGTATCGCAGTCCGATAAGATTAACGACGTGTGCAAGGTAGAATAGCACACGCATGACCGGAAGTTGCTGTTGGCCGACAACGAATGCGAAACGCAACATCGATCCAATAATCGTGATTACTATCGCCAAGCCAAGAATCAATCCGAAATCTTGGAATCGTCGAAATCCGTCTTCAAGGCCTATCATTGTTGCCTCCGAAGAACCTGTTTCCCCAGTAGATCGCGTTACTAATCACAAGCACGTCGACCGTTGACTCAAGCAGAAGACCTCCTAGAGCTTGTGATATTTGGGCTGCAGTGGATGCTATTGGTCGATTCACTAAAAACCGTCCACCTTGTTCAGCCAATTCAAAACCGCTTGTTCCGATACTCGTGTGGTATTGCCCGCCGAGTCTTTTCCAGAAATTTGCAAATCGCGGGATTATTGGTTTCAGCCCCCATTCTCCAGCGTCGATTGGTCCTGTCGTGAAGAAGTTATCCATAGAGGAATACGGACTCACGCGTCCCGTTCGAATGAATCGTCTAGCACTAGCCAACCACCCTTGTTCTGTGAGCCAAGGACCTGGGGCATGACCGGAGAGATAGACTCTACCCGAAGAGGATGTAAAAGGACGTGAATCGTCTTTTGCACCCTCAAAGTACGAGTACAGTTGAACCTGTTGTTTGTCCTTCGGGGCTTGTGACCGATAGGATGTATCGACAGGGCCACTTCTTACACCTGCCATTGCGACTAGCACTGTCGAAATCGCCGCTCCTTTGAGACGCGACGTTTCGCCATCCGCATAGGCTTCATACGCACCAAATCCCCATTGCCCAGCGAGTACACCACGACCTGTCCACTTGATCGTTTCTGTTCCGGCAGTTCGGACCGCAGCGGTTCCGCCAAGTGAAACGACATCAATAACATCACTTCCGAGGTTCAATGTAGACTCGATTACCTTTCCCTGAGAGATCGAGTCCGCCGAGCGAACGAGGGGAATCGCTTGCATGAATGCAACTGCGTCGTTGTGAGACTTCACTGATAGCGGAGAATCATGGATGGTTTCGAACGCTTGTTCCATACTCATGTTTCGTAATGGGGATGTACCCATAAGCTCCCAATGAGTGTTGGACCAAATCATCCAACTTGTTGTCGTTCGATCACGAAAAATCGCGACACGTTCATCTCCGGTTTCTGGATCAATGTATCGGTACGAGACAGTCAGATGTTTGTCGTCCGCCGACCCAAGATGTACACGCATTTCAGCGCCTGCCGCAATGAGTTTATCAATAAACGCTCTCGACAGTTTTTTTGGATCCCATTCCTCCAACCCACTCGGATCCGTCGCATAGCTAGGATGGTTGCCTACGAAGCGATACAGATTCGTATCCCCAGCATCGAAGCTCTTCGGGTCTTTGGACTGCCAGCGGCCAATCGTTGGATCGAACATAGCTGAGTTCCTGGGGACGGATTGGAGGATGGAGTTGCCGCAGATAGGAATGTAGCATGCATAACGGTTCGACGTCAAACATTTTGCGTTGCTCCTTAGCCGAGTAATGACTTGCTTAGTATGACAACTGTCTCCACGTCCGCGTACGGCCGCAAAATGGCCATTTAGGCGGTCAGATCGTATACGACTCGAGCATCAATAGAGGAGCAAATCAGTGATCGACGCGTCAACACCTGCTCGCTGAACCGTCTGAGTGCGATGACAGGATAAACGTCGCTGCTAGCGCCGAGTTCTCGCACACAAAAGTGCCGAATGTTGTGGCTCGGAGCAGCGCTTTTTTCCAGAATGTTCTGCAGCGCCGAAGCGAAGCGTGTCGCCGCCCTGCAGTTCAAACCATCTTGACAACGCAAGCCATCAACTCGCTTCGTGCTTCACACGTTGGAACATTCGTCGACATTCCGCCAAACTTGCGGCCATACTCCTTCGGTCACGTTCACTGTTCGGCGGTTTCAGAATCTCCAAGGCTCATTTCTAGGATGTGTAGGATTGGCGAAGCTAGAGGAAGTTGATTTCGAGCCCAATCTATTGCTGTTTCGCCACGCAAATTGACAGCATAAGGACTGGCTCCATATTGCAGAAGTAGCTTAATCATTCGCAAATCCAATTCGTCATCAACTTCAAATGCGTAACGATCGATCGAGCAGTCTACAGCAAGTTGTAGTGCAGTCTGCCCGAACTCATCAGCTGAGTTTGGGTCAACACCACTTTCGAGAAGCAACTTCAGTATGTCATATCCGGCGTGCTCATTGATAGCAAAAAGCAATGCTTTCTCGCGAACCGAAGAATCGATACTCTGATTCAGACATGATTTCACATCTGCCGAGTTCTGGGCCATAATTGCTTGAGTCAACCTATCCATCGTAAGACCCTATTTTGGCACTTGCGATCGCGGAATACCCTCACCAATGCTTAGGATGTTTCCGTATACGGTTTGGAACTGGTCTGCTGTGAAGGCGCATCCAGGGCAAAGTGGGTTTTCAGAGTAAAGCAAAATTTGCCCAGGCTTGCTCTTCCGACCAAAAAACTCAAGTAGCTTTGTTTCGGGATCGAAACAGTGCTCTCTGAGCGCACCTGACTTCGACGGTACAAGCATCCGAGCAAATAAGTTCTCACCCTCGACTGGCGCCGAAACGAGGCCAGCAGTCACCTTCTGGCCGCTAGAGCCCCGCACGATTGCTAGGGCACCACTTGATTGTTCCTCAACGGCAAAAGCGAAATTGCCGGTACTCGGAAAAACAGATTTCATTGAAGTAATTTCGGAATGCAAGACGGTCTCGGGAAGATTCCAAAGTCCGAATCTGCTGATTCCTTCTGCCAATGGGCTAACAGCTACACCCTTAGTGCCAATTGTCAGCGGTTCGACTCCACCTATCAACAACTGCGAAGCCTCAGGCGTTTCCAGCATAGCAACATTTAGATGTGCTTTGCCGCCTACATTTACTATCGCGGACTCAGCGGATTGAGCAACATTCCGAGAAGCAAGAAGCCTTCTAAAGGCCGTAGACGATATCTTTCCGCCCTTGGAAGCAGCTCCTACGCCAGATGGGCCAAGCATAATCGCTAGTTCAGCTTCGAAGTGAGCCCAGCTGCCATTCAATGTATCACTCGCGATCCCCATTTTCAGTCGGGATGCATGGTTAGTAGCATCATGGCAGGACATGCAAAAGCTCATGTGGCTGCCAAACTCGTCGCTGTATCTCGCGAGTCGTTGGTTGACGGCGTATGAGCCATTCTCAATGCTTCGTCCAAGTTCGATCAACTGAAGAGACTTGGAATCAAGGTATAGATCGGGCGCAACGGCCTCTCCCCTCTCTAATTGCCGTCCAAATGAAATCAAATCATTCGCATAAAACATCCGTTGTCCACTGGGAGCGTGCCAACCATCGTCACCGGGATTTCGCAATGAATGAATTGATGCTTTTTCAGGGGCTTGCAACCCACTAGGATCGGTCGCATAGCTCGGATGGTTGCCTACGTAGCGATACAGATTCGTATCCCCAGCATCGAAGCTCTTCGGGTCTTTGGACTGCCAGCGGCCAATCGTTGGATCGAACATAGCTGAGTTCCTGGGGACGGATTGGAGGATGGAGTTGCCGCAGATAGGAATGTAGCATGCATAACGGTTCGACGTCAAACATTTTGCGTTGCTCCTTAGCCGAGTAATGACTTGCTTAGTATGACAACTGTCTCCACGTCCGCGTACGGCCGCAAAATGGCCATTTAGGCGGTCAGATCAGACCAGAATGGAGCATGAAGTAACGAGTAAATCAGCCATCGAAGTATCGATCCCAGATCCTTGCGGACTCCAATCGCGAGTGCAGGATTAATCATGCTCATAGCGCCGAGTTCTCGCACACAAAAGCGCCGAATGTTGTGGCTCGGAGCAGTGCAGATAGCCACGTGTCTCGATAACGAAATGCGCAAGTCCGGCACCAGGGGCGTTGGAAGCTCGCGCAAAGTAATACGACTGAGGATGCTGGGTCGCGTCGTGCCCGACTGGCATCCTTGCCATCCCGCCCGTCTTCAGCTCGGCGTCCATGCACTCGCTACTTCAGTTCTATCATCTCTGGCCAACGCAACGTGCCCTAGCGATTCCAACCGGAAACGCTTCCAACCCAACTGGTTGACATCAACCGCCAATCCGCTTCAAGCCGGGGAATGCATCCTGCTAAAACCTTCCGTTGGCATCGTGCCAACGGTCTTCAGTTCAAACATCACCGACAACGCAACTCTTCATCAAGGTTCAGGCATCCAAGGTTGGAAGGTTCACTCACATCCTGGCCTTTGTTTCATCAATCGGTAAACAAAAAGTACCATCCGATCCCAAAAACTCGGATCTCGCGCATTGACGTAAAGTCCTCTGATCGACACACGTCCTTCATTATCAAAAGGATCGATTGCCGGAATTGCATTCTTTGCAATTTCTCCAACAGCGATTGATCGAAACTTTATCTTCGCGAAGTCGAAGTTTCGCCAGAATGCCTCAGACGTGACTTCAGAGTTCCTATCGTTTTCTCCATAACTCCGAATTCTGTAACGCTCCCAGAACATCTCAGAACAAACAGGATCGAATAGGACACCGATAGGCTCTCCTTGTTTTTCGATCAGCCAACCACCCGCCCTGCCGTAGTCCGTGTTCCATATTTCGAGAAGTCTACGATAGTTTCGAATCACTGTCGGTACCTATCCAACTCAGATTGGATGAAATCGTAGTAGTTCCTACCAGCCACACTGCCCGCCCAGTAACCAGCGAAACTACCAATCAGCCCCCCAAAAAAACCACAGACAGGAACAGTGATCAGTTCTTCAGGAATCGCTACCTGAGGACCAAGCTGCCCTGCGATCCCGGCACCTGCGGCGCCCGTCCCAGCACCGATCACTCCACCAGCCCATGCACCTGTCCAACCACCCGCAATCCGCGCGGCGTCGCCAGCTTTATCCTCCGCCATGAAGAAAGATGCGGTATCCATCGCTACCGCACCGACAAACAGCACTTTACCTGTACCATTCAAAACTCGATGCAGTCGAATCGCGCTTTGCGAGTAGACCGCCTCTTTTGGTACATCTCCCTTAATAAGCACTTCACCCTCATTCCCTTGATTATTCTTCCAGATCTCAAATCGTTCACGCAAGTGTTCGTTCCGTGACAAGAATTCCTTCGACGCTTTAACGATGTCTTCATGTGTCAATAACTGCCCGTCCTCCAACTTGCTAATGTCCTCCCACACAGGTGTCCCTCGAATCTTTGGAGCACCATTACGCAACGTGCTCGCACGGGAATATGGGCTTTGTCCACCCAGATGTTGATTAAGAACATGTTCGACCGGGTGTAGTTCAATCGAAGGGCCTGTTGACTTGATCCCATTTTTAACAACTTCAGAGGCGTATGGTGGTCCGTCACCACCAACCTTACGAACTACATATTTTGCCTGATCTGGATTGGAAGCAAAGATATTGAAGATGTGCCATTGTTCACCGGGCTTCTTAATTCCTTCCTCGAACAACCCACTTGGGTCTGTCGCCATCGTAGGATGATTCCCCACGTAGCGATACAGGTTCGTATCCCCAGCATCGAAGCTTTTGGGGTCTTTCGTCTGCCAGCGGCCAATCGTTGGGTCGAACACGGTAGCGTTCCTTGCATTTAGGACATTACGTAAAATCAGTATACGCGCTGAACACGTCGTCGTGTTCTTGCTGAATCGTTGATTGATACCTATTTCGTAATATCCGCTGTAGATTCATGACTGCGGCACTGCTGCAAGGACTCGAATCAGGACCGTTCAACTGTGAGGACAATTCTCTCTCAAGGTGCTCAACTTCAGCGAGCATCGAACGTGAAGGGGTGGCACCGAGCACTCGAAAAAGCTCACGTGAGGAATTCGTGAGTGCGTACGCCATCGAAAACTGTGCAACATGAGGGGCTATTGTCTTGGCAAGATAATCCGCCTCGAGTGCCTCGTCGAAACGAAATTGCTCTTGTAGGCAATGGGATCGCTCTTTCGCAAAACAAGCAAAAAGTTCCTTGCGACTGAGGGGTCTAAGGAAGCCAAAAGTACTTTCATCCTCTGCAGTCACTATCCTACGGAAATGGCGATAGTATTCGTGAGTGCGTTTGTCAAAACCCCTGCCGGCCGCCTCAAAGCAAAAGCCGTTCTGGCTGTTCCACACACAGTAGTAGTGTTCCCATGTGTGGGCGAGCTCAACCGGATGGCCGATTCGTTGAGCGAGCGCAGCGTAGAGCACCGGTAACGATACGCATGTTCCACCAAAGCCAGTGAGTACGCCAGTCAAAAAGAGATTTCGGGAATCGATTGCGTTGTACTCTCCCTCTGCGAAAGTCGTGTTGTAATGGACACGTACCGCCTCTTGGACAAATTGAACCATCGCGATGGCCCTGTAGACATCTTCCGAATGATCAAAACACTCAGGGTCCTCCCGAAAATGATGGTGATTCCGTTCTGTGAATTCGAGCAATTGACAGGACCATTCGGACACCAAGTCTAGGCATTCAAGATAGAGATGGTCGATACTTTCGTTGAGACCAAGGGAGCAGCGCAAGTTCACTGCTGCAAGGTCATGTGCACTACAGACATCGTTCGTAGACGTAGTAAAGCAGCTGAACCATTGGCCCCATACAGATAAATTGCGTCCTGCGGTCACCATCGAGAAAGCTCCCCATTGGTCCAAAGTAATTTCTGAGTTCCATCATCGACATGCAACCAACCAACCAACCTCAAGTCCCCCAGTAGCCGAATTTCTCAACGCGACCTTCTCGTTCGACGCGCGTTGGTTTTTCCGGAAAGAAGGACAGGAGCACTCGCCGAATATGAAATTGCGCCGTGAAATGCAGTCGCCTTTGAAACCGTTAGACATTGAGTTCGTCCCTTGCGACTTTCAGGACGAATTCTTCGAGACTTCCAGCCACGGTTTTGCCGTCAATGCCGGAACCGTAAGCGATGACATCGCAACCGTCCTCGTTGCACTTTGAAGCGTCGATGTAGTACGCCACACCACATCCATCATCTGAAATCGGAATCAACGATTCGGGAAGCATCCCGTTGACCGATTTTCTCAATCTCTGTGTTGCTTGAACGATTTGTCGCCACATCGGTGCCCCATCATCGTCGTCCGCAAAGATTCCTGCGATCTCGAATCCCGTTCTCATCGCCGCGCCATACTCCTTAAGGAACGCCCGATACTCCGACGGAAACTGCAAAGACAGCTTGCTCTCCGCGTCGTCAATCATTTCGTCCGATGCAGGTCCCGCAACGGTTGCTCTGTTCATTACGTTTTTGAATTCTGCTGAGCTCGTTATTTACCTTCCAAGTTGTCGCAACAGATCGTCGGAGATTTGACCAGAGTTAATCAAGTCATCAAGACGCTGCTGCCAATACGTTTGTGATAGGCGCGTACTGACCGCAACTGTCTCCACGTCTGCGCACTGGCCGCAAAATGGCCATTTGCGCGGTCAGATCGTATACGACTCAAGCATCAACAGAGAAGCAAATCAGTGATCGATGCGTCAACACCTGCTCGCTGAACCGTCGGAGTGCGATGGCAGGATAAGTTTTGCTGCTAGTGCCGAGTTCTCGCACGCAAAAGTGCAGAATGTTGTGACTCGGAGCAGGGCATTTCTCCTTCGGTCGCGGCTTCAGATCAACTTTCGGCAGGAACACCAACCGCACACTTCGACATGATCCACGCACTTACTGCATCTATT
>Ga0315900_10002901_pt1 | contig 25542 bp, 23 predicted proteins | sample LakEriMetagenome_FD_203521 | JGI IMG/M metagenome (GOLD analysis project Ga0315900, IMG submission 203521) | Freshwater fungal communities from buoy surface, Lake Erie, Ohio, United States - Buoy 12 MA114 | ecosystem: Environmental > Aquatic > Freshwater > Lake > Lake biofilm | place: USA: Lake...
GGCAGCCGCCCGCGCAACGCCTCACCCAGATTATGGCGGAAGGCTGCGATGGCATCGGCCAATTCATCCGCCCCTGATTGCAGGGTCCAGGCGGCCTCACCGGTATTGCCCGAATCCTGGGTCAGCGCTTCCATCCTGTTGGCGACATCAGCCGCGTTCTCCGCCGCCCCCATGATAGCGCGGGAAATTTCGGCGGTGGTCGCCGATTGCTCCTCAACCGCCGCCGCGACCGAAGTTGCCACCGCATCAAGATCGGTGACGGCTGAACCGATACCGTCCATGGCGGCCAAAGCCCGGCTTGCCGCCGCCTGCATGGCGGCGATGCGCCCGGCAATTTCCTCGGTGCTTTGCGCGGTGCGCTTGGCAAGGTTCTTCACCTCACCCGCCACCACGGTAAAGCCCTTGCCCGCGGCACCCGCGCGCGCCGCTTCAATCGTGGCGTTCAGCGCCAGCAGATTGGTCTGCCCCGCAATTTCCGCGATCAGGCGAGAGACTTGGCCGATTTCATCCACGCTGCTGGTGAGTTCCGAGAAAATACGCCGCGCCTCATCCGTGCGTTGCATCACGCCACGCGTCGCTTCCCCGGCGCGGGACATTTGCTGCGCGATTTCCCCGGCGGCACCCGCGAGTTCATCCGCCCCGCGAGAGGCTTCCTGCGCGCTGGTGCGGCCAGAAGCCGCGGCACTGGCCGAAGCTTCCGCCGCGCGCGCGCCACCTTCGGCGGCTTCCGTCATGGCGGCGCAATTGCGGCGCAGCATGGCAACGCGGCGGTCCAGATCTTCAAGCGCGGCAGAGGTTTCCGCTTCAACAGAGGTAGCCAGATCGGCCAAGGCGTCATCAGATGGCGGGGCAATCGGGGGCGCCATGACCAAGGGGGCAGGTGCGGGTCGCTGCCGCAAAGCCTCGGCCGCCATCAGGATCTGGCGCCAAGGGCCATCGGCCATGCTCACGGCAAAGGGGGCCACGGATTCCCCCCCGGCCAGGCGGGTCAGCTTGGCGGCAAACCCCATCAACATGCTGCGTTGACGCCAAAGCGCCCAGCAGCCAAGCAAAAGACAGATCAGAAAGCCTGCGGCAAGGCCCATGAAAAAACCCGCAGCCTGACCAGCAGCGGCATCCTGCCCCGCCGCGGCCAGGCTGGGCTCCGCAAGCAGGATCATCACGGCAAGGGCTGGGGGGCGAAGTTCAGCTTTCATGGCGTATCCTGGAATCCGAAGCCCATAATGGCGGCATTTCGCTACGAGCCGGTTAAGGCCCGTGCGGCTTGAGTATTTTCAAGCCAAGTGGGATCACTTGGCCGTTCAAAAAATACGATCAAACAGAGGTTTAATGTGAATCCCGTGAGTGCATGTGAACGGGAACCACACTAAACATGGCGAAGCTTTTAGGAATTGACGTATGGCTCATCGTATCGCCGTCATTGGCGCACCATCCCTGATCGGGCGCGAAATCCTCCGCTGCCTGGCTGAAACCAGCCTGGCGGGGGCTGAGGTGGTGGCATTGGCCCCCGGCCGCGCGGCGGGGGCGGAAATTTCCTGGGGCGAGAAAGGCGTGCTCAAGACGCGCGATGTGGCGCGGTTTGATTTTGCGGGCACGACGCTGGCAATTTTCGCCTGTGACGCAAAGCTTGCTGCCGTTGAAGTCCCGCGCGCGGCGGCTGCGGGTGCGATGGCAATAGACCTTTCCGGGCATTTTCACCTGGAACCCGATGTGCCCTTGGTCGTGGCTGGCGTGAATGACCATGCCCTGGCCAAGGCACAGAAAAGGCGGATCATCGCCTGCCCACTGCCCGTAAGCCTGATCCTGGCGATGGTCCTGAAGCCGCTGCATGAAGCCGCTGGCGTGCAGCGCGTGGTGGCGGCAACCTATCAGCCTGCCTCCGGCGTGGGGAAGGAAGGCATTGATGAGCTCTGGTCCCAAACACGCGGCATTTTTGTGAATGACAATCCGGAAGCGCAATTCTTCACCAAGCAGATCGCCTTCAATGTCATTCCGCATATTGATCGCTTCATGGCCGATGGCGCGACGCGGGAAGAATGGGCAATGGGCGTTGAAATCCGCAAACTCCTCGGCCCCGATATCCAGGTGGCTGCAAGCTGCGTACGTGTGCCAGTGATGCTTGGGCTTGGCATGGCGCTGAACATTGCCTTTGACCGCCCCATCAATGAACGCGACGCGCGCGACGTGCTGCGTAAGGCGCCAGGCTTAAGCCTGCTCGATCGGCGGGATGATGGCGGCTATGCCAGCCCCGCCGAAATTGTGGGGGAAGATATGGTCTATGTATCCCGCATCAGGCGCGATCCGACGCTGGCGCAAGGGCTTTCGCTATGGGCCGTTGGCGATGATGTGCGGCTTGGCGCGGCGCTGAATGCGGCACGGATTGCGGAAGCGGTGGCGCGGGGCTAGGAAATTCAAGAAGAAATTCCTTGACAAAATAGGAAAAAACTGCCATAACGCGGGGCCCAGCTGAGGTCCTGCCCATGCCCCCAACCACCCCCGCCACCCCAGGAGAGATCACGGTAAGCGCCCCGATGGGACGCCCCATCATGTTGGAATTGATCTCTATCCTGCGCCTTCCCTTGCGCATATTGTTGACCGGCGTGGCTATTGCCGCCGTGCTTGGGGCTGGCGTGGCATTCGGCCTGCCGGGACCAGAGGCGCTGTTCGCCGCCTTCGCTGCGCCCGGTGCAACTGGCTTGCCGGCTTTGATTGGTATGATGATTTTCCTTGTCGGCATAGGCTTCGCCGCCTTCCTTTGGTGGCTCGCGGCGCGGAGCTTCGCACTGGTGGCCAACCCCGCCATCGGGCAGGAACGGCTGGCTGGTCTGCGCGACCTACCGCTTGCCCTGCCGGAAGGCACGGTGCGCGCCTTGCTCGCGCTAATAGTTGGCGTGATCGGCCTGCCGCTTTTGCTCTTTTCCAAGACGCTCGGGCTCACGGATGCGATTGCCGGCTATGTGAATGGCATCGTCACCGGCGTTTTCGGCTTTTATTTCGGCACCCGCAGCACCGGGGCGGATGCGCAGATCGCCCGCCGCGCGACCGAGCAATTGGCGGAGCGTGAACGCGCCACAGGCGTGCTCACCGCCGAAGCCGAAGCTTTGCGGCAAAAGGCCGAAGCTGCTGCGCGCGATGCTGCCCTGCCCGGCCAGATTGAGGCCACACGCGGCAGCCTTGCGCGCCATATCGAAGTGGCCGGCCTGGTCCTGGATGAATTCGCCCCAATTTTGCCGAAGGGCATGATCCCGGAAGGGACAGCGCAGGCACTTGGCAAGGCGCGCGACGCGGCCGCTGCCTTGCAAGGGCAGCAGAGCGGCCCCGGCGCTGAGGGCGCATTGAAGACTGCAACCGATGCCCTGGCGGGATTGATCGGCGCGCAGCCCCTGGCACCGCTGCTGCGTAGCGCGGCTTCCCTGCTGCCGGCTGGCACGGCGCTGGGGCCGATTGGGACGGTAGCGACCGTAATTGGCCTTGGCTGGCACTTCGGCGCGGCGGAATATCAGCGCTGGAGGGCACGCGTATTGGCCGCACCCTTCGCTCCACAGCTTTTCGATGCGGGCTTGATCACGCCAAGCTCCGCCGAACTCCGCATGGAAACCTGCCCGATCTTCGCCCGCGCCTTCAAGGATGTGAAATCGCGTCCCGGATTCTTCGCTGACCTCCTCAACAAGATCAGCCAAGATGATGCGCCCGCGCGGCTTTGGGCCGAATATGGCGCCGATGCCACGCGCTTCCCGGGCGGTGAGGCAGAACTTGTTGCGGGCTTGCAGGAATTCCGCGCCGCCTTGCTTGCTGATCTTTCGGCGCGCGATGCGACGCCCGAAAAAATCGCCGCCGCCTTGGCGCCGCTGGCACCTGCGCCTGGCGCGCTGCCGAATGTGGAACAGGTGAACCGCCTGATGGATGAAGCCGGCAAGGCAGGCGCGGATCAGCCCGAAACCCGCGCCGCCTTTGAAGCGCTGGTAATGCTGACCGGCCATTTGCGCGATAGAAAGCTTGATCCGGTAAGATTGATGGCGGAGGTGATGCCATGATCCGCCTGATTGCAGTGGCGCTTTTCGCCCTGGCTGCCTGCAGCGTCCTTGATGCGCCCGTGGCGCAGTTGGAACGCTGGCAGAAACAGCGCGCGGTCGGGGCGCTTGCTGCCATCGCCGATGAACCCGTGGTGGCTGATTGTGCGCCCGGGCGGGGTGAGCCCTGCCAGCGCCTGCATTTGATGCGCGCCGAAGCCTGCCTGGCAGTGGCCTTTGCCGATCGTTCCCCGGGTGCAGCCTGCCCTGGCGCCAGCGCACGCGAAGCGGGTTTGCTCGCCTGCGCCGCCAGCGCGGCCCAGGCGGCCGAACAGGCTGCGGGAGAACCGCTACCGCCTGCGCGAAAGATTCGCACCCAGGCGCGGCTTTGCGCCATTGAAAACCTGCCCCCCGCCATGGCCGCCCCAGCAGCACGGGAATTGATCGGCGAAGCAGCACCTTTGGCCGATGCCGATGGCGCCTTGCTGCGTGGCCGCGCATTGCTCTCCGCCGCGCGGCCTTCTGCCGGGCATCATGCCGCGCGTTGCACCGCGGCAAGGGAAGCGCTGGCGGAAGCACGCCACGGGTTATCGCTGAAACCCGATGATGTGGCGCTGAAGCGGCTTGCCGATGATGCCGCATATCGTGCTGTGCGCATCACCGATTGTCACCTTTGAAACACGGAGGATTTGTCATGGCCCTCGCCCGCGAACTTAGCCTCCGCCTGCCGCTGCAACGCGGTGATGATGTGCGCGCCGTGCAGCAGGCGCTGATCCGCGCCGGTATGCTGGCGGGCAGCGCCGATGGGATTTTCGGGCCGGCGACGCATCGCGCCGTGCTCGATTTCCAAAGGCGTATGCAGGCACGCCATCCGGGTTTTGCCGCTGATGGCATTATTGGCCGGCAAAGCTGGAGCGCGCTTTTCCCCAATGCCGCACCGCATCCGCTGCATGGGCTGGTAACACCCGAAACCGGGCTTGCCGCTGCACCTGATTGGCGCGCCATGCTGCACCCCTATGTGCAGCGCCTTATGGCGGGTGGTGCACCGCCAGTGGGACAAGGGGTGCGGCGCTGGCGGCTCAGCCCCCAAGGGCTGCGCGTGGAAGGTTTTGTCGCGCCGCCGCGCAGCCAGGGTCGGCCCGAAACCGTCACGCGCTGCTGGCGCAATTTTCGCGCGGCGTTTGAAACCTGCGCTGCGGCTTATGGTGTGCCGGTGGAATTACTGATCGCGACCGCTTGCACCGAATCCGGCGGGCAGGCCGGGGCAATACGCGAAGAACCCGGTTTTGTCAGTGATGCGGTGACACCGCATCGCGTCTCGCCTGGCTTGATGCAGACGCTGATATCAACGGCGCGCGAAGTGCTTGGAGATGCCAGTATTGATCGCGCGCGACTGCTTGATCCCAATACCTCCATCCGTGCGGGGGCGGCGATGATTCGTGCCCAATCCGTGCGCCGCAGATTGCCCACCCATTTCGACCCGCCCTTGGTGGCCATTGCCTATAATGCCGGGTCGCTGCGCGCACGCGCCGATGGCGCCGCAGATCCATGGGGCATGGTGCAGACCATGCGCGGCGGACATGCCCATGCCGATGCCTTCATTGCATTCTTCAATGATTGCTTCGCCGTATTCGCCGATGGTGATGCGCCGGCAGCGCTGACGCCGAGTTTTTGGGCGCTACTGAGGGAATAATGGCAGGCAGGCGCGGTCAGAAAAGCCGCGCCGAAGCTTCCGCGGCCAACCAGGCAAGCCTGCCTTCCGCGAATACTGCCACCGGCGCGCGGCGCGCTTCATCCACCACCACCACATCACCGCGCAACCCGGCTGCAAGCCGGCCGCGATCAAGAAGGCCACAAGCCTTAGCCGGGTTGGCCGAAACCAGCGCCCAGGCGCGCGGCAAATCAAGTACGCCTCGGCGCGCCATAATGAAGGCCGCTTCCATCATGGCCGGCCAAAAATAGTCAGACGCCAGCACATTGACCAATCCGCGTTCCGCCAATGGTGCGGCAGAGGCCCAGCCCAAATGGCTGCCACCACGCACCACATTGGGCGCGCCCATCACCACGGCTTCACCTGCAGCACGTGCATCGGCGGCCACTTCTTCTGTGATGGGAAATTCACAAATCCGCGCACCATGGGCGCGAAACAACGCGCGGCGTTCGATACTGTCATCATCATGGCTCAGCATGGGAATGCCGGCGCTAAATGCCGCTTCCGCGAGACGTGCGCGCGCCGCCGGCACTTCATCACGCCGCGCATAAACCTGTTGTGCCAGCGCCATGAAGGCCTCTGCCTTCATGCCTGCGCGCCCGGCATACTTCGCCACTTCATCCAGATTGCCGAGTTTCTTCACAATGCTCGGCGTATGGTCATTAAAGCCAAGAAGATGAACATCGCCGGAAGCAATATCGGCCAGGGCATCATCCAAAGCGTCAAGATTATCGGCCTCAAAACGCAAATGCACGCGAAGATCAGAAGCAGCGCTGTCCTTCATTTCCCGCAAGGCCGCCTTCATGTCACGCCAGGCATTGAGCGAGCGTAAGCCAGGTTCCCAGGAAAGCGTTACCCCAAGATAAGCAGTGGTAATTCCGGAAGAAATCAACTGCGCCGCGGAATCCCGTAAGGCGAGCTTGGCTGGAAAACCAATGCCAGGGCGTGGCTGGAACTGCCGTTCATGCGCATCGCCATGGATATCCACCAAGCCTGGCATGACCAGAAGCCCCTGGGCATCAAAGCGCCGCGCATCGCGCGCTGGATTGTCGGCGATGATGCCATCCGCCATGAACAGATCATCACTCGCCAATTCCGTATCGCGCAGCACACGGCCGCCTTGAATGATCCAAGCCATGCTCAACTCTCCATCACCAATTGCACACGCGCGGCGGCGTAACAGGAAAGGGTCCAATCCACCGGAACACCTTCCGGATCAACATTCAAGGCTTCCGCGACAATCACTGGGCGGGAACGCGATTGCATCAAATGCTTGGCTTCTTCAGGCGAGGGCAGGCGCGCTGTGATGCGCGTGGAATGGCGGCGGTAATCGGGCACACCGCAGGCAGCAAGCGCAACAGTGATGGAAGATTGCTGCGTGAGCGCTTCGGCCAGCGCGGCAAAGCGCGGCAGTGGGAAATGATGCATGCCCAGCACCAGCGGTCTGCCATTCGCCAAGCCAAGCCGCACGACGCGCAACACCGGCCTGCCGCGTCTGATGCGTAGCCCTGTCGCCACTTGGGCATCCGCAGGAATTTCCGCGATGTGCAACACATGCCCAGCAGCTTCACGATTCTGTCGGCGGATCGTCTCCGAAAACCGCGTGCGCGGGCCAAGCGGATAATCCAGCACATCTTCCGCCACAAACGCACCGCGGCCTTGTTCCACGCGAATAATGCCGCGCGCTTCCAATTCTTCCAAAGCGCGCCGGACCGTGTGGCGATTGACGGCGAAACGGTCAGTCAGCGCGGCTTCGGTTGGCAGCCTTTCGCCCGGCTGGCGCTTGCCGCCCGATATATCGGCTTCCAACGCCGACGCTATCTGGCGCCACAGCGCAATACCGGCACCACGGGCCAAAGCGTCGTTTGTCATCAAAGTTTCAACCATGAATGGGCAATTCCATGACATATCCGTATTGCATGGGGTGGTACTTCCTGTCTATAGGTCTAGACAAGTGATATGACCCAGTCAAAAGCCCCCTCCCCCCAGACCTCTCGTCAAGAATGGATGTCCGTGCTTGCCCGGGCATCGGCGCAAGAATTGGCCGATAGGCTTTCGGAATTGCCGCCACTCACGCCAGCCGAAACCTTGCGCGCGCCGGAAACCGGCCTTGTCATGGTGCGCGGCCGCGCCGGCGGTGATGGGGATGCCTTCAACCTTGGCGAAATGACCGTGACGCGCTGCGCCATGCGCCTCGGCGCGCATATCGGCCATGCGTATATCGCGGGCCGGGATCATACCAAGGCAAGGCTTGCAGCTTTGCTCGATGCCGCCTTGCAGGACAGCGCGCGGCATGACGCCTGCATGCGCGCAGTGATCGAACCACTTGCCGCCGCGCAGCAGGAAGCCCGCACCGCCGAGGCACGCAAGGCCGCTGCGACGCGCGTTGATTTTTTCACGATGGCGACAATGCGATGACGCGCTTAACCCCAGGCTTCGCCGACCCTGTTTTGGATGCGCAAGCAAGCTTCCGCGCCATTCTGGAGGCAATGAGCCGCCCAGGGCGCATTCAGCGTATTGAAGCGCGCATATTCCCACCCGCGCCGCTTTGTACCGCTGCCGGGGCAGTGCTGTTGAGCCTCGCTGATTCCGATACGCCACTATGGCAGGATGCGGGCGAAACTGTTGCGGAATGGCTGCGCTTTCATTGCGGCGCGCCCATCACGAAGGATATTGGCTCAGCACGTTTTGCGTTGTCTTGCGGTACCGCGCCGTCGCTTGCAGTGCTTGATATCGGCACGGATGAAGACCCGCAGCTTGGCGCGACGCTGATCCTGCAAGTAGCTGGGCTGGTCGCAGGTGAAGGCTGGCGCCTGACTGGGCCTGGCATTCAGCACGAACATCGCCTGCGTGTGCTTGGCGCGCCTGCTGATTTTGTTGCCGCCTGGTCGCGCAACCAGGCGCTTTTTCCGCGCGGCGTTGATGTGCTGCTTTGCGCCGGCGACAGCATCGCTGCCCTGCCGCGCAGCGTCACGATAGCGGAGGACTGATCATGTATGTCGCAGTCAAAGGCGGCGAGAAGGCGATCAGCGCCGCTCATGCTTGGCTGGATGAAACCCGGCGCGGCGATACCGCCCTGCCGGAACTGAGTGTGGCGCAAATTGAACAGCAAATGGCGCTCGCCGTTGATCGTGTGATGGCGGAGGGTTCCTGCCATGATCGCTTCCTTGCTGCGCTTGCCATCAAACAGGCCAAGGGTGATCTGATCGAAGCGGCGTTTCTGCTGCGCGCCTATCGTACCACCTTGCCGCGCTTTGGTGCCTCAGTCCCACTTGAAACCAGCCGCATGCGGCTGCGCCGGCGCATCAGCGCCACCTACAAGGATTTGCCGGGTGGGCAGGTACTGGGGCCGACCTTTGATTATACGCATCGCCTTCTCGATTTTGCCCTTGCTGCCGAGGGGCGTGAAGCATCAACCACACCAGAAGCGCCTGCGGATGGGGCAGATGTACCGCGCGTCACTGAAATCCTGGCGCGCGAAGGTTTGATGCAGCGTGAACCCATGACCGAAGGCGAGCCAGGGGACCTGACACGCGAACCGCTCGCCTTCCCCGCATCGCGCCCAGTACGGCTACAAAACCTTGCACGTGGTGATGAGGGATTTTTGTTGGCACTCGGCTATTCCACGCAGCGCGGCTACGGCAATGCGCATCCGTTTGTGGGTGAAATCCGTGTGGGCCATATCGGCGTTGAAATCACGCCGCCTGAGTTGGGCTTTACGATCGATATCGGAGATATCGGTATCACCGAATGTCAGATGGTCAATCAATTCAAGGGCAGCCGCACTGAACCTGCGCAATTCACTCGCGGCTATGGCCTGGTATTCGGTCATGGAGAGCGGCGTGCGATGTCCATGGCACTAGTAGATCGTGGGCTTAGGGCACGCGAATTGGGCGAAGAAGCGGATGCGCCGGCCCAGCAGGAAGAATTCGTGCTGTATCATTCGGACAATATCGAAGCGACCGGCTTTGTGGAACATCTGAAACTGCCGCATTACGTGGATTTCCAGAGCGAATTGGAAAATCTGCGGACCATTCGCCGCGCCGCAGAGGCGGAATTGCGGGAGGCCGCGGAATGACCGAAGCCGGCTACAACTTCGCCTATTTGGATGAGGCGACAAAGCGCATGATCCGCCGCGCCATTCTGAAGGCCGTCGCGATCCCTGGACACCAGATTCCCTTTGGCGCACGAGAGATGCCGCTGCCTTATGGTTGGGGCACGGGCGGCATTCAGGTGACGGCCTCGATCCTCGGTCCCCAAGATGTGCTGAAAGTGATTGACCAGGGCGCGGATGATACAACCAACGCCGTTTCCATCCGCCGCTTCTTCACCCGTGTTGCCGGCATTGCCACCACGGAAGTGACCGGTGAGGCGAGCATCATCCAAACGCGCCATCGTATTCCGGAAAAACCGCTGACGGAAAATCAAATCCTGGTCTATCAAGTGCCGCAGCCCGAACCGCTGTTCAGGCTGGAGCCACACCGGGCAGAAACGCGCCGGCTGCATGCTTTGGCCGATTACGGGCTGATGCATGTGCGGCTTTATGAGGACATCGCGCGGCTTGGCCATATAGCGAAAGCCTATGATTACCCGGTGATGGTGAATGAACGTTACCTGATGTCACCGTCGCCAATTCCGGCCTTTGACAATCCCAAGATGCACCAAATGGCCGCCTTGCAGCTTTTCGGCGCAGGGCGTGAAAAACGCATTTATGCGGTGCCGCCCTATACGCCGGTGCGTAGTCTTGATTTTGAAGATCACCCCTTTCGCCCCATTCGTGCGCCACATGCCTGCGCGATTTGCGGCAGCACCACCAGCTATTTGGATGAGTTGGTGACGGATGATGCGGGCGGGCGCGCGTTCATTTGTTCCGACACCGATTACTGCCAGGAACGGCAGCAAGCGCCAAAGGCAGCCGCGGAATGACCCTACTGCTTGAAGCAAAAGGACTGCACCTGAAGTTCGGCGCCATCGCCGCTTTGGATGATGTGGCCCTTGATGTCACCGCCGGAGAAGTTGTGGCGATTGTCGGTGAAAGCGGATCCGGCAAGACAACGCTGCTGCGTGTACTCGCTGGTCAGATGGCGCCGGATGCGGGCACTGTGCATTATCTTGGCCGCGATGTGCTAGGCATGACGGAAGCCGAACAACGCCGATTGATGCGGAGCGATTGGGGCTTTGTGCACCAGAATCCACGCGATGGGCTGCGCATGGGTGTATCGGCCGGCGGGAATGTTGGCGAAAGGCTCATGGCGCTCGGTGCGCGGCATTACGGCAATATCCGTGATGAGGCCAAGGCCTGGCTACAACGTGTGGAAATTGACGCTGCGCGGATTGATGATCTGCCGAGGCATTTTTCGGGCGGAATGCAGCAGCGCCTGCAAATCGCCCGTACCTTGGTCACGCGCCCGAAGCTTGTGTTCATGGATGAACCAACGGGTGGCTTGGATGTTTCAGTCCAGGCGCGCCTATTGGATTTAATCCGCGTGCTGGTACGTGAATTGGGGCTTTCCGTGTTGATCGTAACGCATGATATCGCCGCCGCGCGGCTGCTCGCGGACCGGATATTGGTCATGCGGCGCGGGCAGGTGGTGGAACAGGGCCTCACGGATCGTGTGCTGGATGATCCGCAACATCCCTATACGCAGCTTCTTGTGTCCTCGGTGCTGGCGGCATGAGCATTCTTCTGCGCACAGAAGGTCTGGGCAAAACCTTCACACTTCACCTGCAAGGCGGAACACGCATTCCCGTACTGGGGCGCGTTGATCTTGCGGTCAGCGCCGGCGAATGCGTAGCGCTATCGGGGCCTTCGGGGGCAGGTAAATCCACGCTAATGCGCTGCCTTTACGGCAATTATGGCGCCGGCGCAGGACGCATTATGCTGGCGCATCGCGGGGTAGAGCTTGATCTTGTAAGTGCGCCACCCCGCGCTGTGATCGAAGCGCGGCGGGAGAGTATTGGCTATGTCTCCCAATTTCTGCGTGTTATTCCCCGTGTCAGCACGCGCGATATTGTAGCCGAACCCATGGTTGCGCGCGGAATGGCGCGCGAAACGGCGCTGGCACGTGCCTCCGCCCTGCTGGATCGCTTGAACCTGCCGGAACGCCTGCATGGCTTGCCGCCTGCGACTTTTTCGGGTGGGGAGCAGCAGCGCGTGAACCTGGCGCGTGGCTTTGGTCCGCGCTATCCGGTGTTGCTGCTTGATGAACCAACCGCAAGTCTGGATGCGGCCAACCGCGCCATTGTGATTGCTCTGATCCATGAAGCGAAGCAAGCAGGCACCGCGATTGTTGGCATTTTCCATGATGCCGAAGTGCGTGAAGCCGTAGCTGATCGCGTTTTCACCGTTGAACCCATGCAGGATGCCGCATGACCGCCGAGACCATTTTGACCAATGCCAAGCTTGTCCTGCCGGATTCGGTACTGCACGGAACGCTGGTGCTGCGTGATGGGCTAATTGCGGAAATCCAGCCTGGCCGCAGCCTGGCGCCCGGCGCACTTGACCTTGATGGCGATCATCTGATCCCTGGTATTGTTGATGTGCACACGGATAATCTGGAACGCCAGGTGCTGCCGCGCGCCAATGCGCGCTGGCCATCCCGCTCTGCCATGATCGCGCATGATGCCCAATGTGTCGCGGCAGGCATCACCACTATTCTCGATGCACTTTGCCTTGGTGATCTTGGCTTTGATACGGAACGTGGCCAGACCTTTCTGGATGGCGTGCGCGATCTGGATGAGCTTGCCGATATGGGCGCGCTGAAGGGCGAGCATTTGCTCCATCTCCGCTGCGAATTGCCGGCGCGTGACATGCCGCCCGCGCTTGATCCTGTGGCGGATCATCCGCGTGTGGTGATGGTGAGCCTGATGGATCACTCGCCCGGGGTTGGCCAATATCGTGACCTTGTGCGGTATGCGGCCATGCGCAAGCGCCAGACGCAATGGAACGACGCGCAGGTTCAGGCGCGCATTGACGGTCTGCTGGCCCAACGTGCGGAGCTGCGTGAAAAGCAGCGCAGCTGGCTGCTGGATCGCATTCGCCATCGAAGCCTGCCACTGGCATCACATGATGATGACACACCTTCCGAAATTGCGCGTAACTTGGTTGATGGAATCACGATTTCCGAGTTTCCGGTCACCATGGAAGCGGCGCGTGCAGCCTATCACCTCAAGGTGGAGGTGATCGCCGGCGCGCCCAATATCGTGCGTGGTGGTAGCCATTCTGGCAATGTCGCTGCGGCTGATCTGGTGCGCGAAGGCTTGGCGCAGGCTTTCGCTTCCGATTACGTGCCCGCTTCCATGCTGGAAGCTGCCTGGCGCGCGGTAGAAGCCGGTGGGATCACCCTGCCGCAGGCGATTGCCATGGTGACAGACGCACCCGCGCGTATGGCCAGGCTTGCTGATCGCGGGCGAATCGCGCCCAAGCTAAAGGCGGATCTGGTGCGGGTGCGCAGCATTGGCGATATGCCCTTGGTGCGCGGCGTTTGGCGTGACGGGGAACGGATTGCGTGAACCCCTATCGCATCGCGCTTTACTATGCGCCTGAGGCGCATGATCCCTTGCATGAGCGGGCTTCCACCTGGCTTGGACGCGATGCTGTCAGCGACGCGGAAATACCCCAAAAAACTGTTGCTGGTATTGATATCGCTGAAGTCACCGCCGATGCGCGCGGCTATGGGTTTCACGCCACGCTGAAGCCACCCTTTCGCGTGCAAGGTGACATGCAAGCAGCGCTGCAAACCGCGCGAGAGTTTGCCGCGCGCACGGCGCCCTTTGCTTTGCCACCGCTGAATGTCACCGATCTGGATGGCTTTCTTGCCTTGCGCGAGGAATCGCCCTGCCCTGCCCTTTACGCGCTGGCCGATGGTACTGTGGCGGCGCTTGATGCGCATCGCGCGCCGGCGACCGAGGCCGAGATCGCGCGCCGCAAGCCGGAGAAACTCAGCCCACGCCAGCGTGAATATCTTGCGGCATGGGGCTATCCTTACGTCTTTGCAGAATGGCGCTTTCACATGACACTGACACGGCGCCTGACGTCCGAAGAAAAATCCATCATCCTGCCAGCGGTTACCGAAGCGCTGGGAGACGCCCTGTCCTTGGCCCGTACCGTTTCAGATATTTGTGTTTTCACACAAGCCACGCCGGGCGCGCCTTTCACAATCCTTGAGCGTCTGAAGCTGCGCGGTTAAGCGCTGCCAGCACGCGCGCGACACCAACCACCACGTCGGCGTCATTCATCACGCGTTCAATATCGAGCCCATCCGGCAGCGCGACCTCACGCGCCAGACGCGCATTGATATCGGCGGTAGTTTCGCGGCCACGCGCGGCAAGGCGTGCGGCCAGAACTTCCATCGGGGCAGTGATGTTCAGCACGCGCAAAGGGTAGCGCGCGCTGGCTTCCAGCAGGACAGCGCGGGAGAGATTGGCAATCACCACGCGCCGCGCGCCTATGTCTTCTTCAATATCGCGCGGGATGCCGTAACGTAGCCCATGCGCTTCCCATGAAAGCGCAAAAGCACCCGAATCATGTCGCAAGGCGAATTCGGCTTCACCCAAAGCCTCATGATCCTCACCACCCGCGTCAAAAGGGCGCGTGATAGCGCGGCGCACAAAACGGAAACGTGCATCCTGCGCCAGCGCCGCACGCGCGCCGCCCATCAGCGTGTCCTTGCCCGCCCCGGAAGGCCCAACCACCGCAATCAGCATGCACCTATCCTGCCCACCTGAACCACCGGCTTACGGCGCAATTCCGGTTCCATCAATTGGGTAAAGACCTCAGTTCCAATACGCCCCAAGGCGCCATCATCCAAGGCGGCGCCTGGGTCTTCGGCATTGCGCAGATGCTTCTATTCGTCGCGGAAATCCCAGACCGCCGCGCGGCTAAACTTCTGCCTTGGCGCCCACCACTGCAATGGCTTCGATTTCAATGCGCGTCAGCGGCGTGGTGAAGCTGGCGCCACCCACGCAAGTGCTGGCAGGCGGCACGGCAAGCAGCGCCAAGATGCGCCGGCGCACCGCATCAAAGCCCGCGTAATCGCGCATATCCGAAAGATAGGTGTTCAGTTTGAGCACATCGGCGAAGCTGCCGCCTTCCTGCGCCAAGGCGCGCGTCAGCCGCGCGAAACATTCCTCAGCCTGGGCTTCCACGCCTTGTGCCTCGGCTGCGCTGCCGCGCGCGGTGACACCGGAACAGAAAACAACCTTGGCACCGCCCGGCAAGGGCAGGCTACGTGTTGGGGCAAAGGCAGGTTTGGTTGGGGTGGTTTCGGCCATGGCTGCATTCCTTTAAGCAGCCCCAGCTTGCCGCGCCATGCCCGCCGGACACAAGGCTCAATAGCGGCGTAGCGGCACGCGCCAGGCCATGATGGAAGCAGCGCCCATCAGCACAGCGACGATGATGAATAGCCCGCGGAATGGCTCGGCCAAACCAGCGCGCAACTCAGCCACAGCATCGCGCCCCAAGCGCGCATTCAAGCCCCCGGAATCGGCTGCCAATGAGGCAAATCCTTCGGTGAGCGCCGGGGTGAACAGTGCCATTGCGCCGAAAATCGCTGCTGCCGCGACGGCTGCCCCAAGTGCGGCGCCGAAGTTGCGGGAAAACGCGACCCCGGCCGCCGCAATGCCAAGCCGCCCCTGCCCCGCCGCTGCCTGCACCGTGGTCTGCACCACCGGATAGGATGTGCCGGACCCGAATGTCGCCACACCCAAAAGCGCCAGCATAAGCCAAAGCGGCATGGCAGGAGCATAAACCGCAAGCAGGGTCCAGATGAGCGTCGCCACAGGCAGACCAATGCTTGGCCACAGCATCGCATGCCCGGTGCGCGCCACCATCTTGCCGGAAAAAAACGCGCCAAAAGATGAACCGATCGAAATCGCGAGCAACACAAGCCCAGCGGAGGCCGGATCATAGCCGCGCACCACTTGCAGCCACAGCGGTAGAAAGGAAATCAAGCCGACCTGCGCTGCCACCACCAGGATGGAAAGCGTCAGCAGCCGCCAGATGCTGGCCTCCGCAAACAAGGGCAGCGGCAAAAGCGGTTCGGGCTGGCGGCGTTCAACGCGCAGCAGCGTGACGCCAGCAAAAAGCGCCATGGCAACCAAGCCGATGATCAAGGGCAGATAGGCGGCATCAAAGCGCCGCGCGCGATCAAGCGCCACTAAAGCGGCACCCATGGTCAGCACAAATAGCGCCAGGCCCAGCCAATCAAACCGCCAGCGACGCCCGGCATGATCCGGCACAATATCGGGCAGGCGGCGTGCGATATAGGCGCAGACCAACGGCAAGGGCAGCAGAAACCAGAAAATCCAGCGCCAGCCGAATGCCTGGGTGATGAAGCCGCCCGCCACCGGCCCAAAGGCCGAGGCAAAGCCATAAGCCCCTGCAATCCATGCCTGAAACTTCCCGCGTTCGCGCGGTGGCACAGTCTCACCGATTAAGGCCTGGGTCAGCGTCAGCAACGCGCCGCCACCAAAGCCCTGGATGACACGTGCAATGATCAGGCTTGGCAGATTGGGCGCCAGCGCGCAGCCGGCGCAGCCCGTGAAGAAAATTGCCAGCGCCACAAACAACAAACGCCGTCGACCGAAGAAATCACCCAATTGCCCAAACACGGGCGCGGCGCAGGTGGCCGCGACCAGATAGGCAATCAGGATCCAGGAAACGCGCTCGATCCCGCCCATATCGGCGGCGATATCGGCGAGCGCCGTGGCAACAATGGTCTGATCAACGGCGGATAAAAAAATTACCAAGGCAATCGCCGGAAAGCCGCGCAGGAACCGCGCGCGGAGTTCTGCCGATGCGTCATCCTCCGTCATAAGGTGCCGCCCAAAGAGTTCAGGCGCTGCGCCCCATTTCCAGGAATTTGTCGCGCCGGCGTGCGCGCAACGTCGCGCTATCCAAGGCGAGCAGTGGCGTCAGCAGCGCGTCAATCTTGTCACCCAGCGCCGAGATCACCGTCGCCGCGTCGCGATGCGCGCCACCTAACGGTTCCGGCACCACCACATCCACCAGGCCAAGCTTGCGCAAATCATCGGCGGTGAGCTTCAGCGCTTCCGCAGCCGTTGCCGCCTGCGCTGCGTCTCGCCACAGGATGGAAGCGCAGCCTTCCGGGCTGATCACGGAATAAATCGCATGTTCAAGCATGATGATGCGATCCGCCGCCGCCAGCGCAATCGCGCCACCAGACCCGCCTTCACCAATAATGGTTGCGATGAAGGGAACGGGCGCATCCAGCCCGGCTTCGATGGACCGCGCAATCGCTTCCGCCTGGCCGCGCGCTTCCGCATCAATGCCAGGGAAAGCGCCAGAGGTATCAACAAAGGAAAGGATCGGCATGCCAAAGCGCCCGGCCAATTCCATCAGTCGCCGCGCTTTCCGGTAGCCCTCGGGCCGCGCCATGCCGAAATTATGTTTCACGCGGCTATCTGTGTCATGCCCGCGTTCGGTGCCCAGCACCATCACGGCGCGGCCACGGAAGCGCCCCATGCCGCCCACCACAGCCGCATCATCGGCGAAGGCGCGATCCCCCGCGAGGGGCGTAAAATCTTGGATCAGGGCCGCGATGTAATCTGTTGCATGCGGCCGGTCCGGGTGGCGCGCCACCTGTGCCTTCTGCCAGGGGGACAGCTTGGCATAGGTGGTCTTCAGCAGCGCTTGGGCTTTTTCGCCTAGGCGGCCGATCTCCTCGGCCACATCAATGCCGCCGGCATCGGTGGTCCGACGCAGCTCCTCGATCTTGCCCTCAAGCTCGGCGATGGGTTTTTCGAAATCAAGAAAGTGACGCATGGCGCGGGGTTAGCCCAAATCCGCCCGGGATGCGACCCCCACCCTTGCAAGGGGATGATGTTCTGCCACCAGGGCGCGCAGCCGCTCCTCCAGCACCTTCGTGTAGATTTGCGTGGTGCCGATATCCGCGTGGCCCAGCAGCATTTGCAGGCTGCGCAAATCCGCCCCCCGTTGCAGAAGGTGTGAGGCAAAGGAATGGCGCAGCACATGCGGGCTGACCCGGGCGGGGTCGAGCCCCGCAGCCAGCGCCACTTCCTTTAAAATCAAGCCCAAAGCCTGGCGCGTGAGGTGCCCCGACGCCCCACGAGAGGGGAAAAGATGGCGGCTGGCCTTGCCCTTTTCCTCCGGCCGCGCGGCCAGGGCCAGATCGCGCGCGCGTTCGGAAACCGGCACCAGCCTTTCCCGCCCACCCTTGCCGCGCACCGCAATCAAGGGGGCGCCAGGGCGAAGGGCCGCCGCCGGCAGGCTGACCAATTCGGTTACGCGAAGCCCGCTGCAATAGAGCATTTCAACCGCCGCAGCCGCCAAAGGCCCGCGCTTGCCGGGAAGCGCGGCGGCGGCGGCGATCAGCGCCTCCACCTCCTCCTCGCGCAACGCTTTCGGCAGGCTTTGCGGCAGGCGGGGGGCTTCCAACAATTCTGAGGGGTCATCGCCCCTTACCCCCTCTCGCAGCAGGAATTGATGAAATTGGCGGATGGCGGAAAGCCGCCTGGCCTGGGTGCGCGCGGCCAGGCCCTGCGCCGCGAGGCCCGCCAGCCAGGCGCGCAACAGGGCGCTATCGGCGGCATGCAGCGCAAGGCCCTTCGCAGCGGCAAAGCCCGCGAAATCCTGCAAATCCGCCTGATAAGCGGCCAGCGTATTGCGCGCGGCGCCGCGTTCAGCCGCCAGCATTTCCAGAAACGCCTCAACATGGCGGGAAAGCCCTGCCTGGGCTGATTGCTTATCGCCCGCGGAAGCGATCATTGGGGATGGTGCGCTCCACAGGCTGGGGCGTCACGCTGGGTGGAAAAGCGCCGATCAGGATCAGGCCCACGGCGAACAGGCCAAGCACCACGGCAACAACCAGCAGAATCGGGTTACGGAACATGCTGGCGGCGCGGCTCCCTCTCGCTTTGGTGAATTCGTGCTAACGCTGCTCCCCAAGATGCGCAACTCTCTCTTTGATGAAGCCCTACCTGGACTACCGGAACCCGCCACGGGGCGCGATCCGGCACGGCCCAGCATTGTACTGGTTGGGCTGCCGGGGGCGGGGAAATCCGCGCTCGGGCGGCGGCTGGCCGGGCTTCTGGGCCTACCTTTTCGAGACGCAGACACGGAAATCGAAAACGCCGCCAGCATGCCGATTACGGAAATCTTCGCCCGCTATGGCGAACCCCATTTCCGGGATGGCGAACGCCGGGTGATATCGCGCCTGCTGGCAGGCCCGCCTTTGGTGCTGGCAACCGGCGGCGGCGCCTTTGCCGATGCCGCGACGCGCGCTGCGATTCGCGCGAGTGGTGCCATTTCCATCTGGCTTAAATGCCCGATTTCGGTGCTGATACGCCGCGTGGCCGGGCGGGAACATCGCCCCATGTTCCTGAACGCCGACCCGGCCGAGGTGCTGCAGCGCCTGATGAATGCGCGCCACCCGCTTTATGCCGAGGCTGACATCACGCTGGCCTGCAATGATGAAAGCCTGGAAAACACCACCCGCCGCCTGGAGCATGCCTTGAAGACCTATCACCCGCCCGAACGCGTGCCCGTTGGCCTAGGCGAACGCGCCTATGAAGTGCTGGTCGGGCAAGGCTTGCTGGGACGCGCCGGCGGGCTGCTGGCCCCTGTGCTACCGGCCAAGCGCGTGGCGATTATCTCGGACGCCACGGTGGCGCCTTTGCATCTGCCGGCTTTGCGCGCCGGTTTGCAGGAAGCGGGCTTTGCCATTGCGGCCGAACTGACCGTACCCCCCGGCGAAGCGAGCAAGGATTTCGGCCGGCTGCATGGGCTATTGGATGATCTGCTCTCGGCCGGCGTTGATCGGCGCACAGCGGTGATTGCGCTGGGCGGTGGCGTGGTGGGGGATTTGGCGGGCTTCGCGGCGGCGATTGCCATGCGCGGCCTGCCCTTTGTGCAAATCCCGACAAGCCTGCTGGCACAGGTGGATAGCAGTGTTGGCGGCAAGACCGGGGTGAACCTTAAGGCCGGGAAGAATCTTGCCGGCGCCTTTCATCAGCCGCGCATTGTGCTGGCGGATACGGATACGCTCAGCACCCTGCCGCCGCGCGAATTGCGGGCAGGTTACGCGGAAGTGGCCAAGCATGGGTTGTTGCAAGGCGAATTCTGGCATTGGTGCGAAGCCAATGGCAGCGCCGTTGTGGCTGGCGATGCGGGCGCGCTTGCTGTCGCTGTGATCGAATCCTGCAAGCTGAAGGCCGCCGTGGTGGCCGCAGATGAGCGTGAGGAAAGTGCGGAGGGTGGGCGCGCCTTGCTCAATCTTGGCCATACCTTTGGACACGCCCTGGAAGCCGAAGCGCGTTTTGATGGTTCCGTGCTGCATGGTGAAGCCGTCGCGGTTGGGCTTGGTCTGGCGGCTTCGCTTTCCGCGCGGCTTGGTCATTGCAGCCAGGAATGGCCTTCGCGCGTGATTGCGCATCTGGCTGCCTGCGGCCTGCCCGCGCGCATCACCGATCTGCCGCGGCGCTTCACGGTGGATGCGCTGCTTGGGCGCATGGCGAAAGACAAGAAAAACCGCGACGGCAAGATGCGCTTTGTGCTGCTGCGCGGCCCAGGTGATTGCTTCACCAGCAGCGATGTGCCGGCGGAGATGGTGGAGAGGCTGCTGCGTGACGAAGGGGCGGGTTGAAGCCCTAACCCCCCAACATCTTCCGCGCAACGATCAGGCGCATGATCTCATTCGTGCCTTCCAGGATACGATGCACGCGCAAATCCCGCACGATTTTCTCAATGCCATATTCCGCCAGATAGCCATAACCACCCAGCAATTGCAGCGCATCATCTGCGACGCGCGACGCGGTATCGGTCACGAAACGCTTCGCCATGGCGCAGAACATGGTGGCGTCGGCTTCCCCGGCATCAAGCTTGGCGCAGGCGCGCCAGAGCAAGGCCCGCGCCGCTTCCAATTCAATGCGCATATCCGCAAGCTTGAATTGCGTATTCTGGAAATCGCTGATCGCCTTGCCGAAGGCGCGGCGTTCCTGGGTGTAGCGCAGCGCGATGTCCAAGGCGGCTTCGGCACCGCCGAGCGAACAGGCCGCGATATTCAAGCGCCCGCCATCCAGCCCCGCCATGGCGAAGCGGAACCCCTGCCCTTCCGCGCCCAGCAGCGCATCGGCACCCACGCGGGCATCCTCAAAAATCACCTGCCGTGTTGGCTGCGCGTTCCAGCCCATTTTGCGTTCATTGGCGCCGAAGGAAAGGCCGGGCGTATCCTTCGGAATCAGTAGCGCGGAAACGCCACCCGGCCCATCACCGCCCGTGCGCAGCATCGTCAGGTAAAGGTCAGACGCGCCAGCGCCCGAGATGAACTGCTTGGTGCCATTCAGCACATAGCCCTGATTGTCACGTGCCGCGCGTGCCTTCAGTGCGGCCGCATCGCTGCCTGAACCGGGTTCCGTAAGGCAATAGGAAGCAATCGCTTCCATCGTGATCAACTTCGGCAACCAAATGCTGCGCTGCGCATCATTGCCGAAGCGATCAATCATCCAAGCGACCATATTGTGGATGGACATGAAGGCGCTGATGGTGGGGCAGCCGGTCGCGAGCGCTTCAAATACCACCGCCGCATCAAGCCGCGTAAGGCCCGCGCCGCCCGATTCTTCCCGTACATAAAGCGCTGCCATGCCAAGCGCCGCCGCTTCGCGCATTTCTGCCACCGGGAAGTGCTGTTCGCGGTCCCATTGCAGGGCTTTGGGCGCCAGTACATCACGGGCGAAATCTCGCGCCACAGATTGCAGCGCGCGGGTTTCTTCCGGCAGGTCGAAGGCAACAGCATTCATGCTGAAACTCCCTTGGCAATATCGGCCATGCGCGCGCGGGCAGCCTGAAGGTTGCGCGCCTTCACATGGCCGAAGCCTTTGATGCCGGCGGCGGCTTCCGCCCATTCACAAATCGCGCCATGCGTGGCGGGGGAAAGCTTCGGCAGCAGCGCTTCCAGCCCAGCGCGATATTCGCCGGGCAGCGCGCGTTCTTCGCGCCGTTCGGTGGTGCGCGCGAAAGGATCAAGCCAGGTGCCGCGTAGGAATTTACCGTGGCGCAGCAAGCCCATCGCCTTCAGCATCCAGGGGCCAAATTCCTGTTTCACGGGCAAGCCCGTATCAGGGTTCAGCTTGGTCAGGATCGGCGGGGCCAGATGCATCTCAATCCGCTGCGTGCCTGTAAAACCCTGCGTCAGCATGCTGCGCCATTCCGGCAGGCTATGCAGCCGCGCCACTTCATATTCATCCTTATAGGCCATCAGGCGATAAAGCTGCCGCGCCACGGCGCGGGAGAGCCGTTCTTCGCCGGGCACTGCCGCCGCTTCCGCCGCACGGATAAGTGCGACAAAATCCTGATAGCGCCGTGCGTAGCGGGAAGACTGATAGGCCTTAAGGTCCTCGGTGAAACGCGCGATGATTTCATCCAAGGTTTCAGGTCCACGCGGCGCTTCCGGCTTTTCGGTTGCGGCAATGCGGCCCAGCGCGAAGGCATTCTTGTTGCGCTCCACCGCCGCACCATTCAGCTCAATGGCGCGCAGGATTGCCTCGGCCGAAAGCGGCACCAGCCCGCGCTGCCAGGCAAAGCCCAGCATGAAGGGATTGAGGTAGATGGCATCGCCCAAATCACGCTCAACCCGCGTGAGCGCCGGAATGGTCAGCGCTTCGCGGCACGCCGCGCCCAGGCTTTGCAGCATGGCCCCATTGTCGTAGCGGGTTTCGGTATCCTTCACGAATTGCGCGGTGGGCGACAGATCCGCATTCACAATGGCGGTGCTGCGCGCAGGGCCGAGCAAGGGCCGCGCGGTGCGGCCATGCGCTACCACCATATCGGCGGCGAGCAGCAAATCCGCCTCCCCTGCCGCAATGCGCGCGCCGGAAAGCTGATCCGCCGCCGTGCCCACCGGGCCAATGCGAAGCTGCGCGTAAACACCGCCGCCCTTTTGTGCGAGACCCAAAAAATCCAACGTGCGCACAGGCCTGCCTTCCAGATGCGCGGCCTGCGCCAGAATGGCCGCCATGGAAGACACCCCCTGCCCGCCCACGCCCGCGATCAGCAGATTCCATGCCTCACCTTGAATGGCGGGCAGGCTTGGTTCGGACGGCAAAGGCGGCAGCGTGATGGCCGCAGGGCGCGCCGGTTCCGCGCCGATCAGGCTAACGAAGGACGGACAAAAACCCTCCACGCAGGAAAAATCCTGATTGCAGGCGGATTGGTCAATGCGGCGCTTGCGCCCGAAGGGTGTTTCAATCGGTTCCACCGCCAGGCAATTCGACGCGCGGGAGCAATCGCCGCAATCCTCACAAATGCGCGGATTGATCGCGATGCGGCGATTGGCGCGCGGCGCCAAATCGCGCTTGCGCTTGCGGCGGCGTTCGGTGGCGCATTCCTGATCATAGATGATGGCGGTGACACCCTTCACCGCACGCAATTCCTTCTGCACCGCATCAAGCCGCGAACGGTGATGAAAGCCAACCGTGGAGGGTATGAGCGGATCGCCGCGATGGCGGTCCGGATCATCGGAGACAATCTCAATCCGCCCAACCCCTTCGCCATGCAATTGCGCGGCGATATGCGGCACATCAATCTCGCCTTCCGGGGTCTGGCCGCCGGTCATGGCAACCGCGCTATTCACCAGAATCTTGAAGGTGATATTGGCCTTGGCAGCCACCGCAAAACGGACGGAAAGACTGCCGGAATGGGCGTAAGTCCCATCGCCCATATTCGCAAAAATATGTTCCTGGCTGGTGAAATGTTCCTGCCCGATCCAGGCGGAACCCTCGCCGCCCATTTGGCAGAAGAAATCCGTATCCCTGTGCATAAAGCGAGCAAGATAATGGCAGCCAATGCCGGCAAGTGCGCGGCTGCCTTCCGGCACGCGGGTTGAGGTATTATGCGGGCAGCCTGGGCAGAAATATGGGTCGCGCCCATGCACGGGCAGCTGATCACCGGCCGCGAGCGCTTCAAGCGCCGCCATGCGCGCCAGCATGGCATTGGTGCGGAAGGCCTGCGGCAGGCGCGCGAATAGCGCGCGCAAGATCTGCGCGGAATCGAGTTCATTCACATCAGAAAGTAGGGGCCGCCCGGCTTCGTCACGCTTGCCGGTGATGCGCGGGCGGCGATCCATATGAAACAGCGCATCGCGCAGCTGCCATTCCAGGAAAGATCGGCGATCTTCGATCACCAGAATTTCCTCAAGCCCCTCGGCGAAAGCGCGCGCGGCATCGGCATCCAAGGGCCAAGCCAGGCCCACCTTCCAGATGCGCAAACCCTGGGCGCGGGCGAAATCTTCTGAAATGCCGGCTTCAGCCAAAGCCTGACGCAAGACCGTAAAGGCCTTGCCGCGCACCGCGATGCCGAAGCGCGCATCCGGGCTATCCAGCACCATGCGGTCAATGCCATTGGTGCGTGCAAAGGCATTGGCGCGCGGCAGCTTCACATGGCGCAGGCGTTCTTCCTGCACCATCGGCGGGTCAGTCGCGCGGATATGCACGCCATCCGGTGGGTTTGGCATGCCCTGCGGTTCGCGCGTGGCGTAAAGTGCCGGGTCCAGCATCACCGTCATGGTCGCATCCATGGTGTCGGCCACGCATTTCATGCCAACCCAGGTGCCGGCGTAACGGCTGAGCGCAATCCCCTTCAGCCCATATTCCAAAACCTCCCCCACATCGGCGGGATCGAGCATGGGGATTTCCAGATCCATGAAGGCATATTCGCAGCCCGATGTGATCGTGGAGGATTTGGAGGATGGATCATCCCCAGCCAGCGCCAACACTCCGCCCAGCGGCGCGCTCCCGGCGGAATTGGCATGGCGGAGCACATCGCCGGAGCGATCAACGCCCGGCCCCTTGCCATACCAAATGCCGAAAACACCATCCAAGCGCGCGCCGGGTGTCAGATGCACCTGCTGCGAGCCCCAAATGGCGGTTGCCGCCAAATCCTCATTCAGCCCAGGCTGAAACACCACATCATGGGCGCGGAGCCTTTCGGCCTGGCGCGCCAATTCCCGGTCAAAGGCGCCAAGGGGTGAGCCACGATAGCCGGAAATGAAGCCGCCAGTGCGAAAGCCCTGCGCCGAATCCATTTCCTGCCGCAGCATGGGCAGGCGCACCAGCGCATGCGTCCCGGTCAGCAATACGGGGCCGGACCGGGCTTCCCAGCGTTCTTCAAGCGTGGCCTCTGGCCGGATGATGCTTCCCATGGGGCCCATTGTGACGATTGGCGGGGCGAATGCCAATCGCCTTTTGCCGGTACGGTCCAGGGGCACCCTTTTGTGCATGCCAGGCGCAAGGGCCGACTGAGTCCCAGCATGTCAGGCGCCCCCGGCATAAGGAAAGCATTGTGCCCGCGTTGCGCCGAACAGGAAGTTCGGCATTATCGCGGAATGAAAAAGGCGCCGCTGCTCCTGCAAATCCCCTGCTTTGATGGTGTTGATGGCTTCACCAGCCATACCGCAGAGGATCGTGAGCCGCTTAAGCTGCCAGGATCAGTGCGTCTGTCCTTGGAAGCCATACCGGCTGGCGCCTGGCCAATCCTGCTGGAGAAGGCCAGATACACAACCAGGGTTTATTTCCACGTTTTTCTCTCTCGCCTTGTGATGTGTTGGCAGATGGATGAAGGCTCTGCCGAGCCCAGCCTTCATATCGCGCCACCTGAATTCGACACGCTTTTCGATCAGGCGAAAGACTCGACCCGAATTGATCCCGTGTGGGAGTGGGTTCGGGTGAAGCGTGTGTCGGGGGCGGATATCCAGGCACCCCGGATCAGAACCGCGTCCCAGGATGTTTTTGCCAACCTTGAGCAGACTATCATCGGCGCTGGCCATCGCGCGATTAACGCCGAGGAGA
>Ga0315900_10002902_pt1 | contig 25541 bp, 20 predicted proteins | sample LakEriMetagenome_FD_203521 | JGI IMG/M metagenome (GOLD analysis project Ga0315900, IMG submission 203521) | Freshwater fungal communities from buoy surface, Lake Erie, Ohio, United States - Buoy 12 MA114 | ecosystem: Environmental > Aquatic > Freshwater > Lake > Lake biofilm | place: USA: Lake...
CGTCGACGCCTTGCGAAAATTCGCTGAGCAAAACCTCCGAGGCGGATTCCTCGCGATAGAGAATGACTCGATCGGCACCAAGCTGCCTGCATCGCTCCGCTTTTTCCACGCTGCCTGCAGTCGTGACAACCTTGGCCCCGACGGCCTTGGCCATCTGCAAGACCATCGCCCCGACTCCACCGGTCCCGCCTCGTACGAAAATCGTCTCGCCAGGCTTTAACCTTGCTCGATCGAAAAGCCCTAAATGCGCCGTGATTCCGACCAAAGCGTTGGCGGCAAGATCCTGATCGCTGAGCGAATCTGGAGAGGCATAAAGCCACACAGGATCGATGACTGCTTGCTCGGCAAACGTTCCCTGACGCCCCATCAAACCTTGATTGGATCCCCAGACGCGCTGGCCGACTCTCCAATCGCGCACATGCGCACCGACCTCCACGATTCGGCCCGCAAAATCCGAACCGATCACATAAGGGTTCGGCAGAGGCCAAAAATTAGCCCCGTTGCGAATATAGGTGTCGATCGGATTGACCGAAACCGCGTGAATCTCGACCAAGACCGAATTGTTGTCCAACACCGGCGAAGGTATCTGGCCGACTTCAATGCACTCAGGGCCGCCCGTATTTCGAATGTATGCCGCCTTCATCAGAGCCTCGTTGAACGCTTCAAGTTACCGAACCAATCCCATTTCAGCCAAACCCGCTGATTCACTGGCTTGCTCGACGCTAATCGAACCACCCAGCATGCCTATCATCAGAGAATTGACCCCCGATCCGATCCCGAGCAAAGCTCCTTTGCGAGATTCGTGCCAGGCTCCAGCCTCGATCGCTTGGCCTAACGCGATCGGCAAGGCCACCGAACCGGTATTGCCCCATTTGGAAAAAGTTGCAAAGTCGTTCTCCGGAGCGAGCGAAAGCGTCTCTAAAATGCGACGACGATGCGTCGCACCGACCTGATGGCAAACGCTCTGCTGAATATCCGATCCAACCCACTGCAGCTCCTCGAGCAACCCGCTATAAGCTTCCTTGCCCGTACTCAGCCCAGCCTCAAGGAGCATCTCGGAGTCGGTATTCATCGTCGGCAACATCGCCGAACCTGCTTGATCGGTATCGCTTTGGCATAACCCATGATGCTCGGTCCGAGCGATCGCTACGGCCCCTACGAAGTCGCTTCCGCGTCCGACAAATCTCTGACGGTACCACTGGGTGTCGGCTAAGAGCCACGCACAACTTCCCGATCCGATCGTCAGGGAGGCAAAGGCGGGTTTGATCGATTGACGCGTCAGATCCCCATCCTGGACGAGTTGCTCGAGGGTCGCTTTCAAAAGCCCTCGCGAATCCTCGGTGCCGACGACCAAGCCGGCGCGAATGCAACCCGATTCGATAAGCTGCGCGATTTGCACCGCACCATTGAGCATGCCTAAACAGGCATTGCTCACATCGTAAACCCAAGATTTGGTCGGCAGGCCGAGCAAATGATGGACGCGGCAGGCCGTCGCCGGTTCGAGAAACTCACGGCACACGCTCGCATGGATCAAACAACCTACATCGTTTGCAGATAGCCCCGATGCCCTGATCGCCATACGACCACTGGCGACACTGCAATCGCTGAGCCTTACTCCCGGGCTCCAGATCCGACGACTCTGGATCCCGCTCATCCCCTCGAGCCGACCCTCGGGGAGCCGCAAACGCTGATACTGACTAGACAACTGCTGCTCGATCCACTCCGAGGTGATCTCAACCTCGGGGACCAAGTAGCCGATCGATGCTAGACAAACAGATTCAAATCGCATGGATTGGAGCCCAACGGATCCGCAGGCAGTTAGCGGTTGAAGGAATTTCTAGGGTTAACAACGCACCGACGGCGACTTTGGTGCACCCTTCGCGGTGCCCGTACCCGATCGGTAACTCGATCGAACAGAGTATACCGTGAACCGAGGAGCTGGGTGATGATACGGTTCGAAAAGAAAGCCCCCCCACGCCAGGCAAGTGATCTTGGGCCTGATCCGTTATCCCGTTTTTTTGACCACGGAATACGCGGAATACACGGAAAGGGAGCACAGATTTTAGTGGGTCCTGTTTCCGTGTGTTCGGTGTGCTCCCCAGCCGTAGCCACCTGTCGCCGTAGCCACCTGTCACCAGACGGTGGAAGCTTTACTCGCACACCCACCACCGTTTGGCTTTCTTTGACGCCAATCCGGTTTGGCAAGTGATCCTGGGGCGGTGCCACTATCCCGTTTTTCTTTACCACAGAACACACGGACCACACGGAAAAAATCCTCTCACCGGTAGGTCATGCTTCCGTGTGTTCCGTGTGTTCCGTGTGTTCCGTGTGTTCCGTGTGTTCCGTGTGTTCCGTGTGTTCCGTGGTTCCCTGATTTTCTTAGTTCCCTGGTTGTCTGGCTTGGAACCTGTCTCTTATGTGCTCTGGGATTGGACAAGCGGTCATCTGGTGGGTCCATGAATCGATCCGACCGCAAACCGTGGTGACTCGGCCTATCGCTAGAATCGAGCTTTCCCGACGGATGACATGCCGATACGTGATACTCGTATTCCCAAGCCGCTCGATCGAGAGATCGATACTGAGTTGGTCTTCGAAGAACGCAGGACTTTTGAAGTCACACGCGCAGTGAACACGCGGCCAAGAAACGACCTGAGATTCAGGCGAAGCAATTTCGCTCTGGGTGGGAAAAATCGACCACCCGCAGTGCCGAAACAAAGCGTGCTCGGCCTGCTCCATGTAGATAAAAAATGACGAGAAGTGAGCGATTCCAGCAGCGTCGGTTTCCGAAAACTCGACGCGCCGCTCCCAAGTAAATATCGGCAGGCTACTCGCCGACATACGGCATTAATGCCATAAATCGAGCCCGCTTGACTGCTTCTGCAACGGCATGCTGACTGGTCGCCGAGCAACCAGACTTACGCCGACTTACAATGCGACCATGACGATTGACCAACTTGGTCAGCAGCTCGATATCTTTGTAGTCCACATACATCGGACGAGGACGCTTGCCATCGACTAGCAAAGGATCCTTCTTCTTGATTTTGACCTTCACTCGAGTCCGCTTCCGTGCGAACTTCTTGTCTTTCTGAAATTTCGAGGGGTACAGGGTAGTATCCATTGGGGGTTAAAAGGAACGGAAAATCGGTGCATGACCGTCTTGGTTCAGGGCTAAAAATGTAGCCCACCGAAGAGAATTCGACAAGACCCCTTTTACCGCACTCATCGAACCACTTCCATAGCACCACCATTGGGGGGGTATTTGGATGGGGGGGAGACACAAGTCCCCATCGGTCCGATGCCCCACAGAAACCTATCCTATACCATCGAATCACATCAAAAACACTGGATTTGGAGGAGTTTCAAAGCCCGAGTACCGACCCGACAACCCTCGACTCCCTAGAACGTGCTTTTGATCCGCTTGACCTCTTGGGCCGTCTCGGTCCCCTTGTAATAATCGTCCAGCGGGTAACATCCCGACGGCAGACCGTTCCTCGGTGCGGTGGTGCAATCCGAAAATGTCCTGCAGATGAGCTTGCGCTCGGAGGACCCTCGAAGCACCGCATCGGTCAAGATTTTGGGATAGGACAGGATGGTTCGACCAAGCCCAACGAAATCGGTCCAGCCTGCACGGACGTTATGAACCGCCGAGGCAGCTAAATGCTCCTGCAAGTACGAATACCCCGAGCCGACGACCAACATCCGCGGATGCCGCTGCTTGATCTGACGGGTGACCTGAAAATGCTTGGCGACCGAAAGCAAAGGGTCCTCGTGCGGTTGATAGCCGTCGGAGGGTGGAAACGCCGCAGGCCTAAGCATATGCGGGGTGTAGTAAGGACTACCTCCGGTCACGTTGAGCAACTCGACCCCTTCATTGCTTAACCAATCGATGAATTGGTGCGGTTCGCTCAGATCGACCTCCGTGGGTCGATCTGGATTGATCCCAAAGCCCCATTGGTAAGGGAGCAAATGCTCGTGCATTTTGGGTCGCCCCTGACCAAGCTTTCCGTCGACGGCCGTATCCGGATTGGGTTCATGAGGAATCGAATCAAAAGCGCTCAAGCGCACTGCGATGCCCAGTCCGGGAACCTCTTTGCGAATTCCTCGCACGATCTCGATCACCATCCGAGCTCGGTTCTCAAGACTCCCCCCAAAACCGTCTTGACGGGTCCGAGCCGAGAGGAACTCGTGGAGCAAATAACCATGGCAACATTTGATATCGACAAAGTCCGCGCCGACCTCGTAGGCAAGCTTGGCGGCTTTCACGTAAGCCCCGATCAGTTCCAGGATCTCCGGTTCGGTCAAAACTTGCGCATCGTCTTGGACCCCAAACTTCGAATCCAGCAAGGGATGCCGATGGGCCACGCGAGGCTCCCATCGGTGGTGGTCGTTGGGTCGGCAAAATCTTCCGGAATGGGTAAGCTGACAGCCGATTACCAAATCGTCGGTATGTCCCCAATGCTCGTGATGGGATTGACGGAGCCCTTCGAGCAACTGCTGAATGCCTAAGCGATTCGATTCGACCAGAATCAATTGGTTAGGGTTTGCCCGTCCGTCTGGCCGCACGGCCATCGCTTCGCCTCCCCAAATCAGCTTGGCCCCGGACTCCCCGAACCGCTTCCAACGCCTAAGCATCGGCTCGGTGATTCCTCCTGTGGTCGTTCCATCCCAGCCTTCCATTGGCTGGACGGCAATCCGGTTTCCTATCGTGCGAAAGTTCCATGAGCAGGATTCCATCAACGGGCTGCCGGTGGGTTGATGGACCTGCGTATCCAATGGGATGTCGATCCCTAGCGACTCGACATGCTTGTTGAACTGAGCAGGGGACTTTAGCGAAGAGAGTTTCGTTAATACGTGCATGATACGTTCGGGACTTTGACGTTTCGGGATAAGTTTCGGGTTGAGTTTCGGGACTATGGATTGCCTAGACTGCAGTCTTGTCGAGATTCTGATCGAGAGCCTGGTCAAGCTGGGACTTGGACGATCCGGACAATGAGTATACCGTTAGGATCGCGCCGAAGAGGATACCGACGATGCTGACCCATTGGGCGATACTCAGCTCGGTACCGAACTGTCCCCCTTCGTCGACCCGAACAATCTCTTCGAGGAAACGAAGCACGCCGTAGACGAGCCAACCTGAACCGAAGACCAGCCCCGGACGCTGGACCCATCGCGGGATCGTCAAACTCCAAAAGCAGAGCAAAAAGCCTGTGATCGATGCATAGATTTGCGAGGGATGAACCGGCAAACTTCGATTGGGCAGTTCCCGTACCACGGTCCGAACGCGGTCGGTGCGGACAAGGCCCTCGAGCTCCGGTGGGGCGTGCTCGCGCATGGCTTGGGCTTGCAACGAAGGTACCTGAGGCACCTGCCCAACTTGGATCGAATCGAGGATTTGGCCCGGCGCGATTCCATTTCGCTGAGCCCAACTTCCTGGATCGACCGCATCGATCGTCAAGTCTTGACCATCGGTCGACTTGGTATGAATTCCCAAAAGACGGCCCGAGGCGAGTTGATCCATGTAAGCCGGGGCGCCGCGAGGAAACGCGATCGCAGGCAAACCCGATTCGACGACGCCTCCGTAACAGCATCCGTTCATCAAGCAACCGATCCGACCAAAAGCAAGCCCGATAAAAAAAGCAGGCACGATCGCGTCGAGCAACGACAAAGGAACCACTTTTTGCAGGAACGTCCAACCGAGAATCCCGGCGATCCCACCGAGGATCGCTCCGTAGACGACCAACCCACCCTCGGTAAACTGAAGGGCCGTCCAGAGCTTCTCGGAGATCGAGGTACCATCGAGTTCGCTCCACTTTTGGACTATGTAAAAGAGCCTTGCTCCAAGCAGCCCTCCGACGACGGTCCAAAGGACCAATCCTAGGAAAGACTCTTTAGCCACCCCGAGTTGCAACACGCGACGGTAGGAAATCCCAACAGCGGTCAATACTCCGAGCATCATCATCAAACCATAGCCGCGTACGGGTAAGCCCACGACGATCTGGTCGGCCGTCCCGGGAGCAACCTTCGCTTCGATCGCAGGAAGGACAAATCCCAAGACCGCCGCACCGATAATCCAATTGAACAGACCTTCGTAAAGAGTCGATGCCCCTTTGGGTTGCTTGTAGCTGTAAAAAAGGGTGATGCCCAAATAGAGTAGAAGCCCTAGCATCGACCAACTGACCCAACCGAAAAGCGGGAGCGGTCCGACTTCATGCGGAAGATAGAAAAGGGTTTGCCGCATGGAAGCAGTGCTCCTTGGATCTTGAATTAATGAAGGGCGAAAGTGGCATTGTCGATCAAGCGCGTCGTGCCGACCCTCGCGGCGATGATCCCGACGACCTCCGAGGTGATCGTTTCGATCGGCTCGAGCGTATCGGGATGCACGATGGCAGCATAGTCGATCGAGTCGACAGGGCTCGACTCGAGCTCTTTGCGCATGAGTTTCTCGATCTGGCGGCCATCGGTGCATCCTTGATGGATCAACATTTCGGCACCCTTCAGAGCGCGCGATAACCCCAGTGCCCGCTGGCGTTCCGATGGGGAAAGGTAACGATTGCGGCTGCTCATGGCTAGTCCGTCGGATTCGCGGACCGTTTGGCAAGCTTCGATCGCAATGGGCAAGTTCAAGTCGCGGCACATGGCCCGAATGACTGCGACTTGCTGGTAGTCCTTTCGACCGAAGTACCCCACATGCGCCGGTAGGATCTGAAAGAGCTTGAGCACGATCGTTGCGACCCCTCGGAAATGCCCGGGCCGTATCTGCCCCTCCCAAGCTTGAGAGACTCTGGGCGGTTCGACGAACGTCGAATGGTCTTGGGGGTACATCTGCGCGTCGGTGGGTGTGAAGACCACATCACAGCCGTTCGCAGAGAGCAGCTCCAAGTCGTTTTGGAGCGTCCGGGGGTATTTCTGAAGATCTTCGTTCGGGCCGAATTGGGTAGGATTGACGAAAATCGTCGCGATCGCCACATCGCACTGCTGCTTGGCCTTGTGGACCAAGGACAAGTGTCCTTCGTGCAACGCGCCCATGGTTGGGACGATTCCGATGCGTTTGCCTTGCATGCGCATCTGGTCGACAAGACGGTAGGTCTCCTCGGAGGATGAGAGGACTTTCATGAGGGCTCGCTCAAGCGAAGTATTCGACGGCGTTGGTGAAGATCTTGAGCCCATCGCCGTGCTTGGGCAGCGACGATTGGCGGGTCCACGAGGGGTGGTTCGTCGGATCGAGGAATCGCTCGGGGTGTGGCATCAGGCCAAAGATCCGACCGGACGGATCGCAGATACCGGCGATGTTCCATCGGGCACCGTTGGGGTTGGTGGGAAACCCAAGCCCTTCGTCCCCGGTATGACCCTCGGGTGTGCAATAGCGCACCGCGATTTGCTTGCGGTCGACGATTTCCTTGCTCGCCTGTTGGTCGCGGATCAGCAAGCGTCCTTCGGCATGCGCCATGGGCAAGTAGATCTTTTCGATCCCTCGGAGAAAAACGCAATGATCGGATTCCGGCTTGAGATGAACCCATCGGGTCTCGAAACGCCCTTGGGTGTTCCATGTCAGCGTTGCTGGTGGTGTCTGCTCGTCGGAGTCAAAAAAGATCCCAAGCCGCATCATGATCTGAAAGCCGTTGCAGATACCCAACACCAATCGATCCTGGTTTTGAAACATACTGACCACCTCGGCCAGCCGTGTCTGCCACTGCACAGCCGCGATCCGCCCCGCAGCGATGTCATCGCCATAGCTGAATCCACCCGGAAAGCAGAGGATCTGAAAGGAGTCGGCAAGGCCAGGGTTCTCGATGAGCTGATTGACGTGGACCCGAACCGATTCCCCACCAGCCAATTCAAAGGCATAAGCCGTCTCGATGTCGCAATTGGTTCCTGGTGCTCTGACGATGAGCGCTTTTGGCTTGGCCATCCCGATCGTGTCTCCGCCGTATAGGACTAAATGCTGATGTATTTGTTGAAGTGATTTCAGAACTGATTGCTGGCAGTACTACTTGCTGGCAGTACTACTGCACTTGGAAATTGAAAGCCCAAATCCTATCGTTTCGCCTGCAATCTGTGCAGCAGACCGAGCCGATCAACCGCCGCTTCCAAGCTCTTTTTCGAAGACCGCTTCGAGTCGCTCGAGCCGTTGGCTCAGCATTGCAACGGTTTCTTTTAAGGCTTGGACCTCGGCGGCCAGTTGCGAACCACCCGATGGGTTTGCTTTGGTATCGAACCGAGTGTTTGCAGCTTGGGCGTCATCGGAATCTTCCGTCGCATCGCCGTTTATAAGTCCACTGGAAAGACCTGCCGCGACGCTCTTGACGACCGCTGCGAGTTCCCATTCGGGATAAAGGTTGTGCGTGACGATTTGCCCGCGTCCTGGGGGAGTCAATTCGACCATCAAGTTTTTGCTGACCAAACCATCGACGAGTCGTTTGAGTTCGTCAAGATCGTTGATCGGCTCCATGCGCGCAGCGCGTGTGCGGAGTTCACCGAGCGTCTGCTCGCCCCTCAGGAGCAGTTCGGTCATGATGGCGGCCTCGACTTTTTCCAATCCCATCCAATGGTAGGCATAATGCCGAACCTTGGTCACCCGCCCGCTTCCTTGGATCATCGCTGCGGCCCCTAGGGCCCTAAGTTCATCGACGATCGTTTCGATCTGTTCGGAAGTGTAGTTGGTGATCGGGGCCCGATTGCTCTTTTGGTTGCAGCCGGTTGTTAGTCCGGCGTAAGACATCGGGTAGACATCGGGGGTGGTTTTGGATTTCTCCATCAGCGTACCGAGTACCCGACGCTGCTTGGCAGTCAAAGGCTTCCAAGCAGGTTCGGAGTTAGCAGCGGCCGGTTGCTCGTTACTTGACACCTTCGGATTGCGTTCCTTCCTCGATGCAGAACAGGCGGTTGCGGTTGGCGATGTAGATTCGCCCGTTGGCAGCAATGGGGGTGGTATAGACAGCCGAACCGACGTTGATCTCGGCGATTTCCTTCTTTTCGGGAGAAAGCTCGAAGGTCAAGATATCGCCATCTTCGTCGCCGATATAGATCTTGTTGTCGGCGATCAGTGGAGAGGCCCAGGAGGCGGCCAGCATGTCATGGGTCCAGTGGGCCGTCCCGGTCTTGGAATCCAAGCAGTGGATAACTCCGGAAAAATCGGCGATGACCAAGAGGTCGTTTTTGATCGCCACGGTACCGCAGGTCCGGTGCATGGTTTGCTCGAAGTCTTTGGGGTTCGAGCCGATGTAGTGCCAGATGGCTGCCGAGTTCGGGTTGTCGCGTTCCAGATCGCCCTCGGTGGCGACCAAGGCTTGCTTGCGCTTCGGGGCGATCGTCACCGTCGGATCCTTGGCGTTGTACACGAGGGTCGGGCTGACGTCTCCACGTTTGGTCGGATCGATGCACCAGAGGTGGCCACCGCCCTCGCCGTGTTCGGGGTCTTCGCCGACAGCTACAAAGACGTTCCCGTCGTAGATGACTGGGGTGGCGATGATGTGGTTGCGGGTCGCCCCGTTGAGCTTGTAGACCGAATCCTTGGGGTTGCAATCGAACTTCCACAAGAGCTTTGCTTTTCCGTTTTCTCCTTTGGCATCGAAGCTGTAGAGCCAACCATCCCCCCCGCCAAAAATGACCTGTTCGACATCGCCCAGAACTCCATAAGCTGGCGAGGACCACTGTCCGTGGAGAATGTTCGGGCCCGGGGTGTTGTCGGTCCAGAGCACCTCTCCGGTGAATCGGTTCAAGCAGATAAAGCTAGGTGCTTTTTCCTCCGGCACGGTGATGTGACCATCATCGACACCGTTGGATGTGTTGACAAAGAGTAGATCGCCGACGCAGGTGACCGAGCAACTGCACATGTTGTGCTGAGAGACACCCAGCTTGGACATCATGTCGAGCTTCCAAATCACATCGGCTTCGTCTTGGTTTTCATTGGGCTCTTCTTTGAAGGGGCCATCGTTTTCTCCGTCGATGAAGCCTTCGGTGTCCAGGCAAGCGACTTCGCCGCGGCTTGTGACATACCAGAGTCGGTCTCCATCGATCAGGGGTGCACAGCAAATGCCTTGGTTAGGCCAATCGTGAACGCGGCCCGTAGGGAGCTTTTCGCTGCTGTGCTGCCAAAGGAACTTGCCGGTCGAATCGTCGAAGCAGATCAGGCAACCCAAGTCGACGGTCGCCGGATAACGCTTGACGTAACCCGACCCATTGTTTGTGCCGACGTACGCCTTGCCGTTGGCTACGACTGGATTTCCGTAAGTTTCCGAACCCAAAGCGGCCGACCAACGGATGTTCTTGCCCGTTTTGACATCGTAAGCGACGGGCAAAGGTCCAGAGTCCGGAACATTGTTTCGCTCGGCCGATCCGCCCCACTGGGGCCAATCCTTAGCTTTGACCTTCAGTTTGGAGATCCCCTGACTTGCAACGGCCGTCGCATCAAATTTGTCCTGGGCCTCTAAGCTCCCGGGAAAAATCGAGGCGGAAAAACTCGCCGCTGCCAAAAGTGAGAACCAAACCCTGTTTTTGGAAATCGTTCGTCGCATGCCTAATTCGCCTTGATCGAAGTTGGAAGGAGGTACTGTTGGCCAACAGAAACCATCCTATTGAGTCGGTAGGAGGAAAGCTATCGGAGTTCGATTATAGCCGACCTGGAAAGTTTTCGTAGACGCTAAGAGGTTTCCAAATCCAGGCTAATGCCCTAAACTGATTCGTGGGGTGGAGCGTGTTCCAACCCAAACTGATTTATCAAGAGTAGGAGATTTGATCCATGTCTGTAACAATTCGGCTCGCTAGCTTGCTCACTCTATCGGCCAGCCTCTTGGTTTTCCCAGGTTGCGAATCCTCCTGCAACCAGCCACTTTCGGCCAACCCAAGCGCTTCGGCCGGCGATAAGGCGGCTCCAGGGGCTGAAACTGCCGAAACGAAATTGGTTTCCTTCAAAGTCGAGGGAATGACCTGCCCGAGCGGTTGTTACCCCAGTGTCAAGTCGGCGATCGCCAAGCAGAAAGGTGTCATCGGCATCGAACTGGCCCCGCAAAAGGAGGCCGATTCGATCGACAACCCGATCGTTTTCGTCAAGTACAAGGGCGACTTGGACTTGGATTCGACTCTCAAGGCGATCTCCCGGGCGGGATTTGAAGCCCAAGAAGTAGCCAACTAAGGGTCGGTACGCAAAAGGAGTTCAAGGAGGCCGAGCGGATGGATCAGGTATCAGGGACGCTCGATCGGCCATTTGTTCACCTTCATTGCCACAGCCATTACTCCCTTCTCGACGGAGCAGGGACGATCGATCGCTTGGTCGAACGGGCCAAAAATCTCGGGATGAACTCCTTGGCACTTACCGACCACGGTAATTTGCACGGGGCCTTGGAGTTCTACAAAAAGGCCAAAGCATCGGGAATCAACCCGATCATTGGCTATGAGGCTTACGTCGCCCCGGGGAGTCGATACACGCGCGACGCGGACTCCGCGAAAGAAGCTTCCTACCACCTGACGCTTCTTGCTCAGAATAAGACCGGCTTTCGCAATCTGATCCGCCTTGCTTCTCGCGCCCACCTCGAGGGCTTCTACTACAAGCCTCGGATCGACAAGGAGTTGCTCGAACTCTACAGCGAGGGGATTATCTGCTTGAGCGGATGCGTGTCGAGCGAATTTTCAAGGCTCATACTTCGAGGCTCCGATACCGCAGGATCGATCGAACAAGCTCAAGACGTCGCGGCTTGGTTTTCCAAGCTCTTCAAAGACCGGTACTTCATCGAGATCATGAACAATGGGATACCGATCCAGCGAGAGCAACTGCTCGGAGCGGTCGACATCGCCAACCGGATGGGTTTGCCCTTGGTGGCCACCAACGACGCCCACTACCCCGAACGCCAGGACGCCGAGGTCCAAGATGTGTTGATGTGCATCAGCACGGGTAAATTCCGGACGGATAGCAACCGCATGCGGATGGACAACGACCAGTTCTTCCTTCGGTCCCAGGCGGAAATGTACGAGAGCTTCCAAGGCCTCGAACATGCCGTAGCGCGCAGCCAACAGATCGCCGACTCGGTCGATATCCAGTTGGATCTCGGAAGCAGGAATTTCCCGTCGTTCGAAATCCCCAAAGAACAAACCAACACCGACGAGTACCTAAGGACTTTATGCATCCAGGGTCTCTTCGAGCGCTACGAAGGGGATACCGAGATGATCCCCCAGGGGCAATTGGCCCAAGTCGTCTTGGATCGCTTGGACCGCGAATTGGGCGTGATCCAAAAACTTGGTTTTTCCAACTATTTTCTCATCGTTTGGGACTTTGTCCGCCACGCTCGCGAAATCGGAGTCCCAGCAACCGCCCGCGGTAGCGGTGTCGGTGCCTTGGTCTGCTACGCACTGTATTTGTCCCACGTGTGCCCCATCAAGTACGATTTGCTCTTCGAACGCTTCCTCGACGAGAGCCGGTTGGAAGCCCCCGACATCGACATCGATTTTTGTCAGGATCGGCGCGGCGAAATCATTCGCTATGTCAAAGATAAATACGGCGAGGACAACGTCGCACAGATCGGAACTTTCGGCACCCTCAAAGCCCGAGGAGCCATCAAGGACGTCGGTCGGACCATCAATATCGCGCTGAGCCGTGTCGCGGAAATCAGCGAGATGATTCCCGAGGACGGTAAGACCTCCCTCAAGGAAGCCATCGAATCGAGCGAGGATCTGAGAAAGGCCGCGTTGAATCCCGAGATTGGCGAAATGCTCGACCTTGCGCAGAGAGTCGAGGGGATGGCCAGAAACATCGGAACCCACGCGGCCGCAGTCGTCATCGCCGATAAACCCCTGACCGAATACGTCCCGCTGATGCGAGGCTCGGGCAAGGACGATGTGATCACCCAATGGTCGATGGGTGACGTCGAAGCCGCAGGCCTCCTGAAAATGGACTTCCTGGGACTTCGGAACCTGACGATCCTCTCGAAAGCCGTCGAGATGATCGAAAAAACCCGAGGCATCCATGTCGATCCGATGAAGTTCCCTCTCGATGACGAGAAGGCCTTCGAACTGCTCCGACGCGGCGAAACCAAAGGGGTCTTTCAGTTGGAAAGCGGAGGTATCCGCGATCTGCTCCAACGCATGAAACCCGACCATTTTCGCGACATCATCGCCACCAACGCCTTGTACCGTCCAGGGCCGCTCGAAGGGGGGATGGTCGACGAATACATCGCCGTCAAGCTCAAGAAGAAATCCGCCACCTACCTGCACCCGGTGCTTAAGGAAATCCTCGAAGAAACCCACGGTGTGATGGTTTACCAAGAGCAGGTCATGCGGATCCTCAACCGACTCGGTGGGATCGAATTGGCCAAAGCCTACACGTGCATCAAGGCGATCAGCAAGAAGAAGGAGTCGATCATCGCGGCCAACCAGGAGAAATTCCTCCAAGGAGCCGTCGATTTGGGTCTGGCGAAAAAGGATGCCGAAGACTTCTGGAATAAGATTCTGAAATTTGCAGGCTACGGTTTCAATAAAAGCCACTCGACAGCCTACGCATTTATCGCCTATCAAACCGCTTATCTCAAAGCCCACTTCAAAGTGGAATTCATGGCTGCGTTGCTGACCGGGGATATCGCAAACCGAAATTTCAAACGCAAGGACCCATTGGTCGAGCACCTCGAGGACTGCCAGCGGATGGGGATCCCAGTCGAGCAACCGAGCATCAATTCCTCGCGCGGAGAGTTCGGAGTCCACGACGGCAAGATTCTCTTTGGTCTCTCGGCGATCAAAGGGTGCAGCAAATCCGTCGGCGATGCACTGGCCGAGGAACGAGAGCGACGCGGGCCATTCAAAAGCATCTTCGATTTTTGCAACCGCATCGACTCCACGCAATGCGGACGAGGATCGATGGAGTCGCTGATCATGGCGGGAGCTTTAGACTGTCTAGGCGGAACCCGCGCCCAGCATTTGGCGATCCTCGATAAAGCCATCCAAGGGGGTATCGCGGCGGCCAAGGACAAAAAGAGCGGCCAACTGAGCCTCTTTGGCGACCTAGCCGAGGAATCCGAAACCACGATCCAAAGCTTACCCAACATCCCCGAATTCCCGGAAAAAGAGAAACTTGCCAAGGAAAAAGAGGTCCTAGGATACTACCTCTCCTCGCACCCCTTAGCCGAATACGAATCGACCCTTAAGTCCTGCTGTACAAGCCATTCGATCGGTGCAAAATCCCTTGCGCATCGGACCGAGGTCTGGATGGGGGGAGTCGTCTCCTCGATCAAGATCGCACACACGCGAAACCCCAAGCCCGATTCACCGACGAAGTATGCGAACTTTGATCTTGAGGATCTCGAAGGCATCACACGTTCGATCGCTTGGCCAAACACTTACGAACGCTACGCGCCATGGATCGTCGCCGATGCGATCGTTTTGGTACGAGGTCGTATCGATAAACGGGGCGAGGAAGAAATCAATTTCATCGTCGATGAGGTCATTCCCATCGCGGAAGTCGAAGCCCGCTTCACCTCAGGCTTGACGATCCTGTTCGACGAATCCAAACATTCGCAAGAAACCGTCAACCGACTTGCCGAAGTCCTTCGCGGATATCCCGGTGATCGGGAACTTCAATTCGAGGTCAAGATGGCATCTGGTAGTCTCGTGTACATGACCAGCACCAAACATAAAGTCAGCATCACCCCAGAGCTTCGCAGTCGCTTGGACGATCTGCTAGGTGAATCAAGCCATCGGCTGCGTATGAACAAGCCTTCGGTCAACAACGACAGTGGCAATGGTGGATACCCCAAACGTCGGCAGGGCTAGTTCGTGCAACCTCTCCCGGTCGACGATCATCTTGAGTCCATCGCACAGACCGTAAGCTCCCATGGCATAACGGCCATCGAAGCTCCCCCCGGGTCTGGGAAAACGACCCGGATCGCACCATCGCTTCTTCGTTTGAGCGCGCAGAACCAGAGAATCTATTTGGTTCAACCGCGTCGCATTGCCGCCCGGTCCGTCGCCGAGCGCATCGCCAGCGAATCGAATCAAAATGTTGGGCAACAGATCGGATACGCCGTTCGCTTCGATCAAAAAATCTCCCAGCAAACACAGCTTGTGGTCGTCACCGAAGGCATTTTGATCCGCAAACTGCAGGAGGATCCGACGCTCCAGGAAACAAAAATCGTCATTCTCGATGAGTTCCACGAACGGTCGATCGATGGAGACCTGCTCCTGGGAATGCTCAGGCGAGTCCAGTCGGAAGTGAGAGACGATCTGAGGATCGTGATCATGTCGGCGACGCTCGACAAACAGTGGCTGGCCAATGCATTGCCCAGTGCGCCTTGGATCCAAATCTCTACGCCGAGTTTTCCGGTCACAATCCAATATGCACCGGCCGAGGCAAGGCAGGACATCGTCGAGCACGCGGCCAACGTGGCCTTGCGGGTCGCTCAAAGTCGGCCCGGGGACCTGTTGATTTTTCTTCCCGGAGCCGCAGAGATCCAACGCTGCTGCCAGTTGCTAAGAAATCACCGATTTAGCGATCCCATCGATGTCCTACCACTGTATGGCTCGATGCGAATCGAAGAGCAATCGCAAGCCATCCAGGTCGGTCCTCGGCGGCGGATCATCGTTGCGACGAATATCGCAGAAACCTCACTGACGATCCCCGGGGTCCAGACCGTCATCGACAGCGGGCTTGCTAGGGTCTTGCGATTCGCACCGGATGTCGGGCTCGACCGATTGGAATTGGAAAACATATCGAGTGCCTCGGCGACCCAGCGCGCGGGGCGCGCCGGGCGAGTTGGACCAGGGGTGTGCATTCGGCTTTGGTCGGAGGCATCCGACCGAGCGAGGTCCGCTTTTTTGGATCCCGAAATTCGCCGTGTGGATCTGTGCAATGCAAGGCTCCAATTGCACGCTTGGGGCGAAGGGGACCGCCAGGATTTTCCATGGGTCGAACCCCCTCGTGAGGAGTCCTGGGATGCGGCAGGTAGGTTGCTGACTCAACTCGGCGCCATCGATCGAGGCCAAATCACCAAACTCGGATTGCAGATGGGGCGGATTCCCCTCCATCCTCGACTCGCACGCCTTTGCATCGAAGCCCATGGCTATGGGTGCCTCGAACGGGCCGTTTGGCTCGCAGCGATGCTCAGCGAACGCGATCCGTTCGATCGACGCGGGCCTTCAAAGGCCATCGGCCAGCAAACTGCGACGGGTGCAAGGCAGATCCCGACTCGAAGCGCAAACGCTTGGCAGAGCGACTCGGTCGAGCGAGCCCGTTGGCTGCAACTTGGCCAAGCGGATCGGCAGACCCCCTTTGGGTGGTTGCACTCAGGAGGACTCCAGGCGATCAAGCAATCGGCTCAGCAGATCGAACAAGTTTGCAAGGGATTGCTTAGCGGCACTAGGCCAACGGCACGCGATGGCTCCGAGCCTCAAGCACCTGACGAAGGCCTTCAGCGCGCACTGCTTGCAGGATTTCCCGATCGGTTGGCCAAACGACGCGCCATGGGCAAGCCCCAGGGGCTGATGGTAGGAGGGAAAGGAGTTCAATTAAGCCCTGACTCTGGAGTGCGGGACTCGGAGTTGTTTTTGTGCGTCGAGGCGCAGGGAGCCTCGGGAGAAGCCTTCGTGCAACAAGCAAGCGGCGTGCGGCTTGAGTGGTTGCAGGGCGAGGCCCTTGCAACTCGGGATGAAATGTTCTTTCATCCAACACAGAAACAGGTCGTAGGCAGGCGACGTACCTACTGGTTGGATTTGTGCCTGGCCGAGACGCCCGTTGCCATCGCCGACGAAGAAGCTTGTACTGAGTGTTTGTTTGCGGCGGTCCAATCGAATTGGGAGAGTGTATTTCCCAAAGAGGATCCGAGCGTCATGCAGTGGGTCGAGCGCGTCGGGGCACTTGGAAAGTGGGTGCCTGAGTTGGGGCTGCCCCAACTCGACCTTCCTACCCTTCAAAAGGCGGCTTGGGAGCTCTGTCGTGGCAAGCGAGGTTTGGACCAAGTCCGCAACGGAGCATGGATCGACTGGCTTGAAAATCTATTGTCCCCCGAGCAGCGGCGCAGTTTATCCATGGAGGCACCCGAGAGGATTCAGGTCCCCTCGGGCAGTTCGATCAAAATCGAATATGCAGACGGCAAGCCACCGGTTTTGGCCGTGAAAATCCAAGAGGTGTTTTCGTGGAAGCAGACCCCGAGGATCGCGCGCGGTCGAGTTCCCTTGCTGTTGCATTTGCTCGCACCCAGTGGACGCCCCCAGCAGATCACCAACGATCTTGCTTCGTTCTGGACCAGCGGATACGCCGAGGTCAAAAAGGAGCTCAAGCGTCGTTATCCCAAGCATTCTTGGCCTGATGACCCATGGACGGCAAGTCCCACACGGCGCTGAGGCGAGGCGAGCTTGAGCTAGAGGCAAGCTTGCTCGGAACCGAGTTGCCGCGTGGGTTACTATAAAAAATCCGGGTTTCGCGGTAGAATCTTCAGGACGGCTGGTCCAATTTTTCTCTCTGTCCTGGAAACCGAATGCAACATGAACGACGAAACCCTGCAACGCATCTCGAGAACTTACGGAATTGAAAATTGGTCTGCAGGGTACTTTGGCGTCAACAACCAAGGGAACATGATAGCCCGCCCGGCAGCGAACGATCCTCGCAGCGTCGACTTAAAGTCCGTTGTCGACTACTTGCAAAAGGAAAAGAAACTTCAGTTGCCGATCCTATTGCGGTTTCCTCAGGTGCTTACCAATCAACTCAAGCTCTTGAGCGGATCGTACAAAGAAGCGATCGAGCAGTTTGGATACAAGGGCAAGCACTACCCCGTCTTCCCGATGAAGGTCAATCCGAGACGCGAAGTGGTCGAGGAGTTCCTCAAGGACACCGGCAGGTACCGCGTGGGGCTCGAATGCGGATCCAAGGCCGAGTTGTATGCGGCCATCGCCCAAGACCAGAACCCCGAATCGCTTTTGATTTGCAACGGTTTTAAAGACGAATCCTTTTGCCGTCTGGCTCTGCTGGCCGTCCAATCTGGCAAACGGGTGGTCATCGTCATCGAGAAGCTCAACGAGTTGAAGATTTTGCTCCGCGTTTGCACCGAGGCGAACATCTATCCCTGGATCGGGTTGCGGGCCAAGCTTTACACCAAGGGGAGCGGGAAATGGGCAAGCTCCGGCGGGGATTCGGCCAAGTTCGGATTGACCACATCGGAACTCTTGGAGTGTTTGCGGCTGATGTCTGAGCACGGCAAAAAGGATTTGCTCCATCTGCTTCATTTCCATATCGGAAGCCAAATCACCGACATCAAGCGGGTCAAGAACGCCATGAAGGAAGCGGCCCGGGTCTATGCCAAAATTCTTCAACTCGGTTATCCGGTCGAGTTTCTCGACATCGGTGGTGGCTTGGGTGTCGATTACGATGGATCGAAGACGCGCACCGAATCGTCGATGAACTACACCGTCGAAGAGTTTGCCAACGATGTCGTCTACACCGTGCAGACCGTCTGCGACCACGAGAATGTTCCACATCCGAACTTGGTGACCGAAAGCGGCCGAATGATGACGGCTTACCATACCGTCTTGGTCACATCGATCCGCGAGGAAATCGAAACGTTCGCCGACGATTTGCCTGAGGTGACGATCGACGAAGACGATCCACAAGTGATCACGGAGATGAAGTGGCTGCTCGATGAAATCAATGGAAAAAACTACTTCGAGTACTACCACGATGCCGTCGAACACAAAGACGAGCTCTACACGCAGTTCAACCTCGGAATGGTATCGCTCGAGGACCGAGCCAAGGGGGAGGTCCTCTATTGGGAAATCTGTGCCCGAGCGTTGAAGGAATCCGAGCAGGCGCGAAATCCCAACGAAGAGTTCGAGGATGTCAAAAAGGTACTGGCTGCGAAGTACCTCTGCAATTTCTCGTTATTCCGCTCGGCTCCTGATTCCTGGGCCATCGGGCAACTCTTCCCGGTCGTGCCACTGCATCGCCTGCAGGATGCCAAAATCGATTTCGCCACTTTGGTCGATGTGACTTGCGATTCCGATGGAAAAATCGATAAGTTCGTCGATTTAAGAGATGTCAAAGAGACCCTTGAACTTCCTGAGTGGAAAGAGGGGAACGATTACTTCTTGGGGATCTTTTTGATCGGTGCATACCAAGAAGTCATGGGTTCGTATCACAACCTATTTGGCTTACCCAATGAAGCCTCGATCCATATCGAATCCGACGGACGATTCCACGTCTCAAAAATCGTACCCGGTAGCAAGATTCAAGACATGGTTAGCTTTGCAAGATACGACCTTACAGGATTGCATAGCCACTTCCAAAAGCGGCTCGAATCGAGAGTCGCCGGGGGGTATCTCGACGACCAACTCGCTGCGGCACTTTCGAGGCAATACGAGGAAGCGGCCAGTTGGACCACCTATCTGGATTAAAACGCCGTTGAATTGAAACCACCTGATTGGGACCCGCATCGGAACTTGGAGCTCAGGGAAAGGAGTCCAAAACCATGGCGAGAAACGAACAACTGATCCGTCAGCACAAAATCCTCCAAGTCTTAGAGCGTCGACGCTATGGCGTGACGCTCGAGGAGCTACGCTCCAATGTGGTCGAGGAACTAGGGCTTGGTACTCTCCATACCCGAAGTATCCGACGCGACATCGAGGCCCTTCAATCCGCAGGGATGCCTATCACCACTCAGGACACAGCCAGGGGTCGTGTATGGAAGCTCAACCGCAGCGATACCGGGCTCCATAAGATCGCGATCTCCGCGAGCGAATTGATCGCGCTGTCGATGGGACGCGATTTGATGATCCCGCTTGCGGGCACCCAATTTTGGCAGGGGATTGAGGCGTTTTGGCATAAAGTGAAAGAGCAGTTGCCCGAGGGCGTTTGGGACCACTACGAACGCTATCGGCGAACGTTGCGCGTCATCGGCGTGGTTCCCAAAACTTACGAGAAGCAACGAGGGATGCTCCAGACGATCAACCGAGCGATCCAGGAACATCGCAAACTCGATGCGATCTATGAGTCGACCGGTAGCCCAGCTAGGCAACGCATCCTCGAGCCCTATGGGCTAATCATCTACCAATCGAGCATCTATTTGGTGGCAAGCGAATTCGGACAGCACCTGGATTTGGAACCCGAGGAGCGGCTCCGGCATTGGAAGCTCGATCGATTCCAGTTCGCGGTGGCCATGGATGAATGGTTCAAACCGGATCCAGATATCGACCTCGATGTGCATCTGGGCCGTTCGGGGGGCATTTTTAGCGGGGACAAACCCTCGATTTACAAGGTCCGTTTGACATCCAAAGCCGTGCGATGGGTTCAAGAGGAACCTTGGCACGCCGAACAGACCATCGAAATGCAACCCGATGGTTCGGCCATTCTGAGTGTTCCTGCGTTTCACCCGTTAGAAGTCATCCCGCAGATTCTCCGTCTCGGCTCGGCTGCTGAACTATTGGAGCCAGCAAGCGCTCGGGAGATCCTCGCCGAACAGATCTCCGAAATGGCTGCAGTGTACAGTTCTAAAAAGAGCAGTTCGAAGTCTTCAAGCAAAAGTCGCTATGACCAGAGCAAAGACTCTTGACGGGAGACTTTGAGGAAAAGCTTGAGTTCCTTTTGTGTTGTTTGCTCGAAAGCGGCACAACGGAGTTGCAGATCCGAACTCGCAATGAGTTTTTAGCCATCAGGATCGTTGAGCAGATCGACCAAACGAGATCGCAGAGGTTCTTGGTATTTTTTGGGCCACGTTTGGTCGATCATCCCCAGCGAGATCATGTCTCTTAGATGCACTCGGTCTTTATCGCGATGAGCATTGAGCTTCATGAAGACGAGAGTTTCAAGTTGAACGGTTTGAAAATCGTTGGATCTCGACAAAGGTTCGATGTCGGGGTTGGGGTTGTCGCCGGCTCGTTCGATTTTACCGACAAGTACGACATGAACTGCATCGCGGGCAGAGGCGTCTGGATGTTCGACAAACATGTCCAGGGCAAGCGTTTTTCGGTGATGAAACCCTGCGGCGATCATTGCATCCTTCATTGCAGGAAAATCGTTTGGGCGCACGAGAATATCTACGTCCTGTGTCGTTCGCAGTGCGGCTTCATCGACCTGGGCGACCCAAGCCCTTACGGCATGTCCGCCGACGACGGCATAAGGCACCTTGGCATCTTCGAGGATCCTTACGGTTTTCCGCAGGCGTTCGTTGACTTTTTCCACCGCTCGCTCCATCCTGGCCCATAATTCTTCGCCGACGATTTTGAACTCAACCATAGCTAGACCCTCCGGTCCTAAGTTTACCCTACAACAGTTCGAGATCCTACTGCAGCTTTTTTGGCAATCCAACATCGCAGAGGGATTTTCCGCCAAGGCGCAAGGCTCGCAAAGGGCAGCCAAGCCGGACCGCTGATGGACGCTAACCAACAAGCTAACAGCATGTCGATAGCAGGCTGCGATGGTGATCGGTCGAAAAAATCTCGACCAAAAATGGGGATAAAATACACTGAGCCCTTAAATTGGGAGCTATGGACGATTCCAAGCTACCCACACCGCACAACCATTTTTTTCACTATGCGCTCTCGCATGTCGAGGCCGCAAGAGATCTGATCCAAACGCACCTGTCACCCAGTTTGGTTCAGATCCTGGATCTCAACTCGCTTGAACTTAAGAAAGACTCCTTCATCGATGAGGATCTGCGCCAGAGTTTCTCGGATTTGCTCTATTCGGTGCGGCTTGCCGGTGCGAAAGGCGAGCCTATCGAAGGACAAGTCTATCTGCTCTTTGAGCACAAGAGCCAGTCGGATCCGATGACCTGTTTTCAGTTGCTGCGTTACATCGTTCGGATATGGGAGCAGCGACTAAGAAGCGGTCTGACTTTGTGCCCTGTGTTTCCGCTAGTGGTCTATCACGGGCAGGAAAACTGGTTAGCTCCCAGGAGCCTCGAGGAACTCATCGGCGGTCCTAGGGCAGCATTCGAGTACGGTGTTCGGATGTCTTATCCTGTGCTAGATATTGCCAGAGTCCCAGATGAATCGCTTGCGAGGGATCCTTTTTTGCAAAGTGTGCTTGGTCTGCTAAAATACAGTCGCAGGCGGGATTTTGAGGAAAAGCTTGAGTTCCTCCTGCAGTGTTTGCTCAAGAGCGGGACGATCGAGGTTCGGCCAGAGCATGTGGAAGCGATTTTTGTTTACATTTCGAGCGCGAGTCCTTTGATACCCATAGAGAAGCTTACGATGACGATCGAAAAGTTATTCCACACCCAAGTCGAGCCCGGTTCGATCGCTGACCGATTTATCAAGCAAGGCCGTCAAGACGGCCGTCAGGAGGGCCGGCAAGAGGGGCTCAAGGAGGGTGAGATTCACTTGATACAAACATTACAGGAAATTTTTGGTTTGCCTATCAGCGATCCGGCGATGTTACAAGACCGGTCGCTCGAACAGTTGCAAGCGATCACCACCGAGCTTCGCAAGCAGTTCCTCGATCGCAAATAGCTCGCCCCATTGCAAAACGATTCTCCTGAATCGTTGGCTGCGAGCTAAAGCCCCATATCTAAAGTCCAAAGTCTACTCGATCAAAATTATTTCGACCAAGATCGGTCGTAAAACTCACTGATCCGTAAAATCGGGAGCTATGGACGAATCCAAGCTCCCTACACCGCACAACAATCTGTTCCACTATGCGCTATTGCATGCCCAAGCCGCCAGAGATTTAATGCAAACGCACCTACCTGTGGATTTGGTGGCGGCGCTGGATCTTGATTCTCTTGAGCTCCAAAAAGATACCTTTGTTGATGAGGAACTACGAGAAAGCTACTCGGATTTGCTCTATTCGGTGCAGTTTGTCGACCAAGACGGCCAGAGGGGCCAGGGCCAGGTTTATCTGCTACTGGAGCACAAAAGCCAGTCGGACCCGATGACCTGTTTTCAGTTGCTGCGTTACATCGTTCGGATATGGGAGCAGCGCCAACGCAGCGGCCAGACTTTGTGCCCTGTTTTTCCGCTGGTGATCTATCATGGTCAGGAGGCTTGGTCAGCTCCGGTTAGCCTCGAGGAGTTGATCGGCGGTCCGAGTAGGTTCTTCCAATACGGTGTTCAGATGGCTTATCCGGTGCTGGACATAGGCCGGATCCCGGATGAATCGCTAGCGACGGAACCCTTTTTGCAAAGTGTCCTTGGTTTGCTAAAATACAGTCGCCGGAGGGACTTTGAGGAGAAGCTGGAGTTCCTTTTGCGTTGTTTGCTCGGAAGCGGCACGACGGAGTTGCAGACAGAGCATTTGGATGCGGTTTTGGTTTACATCACGACCGTGAGTCCTTCGATTCCCATGGAGACCCTCGCGATGACGATCCAAAAGATATTCCCAACGCAAATCGAGCCAGGCTCGATCGCGGATCAGTATATAGCGAAGGGACGCCAGGAAGGGATTCAAGAGGGCCTTAAGGAGGGCGAAATCCACCTGATCCAAACCTTGCAGGACATTCTGGGGCTGCCAACAATCGATGCCTCGAGCCTCCAAGACCGGTCGCTTGAGCAGTTGCAAGCAATCACTGGCGAGCTTCGCAAGCAGTTCCGCGATCGCAATTAGCTCGCCCTATTGCAAAACGATTGTCCTCAATCGTTGGCTGACGGATTCGATCCTTGCGGCCATCTCGATGCTACCAACGCCGAATTGGTATAGTCAGAATGCAGATTCTCAGGCACCAAGTCCTTATCCCAAGGGTATCCCGCAATGGCTCCGAAACTCCAGAACGATCAACAAATGCTTCGGCGCGGCGCCTTGTTCGCAACCGCTTACGGCTCTCTGGCTCTAGCCGGTCTTGGTCGCGCCCAAGACAAGTCGTCCATCGCGGGGATCCATGAGGCAGTCGAATCGTTCGTCGAGCGCAATGAGATCGCAGGTGCGGTGACGATGGTTGTCGATAAAGACCGTGTGCTACACCTGGACGCAGCAGGCTACTGTGACTTGAAATCGAATACACCGATGACACCGGATCATCTTTTCTGGATCGCATCGATGTCCAAACCGATCACGGCCATTTGCGTGATGATGCTCGTCGACGAAGGCAAAATCGCTTTGGAGGATCCGATCGCCAGATACCTGCCCCAGATGGGAGAACTCAGAAACGAATCGGCTCAGAGGGTGAATGTCAGCGTGTTGCAAACCCTCAATCACACCTCCGGCATGCGAGAACTCGATGCACCCTACGGCGACACTTCGCTAGCCAACGCGGTCGAAAAGTATGCCAAATCGCTCGTTCAATTTCAGCCGGGAACCAAGTGGCAGTATAGCCAGACGGGGATCAACACCGCGGCCCACATCGTCGAGGTGGTCTCTGAGATGAGCTTCGATGCGTTTGTGCAGAAACGCTTGTGCGAACCGCTAGGCCTTAGCGATACGGCGTTCTACTTGACCGATAGCCAGCAGAAGCGTTTGGCAAAAAGCTACACGCGGACTCCCGCTGGGCAACTTACGGAATCCCCTATTTTCCTTCTCGCAGGAAAAAAGCCAACCGATCGCAATCGATTGCCTGCAGCCAACGGTGGACTGTTTTCAACACCTGCGGATTATGGTCGGATCTGCCAAATGCTCTTGGGCGGTGGGACTTGGCAGGGCAAGCAAATCCTAAGCGACAGATCGGTTAGCTTGTTGGGCAAACCCACCACAGGCGAATTGGTCACGGGCTTTACCGACGGGAACGCTTGGGGGATTGGCTGTTGCGTGGTGCAAACCCCCAAAGGCCCGACGGCGATGCTCTCGAAGGGCACGTATGGTCACGGGGGTGCTTATGGCACACAAGCTTGGATCGATCCGGTCCGAGGGCGAGCGTATCTCCTTTTCGTCCAGCGGGCCAATTTCCCCAACGCGGACGCTTCGGATCTGAGAGTTGAATTTCAGAAGCTAGCTGCTGCTGGGGTTTAGCGATTATACGATGAATGAGGCGTTAAACCTCGATGGTCGAGAACGTTCACGATTGGTAAACACTCACCCGAGTGCTTGCGCCCAATACCGCTTTCAAAGAGATCGAACCGGACGGACCGCGCCGATGCAACATAAAACGTTGCGTCGGTTCGCCGCATCGACTAGATTGGCAAGCGTGTGAGCCAAGCAAGGGCCAGCGAAACGGTCAGCATTTAAGAGGGATTCGATTTGTCAAGTTTCAATCTGGTGGCATCACGTTTTACGCACGCATTGGGAGTGACTCTACTAGCCTTGAGCTTCCTGCCAAGAGTCACCGCGGATGAACCGATTCGTGTACTTGCAAGCCCCTTTAGCCGCCGCTGACCGGAGGGATCAGTGCAATCTCCAGCGTGTTTGAATGGGAGTTGCCCGCTAGGCCGATGGTTTCCTCGTCGTCTACGAACGACTCGCTGACGGCCAAGCGACTGATGCGGATCAGTTCAGCCGCTTGGGGATACCGTCGGGCCAGGTCTGCTTTGATTTCCCCAGCGTGCGTTCCTGGCTCGATCTCGACAATCACCTTCTCGGTGCCAATCGCTTCGCGGATCCCCGCAAAAATCCGTATGGCATAGCTCTTGGCATGGTTCTTGGTCATCGGTTTCAAAAGCTCGATCGCGACGAGGGTTTGCGTTGCCATCTGGATCGCGGTACTCTAGCGATC
>Ga0315900_10002904_pt1 | contig 25537 bp, 27 predicted proteins | sample LakEriMetagenome_FD_203521 | JGI IMG/M metagenome (GOLD analysis project Ga0315900, IMG submission 203521) | Freshwater fungal communities from buoy surface, Lake Erie, Ohio, United States - Buoy 12 MA114 | ecosystem: Environmental > Aquatic > Freshwater > Lake > Lake biofilm | place: USA: Lake...
GCAACGTGATGCTTCAGGAATTGCAGTTTGTCAGCGTAATCAATCGAACCACGGTTGAGCGATAGTCGAGCAAGGTATGCGTCAGCCAGCCTCAACTGGCCAATCGTCGTCTCGACCAGATCGTCCCACATCTTCAGGTTGGATTCTTCCAGATGCTGGAATCGAGCCTCGTCAGCAGCCTTCTGCTTGTCAGTTTTCTGCGGAGGTTCGCCGGGAGTCTTGGACTTCTTCAGTTCGAACAATCCCTGCCATTGGTTGGAGATGGATTGATTGACCACCTCAGCCTGATCGTTACCAAACTTCGCGAGTTTCAGTGCCATCGCATGTTCGGATGCAGGCTTGATCGGTTTCCGTATCGCCTTCCTGAAGGCTACCCACCGTTCCCATGCTTCCTGATCTAAACCCTGTATATCCATCGTGTATATCCTGTATTTGATTGTTATGACTGTTGGTGAATTCTGCGTGGTAAGGACGGAATACGCCTATGTCCTCATCACGCAGTTATGACTGTCGGAGCCATCCTGCCGTCGACAACTTTTCACAGGTTTCCCTGCTGTGGTTCGCGCTTCTCGACGATGTGCTGCGCGTTCAGAGGCCCACTACCCCGGTCTGAATCTGAGTCTGTTCTGCGCGTAGTTTCCCCGACCAGAACAGCCGAGGGAGGGAGTGTTTGACAGTAGTAGTACACTAGACTACCCTATCTCCACTCACCTACCCTGTGAGCAAAATAGATCGACCCACTCGATCCGTCAAGCCCCCGAGAGGGGGTTTGTCGTTTAAGCCCTCCAGAGTCCATTACAGCCGCTTACTACGCAGGGGCTGCTCTTGCATCAACTTGCGTATATGCCGAACGCTGTAGCCTGCTGGAAGTTTTACGAAGCCTAGTTGCAGCCGCATCACCTGAGCAGGCGGCACCACACCTTGGCGAACCCATCGCGAGACAGCCGGAGCCGAAACCCCGAACGCATCCGCGACATCCTTTTTGCGGCCGTTGAAGACCGAGAGAATGATGTTGATATCCATAGCCCGTGCATCTTAACCGCCGTTACGAGAAAAAGGCAAAGGGAATATGCACGGCAAAATATGTACCTATTTTTTCTGGGTGGATGGTTGCAAGGGCTTAACTTGTGTTAATGTTCACCCATGCCAGCACGGTGCTGGAACAGGAGAAACAAAATGCAATACGCCAATCACATCGGTTACAGCGACGTCAACCCGTTCGAGATCATCCGCAAGATTAGCGACAAGACCATCGAGATCCGCGCCATGAATGCCGAGCGCGATCCGAACTGGAAGCCTGACTTTGTCGCTGGCGGGTTCTGCGGCACGGTTGTCAATCAGCGTGACCAGCGCTGGATTATCTCCAGCAGCGCGGATGCCCCGGTTGTTCGCATTCGCCTTGGCAAACAGGGCTGGAAGGATGCCAACGGTCGCCGCTTCCAACTCTCTGATGAGCCGGTCAAGTTTTACGACTACAACTTCTAATCACTAACGGGCGGGGACTTCAAACCCGCCCCTCTCACAGGAGACATCACATGAGCCGTTACACCTACGTCGAACACCCCGCCCACGAAGTCTTGCAGCCGGTCACGTTTGACTCGGCCCCGCGCATCACCCAGCAGCAGCGCGTCGATGTCTACGAGGGCGACACGCTGGTTCGCGCCTTCATCCACAACGCATGGCATGACTGCAATGGTCGGCTGGTGCGCTACACCACAGACGAGGTGGCGGCATAAGCCGCCCCTCTCCACAGGAGATTGATATGAACAGCCTTATCCGCATCCCTTGGAAGTTTTACATGGATCATTACGAGCGCGGCTTGCCAACCCCAGAAGAGGTTCGTACCACTAAGTCGCACGTTTACATCAGCACTGACGATCCGCACCTTAATTCCTTGTGGTCAGACGCTGAGTTTTATGCCCACAAGTTCGGGCCAGATCTTTGCCCATCTATCAAGGCCAGTGCCAAGGCCACGCTTGCAGCCATTGAAAAGTCTTCACAAATTGCTTGACTCTTAATTCACCGCCGTTAAGATAGACACATAACGAAACAGGAGTACGACATGAACGACTTCGTATGCCGCGAGTGCAAAGTAGAAGAGCCAGTCTGCGACGATTACTGCGTCGAGTGCGAGATCAAGTTCTTCCGCGCTAACCCCGACGAGCAGATGGATCTCATCCTGCAAGTCGAGAGCGACCCGGATTCGTTCGCCGCTTGGATTCCCGTTGTCAAGGCTTTGCAGGAGGCTGCATGAACAGCCCCGTGTATCACGCCGAACTGGATCGAATCACCAAGTCGCTCACGGAGTTGATCGACAACAAGTCACTCGACCCGCTCGTTGTGCAGGCAATCAACTACGCATACGTGCTTGGCAAGAACGACGGTTACGTCGCAGGCGTCAAGGCAGTTACGGAGGATCAGCGATGAAATCACCTTGGCCACAGTTTATCGGGATCGCCCTTTTGTTTTTGCTAGCCGCTGCGCTCGACCCGTGTGGTGACGGTGGTTGCACTCAGGCTGAGGAGGTAGCCAGCCATGCGCGATGAAATGCCGTGGGGTAACGACGACCAGTCGTGGTGGCAACAGATGGACGAAGAACTACAGCAACAGGAGGAGGCGGAGCGCATCGCGAAGTGTGATGCGGCTCTGGCCGAACTCCGAGCGATCATCGAAGACGAACTAATGAAAATCTACAGGAGCATGAACTGATGTCTGATCTTTTGCGAATCAATGTGAACGACCATCTCGAAAAGAAGAATGGTCTTTCGTACTTGTCGTGGGCGTGGGCGTGGGCTGAGGTATTGAAACTTGATCCGAGCGCGACATGGGAGGCGGTCGAGTACAACGGCATGCCAGCCTGTTTCCTGCCCGACCAGAGTGCGATGGTGAAAGTACGAGTGACGATCAAAGATCACTCGAAGACCTGCGTGTTGCCGGTAATGAATCACCGCAACCAAGCGATCAAGAACCCAGACGCATTCGCGATCAACACCGCTATCGTCCGATGCCTCGTGAAGTGCATCGCGTTGTTCGGTCTCGGCTTGTACGTGTATTCAGGTGAAGACAGCCCGGAGGGTAATGTGGAAGGAATAACGGTAGATCCGAGAGGCGATCTCGGACAGGGAGTTGACGAAGCAAAGCGCGACCAGTTCGTCGCCAAGTTCCGCACGGCATTCGATCTCGATGCGGAAGAGCCTGTCATCGCGCAGGCCGTGTTGGAGGTACACCGAGAGATCAACAGCGACCACGATCTGTACATCGCCGTTGCGGACGCGATGCTGCCGAAGGAGCGCAGCGCAATTAAGGCTTATCTGAAGATGGCAAAGGAGCAGAAGTAATGCAGTACGACAACAACAACCGTGGGGCTTTATTCAAAAACGACAAGCAGGGGAATGAGAAACGCCCCGACTACAAGGGCGACCTAAATGTCGAGGGCGTCGAGTACCGAGTTTCGGCGTGGATCAAGAAGTCGAAGGCAGGGATGAACTTTATGAGCCTGTCGATTGAGCAGAAGGACGGGCAGAAGTCGAAGTCGCCGCCGGTACAAGTGCCGGTCCAAGACTTTGTCGACGACGAACTGCCGCCGTTCTGAGTAAGGAATTTTCCTTACATGCAACGAATATTTCCTAAGGGAACTCAACCAGACCAGATCGCTTCGGCGGTCTCGGTCTTGGTTCGGGAACTCGACCCGACAATCAGTTGGAAGGTGGTCATCGAGGCGTTCAAGCCTAAGCGCACAGACGCCCAAAATCGGTTCCTCTTTGGGGTGGTATATCCCAGCATCCTAGAGGGCGGCGGAGAGGCTCTCCGTGGCTGGAATGCGATGGACCTGCATACCTTCTTCCTCGGCGAACACTTCGGATGGGAGGTCGTCGAGGGTTTTGGCAAGAAGCGCCACAAGCCTCTGCGTCGGTCGAGCAAACTGACCAAACAAGAATTCAGCGACTATCTCGCATTCATCGAGGCTCGGTGTGCGGAGATGGGCATACACATACCGGAACCCAGTTATGCGTAGGAAAGACATACCAGTCGAGTTGACTGCGATGGAGATGTATCAGGCCGGGATTGTCGGGATTGCTCGACGTATCGACAGCATGCGTCGAGGGCTGAGCAACACTACCGGCGTGACGAACAGTTGGAACATTGACATCGAAGGTGCGCTTGGTGAGATGGCCGTGGCGAAGGCGTTGAACCTATACGCTGGCCTGCCGATCAACAACTACAAGGATGCCGACATCGGGCAATATCACGTACGCGCCACAGAACTCGACGACGGGTGTCTGATCGTACGGCCAGAAGACAAACTCGATTGTATGTACATTCTGGTCACAGGCCGGAATGGCAAGTACGTCGTTCGTGGCCAGATCGAAGGATACGACGCGACAGACAAGCGGTTCTGGCGCAGCCCCAACGGACGGCCGGGTGCGTGGTTCGTCCCACAGTCAGCGCTGATCGGCATATGAACCTACGCAAAGAAGCCCGTGGTCGCGGGTGCATGGTCCGTCTTGAAGGGATCTGCAATCACAACTCAGAGACGGTTGTGCTTTGTCATTACAGGCTGTCTGGCGTATCTGGAATGTCCCTAAAATCAGACGACGTTATTGGCAGTTGGGCGTGTAGCGCATGCCACGACGCCATCGACCGCAGATCGCACACCGATCTCGACAGAGACTACGTGAAGTTGGCGCACCTAGAAGGCATGGTGCGAACCATCGCGCAGTTGCGTCGAGAGGGCAAGATATGACGTTCCTTGTAGATACACCGTATACACCGGCTTTTGTCCGAAACGAATTCCTGCACGATCATCAGGAAGGGCATGGAGACTTCAGCGCTTGCGTTGTGTTCGGCTTTAGATCTGAGCCAGCCCGAGTACCCATGTTTCAGATCATGCTGGATAACGGAGCGCAGTGGGCAAGGATTCCAATCCATGCGCTCTGCTCAAAGCCCTGCGACCCGATACCGCTTGATATCGCCTGCTGGTGGGATTCGTTCAGTAGACATTGCACCGTGCATCAATTCGACTTCTTGATCGGCCACCGTGTCGAAGGGCTTGGGCGCGATAAGGTGATGCGACCCGGTAAGTATCTGTTCACGGTCGATTGGTGCAACGGCGGGTGGTCAGAGATCAGCGACCAACACAAGAACCACCACGTCATCGAACTTGATGCAGGCCCGTGGATTGCGTATCCCAATAACAGGCTTTACTGGAAAGACTCTAGTTGGATCAAAAAGCCTGTCACCCCAATGCGATCACCGTCGCAAAGTTATAGTGTCGAAGGCTTGCCGTGACCTGCCGCAGTTGCAAGTATTCCCGTTTCGAGAACAACCAGTTGTATTGCTGGCACCACGAATGGCCTGCTGACTGGAAGTGCAATCATTTCGTGTACGAACCCGGAACAGACGAGGTCGAGTATGACAGTGGACAATCAAAGCCCACCGGGCGCATGGGCAGAAGAACTCAAGGCCGCACCGTGGGCGTACGGCCAAGAGCGTGACTGGCGCATCGATAACGCACTAGCCAATGTCAGGATGCGCGGCCTCTGGTCGGAGGCCAGCACCCTAGCAAACGAGATCAACAGCCTGAAGGCTGAGATCGCTCGGCTTATGCGTTCACAGACCGGCTGATCTCCGTCCAGTACACGCCGCCAACGCCAGAGGTGTCGCCGGTTTGTAGCAGCGTGATGATGTCGTATTGGCTTGCCGTGAAGGCCGTGCCACCGGACAGTCGCTTTGCAGTCGCATTCAAGACGAACGCCGTCGAAGAAGGCGAGTGAATATGAAGGATCTGACCGTATACACCATTCGTGAAATTTGAAATTTCAGACGCTGCATTGCTAGACGTAACGTCGATCCGGACGATTTGGTATCGAGACAGCGCGGCTATGTTCACATTCACAGCCGCTCCACCTCCTGCGTTATTCACCGTAACGCGATAGATGGGTGACGCCAGATCGCTTGTCAGGAAGTCATTCGGGACAACGTATCCAGAAGATGTCGCAGCAGCAAAGTCGTTGCCAGCAAAGTACGGCAGCGTCGTGATCTGCTCGGCGCGAACGCCAACCAATCCAGCCGTGCCACCGTTGGCCTGCATATTGTTATTGGTAATCGTGAACGTATTGCCGAGCGATGTCGTCGTCTCGATCATAATCGCGTTCTCTGCACCAGCAGCCGTACCGCCGATCTCAAGGAACGTATTGCTGTCGATCACCATTGACGAACTGGCCGTTGCCACAATCGCAGCGCCGCCCCACTTCTGCACAATGTTCTCGGTCAGAGAAGCATTCTGTACATACACCGCTTGGATTGCGCCCGAGTTGGTGTTGCCGAGGATGCCGTGAGCGATGACGACGTTGCCTTTGCAGACCACGTTCTTGTGGTTCAGCGTTGAACCGCCATTCAGATTGATGCCGTAGTTGTCGTTCTCGTAACCAGAGGCAGAGCCGTCCGGATTACGCGCATCGACGACATTGTTCGTGATGACGTTATTCGCGCCAGCATAGGCAGCAGCGCCACCGCTCGATGACGAACATGCGATGCCGCCGTAACTCGCGTAGACCTTGTTGCTGTCGATGGTGATCTCGTATCCACCGTGACAGTCAATCGGTTCCCATGCGTTGTACGCAGCGTAGTTGTAGCCAACATACCAGTCCCAGCAGAACGGATTCGCGGCGAGTTTAGTACCCGCATTCGGATCGCTGCTGTAGCCAGTCGAGTCATGCGTCAGCGTGATGCCGTACATGTTTCCGACCGTGCCCGGCGTAATATTCAAGAACTGGTTCTTGGTGGCGACGCCGTGGTTGCAGGATAAGAACGACGCGCCCGAGTAACCGCAGTAGTGGATCTTGCAGGAGTCGAGAAGGATGTCGTCGACGAACTGCGCGTAGATACCGTGACCACCGAACTGGGTGATCTCGACATCGACCAAGCGCAGGCCAGACTTACGCACCGAGGTTGAGGTGCCGATCATGTGAATGCCGTTCTCGTTCGGGATGTACACGGACGCAGCCGGTCCCTGCAACTTACCGCCTTCGATAGCGAAGTTGTTTGCGTTGACAGTGATCGCCTTCACGCCTGACCCAAGAGTCGGGAAACTCAGCACCGCGCCAGCATCGAGTATCAGCGTGATGTTAGCGTTGCCGACCGTCAGCGCACCGCACTTGTACGTTCCCTTCGGAAAGTAAATTGTGCCGCCAGAAGTCAGCGCATTGATTGCAGCCTGCACGAAGGTGGTGTCGGTCGTCGATCCGTCACCAGTCGCGCCGAAGTCTTTGACGCTCACGAGATCGCGCAAACGGTCACGGACGTTACGGATAACAGCGCCAGATTCAGCGCGGACATAGGACACGTCGACCGAGTCGTACGGAGTCGCAGGACCGGACGCCACAGTCGGGTTACCAGACGCATCAAAGCCGAGATACTTCTCAGCGCGATCCGTCGCATTCGGAATGTTGCTGAGCGTACCGGAGTCGGTGACCGGCGCGACCAGAGAGCGATCCATGCGCTCGTCCAACTGCTGCACGATCATCGTCAATTTGTCGACGGTTTGCTCCAGACTCTCCGCAGGCAATCGGTCGTTCGGCAAGAAGTCTGTCTCTTGCGTCAGCGACACGTTGCGTACGATGGTCAGCGTCGTACCCGTAGCGGGTGCGCTGGTCATCAACACAGTGCCGCCAGCCGTGCTGCCGGCTCCGGTCACCGTGTAGTTGGTGCCAAGCGTCTGCACGGTTTCAACACCAGCGGAAGACCGCAGGATGACCTGCAAGTCGCCGTTCGCCAAGAAGTACCACGGCACAGCGAACGAGGTCGTCGTTCCGTTCCCGCTGTACTGGATCTTTGCAGTCGTACTCGATACGGTCATGTCAGTCTCCGATATGCCTGCGAGGCATTATAAATCACTGGGGTGGTGCGCCGCCGACCAAGGCGACGGGGTTCTGGGTGCGACCCTCGCTCATAGCGATCACACCATCGATGGTTCGATTGATCTGCGCGGACGGCAGGTGCAGAGCGATACCTGCCACGTTCACACCAGCACGAACGAATGCGCGGTCGAGTTCGTCCTGATTCGCTTGCTGTGCAAACTTGTTCAACTCGTTGAAGAAGCGCAGGCCAGCAGGACCGTTGTAGCCGAGGCCACCGGAAGTCGACAGACCGAACATGATCTGCGCTGCACCAGCGGCTTCACGTACGCCGACCATCGTGCCGAACAAGAACGACACCTGCTCTGCGGCTAACTTCTTTGCGATCTCTTCGTCGTCGTCCTCGTCGCCGATCTTGAATGCTTCTTTAATCAGCATTCCGAATACGGCAGGAACCGAGTAAATCAGCAGCAGATCTGTTGCGAGTCGCGCTACTTGTGCAAGGCTGCGCGGGTTCGTGCCACGGATTCGCTCGACGCCAAGGTTGTACGCCGTGTTGAAGTAGCCGTAGAACACCGTGAAGATTTTGACGAACTCGGAGCCGCGCTGGATTGCAGCCAGATCTTTCATCTGACCACCGCCTTGCGATGCTAGTACGGCCTGATCCGCAATCTGGATTGACGTGTCTTCGTCGTACCCTTCGGTCTGCGCCTTCTGGTACGCGCCCCACCATGTCGGGATATCAACCGTCATCTGGATCGCAGTCATCGGCAGGAACATCGCACCGTCAATAAACTGACGGGACTCTGTCTTGCCGCGCAAACTGTTTCGCAGATCGTTCAACTCTCGGTTCTGCGTACGCTTGCGGTTACGCATGAACGAAGACTTCTCCAGCACCGTCGTTCCCAACTTGACTGGATTCTTTGCGAATGCCGCTACGCCCTGTGCGATGTACTTCGGACCGACACGCACAATCGACTGCGACAAGCCAAGCGGCTGCATAAGGGCGTTGACAATATTAAATCCGAGGCCGGCCACCATCGATCCGATACGGATGTGACGCAGCGGTTTGTCGAGTGCATGCGGATTGTTCTGCTCACCCGCTGCAATCGCTTCGACAGCAGTACGCAACTGCCGTGTCATCTCTGCGCCGTAACGCTCACGGATCGTGCCGTCAACAGCGCGAAGGATTCGGTTGGCATCGACCAGCCATTCCTTGTAGGCAAGGTAATGCACCACGTCTGTTAGGCCGTTGAAGGTTGCGTCCATCGTCAGCAAGATCGGACGACCCTTCACTTCCTCAGCGCGACCCTTCACAAAGTTGCTGCGAACTGTGGCCGCAGTACGCGCACCACGCAGTTGCCGCTTGGCCTCTTCTTCAGCAGCCATCTGCTCAGTACGCAGGCTCTCAGCAGGATCGTACACGGCAGGGTAATAGCCGCCGCGATACGTGCCGAACTTTGTTTGGATAGGCACAGCCTCGATCCACTCAGGTTCTTTGCCCATCAGGCTGCGCTCAACCCGTGCAATCTCGGGACGCAGGCTTTCGAACGTATCCCACACGCCCTGCACAAAATCCCACTCCTCCTTTGACAGAGAGTCGAGGACTTGCTGCACACCGTCTGTCGTCCAGTTGCGACCATCTAGCAATCGTTGACGGTTGCCGTCGTTGCCCCAGTTCAGCGCAACAGCCAGACGCGCTTCCTGATTTAGGCTCACGCCGATACGTGGGAAGAACTGTCCCTTGCTGAATGCGCGTTCTTTCGGCAATCCCTTTAGCAACTGCGCGAGGCGTGTAGTCAGTTCGGCTTGCTTGTCTGCTTCCCAGTTACCGCGCTCGTTCGCAGTACGCACCAGCGCATCCCACAGCGGACCGCCGTCTTTGAATCCGTCGATCTCATACACGATGCTAGCCATCTTGCGATGCGCTGCCGTGAATCCTTTGAATGCACGAACGAGAATACTGCCGAGATCCGTACGGGTACGATTGTCAGCAACTCGGCCACGGTCGTTTGCGATGACAGACTCGCGGATCTCTGCCATCAAGGCATCAAACTCGCGCTTATCTTTGGCGAGTAACAGTTTGCGCTTCAGTCTGCCGAAGTGTTCTATCTGACGGATACTGTCTACCAGACCCGCAAACTCTTCGACGGTCAGGTTTTTGTAGTTGACCGCTTGCGCTTCGTTGACGATATGCGCCGGGAGATCCGGCTCAATGCCGAGTTCCTTTTGGTTCTCGATGAACTGCGCCAGAGCAGACCGTCGGTCGAGTTCGCGCAGCGTCTTCTGCCGCAGGTCGAATCGCTCCAGTATCCGGTCGATCTGATCGAGATACTCTGGATCGATGTTTTTGCGAGTGCCTTCCTTTGTGAACTTCTTCAGGTAGGCAAGGCCGCTCTTCACGTTGTCGAGAGCCTCTCCCGCAAAACGTGCAGCGTAGTTGTTGACTAACTGGTTGCGCTTCTCCAGCGCAGCCTCAGCCAACTTGCCGCGCTTCACGGCACGGTCAGCGTTACGAGCAGCACGAGCAGCGCTGCCGCTGTACTGGCTGACGCGAACGTCGCGGATCTTCAGGCGGTTCACCACCGAACGAGCGAATGCCTTTGCGGCACCCGGCAACGTACGCTGTCGTCGACCACCGACAACCACACTCGCAGCCATCGCCTGCTCAAGGGCAGACAGTTCCGTCTCGACCATCCGTGTCCGGGCGTCGTTGGCAAGTGCAGCGTTGACCGCATTGTTGCGACCCTCTGCTGTCGACAGGTTCGAGAAGTCACGCAGCATCCGAGCGTCGGTCTCGGCATTGATCGCTTCGTCCGGGGTCGGCGATGCGAGGATGGCGCGGATCAACTCGGAACCGCTGGAGAACCCGAAGGTCTCCGCAACCACGTCCGGGTGTTCGCCGCTGACTCCCTTCTTGATATCGGCAGGGCCAGCCACCATTCTCAGTTTCCGCAACTGGGCGACAACTTCCTTGCTGGCCGTGACCTGCTCGACGTACTCGGGATCGAACCGGCTTGTCGGCTCCGCATTCGGGTCGTCAGTGAGGGGGCCAGTCAGGTATGACCATGCCCGGTAGACCGGCTGAGACATGATCTCCGGCCGTACCGCAGAGCGTACACTGCGCCGGGTTTCCTTCTCTTCCTTTTGCAGTTTCGTCAATAACCGACTACGAGCGTTTTCCAGCCACTTCATGTCTTGGATCGACTTGGCGGCTAGGTCGCTAATCGCTTGCTGCGTAGCGGCCTCTCCTTGCGCCTGATAGGCATTCCAGTCGACACCAAACTTCTGGGCTTCGGCTTCGGTCTTGAACAGCATGCCCATAGACTGGGCGGCTTCCCTTGCTTCGATCTCCTCCTGCGTGGCCAACAGGCGGTCGAACACAGCGCGAACCTCGTCGTTGAGTTCGGCTTGCATCGCCTTACCGAACGACACCTCGCGACCGAAGGTGGCCTTGGCGCGTTCCATCAACGACCGATAGACAGACATCAGCCACGAGCGGAAACGGTCGAACATCGGTTGCAGTTCGGTCGATGGCGCTTTGCCTTCTGCAAGGTACACCTCGAAACTACGGGCGAACCGTTCGTGACTTGGGCGCTGCTCGTCGACCGACATGTTGAGCCAAGTGTCGAACTGGTTGGTCTCAGGCGTACCCTTCACGCCGAACCAATTCAGGATCGTCTCGGCGTCTTTGCGTACGTCAGCAGGGGCATCCGGCCGAGAGGCCAGATTGACCAGCATGTGCAGGTAGAAGTGACCGCTCTCGTGCAGGAACGTCGAAAGATCCTGCGCCTTGGTCAGGCGGATTGTAAGTTCTTCGGGACTGAAAGATCCTCGGACTTCTTGCCCTTCGCCTTGGAAAAGCCGGGGCGCAACTCCTGCGGCACCAACTCCATCACCTCTGCCGACTCCGGCACCCCTTCCGGGTACGCCAGTCTCAGGTAATTGTTCAGCGTAAGAGGAATCCGCTGCCGCTTCATTAGTTCCAGCAGGGGATCTAACCCAAGCGGGATCGGCAATTCCGCCAACCAGTTCCGCGATTTGGTTTCTTGCTTCGGTGACATCGAGTTTTCCCTCAGCGACATTCTGCCATATCTGGTTAACTGCCGCCTTGTTTTTGGCAGTCTTCTGTTCCGGGCGGAACATGCCGCGCACGGCCTCCCATGTAATGGACTGCATCTCACGGGGCAGCAGGCCGACCTGCTCAGCCGCACGGCGGTAAGCCTCGGCATAAATCGAGTACGTGCCGTTCAACCCGGTAATCGCGCTGTTGGCTGGTCCGGGGATAGCAGGCTCTGTAACCTCGCCGGTCTTCTTGTCTTTGACCGCAGCCTTGCCGCTGCCGAAGTTGTGCGAGACTTCGATGTCGTTCGAACCCAACGGACGCAGCAGCGCAGCAGCCACCGCATGTGTGTCGATGGTTACGTCGCCGCCAGAGTACGGAGCGATGATGTTGTTGTAGAACGAGCGCACCTTGTGGTTCGCGCCAATAACCTTTGAGATCTCGTCCGGCGTTTTGGCCTTTAGAATCTCCAGCGTCTTTGCAATCGTGGCGAATGACTGCCATCGCAGGGCGACGGGCTGGCCACCTTTGGTCTGGTCAAACTCGTTCGTGAATGCGCCTTCCGGCGTGATGATACGTGCAACCTGCGGGTTGTTCGCTTCGTCCCATGCGCGAATCCACACAGCCATATCGAGCAACGAGCGGTCCCAGTTCTCAGCGTCAAACAGATCGCGCAGAGTCTTACCTTCAAGGCGCGAGATCTCGTTGACCGGAACATACCCAAGTTCTTTGGATAACTTGCCGCCCCAGTCACGCGAACGAACAAGGTCGGACATCTTGCTGTCCCACGCCACGTCCGAGTTGTTGATGACGGCTTCAAGAATGCGCTCGGCAAGCGAGACGTTCTGGAACCAATCCTTCTGCGGACTAGTCGCGGCGATAACACCGGCTACCTGTTGCGGCTCAATACCGAACCGAGCAGCCCATCGGTGTGCGATGCGGTTACCGCCCACGTACCACATGCGCGAACGATTGCGGTATTCAGGCTTCCAGTTGTTGTGCAGCCATACCAGATTCTCGACCATGTCAGAGATCATCTTCTCGACACGAGTCTCAGGATCTCCGGTAAGCCCAACGAAGTTTGGGTACGCCGACATCAACTCGACGTTCTTCGCTAACTTGGCAGGCTCACGTTTTGCGGTATCCAGATCAGGCTGCAATCGCTCGTCAGCCAACGGATCTTCCGTCACCTTCACCGAAGTCGGCAGGCGCGGAGATACGCGCATTCCAGTCAACGAGTTCTCTTGATCTTGATCGGTTTCTTCAGACACGCCGACTTGTTGGAACTCCGCAGCAGCAGGAAGCGCAAGCAACTGATCAGGGGTGTATTCGTTCAATGCTTCAGGCGTAGTGATTTGGACCGGCGCTGCACCCGGCTCCGTAACCGCAAAGATGCGCTCTCCAGCGTTCAGCCTGTTACGAGCGTCGGCAACATCTGCAACACGAACACCTGAATCTTGCAAAGCCTGACCGATATCAACTTGTTCAAACTCACCACGGCCTGCGCCGAGAACACGCACTCGCTGTTCACCGAACAGTTTGTCTGCGGTCGTCCCCATGCGCTGCGCCATGACGTGATAGAACGTCGAGGTCAGCAGGGCGTAGTTGTCAGCGACGTCTTGCGTCACGCGACCCGTAGCCATCAGTTCCTGAGCGACGGTATCGCGCACCATCGTTCGTGCTTCCTGCGCGGCAGACTCGTTCTCGCTCTGCGCCAGTACAGTCTCGACCTCGGCACGGAGTTGTTCGCCGCGAGTGCTAACGTATTCCTCTGCCTCCTTCTGGCTCATGCCGTTCGGATCGACGCGCATGTCAGGCAGCAGCGGTGACAGTTCCTGATTGAACCTGCCCATTACCTCAGCGGTCGGGATGCGGATCATGGTTCCCGCGCTGGCCTGCTCTAACTGAGCCGCTACGGTCGGCGACTGCCCAGCCAATACCTCGGCAAGGCCAGACTCCATAAGCGTCTGAGAATCGATATACAGCGACTCTACGGGCGAATCCTGCGTGACCGTCTGCAAGAATCCCTCGAATGTGTCTACGTCGCGCTCTCGCACCACAGATGCCTTGGCTAAGGTATCTAGTTCACGCAACAGATCGGCAGTCTCAGTGGCTTGCTGCGAGTACGTGTCGCGCTCCAGCAGCATGTTGACGCCCTTGGTAACAGCGACGTTTCCGCCGACACCGACAATCGTTGCTACCAGCGTTTGAACCGCAGCAGCAGGGCGCTCGGCAAGATACTCTTTAAAGGGCTTCTCAGGGTTAAGGTTTGCCCATTCGTTCAGATCTTGCAGGGCGGTCGCGGCTTGTTCACCGGGAATCTCCAGCAGGATCTGCTTGCCGAGAATGTTTCGAAACGATTCATCAACCTTTAGGTCTTTGAATAACTGAAAGACTGGAGCCTTTTCAGTCCAGTATTCAATTAAACCTTGCAAAGTCGCGTACGGAGCAGCCTGTGCATAATCCAACTGTTCACGAGCCTTGACGTATTCCGCGCCTGTAACTGACGCAGTCATCAAATTTAGCGCATACTTTGGATTGCGCGTAGCAAGGCCAGCGGCCAATGCAGGCAACTGCTGCCCAATCGTTTTTAAGCCATCGTAGATGCCGCCAGAGATCGGGCCACTAATGGCCTGCTCACCAGCCACAAATTCAGCAAACCCTTCTTGCGCTTTAGCCTGTTCAGCAAAGAACTGTTCAGCAGCGCCGCCAGTCGAGAATAGGGTTGCGGTCGGACTCAGCGCAGCAATGCCAGACTTGTTGACGTAATCACCAATAGTTCGCAGGGAGCCTGCCGCAAGAGACGCAGTACCAAGGATGCCCCCAACTAAACTAGGCGCACCAGAGAGAATTGCACGAGGGACACTTAGCGTCTTTTCAATCAGGCTCATGTTCTCGACATCGTCCTGCACGGATGCAGCGACAACGTCAGGCTGTGAGTTCAGCCATTGCTTCAGAGCCTTGGTCGATTGCACCGTGCCGGATGCACGAGTCAGTTTCTCTTGCTGTGCAAGGTCTGGGTCAGGCTCAAACGGAGTCAGCGCAGGAGGGATGTTGTTGGCACGAGCCTGCTTGACCGATTGCGCGGCCAAGTCAGGATTCGCGTCAGAAACAGAAAGCAGTTTGGTTGAGACATCCTGATCATTCTGTTTGCTTAGCCATTCCTGCAATGTCGGCATTAGAACGTTACTCCATCCAATTCGGCTGAGTACAGAATCTCGATACCACGCGCAAAGTCATCGCTGGTAATGGTCTTGTTCGGCGTCAGCGTAATGCCAATCGAGTCACGAACATCGGGACGTGTCTGGATAATTCGGTACAGCCGCTTCTGATCTTCAGGGGGAATATCCGCATAATTGTAACGGAATCCGTACCGCTGCATGTCCGCTTCGGTTGCCTCAAAACGGCGCAACTTAGTATCTCCGCTCCAGAATCCGCCAGAGTTAATCAATCGACCTTCGCGCAACAGATCAAGGCCAATCTTGCGAGTCTCGTTCAGCGTCAATGCGCGGCCTTCTTGTTCGGTCTTAGCAACAATCGCTTGAATTAACTGTGACTCAAAGTTGGCCAGTTCAGTAGCCTGCGGAGTTCCTTCTTTCGGCGTAACATCAATGCCAGCAGAAATCAGGTTATTTCGCAAAGACTTGATGGTCGCGGCAGAAACCTTGGCCGCTTGCTGTCCTTGCAGGTCAGCCTTGCCAGCAGATCCGCGCCGAGTCAGTAGAGAGTTGTACTGACTTGCAGATAGGACCGTACGCAGGCTTTCACTATTCTGATCAAACTCGCGCATAAATGCGGTCGGATCGTCTGCGCTCATCACGAACAATCGAGTGAATTCAGCATCGTCGCCCTGCACGTTTCCGTTGTTCGTAGCGAAATTGCTCAACGTCTGCAACTGGCCTTTCCCTTTCGCCCAGTTGTACAGATTCGGCGGCATGTCAACGATAGGCTTGCCGGGATTCTGCAAGATCCACTCTTGTGCGCGGCCAGACATCGAGTTGTTAAACTCGGTTTCGTTGGCTTTTGCTGCGGCTTCATTGCCATTGATTCGCGTTAAAGTTTGGTCGCGCACATCAGCGGTAATCTTGCCAGCACGATACATGTCGTCCAGTTGTTTGCGCTGACTAGAGAACGACAGTTTTTTGTCAGCCAATTCAAGCGACAACTTCAGACTGGCATCGCGAGTGTCAGCAGTCTCAACCGCATTCTTCAGTTGCGCGGAACGCTCAGCGCCAAGTTGGCCTTCGTACTTACCGCCCTTGTCGAACTGCTTCATGTACTCTTTCACGAAGCCGAAGTTGTTGTTGCCAACCGCAGCAGCCAGTACCGAGTTGTGCGCCTCGGCAAGCGATGCGTTGACCAGAGCGACCTGCGCGTCGCCCTTGATGCCTGCGCTGTTTGCGTAGTTCACGGCATTGTTGCGGATACGATCCAGAGACAGCGCAACAGACGCAGGGTCGTTGTACGTCGTCGCAGCAGCAGCGGACTCGGTCTTCACTACGCCTTCGAACGTCTGCTTGTTGTACGCATCCGTTTCGTTCAGGACGTGGTTACGCAACGTCGACTGGTACTGCGCGTTCGCAGCAGCAGCCCGTCGCTTGAACAAGTCACGCTGGCGCTCGTTCTGTAAACCGGACGCAGTCTCCTCGATGGACTTATCAAAGTCGTCGACGTACTTACGCATGAAGTCAGCCGATACAGCATCAGCAGACTTCTTCGACAGGAACCCTTCGTTCGGGTCCATCATCAACTTGGTTTGCGTCTCGCGTAGTTTGTTAAAAGCGTCTTCAGCCTTGACAGTGTCGAGCCGCTCAAACATCTGAGCAGCAGTGTCGGTCAAACTCTGTACCGCTTGAATCGCTTGCGCGGTTGATCGGCCAGCCTCGGCGATACCTGCCCCGCTCGGCGTGACAAGGTTCGGCGCGACCTGCTGTCGATAGAATTCAAGTTTGGCCATGATTTATCCTCAACCTCCGCCCATGCTCCATGAGGCGGGGTTTAATCCACTAGTTCCGCCGCCGCCACCGAACGAGCCGCCACCGGCAGCGTATCCCTTCGCACCAGCAGCGGCCACGCGCAGCAATCGTTGCGCCCCTGTCGGTTTAGCAGCACGAAGCAACTTGGCTTCTTGGCGTATCGCAGACCCTTGTACGCGGCCGCTGTAGCCCATCATCATTGCATCCAGTTGCGCTCTTGTCGCAGATTGTCGGTAGAGATCCGTGAATGTCACGTTACTAGACAAACCTTCTTCTTCAGCAGAAGCGCGTAGTTCACCAAACTGCCTTTGTTGCTGGCTAAGCAGCATCTCTTCCTTCATCCCGGCTTCTGCTTCAGCCGCGCCAGCAGCGACATCCTTGACTCGTGCCTGACCTTCCAGCGTCGCCTTTTCAGATTCGACGGCGGCTAGTTCGGCACCAGCCGAAAGCGCAGCAATAGCCCATGAAACTGGATCAGCCATGACTCACTCCTTGACCAAGGAATACATGTACATGTGTCGGTCGCCCATGAAGTTACGCATCGCCAGCGGGGTCTCCAGCCGAAAGCCTAAGATCCGCGCCCATTGGTGTGCCGCTTCAAAGTCTTCGTCCACGTACGCCTCGATCCTCTTTATCGAACAATCTTTCAGAAAATTACGAACAGCCCGGTGCAGCGACATGAAGCAGTGCGGGATGTCTCCCGCCAACAACGACCATGCCATGCCACGTCCGGCCCACAACTCAATCACACCCGCACACGCGATGACGCGATCACCCGCGAACACCGTATACGCAGGACCAGCGTCCGCAAATGTCGAGCCGTAATCCGGCTTCATCACATGCGGACTCAAATACGCCTGTGCAGGTTGGAGCGTCAGCCGTTTCAAATGCTCAGGCTCAAACTGCACCACCTCAATCATCAACCAGCCGTCTCCAGTTCTGGATACAGCGCCACCACCGTCAGCGGCAGCGGCTGGTCAGCCACAACCCAGATCCGACCGTCTGTCTCGTAGCCGCCCGGAAACGCCAGAACATCGGTGTCGCCGGTCAATGTCGGTGGCACCTCATCAAGCAGGTCGTTTCCACGGCGATAGATGATCTGGTCCACATTGGACTGGCTCGGGCCAAACTTGCCGCCCAGACTCGCGTATAGCCGCATAGCGAGTTTCTGGATGCGCTTTGTCTTGGCCTGCGCCGTGCCTATGGACGCGCCGGATTCAAGCCTCTGCGTGGCTAGGATTGACGTATACGGCAATCCTACGATTACACGAGCAGCCGGAAACGGCAGCGTCACAGATCCGTTGAGTACGGTCAGGTTCTGCACTTCGGCACCGTCTGCAAGTGCGGATACCGTCTCGCTCTCCAAATGCCACAGCCCGGAGAAGGTCGTCGCGGTCATGCGCCACGTACCCGCCGCAAACGTGTTGGACGGGAATGCAGCGATAATCGTTCCGCGAACCTCGGTTTCAGACACGAACGATGTGATTAAGGCACGGGCTGTGCGCCACGTTTCCATGTCTTCGTCGTAGTACCGTGCGCGAATTTCGCGGCCGACATCCGAGGCAGTAAAGATCGCCTCGTCAGTGCCGAGTTCGTCGCCGTCTTCGGTCAGCAAGATTTCGTCGGCTTCGGTCGACAACTCGTAGTTCGTCGTGACCGTGAATGCGACATTGGTGGTGCCGACTACGTCGGAATCAATACCCGCCGTCAACTCTTCGTTGATCGCAGGGTCATACTCCAGCGCAGAATCGAGGTACACAGCGCCTTGAATGTCGTCGCCGTCTTCCAGACTCTGGGCGAAGTATTCGACGTATCGCTTGGTCGACGTGCCGCTGACTTCGGTCAACATGTAACCGCCGTCTTCAGCGAGGATCGCGCCGCTGTCTTCGGCAAGAATCAGATTGTCGAGATCGTCTGCGACCGTACGCGCAACAACCATCCACACGTCATCAACATCGCCGTTCGGCCCAGAGATAACCTGCACCGATTCAACCTTTGCGTTGTCGCCGCCAATCGGGTGCTGGTGCCAGCCGTAGACGTTCTGCTCTCGATCATAGGTCAGGCCGATCAGGCGACCGTCACCGAGAACGCACCAGATAATATCGTCGGGTTCCTTTTGGTATGCGATGTCGACAATCCCAGACTTGGTGATCTCGGGATACAGGACGTTCATGTCTCTCGGTACATACGCTTCGGTCTGGATGTCGTACCGCAATTCCATGATGCGACGACCGCCGATACGCACGAACAGCGCAGAGTCTTCGACCAGAACCGGGTCGACCTCACGCGAACCTTCAGCAGATTGCAGGTCGAACTTCACGTTCTCAGGTCCAAGCGCTTGACTTGAAATCGCTTCACGAATCGCAATCTCAGATCCACCGGTACCCACGAGCAGCGCGTTACCGGCCTTTAGCCACCGCACCTTGTCGACGTTGCCAATCGCAATCGTCAGGTTCAGCGCATTGTCAGCGAGAATCTCGCCCATCGTGTCCGGTGCCATCGACTCGTAGTCGCCAGACACAGAACCGTAAATGTTTTGTCCGCCAGCCCACCACAAGCGACCGCGCCAGAACGCAGTCTTATAGGGATAGGAGCCGCCCATTCCCTCGCCCCATGCTCCGAGGCGGTACAGCGATGAAGCGCCTGAGGTGAGTTCTGTGGGCGCTACACCGGGGCCGAAAATGTCAGCATCGACATCGGTCGTGCTGTTGACGGCGGTAATCTTCAGGACCACGTATCCGGGGTGCAAGAACTTCCACAACACACCCGTGTTGCCGTCGTAGTCTTGCCCTTCTTCGTGGATAGGACGAACCGCACCAGTAGTGGCCGTGTTCATCGCTTCGTAGAATTTGTTGTTGCTCTTGCGGATATCGCCAGCAGTAATTGATTTGCCGGTCTCCCACTGCGTTGTGGTGATGTTGATCGGCTGCAAACGGATCAGCATTCCGACAGAGTTGGAGTCAAACAGCGGCGTGGTCGAGGTGACGTTGACGTTACCTGTCGTCGCGCTCAGCGTAAACGTGTCAGGCGTCAGCGGCTCTCGCTGAAATGGACCATCGGTCGGCGCATACGTCGCGAACGACCAACTGATGTTTCCCGCTCGGGTCAGTGTGCGCGGCTCGTAGCCTTCGCATCCAATGTACAGAACGTCACCAGACTGCGAGATCGACAGTGCAGGCGTACCTTCAGCCGTGACCAGATCCGCTTCGGTGTACGGCGATGCAATCGTATACACGCGAGAAATGTCGCCATTCCCTGTGTACGCACCGTATGACGTGGTATCAATCGCGACATCGTTCAGATCAAAAAGTTCAAACGTCTTTGCGCCTGCGTTGACGTTGGCAACCTTGACGTATTGCCCGTTGATCTCGGCCATGCCGAACACGCCTTCGATGTAGAACCAGTCTCCGTTTGAAGGGTCAGCGCCGAGGTAGGTCAGTACGCCAGTGGATGCGTTGGTAATGTTGACGATGTCTTGCGCGTCTTCCAGAACCACGCCGCGATCCGTGTAGAACCGCACGTATTGATCGCCGAACTCCAGCACGTAGGCTTGGTCGAAAGCAAATTCGAATCGCCTCAACCAGACCTTCTTCCCGGCTTCTTTGGTTTGCAGTACGTACTTCGTTCCCGGTGTGCGCTTGGCTGGGCCTTGCGCTGTCGGGATGAATCGGCGCATGCGGTATGCAGTCGACGGATACTTCTCGTAATCCGTTCTGCCGCTCAACAGCGGTCCAACTTCACCGCCGTTGAAATTGAGTACAGCCGGGTTTGCGTTTGGCATTAGAGCCTCACGCTAATCCAAGTGGTATCCGCGAGGGACTCCGGTGGGCTTTCAATAGCGTTGGAGCGAATCGCATCGCTCAGTGCAAGACGGTAATCACGCAAGGCTGATTCCTTCTTTTGAGATGACTGAGTCAGCGCCTCGCAGACGTTGTACGCCAGAAGCGAAGCGAACGCATCATCGAACGCAGGATCAAACTGGGTAGGATCAGTAACGCGACCAAGGTACCGCAGATTAAGAGGACCACTGTCGTAGGTAAGGATTTTATTCCCTTCAAGTTGGTACTCTGCTCCGCTGCCACTGATCAGGTCAGACAGATCCGGTGCCGGGTAATAGTCCCCGACTTGCAGGATGCGAAGACAATCGGATGGAATCGGATATTGGTTCTCGTATTGGAAAACCGGTGTCTCGACTTCCGCTGCCAGTTGCACACGTTTGACGCAGAAGCGCCAGTTATACGTGCGCTGCAACTTGTCGCGCATCATGTCGTAAATAGCCAAAATCTCACGGGCAGGCTTAGTGTTGTCCGTGAGATTCGTGATCCTCAGATCCCCGACTTTCGTCAGGGCGAGGTTGGCAATGGCGGTATCGCTGCTAGCCACGGGTGACTCCCGAGACTATTAAGCGGGTGGCCAAGTATCCTGAAAGATCGCTTCCTTCAGAACATCGATTGCCAGAAGGACTTCTTGCTTGCTCATGCCGGGGGCAAGGTCCACACGCACTTCAACGTCCGTGGTCGCCGTCGAGGACGATCCTTCGGTGACGTTACGAACGCCTTGCTCACCACGATCAATTCCGTAGAAACGGTCTGCCATGTCTGTTCTCCGTGAAGAGAGGGGCGAGTCCTGTTACAGACCCGCCCCGCTTTATTACGCCGTGTAACGACCGATGAGTTTCACCGTGCCGGTAGCGTCAGCCGCCGCCGTCAATGTGAGAGCCACATCGTAGAACACCGCCGGGTCGCTGGTAAGACCGAGGGCTTCCCACAACTCCTTGCCGGAGTTATCAATCGTGAACACCGCAGCCTCATGCAGAACATCCGTGCCGTTGAGCGCACCGTCCTTGAGGGACAGGGCCGAAGCAAAGAAGTCAGCATCCTGCACAGCGCCGCCGTCTTTAGCGGTGCGATACAGGCCGATGTCCGAGATCGTCGTCGTGCCGATGTCCGGCGAGTAGATACGCAGATCGGTCATCACCGCATTCGAGGGAACGCGGAACATCCGATAGGTTGAGGCGATGCTATCACCAGAGGTAATAGCGGCCGTCGCAACCTCGATACGCTCGAAGCCACCGTCTACACGGGGGCTATTGAGAACGACCGGGGTCGCATCTGCGTTGGTGATAAGGGTTGATTTAACTGCTACAACTGCCATTTTCCTTTACTCCCTTATTCCGCGCACAGGATGTCAACGACCTTCTTCTCTTCCGTGCGCGTGGCACCGAAGGTACCCATCAGATAAATCTGATACGGGTGCGAAGACAAATCGCGACGCTGCGTCACGTTCGACATGATGTCGTTCCACATGCCGAGATGAACACCAGACGGCACCCACACCGGGCAACGACGATACGTTGAACTGAGCGGCAAGCGCTCTGAGTGGATGAAGTTGATGCCCAAGAACTGCATGATCTTTCCGTCCTTCAGCACCGGCGTGTCGCCGTTGAAGTCAGACGAAACAACCTGCATCTGACCGAGAAGGTCGTCGTGCTGCTCGGCCGAGATGGCGCAGTACACCGGCTCAGCGTCGAGATCGACTTCGTTCTCCATCAGGATGCGACGGGCTTCACGCAACTTGTCGACCGTGAGGCCCACGTTGCCAGCGGCAGCGTAGTTCACAGCAACGCGCTGGTTCGACGTGTCGAAACTAGTGGTCGTGCCACCAGACTCGCCCGTCTTGTTGTCGTTAAGCATGCCGGCGATGATCACGTCGTCAAGAGCGCGGCCCATCGCATACAGACCGTTCTGCGTGTAAGCAGACTGCGGGTCAGCAAGGAGACGCAACTTGTCGAAGTTATCGATCAGGTCAGCCCAGTCGAAGTCTTCCGGGAACACCCAACGACGGGCGTTCGGCGTATTGACCGGAACAATCGGGCTGTAGCGGGTCGAAACCGCACGGGCCGAGGTGGCACCGTACTGCGTGACGACTTCAGACGCCTTGCCCTTGTACGAACCCATAGCCACGGTTGACCGCAACTTGGAGCCTTTCTGCTGGAGCAGAATACTGACGTTGGTGCCGTACTGTACGGCATATGCACTAGCAATTTGATCGGACATGATAGTCCCTCCATGAAAACACAAAAAACACTATGTTCTCGGAAGGCTTGTCCGTTGCCGGGGCCGTAATCCTTGCGAGATACGCTCTCACCAAGCGACCGTCTTTCCGGTTGTCAGCGGGGTCTTGCGACTTGCCCGTTCCTGTAAAAAAACCGGGGGTGTTACCCCCCGGCCAAAACAGACCCGAAAAGCGAAGGTCTCTATACAGGAGTTCGAGTTAATGGTACCCCTCGGCTAGCACACTCGCAACTATGAAGTAAAGAGTTCCGGGTTAGCCATCCGTTGCAATTCCATCATCTCGTCGATGGCACCTTGACGGATCTTCGGATCTTGGTTCATGTACCGGGACATAAACTCGTTGTCCGTGAACTTGGCCTTGATCTTGGCGTCGGCCTGAGCCGGAGTCATCCTGCCGCCAGAAACCATATCACTTGAGACGAACGTGCCTTCTTGGAACGACGATCCGATCTCGTGGAACAACTTAATCAGTTTCGCGGTACCGATGGACTTCTCCATCGCGTCAAACGCAACCTCATCAAGGCCAGCCTTTTTCGAGAATTGAATAGCCGCTCTACGGGCAATCTCTTCGTTCTGAGTAGCAGCCACGCCCCACTCCTTTTGCAGGGCGGAGTATTCGGCGTCGACCTTCTGTTGGAAGGCCGCTTCCTGCTGCTCCATCATCGAGCCGCTCATCTCATTCCACTTCTCGGCGATGCCCTTGGCCTGCTTGCTTGTCAGGCCGTACTCGTGGAAGACCGGAGCGAAAGCGTCAGCGAACGAGCGGTCCTGCCCTTCAGGTACAGGCAGTTCGTATTTGTCGGCGCTCTCAGGGCGTCCTAGGCGGTTATAGACCGAGTTCCAGCCCTCTACGTCGTCGTCACCCTTCGGCGCAAGGATCGTGCGGCCAGCCTTGTCAGCGCCGAACACCTTCTCCAGATTCTGGTAAGACATCAGCGCCTCGCTGGGATGCTTCCAGCCCTTGGCCTTGACCATCTCCCCGAGTTGGCTTGCCTGCTCAGGAGGCATTCCATCCATCGCAAACCATGACGGTGCGCCTGTATTCCCGGCGCCATCGCCGGGTTGCCCGGTCATGCCGGACCCGTTGTCGTCACTCATTAGGTAAATCCTCTTGTAGATTGGTCAAGGTCTTTTCGTCCAAGTGCAGCGCCTCGACAATCAACTGCACCGTCTCTTGTCGGCCAACCATCCGGCCAACTTCGAACATGTCCGTCGCTCCCGTCCGATCATTGGCGACCGGCGGCTTGCCGTACTTGGCGAACCGTTTTAGGTGAGCGAGTACTGTCGCGCCTTCCTCAGACAGTTGTGCGCCAGTCTTCGCATCACTGAAGAGCCGCTTGTAGGCACGGGATCGGAACAACGCACGATTCACCCGTGCGCGTATTAACAGGTATGGGCTTGGCATTATCGGCTCCGCAGCCAAGTGAGATATTCAGCGCCTTCTTCAGGCTCCCACCAGACCTTGACCATATCGGGATGACTGTCAGGCAGGGATGGATTGATCGTTGTCAGTACGCAGGGCGACAGCGCGTTATCACGGAACCCTCGCTCCTTGGCGTAACGGTCGTAGATCTTGTATGACGCAGCCTTGATCAAGTGCATTGTGATACCCGAGATCGGGTCTTTCAGCACCGAGTAAGCGCTTTCGTGCTTATGGCCTGCGACGTAGATGTGATCGCGTGTTCCGAGCATCGCGGCTTTCATCGGCCCGTGAGCCGGGTTCCACACTGACGAACCTGCGTGATCGTGTCTCGCGTTGACGCGCACTTCGCGGCCGTTTGGAAACTGCAACGAGATCCGTGCCTCGCTGGATTTGTACAGCGCGTTTTGCTGCTTTGCGATCCACTTCAGAGGATCTCCAGATCCGCTCCACATATCGTGGTTGCCGCCAATCATATACAGCCACTGGCATCGACCAACGAACCATTCAGCCAGTCGCCAAGCCTGCGAGGCAGACGTAGCCTGTTCGCCGTAAAGCCTTGCTAAACGGCCTACCCAGTTATTGGTCGTATCCCCCAGATTGCAGGCGAATAAGCCTTCTGTCTGGTTGCACAGATCCGTGTGCCGCTCCAGCGCTTCGATGTCGGTGCCGTCGTCATCGACGTGCGGATCGCCAAAATGCAGTAAGCCGATTGGGCCTCGCATCTTGATACGAACCGGAATGAGTTTCGATGATTCTTCGTGATCGCGCTTGTGTTGAAACTTGCGCTTGCGTTGAGCGATAAGTTCCTCGATGGGAACGTCGTCGTCAGGGACAGGCGTGAACTCAAACTCTTTCACGGCCTGAGTCTGGCGTCCGGGCTGATATGTCGAGACTGGAATCGACGCACCCTGCGCCTTCATGCGCTTGAGGCGGTGCAGGAACGTGCGCTCATTGAGCCCCAGTTCCGCAGCTGCTACCGCCCGTACCCCATTGTGCTTTCGTAACGTCTCAAGTATCTGATCGTCAGTTGCCTTTGCGGCTACCACAGCATCACCTTTTGCGAGTTACCTTGATGCCGAGTTCCTTTCGGCGCTCTGCTGTCCGGACATCGTCCCTGACCGCAGTCCACTCCAAATGACCGTCAA
>Ga0315900_10002905_pt1 | contig 25535 bp, 19 predicted proteins | sample LakEriMetagenome_FD_203521 | JGI IMG/M metagenome (GOLD analysis project Ga0315900, IMG submission 203521) | Freshwater fungal communities from buoy surface, Lake Erie, Ohio, United States - Buoy 12 MA114 | ecosystem: Environmental > Aquatic > Freshwater > Lake > Lake biofilm | place: USA: Lake...
GCCGGGCAGGGTGAACTTAAGGTCGGTGGGTGGGATCCATTATTTTCTTTAAATCACACGGCCGCCATGCTTCGTGCCAATATCTGCCGCCTGATTAGACGCACATAGTGCACCACAAAGAAAAAAGACTGCCTTCGCCAGCACATCATGCTTTACGTCATGTGGCACAATGAAACGATTATTGCCAAGCAGCAGGGACGGGCGCGGGTATTTCCTTTCCCGAAGGTAGCCTGAAAAGCACATAAAGTCTCTGCCTAAGGCAGACCCCACCTCCGCGGATCCTAGAAATAGTGTGGGCGTAGCTTGTTATGCACAAATCACTAAAGTGACTTTGCTAGATTGGCACAATTAAGTAGGCCAGTTTTTAACCGTATTGGCAGCTACCCGAGCAGCCCCCGCAACTGCCATTTCCGCAACTAGAACATGCACCACCAGAACATCCTCCTGCGACGCCTCCGCAATTTCCGCCCTCGCAACCACCATCAGAGAGTAGATTAAACACTCCGCCGATTATATTGCTGACAAGTCCCATGGTGCCTCCAGCGCCACCACCTCCACCACCGCCACTGAGGAGGTTCATGAAGGGCGCTGCAGCGCCTTGACCGCCTCCAGCGCCTCCGCTAAACATGCCCATGATATTTTGGACAAGAGGCATCACCGTAGATAGAACGTCTCCGCCAGCCAGTGAGAGTTCATCGCCCTCTGCAAGGCCGAATTCAGCCTTCTTGGCATTTTTTTTGCCGTCTTTATCAGCGTTTTTAATAGGCACACTTTTGCCTGTCAAAGCTGCTGAGGTTTGACTAATCGAAGCGTCGAGTCTCTCAAACAGTGCACTAGATTTTTTGAACTTCGACTGTGCCACAGATAGAGACTTCGCGTTGCAATGTGCTGACTGGAAAGAGTTGGCAAACACGTAGTCAAGAAATTGTCTGCGTCGACTGTCATCTTTCAGAAATGATAGCTTATCCAAGGGCTTTTCAATATTATCGCCCTTCAGTTCGTCGCTAGAATTTTTTCCTATCAGGTTTTCCAACACGTCAAGCTTGTAGTTCTTAGTTGTGAGTATGTCGCTCAAAAATGCGTTTGCAACGTCTTCCTTCAGTGTGGCGAGTTGCATGGGTTCGGTCCCGTCGATCTTAAGACCGTTTTTCCCTCCAGAGATCGTCAGGCGGCTGTAAAACTGTGCGTACATGTATCCGAAAATCTGGGGTCCGTAATATCTAATCTTTTTTGTATCAGGTGATTGCACCACCGCGAAGATCGGTGTTTTTCTTTTACCTGGATCACTCATAAAGTGAAAACAGCCATCAGTTTGTTCACCTTTAGAGGCATCAAGGTTTTTTCCGTAGAAAGAGCTCGAACAAATCTCGTTTGTTCTGTTGGTTATCATCACCTGTCCACCCATTTTTATAAATAACTCTTCAACTTCTGGGGGTAGAGCAGCAAAGTAGTCTTTAACGGCAGATCTGATTTCCTTTTTCTTTTCTTCGCTAAGTTTTTTGGTGTCTTTTTTATCGAAAACGATTTTCTTGTCTGTGATCGCGGCAGATCGGGAGCCGTCACACTGATAGTCATCAATATTCAAAGACCCACTTGCTATTGAGTCCAAGGTTTTTATTCTGGCGGCAGAATTATCTGACTTTTTGCAAGACGCGTAGTAGGTAGATAGCAATATAATTAGAGACACATTGACCCAGTTAAACGACTTCATGACGGTACCCCCGTTAGGATTGCGTCGGTTCTAAGATGTGGACTCTTTAAGACAACTCTTAAAATCATATGATTTCAGCTGTTTAAGCATGATATCACGCCCAATAAAAACCGCCCGGTTTCCCGGGCGGTGTCACCCCAACCCTTTATTCCTCTAGTATTTATGGAGTTGGGTAGATCACGGAATACTGTTGTGCGACGGCCATCAAAACTAGGCTCATCAGTGCTTGTGCGTTTGCTCCTTGGGAGGTGGCTCCAATGACCTGAGCGTACTGAGGAATCATGGCGATCAGTTGACCGGGATTATTTACGTTTGTCATAGACATAATCTGAGCGATATTGACTCCCGTTTGTAGCTGACCAGGTAAATTCGCCGTCACTCCCGGTATATTGATCGGCACAAGCTGCGTCAGGCACTGTGTCGCGTTAAGGCTTATGCCAGCCAATGAGATTATTTGCGAAATATTCATTGTTGGATAACCAGAGATCAGCCCAACAAGCTGGAGCATGCTGAATTGACCACCGTTTTGCCCCATGGAGGCATTCAGTAGAACAGTCAGAAGTCCCAACGCTCCTTGTGTGTTTTGAAGAGCTACGTTGATAGGGAGTCCATTTACGCTGATGCTGGGAATGACGCATCCCACGACGCTGTTGATGGCCAGCGGCATAGCGCCAAGAATGTTATTTAAATTGGCGAAATTTGATAAGCCAGGAATTGCCGTAAGCTGCGGTGGAAGATTTGCAAATGCCTGCGGCAAGTTTACCTGCGGAAGGTTCAGCGCGGGAACTGGCAGTGTTGGTAGAACAGGCATGCCGGCAAGAGTAGATACGCCTGTGCCCAGAGCCGTTTGAAGAAGTGTGGCAGCATCTTGTGGAAGACCACTGGACGAGGCAACGCCTGTAGCAAATCCCACGGCCGATTGAAGATCCCAAGGATACATTAAATCATTTTTATTGTTTGTGTGATCTAGACCATATGCATGACCGGCCTCGTGCGCGATTGTTCTGGCAAGGGCCTCAATGTCTTTAGTCTGCTGAAACACAAATCCGATGTCGCTTGGATTGGCGTTACCAACATCAAAAGGCGCGAGTCCCGCTGGTGATGCCGCTGTGCCGCAACCAAGGTCAGCATAGCTACCACCGACGTGAATGGTAGTGTATTCGCCTACTGAGGGCTGTTCTGTCGTTATAGAGACGCCGGCCCCTGCATTGGAAAAGTAAGATGCCACGAGACTAGCTATTTCTTGTTGGCTTGCGGCAGGAAGTTGGGCTGCAGGAATCTTGGCTTGATTCTTACAAGGAAGAAAACTTTGCCCAAGTTGTGTCCCCTTGCTAACGGTTGCTCCTGCAAAATTAAGCCAAAGCACAGGATCTTGTGCTGCCTTTAGTAAGCCAGCGTTTGCTAGTTGCATGCGATCTGCCAGAACGGAATCGTAGTATCCGCGAGGTGGCTTAGCGAGTTTGTCGCGCCCGACAAATCCACCGGCATCGCTTGAGCCGACGCGGCCATCGGAGTCTGATCCGCATGCGCTAAGCATCACGGCCAGAGACGCGACTGAGATAAACCGACTTTCTTTGAGCCTGTTGAAAACAAAACTCAGCAAGCCCGTACGACGGCGTTCCATAGTTGGTTCCTCCAAGAAATAAATTCAAAAAACCAGGCAAATTCAGCTGACTGACCCACAGAGCCAGTCTGGGGGGTCTTCGGTCGAAATTTGGAGGGCATGAGGAAATATTTTAAGTAAATGTAATTATTGAGCTAATAATAAAATCTTTCCGGACAATCAAAAGGATTGCAAAAAAAGAGGCGTGATTTCCGGAGTATTTAACACGTCAAACTTGCATGCTAGTTCAGGTAGGACGTGTGGGCAACTGGGGGAACGCTAGCTACTGCCGCTTTACCAATTCCCATGCGTGTGGTGATAATAGACCACATGTCAGACCAGGGAGTATTAAATATGATGTCTTGGTCCACTGGATGTAAAAGCCAGGAACCGGCCCTAATCTCATCGTCAAGTTGTCCCGCACCCCAGCCCGCGTAGCCTACTAAAAACCTGTATGGATTTAAAATGTCATGAACCAGCTGACCGTTAGCTCTTTCCCTGATGGTCACTTCGCTTTCTCCGATTAGGGAATCGAGCACACGGCCAGATGTGCTTAAGTATATGTTGGAGCCAATTTCCGTGTCGCCATCGGCTGGTTTTCTTGAGTGCAGAATAATAGCTGTGCCCGTGTCAATCGGCCCACCATACCAAGCAGGAATGGCTGGTGGAATCTCGCGATCAATCACACTTAGCATTGATTTAAGGGGAACCGTACTTGGTCTGTTTAAGACAAATCCGACCGCCCCCTCATTATTGTGTTCCGCCAATAGCATAACAGTTCGCGCAAAATTACTGTCGAGCATGCTAGGCATGGCGACCAGTAAACATGGAGCGGAAACATGTGTAATCATCCTTGATCACCATCCGTTCTGTTGATGACGCCTAGCCGCTACTACGGCAGCCTAAGACAATCCCTATCCTTAGGCGGCACCAAACTATTCACAATAAAATACTTTGCTCGTTCGTGAGCTTAACGATGCAGTTTATGGCGGTCAACTAAATAGATGGTAGGACCATCAAATATTCTAATGTCGATTACTTCTTGTGCAGACCTGTCTTGATAAGACTTATGAATTGCCTTATGCTTCTGTCAATTCAGGCGTAATTGCAAGTTTCGATACGACTAAGTCGCCTAATTTATCGGCATGCCAGGGAAAGGGCTAGCTCTAGTGTTTAGTATGCAGACACACAACCGCCTATTCCGGATAGCACGCGTCAACGCGTCAGTTGTAAAACTGCTGACCGTCATCGCGATCTTTTCTTCGAAGAGCATGGCGCATGAGGTCGATCAGCGCTTCGGTCGCTACAGTTCTAGTGATGGTGAATCGAGGGTCATGGCCAAGTTTACCGGTCGCGCTGATGCTCCAGCGTTTGCCGGCGGAGACGGGCAGTTGTCGCTATCGCTCAGCGCCCAGTCAGAGACCATCAAAAATAACGATAAATATATGCAAACCCATTTTGAACAGGGACTAAGGCGAGAGACGTCGTTTGGCGTGGATCTGTTGACCACGTTAGCGAAACGCTCGGAGGTGTCGTTGGGCGGCTCTGTTGCTGGCGACACGGTGACTCGTTCAAAAAGTGCACGGGCATCTTTTGGTCAATGGTTGTTGGGAGATCAGCTGCGCTTGGGAATTGCTGGTTCCAATTCAGTAACTGAGCGTCCAGTGGACTCATTTCTTGACTATGACTCTGCTACCGTAGCCTTGGCGCCTCGCGTTGTGTCGTCATCCGGAAGTCTTAATCTAAAGGCGATCTTAAACCCTCGAACGATCGCATCTGGTGACTATACCGTAGTGAGCAGCTCTGAGCGCCCACTCCTTCGCTCGTGGTCGGTTGGTCTTAAGCAGTTTATTGATCCTTGTGACTGCGCCGTTCACGGTGAGGCAGCCCGGGTGATCAATCTCGGAAAACTCGATACAACGATGTCAGTGGGTGAGTTGACTGGAACACAGTTCACGGTGGCCTATCTGCAGTCTCTTTGGAAAAACGCTCATAGTCGGCTGTCTTATCGTTATGCCAGGGAAGATGAGTTTACGAGAGCCTACGGTGATCACTTAGTGTTTGGAGCAGATAGCTATGTTGCGGGGCTTTCCCAGGAACTTGATAACGTAGCTTTTGCCGGTGCTGGGAGGCCCGTACTTTTGGACGTAGCGGCGACGCGCTACATTCACAACCGGGCAGGGGCGGCGACAACCGTCGAGCTTGGTGGCAGTGTGAAGTTTTAATTTGCCTGAGCCTGTAAAGGAGTGCGTCTCATGTTTAACATAAAAGATGGCTTAATTAAATCAGCCTCGGGATACTTGTCTTTTGTGGCAGCTTTTGCCGTTGTGGCGACCTCGTCGTGCAGAGCCATCAGGCCTTACGAGAAAGAATACTTAGTCCACCCCGTCATGGATGACGCGCGGGTAGAGCGAGTTTCCGCCCCTTACGGTAAAACTAAACGTTCAAATGAGCGGCTTGCCATTGCGGGTGCCGGAGGTGGTTCCACGTCGTGTCCCACCTGCGGAGGTAAATGATGTTACCTAAAAAGCTTTATGGGATTGGAAGACGACTATCCGCAACACTGTTGTGCTTAGGGTTAACGGGGTTTGGTTGTGCTGCAAAGTTACCTAAAGAGGTGACAATCAAAAGACCTTTAGCTGAAGCAAAACCATTCAACGCAGATGCCGTGATTTTAAAAAATCTAGCAAGCCAGTCTGAGATGTCTCTTGGGCAGTACATGCGTGATCATCAGCTAAAATATATGGTCCTGACGTTTGGAAGCCAAGGCTGTGCCGTCTGTATGCAAAAGGCCAGGTATCTGCAAAGTAACTTAGTCAATCAAGATTATAGCTTGTTGGGAACGGCTGCAAAAAATGTCGTGGAGTTAGTCGGTGTTGTGACCGATCCGGCTGAGGCGCGTGAGGATGTTCTGTCGTTAGTCGGCAGCGAGGGGCTTTCCCATATGTCACTTTGGGACCCTGGTCATACGGTAATGATGGAATATTTTCAGCCAGAGTCTAGAAACTTCAGTGTTCCCCTTACAGTCATGGTCAGTGAAAAAGAAATCTTGTGGAGGGTCCCGAGCTGGGAGCCTGTCAGTGGTCCTGAGATCATCCAAAAAATCGCAGCAACGCTCGGAGTTGACGCGAATCCTCCACCAGTCAATCCTGACAATCCTCAAGATACGGTGAGCCGAGTCTTGTTGGCCAAGGAGCAGCAAAACCGCCTAGATGATGTGAAAGTTTCTAGCTGCGCTGATCGCACGGCTGTCAGCCTTGGTGTAAGGCTACCTGTTCAGGAAGATGGTTTAAGGGCGGTGTTGTTGTCGCGTAAACCTTGTTCCGGTGATCCAGTTTGTGAAGACGCGAAATCTGCGCTCCACCGTTGGCGAGACGATTGTGAGACCACGTGGGGAAAACAATGTCAGATCCAGCAGCTTGTGATCGACTCCGCATATTGTAGTGGAGAACAGGATTTATTTGCTGGCGGCCAGGAATTTTTCTCTGTCTTCTCTGACGTCTTTAATTGGTCGTACACGCCTATTCAGTCAGCGCCGGGTCGGTATCAACTTCCTGAGGTAGCAGGGCCTTTGACGATGGTATTTGATCAGGCCGGTAAGTTGGTATTTGCTCGCGAAGGGACATTAGGTGAGTCTCTAAGCAATAGAATGCAGACAGATCAACTGACATCTCGGGACAAAGGTCCAGCTTTTCCGGTTTGGCTCGCGGAAGCTCCTCGAACAAAGTCCAGTGTGCGCGAGGGGAGAAGCGCAGCGACTAATTTCTCAAAGATACGATCTAAGCCAAAATATACGCTTGTGATGTTTTGGAACACTTGGTGCGGTAGCTGTATGGAGGAGCTAGAAGATTGGCATGCGCGACCTGATTCGGCCTATAACTTTTGCAAAGAGCGCCCGGATTTTTGTCAGGTCACAGCACTTGAAACGGGCCGCTCAGAGTCCGAGTTGCCGCCAACTGATTATTTAGATGGCCTACTCAACGGCAGTGACGACTTTGACGGATGGCTAAAAAAAGGCTGGACCATGCCATTAGCTGTAGAGGACGTGCCGTCTTCCGAAAATGGTGGGCCACAGTTGGGTTGGTATGATGGCTGGTTTAGGGCGAAGTTTGGTACCAAAGAGCCTCGAAACGTGCTTTATGACCAAGAGGGTAAAGTGGTCGGCGCATGGCTTGGACTTCCGGGAGAACATGGGCCGGAGAAGGCGCTGCAAGGACTTTATAAGTACGAGACATCACAAGGAGTTCGGTAATGAAGTGGATTTTAACAGTAGTTGTTCTTTGTTTTTCGATGCCGGCTTTTGCGATTAAGGTAGGAGATATTCTGCCGAAGCTTGAGGTTCAAGATGAATCCGGCAAGACGTTGCAGCCATGGACTGGTAAACAAACACTCATAAATTTTTGGGCCACTTGGTGTGACGCTTGCAAAGTGGAGCTGAAGGAGATGGAGTCTGCGGTCTCAAAGCTTGGACCTGGTCGTCAGGTTGTCTTTGTGAGTCTTGATAAAGAGCCAAAAAAAGCGAAAGAGTATTTCACAAAAGAATTTAAGCAAGGTTCACCGATGCTGACTGGTCTCTTTTATGATTCGGGATTTGCTATGGCTGATGCTTTGGGGGTCGAGAGTTTTCCGATGACCCTCGTCGTTGACGATAAGGGTAAAGTGTTAAAAATTCAAAATGGCTTTAAGCCAGGCACGGGCTCAACTGAAGCCTTGTTTGAGGAGCTGAATAAAAGTCGTCAGTAAGGTCTTGAATGGTCGAATTACAAAGCCCCCACCGTTAGGTGAGGGCTTTCTTCTGTTTAAAGCTAGCGAAAGCTATCAAATGCTATCAAATGCCCGTGATTTTAACTTCAGGGCTGTCACCACTGAACTGGAACATGGTGTTGGTCTCGTTTTTTTGAAGCACGGTTTCTACTTTAAATTTGGCGTGCAGCGCCATTTTAGCAACGGGGTCTTTAGAGGTTCCGCCGTTTGTCGCCGTAATCGTTTCAACCGCATAGTTAACCGTGTATCCCCACAAGACACTTAAGTTAGTTGGAATAACCGAGACAGTTTCAAGGTATTGGCCTTTGCCGTCATACTGACCACCGAACTGGTGGACGGCTGTCAGTGTCACATCATAAACCGTCATACCATAGGAATTGGTTCCCCAAATACGTACGCTCTTACTTTTTAGATCAGAAAATCCAGTCAACGCGCTACTGTCTGTGACGCCTTTTGGTAAAGCATTTGCAAAATTAAATTTAACCTGAGCGACAGGTGCGTTGGCCTTGATCACGTCCCAGGCTTTTTGCGCCATGTTGATGATGGCGTCGATGTCGACGACTTCAGAGCCTTGACTCGTAAATGGTGTCGCATCAGGAAAGACGTTTAAACGATCAATGTATGCAAAAGCATCATTGGGCGTATCGACAACTTCGGAATGCATGGTGATTTTTTCAGAGGCTTGGGGGGCAGCTTGAGATGTCGCAGCAAAGGCAAAAAACAAAAACACTCCACAAAACCAGGGCACAGTCCGTTTCAAGGGGGTAAAACTCATAAAGACCTCTTTAAAAAAGCGGTTAGACTTATAGGGTCCATAAAATACGGTCCCTAACCCCTGATTACTAATAGAAATTTTAAATTAAGTCAATAAATAGAAATCCTATTTTTAAAAATTGTATAGAGATCTTATAATCTAAACCCCTAATTCGACTTCCCTTTTTAAGGCCCCTCTCTTAGAATTGTCCGCCTTCGATTCTGGAGCTGTTTGATGGCCCAGGTCGCTTTAAAACCAGCATCCAAGAAGGGGCTTTGCCAGGCTTGAAAATCCTCATTATTCAACTCCGCCAGCTGGGTGACATCCTGCTTACGACGCCAGTGATTAGGGCGATCAAAGACCAAATCCCAGAGGCCCAGGTCGACTTTATGACCTATCCCATGGGCCGGCTGATCATCCCCGGAAACTCTCTGATAAGACGCCATGTCATTGCTCCCCAAGAGGGTGTGGTCTCTGCCTTGGCGTTTGCACGTGACTTGCGCCGTGAGCGTTACGATGTAGTTTTTGATTTTATGGCGACACCGCGTAGTGCGGTCATAGCAAGGTTGACTCCTGCAGCAGAGCGGATTGCGTTTCAGACAAGTCGATCTGGATTGTTCACTCATACGATTCCTCGCGGTAAGTCAGAGGAATACATTGTTCGCGAGAAATTTCGCTTGCTCAAACCGATTGGCGTCAGTTCAGGCGATGTACGCTTGATGCTACCCGTCGAGGATTCTGATTTTAGTGTCGCAAGGTCATTTTTTAAGAGTCATCCAGATCTTTCAGTTTCAAAATTTCGAGTCGTGTTAAGTCCGACCCATCGCAGAGCCGAGAGACGCTGGCCCATGGAGCGTTGGGCGGAACTTGCCGTCTGGCTTGAAAAATCCAAAAATGCCAAAGTCATTTGGATCTGGGGACCAGGGGAAGAGCAGGAGATTGACGACGTCATAAAACTGTCGGGTGGCGTTGGCGTGAAAAGTCCAAATACAACCTTTCGTGAGCTGGCAGCTTTGATCAAAGAAAGTCATCTGTTTATCGGTAACAGTAACGGGCCTAGTCACGTGGCCGTCGCCATGGATACTCCGTCCATTCAACTGCATGGCCCCACAAGTGCGGTCAGCTGGTGTCCCATGACCGAAAGGCACCGAGCGGTGCAGAAAACTCGAATGGATGACATCACCTTCCAAGACATAACCCACTTAATTGGGACCTAATTGGGGAGCATTCCATTGTCCCAGAAAGCCTACGACGCTAAATTGATGGGCTGCATGGGACAACACCATAGTCCCAATTTAGCGGACGCAGACGAGTGCTAATGGAGACGCCCCGAAATTGGTAGATGTTTTTGCATGATCAGTGACCGATCCTTTGGCTAGGTTAACAATCCAGCTGTTACTTGATGACCAGGATGTAGAAGATGCTGACCAGAAATAATTACCGGTCAGAATTGATTCTGAAATCCAATAATTTCCGCCTCCTTGAGCACTCGGTACGGACCTGATGCCGTGGGTGTAGGCCTCCATGAGTTCTTTTTGAGTTGGTAATCTCCAGCCATTTTTTCCGTTGTGAACCAAAGATGCGCAGGTGGTCCTAGCGGCGTCCCAGGATTGTCCCAGTGGTTGCGGTTTGCTCCACCAAAGACCTGTTATCTTATCTTGTAGTGTGCAGTTTATCGCAGATTCAGCGCAATTTGAGGGTGTGGTGCCGTCGGTAGTGGTCACATCAAGCCAAACATTATTGTTATCTGTGGTGATTGTTGGTAGATCGACGCCTCCGCAGTCAGTAACAGAACTCCAGGGCACTAAAGAGGCAAAATTGAAGTCATCAGTAGTGTTGGTCGTAGTTTCAGAGTTTGTGTTGACTGTTGCGGTTGGCAGAGGACTCGGCATGGTTGCTTGTAAACTAATTGGCGTTGAAGGTGACGTTGTATAGGCTAGATATACGGCATTCATGTTTACAGATTGTGCGTAATAAGCGCCATTTGGTAAATCTGATATGCTTTGTGAAAAATTCACCACGATTTGACTGCCTTGAGATATTCCGTGATTTTGAGGCAAACTAATTTGTACTGGGTAGTAATTAGAAACCGATCCTGATAAAGTTTGAAACTGTGCTCTATTTCTACAAGTTGTCTTAAGTTCACCCAATATGCCGTTTACAGATTTTCCAATGCGAATATCCCAAGGATTTGTTGTGGAATCAGTATCGAGTAATGCCTTGAGTTGCTGATTGCCTGTCTCATATGGCGGGAGGTAGCAACCAGAGCCTCCATTAATGCAAGAATTCAGTGCCCCCGTTATGCCGGCGATAGTCAAGAAATTCGGAAACTTATCGGCGTTGTTAGTGATGTAAGACTTATTGACCGATGGATAATTTGTGTCCGCTACACAATTTGTTTGATTGTCATTCGTGCATGTATTCAATGTAGTGGTTGTTATCAGCTTTCCAATAATGGAGTGATTTGGGCCGAATGAGACACCATTCTTCACATCATTCGGGTCTGGTAAATATACATTACCGTGTACTCCGGCGATTGTGTTTGTAGCTAAAATTCTATCAGAGGAAATATTGTTGGTGAGCGCGGCAGCAAAACTTGGTCCGACGACCTTGCAGCCACTTTGGCCGTCCTCACTGCAGTCTGCAGGGGCAGCAGGGATATTTAGGCCTAGTAAGGTTATACCGCTTGCAATGGATGTGGCTGTTGGCGACTCGCTAACTGCGGAGTAGTAGCCTGCTCCTGGGAAACTCGTGGTCAAATTCCAGGTACCTCGGTTCATCAAAGCGGGAGTTATAGGAGCTCCAGGGTCACCGTAGTTAGGAGTGCCAGCAAGGACATTTTCAGCGAGCGGCAGCGTTGCCGTACCGGTAACTGTTGTGCCAGACGCACCGTAGGTGACAGAAGCTAAAACTTTTCCAGCAGCTGGTAGCGTCACGCTGCCGGTGACATTTGCAATTTTTTGACCGCTCAAAATGAACTCGGACTTTGCAAAACTCATATCTGCGGCTTTAAAGCTGTCGGTTGTTACGCAGCCTACTTGACCGTCCTTTGTACAATTAGGGAACACTGCGGCCGCATAACGTTCGCATGATTTCAGCGCAGGCGGTTCATCGCTCTTAGCGGTAAGGTTGGCTGTAATTTTTCTTTCGGCGAGACCGACTTGGAATGTCCCAAATCGTGTCGTTTGAAATGACACTTTGTTGCGACCTCTTGTGACACTATCGCCGGGCAAGACTCCCGCTTCAAATTTAGCTTCGCCATTCTCTACCGTCGTCCAGCGATACATAACAACGAGGTTTTCTGTGTCAATCTCTGCGAGAGCAAAAGACAAAGAGCCGAATGGAATGGAAAGAGTCATCGGGTTGCTGGCCACAACATCCTGACTCGCCGTGAAACTGACGCTCGGCCCGCCTGCAGCGATTTTGTTATCAGTTAGTCCCAAAGTGTTACTAAAAGATGTACTGGCTAGGGACACACCTTCACCCACCGTAACGGCCACAGGGATAGCTAAGGCGGCTGGAGGTATGGCGACAGCGGCCCCTGCGATAGCGCCAGATGTAATTCGCATGAGTTGAGTTTCAGATTTGGTTGGGTCAAATGATGCGACATGGTTTCCAGAATCGTCGAGGGTCGTTTGAAGTGTGGATATGGCGGCGGTTTTGTCAGCAGTTGCCTGCTTCAAGAATTTATCTTCGCACGAAAAAATCAGCTGCAGTTGAGCTCCTGCAAGCAAAACGAAAAGCTTCCTCGTGTCACTGAATCTGAAATTGCTAGCTGTCATAGGTAGCCTCTTTAACCCATATAGTGAAAAACACTTCAAACCCACTTTATGCCTAGTGAAGTCGGCCGTTTAGGAGGCGTTCTTGAGGTCGGGTTCTAATTGGTGTGTTTTCGGTAGCTTGTATCGAGATCTAACCTACTGATTATTGGATGGCGGAAATTTTCAGGATAGTTGTCGCGTAGAACTACGCAGCAAACTTATTACATGATGTCCTTTTCCCTTTCAAGCAATTAAGCATGACCTCGCCAATATGCCCCCAATTCCGGATGCTGCCGCTCCATCGCTGCGGCTTTTTAGATTTGGCCTCATTATACACGTCGCGCCGCTTCGCAAGGATTTGGACGTCTTCCCCTCTGTGTCGGGATCCAGGGGTTACAAATTGAATACCGCTGTGGAGGTGCTCTTCATTATACCAACGCACAAATTTGATAACCCAAGCTTCTGCATCTGCAACTGATTCAAATGGTTTCGAGGGGTATTGGGGGCAGTATTTGAGCGTTTTGAATAGTGCCTCGGAAAATGGGTTGTCGTTGCTCACGGAGGGCCTGCTAAATGATGGCAAAACACCGAGGCGTTGCAGCGTCGCAAGCATCGTCGCTCCCTTCATTGGCCCACCGTTGTCACTGTGAAGCGTAAGTTCGTCGCGCGAAACTCGTTCCGCTTTGCAAATGTCGTCAATTAGCTGTGACGCGAGCTCACTGCATTGTTCATCGTGGACTGCAAAACCAACAATTTTACGGCTGTAGATGTCCATTACAAAATACAGATAGAAAAATATTCCTGCCACACTCGACTTTAGGAAAGTAATATCCCAGCTGTAAACGTGATTTGGGCCCGTCGCTGCCAGCTCCATTGGTTTTCTTTGCGTCGGCGGCTTTGATTTGCGTCGGTGTGCGTCCAGCCCTTCAGATTTCATTATCCTGTGCATGCTCGACTCTGATCCGATATAAATGCCCTTATCAGCCAACAATGGAACTATCTGGGATGGGGTCTTGTCTCGGTAGTCGCTGGAATTTACGGTCGCGACAATAAGCTGACGCTCGACATCGGAAAGTTTGTTCGCCGGCGTTGTTAACGGTCCACGCCTCATGTCGCCATTAGGATTATTTCGCCAGCGCTCCAAAGTGCGTGTATTAATGCCGATGGCTGCACAAGCCAAAGCGATTCTGCAACCGGCATTATTTGCTTCCAATATTAATGAAATGGCCTCAGCACGTTCAGCTAGCTCTATTCGTCTTCCTCGTCCGCCCCCCAGATTTCCTGGGCTTTTTTTTTGAGTATGACGAGCGCGGTTTGTTCCGCGAGTGCCTTCTCCTTACGGCGAAGGTCGCGCTTCAGTTTTTCAATTTTTTCCTCAGCGGCAACCAGCTCTGGATCCTTTCGAGGGCGACCAGGAACTTTCCTTTTTGCCGCCTGAGACAGGGCCTCTGCTTTCCAATCCACTAAGTTATTCGAATGGAGTCCATTTTTCCGAAGAAAGGCCCCCAGTTGATCTTCGTCCATTCCCTGAGCTTCAAATACCGCCTGCAGCCTCTCTTGAGGGCTCCAGTCGTCAGGCCTGCGCTGTTTCATTGTTGATCTGTTCCCTAGCTGTTTCTTCCAACGACTCAATGCGGTCTGGGATATACCGGTATCTTTGGACAGTTGTAAAGCAGATGGACCTCCTGGTGAGCATAGCTTAACCACCATGGATTCCTTTATATGGCTGGAATAACTCGGCATTACGGCATCTCCATACCGCCCCTAATTAAGATTTAATTTTCTGACTTTCTATGCGGCAACTTCCCTGACAGAGGGGGATGGTATCAATGGTTGATCTACGAAGTTCAAAATGAGTGAATATCTGGGCCTAAGAGCGGTCTAAAAAAATACCTCTAGCCATCTTTTCGCATTGAATAAGATCCTCGGCGGTTAATCCAAATTGTCTTTGAACGAGTAATTCTTCATGCTTTAGGTCAATGTCAAAAATACCGGGGTCATCCGTCGAGATGGTGACTCTGATTTGGTGATCCAAAAACTGCCGAATTGGATGAAATTCGGGGCGCCCAAGTGCACCAATTCGAATGTTTGAGCTTGGGCAAGTTTCGACGAGAGGATCATACGGTTTGATCATAGATAACAAAGCACTTTGAAAGGTTCGGATGTGCTCGATGAGGTCCTGGTCATAGTGCCACGTCACATAATCGCCCGTAGTTGACTGCTCAAGTCGATCAGAAAACCACTGGTAGTCTTTTATCGTATAGTTATTCTCGTGGAGAGCTTGGCGATTAATCGTGATCCACTGAAGGTGTCTTTTTGCCTCGGAGGTGTTTTCCCGAATAGTTCGTCTGGCTAGAGACTCTGGATTCATACCAAGGGCGAGTGCGTGACCAAGTCTGTCTACGCCCATCTGGGCGGCCTCCACGCACCATCTGGCAGCCGAATGAAGGCCGATATCCTGCCACATCTCTCCGACGTGGTATAAGATCTCGAAGGAATGTAGTCCGTCCTTACGGTCAGATTGAATCTGTTTGAACAACTGTTTTTTGTTCTGCGGCGGGTGCCCCCGTTCGTTACCACAAAAGTCTATACCTGTTATAAATCGACGTGCCTGTGGGCGCTTTTCAAAAAAGCTCAACAGAAAGCGGTAAGAATCCCAAGCCTCAGTGTCTTGTCGGCTAAAAGATATAGCAAGTCGTGGATGGTAGTTATTTGTCTCAAATGATTGAGCGCAGTCTATAAGTCTTTCTAGATAAATAATTCGCTCGTGGTTAGCTAAATAGAGCGGAAGAAACGTCCGATATTCCTTATAGCCTCCCTCGCTGGCGTGGCGCGAGAATACAGCTTTAGCAAGGGTCATGTCGTCAGGAGTAGGCGGAAAAAGGGCAATCAGAAGGTTGAACTTGGCCTGAAAGATGTCAAACGTGCAGGCGTCACTACATATGAAGTCTTTTCTAAATATGTCGTGACCGTTACTGGAATTCCACCATGTTTCAGGCTTTATTTTTTGGCCGAGTGCTTTTTCGAATTCAGAGATGAACCACTGAAACCTCGCTTCGTATTTTTTTGCGCGGTCAAAACTTTGCTCAAACAAGCAGTCAGCTGTCAGGCAGCCATAGAGATGAAGATGATTTTCGCTTTGAAGGATTGTCATGGTGTTTTCGGCCTATGTCGCTGAATGCCGTCTCTAATTTCTTTAGAGAAGATATCAGCAAGTTCCTCTTGATCATAGCGTATCAGAACAGTTTCCGACTTATCGACGAGCCATAGGCCGGCCGGTAAGCCTTTGGTTTTTCGAATAAACTGGCGTCTTGTGCAGTAAACGTCGCCCTCGCGCGCTTTGCTTCGATCAGAGAAATGTAGGGCCAGTATGCCGGCTGGGCGCAGCAGGCTCGGGCTTAACGGACTTTTAGACGATACACCTGTCACCAAGACGTGGCTTCCTCGGCCGCCTCCTGCGATGTGAACCCACCAGTCACTTGATTTTGCAGCCTTCACGATCTGGTCTGACTCTTTTGCGTCTCGTCCGAGGATCAAAATCGCGCCCTCAGATGAAGAAAACCGGCGGCCTAGAGTTTGTTTTGATGATTTAACTGCTCGTGTCGGCGTAATAGCCAGCTTGGGTTTAGTGAGTGATAAACCTGAGAGGAGTTGGCTGATCTCCCCATCTGTCAATGGTACTGACGAGTCCCGGATTCTCGTTAAAGCCTCCTCAAATGATTGAATGTCTCGCTTAATCGCTGCAACGCGCTCACCTTGAAGTTTTGATGCTCGTTCAAGTTTTTTGATACGGGCATAAAATATATCAAGATTCTCGCCGGGTGTTTTTGTGGGGTTTAGTTTTAGTATTTTTTTGCCTTCACCCGATTCTGTCACGTCAACGACGAGTTCTTCAGAGTTCGATTTTAGCCGCCAAAGATTGCTTGAAAGAAGCTCAGCATCCTGTTTTGCCGCTTTAATGGTGTCTGTAGATGGTAACTTTGATAGATCTTGATCTAGAGTTTTCCGCAGAGTTTTGAGCCGCCTAGCAATTCTATCTCTAGCCTGCCTTCGATGTGGGCTTAGTGGCTCAGATTGGTCACGCCTGCTTGTAGAATGGTCTGTCTCGTCGGGGCTTAAGAGTGAGCTCATCCAAAGTTGAAGTTGAGATTCATCAAAATCTTCTACTTCAAGCAAGTCGTTTGATGGAGTCTTCTTGACGGTAAACGTGCCCTTGGATTGTAGGCGGCACAAGCTAATGCGGTTAACGATAAAGTCTATTTCGGCCATGGGTTTGTCGGACACAACTATAAATGTTTCATCACCCGTAGCATTTGAGACAAGTCGTAGACGAAAGAATGATTTGTCATGGTCATTGGGGCTTAGTGCCACATTCATCAATCGGCAAGACGAGCAGTATTTTCGAATGATAGCCGCCACACCGGTGGCTTTAAGTTCTATGGCAGGCTTATCGGTGGAAAACGCAACAGTAGACGACTTGGCCGAAGCGTCTAGGGTTAGATACCCCTTAGTCTTGTTGCTACTTATTGGATCGAAAATCGACGCTTGAAAAACAAGGGTTCCGCGGCCTGTCTGCCAGCATTTACTTAGGTTGATCACCGGTAGCGATGACTTGGGACTCATTCATATCGTCCAGTCAGGCCGGCTGAGCGGATACTTCGTATGAACTTATCTGTGAGTTCGACGCCGTCTTTTGCATTCAGTACGACTTTTGATTGTGGGTAGTCGATTTCGATGCGTAATTTTGCCGGGCCCTTACTGCTGGATGCCATCTGTGAGAGGGCTTTCATGGATGGTTTTGGGTCAGCGGCTGTGGCGCCTTGGCGCAAGTTAATGGTTACGGTGTAGGACTTAACCGCCTGTTGCCTGATCTCCTCGATCGTGACGATTCGTTCAAGTTTCATTCGCATGGTCGTGCCGTCAGGGAGCTTCTTAATAGATGCCTGCACCCAAACCGGAGTTCCTGGGAGGGGGAAAACTTGTGGGATGTCTTTTTCAAACATCATGGCCTCTGTAGCGCCAGATCTGTCTTCTAATAGCACGAAACCACGCGGCTTTTGATCCTTGCGGCTTATGGCGACGGTGCCAGCTTGGAAGACGGCAACGATTTGGATTTTATCCTTGCCAGATAACGATGCGTATTGATGGGCGTCAGCCAACGTAGTTTTTCCAAACTTTTTGAGATCAGCCTCATAAAAGTCTAGGGGGTGGCCTGTTAAGTAAACGCCCGTGAGTTTCTTCTCATCCTCAAGTTGTTCGATTGTGACCGGTGCCGTGAAGCCGGGCGTTCCAATCCAATCCGGATGTGCGTCTTGATTCTCTTGGTTATTAGATGGTGTGTCGTCAGAACTAAAGTCAAATAGAGATTTTTGCCCCTGCTTTTTCGCTGAAAAATGCGTTTCACTATATTTGACAATGTCTCCAATGATAGAGAGCATGTGGCCCCTCGAAAGGCCAAATTGATCAAGAGCGCCAGTTTTTATGAGAAGCTCCATGGTTTTCTTGCTGACATCGAAGTGCAGATTGACTCGTCGGGCCATGTCAAAGAGGCTCTTAAACGGCCCATTTGCTTGGCGATCAGCAACCAAAGGCTTTACAGATGCAGCACCGATACCTTTGATAGCGGCAAGGCCCCACCGGATTTCTCCTTTGCCCGGCACGGTGAACTCCATGGAGCTCTGATTAATGTCGGGGGGCAAGAGCCTGATTTTCATGCGCTGGCAATCTAGAGCGTAAGAAATAACTTTATCCGTGTTGTCCAAGTCACACGTCATGATGGCGGCCATGAAGAGCTCTGGATACTTGGTCTTTAGGTAGGCCGTTTGGTATGCAATCAGACCGTAAGCTGCTGAGTGGGATTTGTTAAACCCGTACTCGGCAAACTTAGCCATCAGGTCAAAGATCTGGCCTGCTTTTTCAGGGTCAAGTTTGTTTTCAGTGGCCCCTTTTAAGAAACGCTCACGCTGGGCGTCCATTTCTGATTTGATTTTCTTACCCATGGCTCGGCGCAGCATATCGGCTTCACCAGGGGTGTAGTTGGCAAGAGCTACGGCCGTCTTCTGTACTTGCTCTTGGTACAAAATCACACCGTACGTTTCTTTTAGAATGTCTTTTAGCTGTGGCAGTGGGTAAACAATCTCTTGGCGCCCGTGCTTACGCTCGACGAAGTCGTCCACCATGCCTGATCCCAAAGGACCTGGCCGGAATAACGCCACAAGCGCAATGATATCTTCGAAGCGATTGGGCTTAAGCTTTGTGACAAGCTGTTTCATGCCGTCACCCTCGAGCTGGAATACGGCTGTCGTGTGTCCTTCGGCGATGTTCTTGTAGACGTCAGCATCCTCTAAGTTAATAGCTGCGATGTCAAATGTCGGATCAGCGGCTTGTTTAATCAATTTTAGGGCATACTCAATAACCGTTAGCGTCTTAAGACCAAGGAAGTCAAACTTTACTAGCCCGACCTTTTCGGCGTTTTTCATCTCGTACTGAGTGATGAGTCCGCCTTCTGTGGTGGTGAATACCGGTAGGTACTCTGTCATCGGACCGTCTGACATGACGATACCGGCTGCGTGAGTCCCGGTTTGGCGATTCAAGCCCTCGATCTGAGCCGTGATGTCCAAAATGTCTTTGATGGTTGAATCTTTTTCGGCTTCTTCAACAAGGCGTGGCTCAGCTTTCATGGCCAGAGGAATTGTCGCTTCGACTTCTTCCCCTTTTTCGTTTGGGACTTTGGCTGGGATAAGTTTTGCGATCTTATCGGCTCGTCCATAGGATATTTCCATGACACGGGCCACGTCCCGGACCGCTAGCTTGGCCTTCATTTTTCCAAAAGTTGCAATTTGGGCGACATGTTCAGTTCCGTATTTCTCGGTCACATAGTCGATGACCTCACCGCGACGATCCTGGCAAAAATCCACGTCAAAGTCGGGCATGCTGATACGCTCTGGGTTCAAGAAACGCTCAAACAAGAGGTTAAACCTTAAAGGATCAAGATCAGTGATGCGCAGCGCATACGCCACAAGAGAACCAGCCCCCGAACCCCGACCAGGCCCCACGGGGATACCGTTATTTTTAGCCCAGTTGATGAAGTCTTGAACGATCAAAAAGTAACCCGGAAATCCCATTTTTTGGATGACCGAAACTTCGTAATCGAGACGCTGTCTGTACTCGTTTTTTCGATTATCATCAAAACTTGGTCCGTAGATTTTAGAGAGAGCCTCAAGTCGCTCTTCCAGCATCTCTTTTGAGATCTTTTGTAGGTAGCTAGCCTCATCAAGGCCATCAGGTGCAGGAAATTTTGGGAGGTAGTACTTTCCAAATTCAAAAGAGACGTTGCATGCATCGGCAATGGTCAGCGTGTTCGCAATGGCTTCTGGATAATCTTTGTAGACCTCAAGAAACTCATCGTTATTCAGCAAATGAAATCGAGCCCGCTTATTGCGGCCACGAAGCTCTTTAAACGTGATGCCAGCCTTAATCGCTACAAAGACGCTTTGTGCTTTGGCAAATGAGGGGTCCACGTAATGGGCATCTGCCGTAGCCACGATCGGTAGCTTGAAATACTTGGCCACTGCGGCTGTGTCGGCCATAAGCTCTCGCTGCCCAGAAAGCCCATTGTCGATTAACTCGAGGTAGTAATTCCCATGCCCCACATAGCTATGGATGGCATCAATATGTGCCTTAATGACTTGGATCACACGCTGGGCTTCGGGGTGGGTTGAGTCGAGATTTAATGGCCCATTGGGCTGAATTTTTCGGAGCTGATGTATGAGAAAAGCTAACTCACTACGTTGATCACCCGAGAGGGCAATCATGTGCCCCTGCCACTTTTGAAGGTGTGCCTCTTTGACAATGGGTACTTCGTTTAGGCCTTCTGTGTAGCCAGCACTGACTATTTTGCAAAGGTTTTTATAGCCTTGGTTATCTTTGCACAAAAGAACAAGGTGAAAAGCACCGACCGTGGGAAAGCTCAGCTTGGCTTCTTCAGCAAGTTCTAACGTCGCGCCATGGCCCTCAAAATAGATTTCACTACCAATAATGGCTTTGATGCCTTCAGACTTTGCTTTACTGTAAAACTCCACAGCCCCGAACAAATTGCCGGAGTCAGTCATGGCAATGGCGGTGTGTCCCCACTGCTTGGCCTTCTTAACCAGCTGGCCGGTCCGAATTGTGCCATCGATGAGAGAGTATTCAGTATGGACGTGAAGATGCGCAAAGGGAGCGGGCGGAGTGGTCTTAGATGATTGGCTTTGTTCCATAGCCATTTTTGGCTAAACTCCGCGGCTGGCAAAGGATTTAGGGGTTAAATCTACTCGCGGATCTTAGAATTTTTGGCGCCCAGATACCACCCATTTAATTGGGGACACCCACCTGGTTGCCTATTAAATAGACATAAATTAGATTAATTTTCAATCAGGTGTCTGTATTTTACTCATGAAAAATGACCTTCTCTTAACAGACGATCTCTTTCGCAAGAAGGTTCTTCGAGACTTGGACTGGCTTGTTTCCAGTCCGCTGATATTGGAAAGTGAAGGCGTCGCACAGCTGCAAAATAAAATGCGCGAGGCCGTTACGCGTTTCCTGGGACGAGATCCGGAGAGACTGTTTCGTATGTTATCCCGCCCGGAACCCCGGCTGCCCTTAGGTAGATGGTTTGAGCGGGTGTTTCTCGCGGCACTGCAGATAACCTTTCCGTTTGCCGAGATTTTCCATAGTGTCAGTGATGAGTCTGGTGGAGAGCTTGATTTTTTGATTGTTGAGAGTCACCTCACAACTCACATTGAGTGTGCGGTGAAGTTTTTTCTCCGTAATCCCGCGCTCGGGTCTGGGCTGGAATCCTATGTCGGACCTGGCGGTCGGGACCGCCTAGACCTGAAGTATCACAAAATGCGCGACTTACAGCTGCGGCGTGATGTTCCTGCCCAATATAACCCAAGTGGACGCGTGAAGAAGGTTCTTTGGATGAGCGGAATGATCCATGAGCCTTTGATGCATGGTGCTTTTAGAACTCCGGGATTTACTGTGCCACCAATGAGTGCCAGCGTGGCCACAGGCTATTGGGCTACTCCTGCCGAAGTCATGGAGAGTCTCCTACCTGGTGAAGAACTCTATATGCTTCCACGGCAGTGGTGGGTTACCGATCTCACAGGACTTTCTCTTCAAGATTTTGAAAATTTTAAGCGATTTTCTGCGGAGTCGACGGTGTCGGAGGCTGTGATGACAGTCCGCGTCAAATTTGACGGCGAGCGATCTGCTGAATTTGCGCGGGGTTTTATAATTTCAAGGTGATCTCAAGAGATCATGAATAAAACTCCATAACAGCCTATTTAGGAACAGAAAATGCATTGGTTTTTTGGAAACATGGAGGTGATTATGCAAACCTTGGAACGTCATGGACATGCGGGCTGGCAGCCAAAAGATACTGAAATTGAACATGGAATTAAAAATGCCCTGGCAAGGCATCCTCAGATCAAGTTGCGCGATCTAAAAATTTACGTCAAAGATAGTGATGTGAAAATCAGCGGGAAAGCTTCCAAACAGTCTGATATCACGGAAGCTGGCGCAATAGCCGCAAATGTATTCGGCGTGCGTCATTTAGAAAATAACTTGTCCGTGATTTAGTTGTTGTTAGGCTATTAACTTATTCCCACTCGATCGTAGCAGGCGGTTTGGTGGTGATATCATAAACAACGCGGTTTATGCCGTGCACACGTCGGATGATTCTATCAGACACTTTTGTTAAAAAGCCCAAAGGAAGATCCGCCACGCCTGCAGTCATCCCGTCACTGGATGTGACGGCTCTTAACGCGATGGTTTGCTGGTAAGTTCGGTTATCTCCCATGACGCCCACTGATTTGACGGGAAGTAGGACGGCAAATGCTTGCCAAGGCACATGGTAGAGGCCGTCTTCTCGAAGTGTCGATATGAATATGTCATCGGCTTCTTGGAGCATGTTTACTTTGTCGGGTGTGATGTCACTTAGGATCCTAACGGCTAGACCTGGTCCAGGGAATGGGTGCCTTTCGATCAGCTCCTTTGGAAGCCCTAGCTCAAGTCCAATGGATCGGACCTCATCCTTAAAAAGCCATCTAAAAGGCTCTACAAGCTTTAGATGGAGCTTTTCCGGTAGGCCTCCCACGTTATGGTGGCTCTTAATTACTTTTGCTCCTGCGCCGTGGCCGGCTGACTCGATCACGTCGGGGTAGAGTGTTCCTTGACCAAGATGAGTGAATTCTGGGTGTTTTTTTGCAAAATGCTCAAACTCTTCAATAAACAGTCGTCCAATGATCTTTCGCTTCTGCTCCGGGTCAGTGACTCCGACCAAAGCCTCAAAAAATCTTGGAGCTGACCTAAGGACTTCAATGTGTCTTAACCCAAGAACCTTAAGCTTGTCTGAGACCCAGTCCACTTCGTTTTTTCGAAGTAAACCGGTGTCGCAGAACACGGCCGTCACTCGCTCGGGCCCTAGAGCTTTTTGTAACAAGGCCGCTGTGACCGTCGAGTCAACGCCTCCGCTACATGCTACTAAGACATGACCCTCACCTACGGCCTCTTGTATATATCGACACAGAGCGTCGGTGCGGGCTATGCCGTCCCAGTCAAGATCCATGTGACAAAGGTCTTTTACGAATGCTTTAAGAAGCTCTTTGCCTTGATCACTATGCGCAACCTCTGGGTGATACTGAAGTCCAGCAATTGGTAGCGTTTTGTGAGTGATGGCCGCTACCACATGATCATCGGTTTCACCTGCAAGCTCATAGGAAGCAGGAATTTCGCCAATGTCGTCTCCGTGACTCATCCAAACGGTCTGGGAATTGGTGCCATTAAAAAGTAGTGACGCCGGTGATGATGTGCGCTTTGGGTGCATGACTGCTTTGCCGTACTCGCGCTTTGTACCAGCCCGGACTTTACCTCCTGCAGTCTCCACCAACAGCTGCATGCCGTAGCAGATACCTAAAATCGGCACGTTCAGGCCCATGACCCAGGAGGGTAGACTGCGACTTCCCGCCTCGTAAACGGAATCTGGGCCGCCTGATAAAATGATGCCTTTGACCTCAAAGCCCGCCGGCGGCGCGCTTGCTCTGCCGTCGATGATCTCACTGTAACTTCCAATCTCCCTGAGGCGCCGAGCAATCAAAAGAGTGTATTGAGATCCATAGTCCAGAACAAGAATCCCCTTGTTGACTGGTCTTTCGAAGGATTTTGGATGATTCATTTAAACTACTTTCAGAATTTATATGTCAGTTTTGTAATTGGGTGCTTCGCGGGTGATGTAGACATCATGAACGTGACTTTCACGAAGTCCAGCGTTCGAGATACGAACAAATTCTGTTCTGGATTGAAGATCATAAATCGTCTTGGAGCCGGTGTAGCCCATAGCACTTCTTATGCCTCCCACCAGCTGATAGATCTGCTGGGCAAGGGGGCCCTTGTATGCCACTCGGCCCTCAATGCCCTCTGGCACGAGCTTTCCTTGATCGTTGATACCGGCTTGAAAGTAGCGATCCTTACTGCCAAGGCTCATGGCGCCGATACTACCCATGCCGCGGTAGCTCTTGTAGGTTTTACCCTGATAAATAATCAGTTCGCCTGGGGCCTCGTCAGTACCCGCAAACAAACTTCCAATCATCACAGCTCCAGCACCTGCTGCCAAAGCCTTTACAACGTCTCCAGAGTATTTGATACCCCCGTCAGCGATCACCGGAACCTGTTTGACTTTCGCCGCAGCCGCACAGTCCAACACAGCAGAAAACTGTGGAACTCCGATGCCAGCGACGATACGGGTCGTGCAGATGGAGCCTGGTCCAATACCAACCTTTACACAGTCAGCTCCCGCTTCGATCAGGGCAAGTGTAGCAGCGGCTGTGGCCACGTTACCCGCGATTAATTGAAACGGCCGCTTAGCAAACGAGGCCTTCACTTTGCGAACGCTATCGATCACGCCTTGGCTGTGACCGTGGGCTGTATCAATAACAAGTACGTCGACTCCTGCAGAAAGTAATGCTTCCGCGCGCTCAAGGGCCTCTGGGCCAGAGCCAATAGCTGCTCCAACAAGGAGCCTGCCTGCGGCATCTTTCGATGCCAGCGGATGCTCTTGAGTTTTTAGAATATCTTTAATTGTAAACATCCCAGCTAACGTTTGACCGTCGCTGGCAAGCACTGGCAGTTTTTCAATGCGGTGCTTGTGCATGATGTCGACGGCCTGGCCAGGCGTAGTGCCTACTTTTACTGTCACAAGTTTACTTGTCATAACCTCGTGCACAGGTCTTTTGATGTCTTTTTCAAAGCGGATGTCTCGGCCTGTGACGATCCCAACAAGCCTTCCGGAATCCACGACGGGAAAACCGCTGAAGCGGTATTTTTGCATGATGGCAAGCACGTCACCGACGGTGTCAGTTGATTTGACTGAGATGGGGTCAGTGACCATCCCGCTCTCGCTTTTTTTGACTTTTTTAACTTCGCGAGCTTGATCTTCGATGGAAAGGTTTTTATGAATGATTCCAATACCACCAGCCTGGGCCATGGCAATAGCCGTAGCCGACTCGGTGACGGTGTCCATGGCAGCCGAAACCAGGGGCGTCTTTAGCGTTATGTCCCGGGTGAGTTTTGATGTGAGATTGGTTTCGTGGGGGAGAACGGCGGAATGCTGGGGCACAATGAGCACGTCGTCGTAGGCTAGGGCATCTCGCAGTGTCCTGTCGCGATGTTGGCCTTCAGTGTTAGATAGGTCCATAGTCACTCCTTTGACTGCGTAATTTTAGACGCTTGGGTACAAAGGTCAACTATGGAAATATTAATAAATCTTTAAGGCGTCTAAAACTGGCCTACTTAATTGTGCCAATCTAGCAAAGTCTCTTTAGTGATTTGTGCATAACAAACCACGACCAAACTATTTCTAGGACCCACGCAGGTGGGTTCTGCCTTAGGCAGAGACTTTATGTG